>JAABVA010001769.1_pt1 | contig 22528 bp, 20 predicted proteins | sample 5560331 | NCBI WGS metagenome assembly JAABVA01 (sample SAMN12812661, study PRJNA571458) | rock metagenome | isolation source: Antarctica rocks | place: Antarctica: Victoria Land, Mt New Zealand sud | collected 2016-01-07
CGTCGGGCGCGTCGGGCGCGTCGGGTGGGGCCGGGAACGAGGGGGACGCGGCGCCGTGGGACGTGGCGCAAGGCCTGCGCCAACGCGTCGCCGCCCTGTCGGCCGGCGCGCGGGCGATGCTTGGCGCGGCCGCCGTGGTGGGCCGCCGCGCGCCCGTGGCGCTGCTCGTCGCGGCGACGGGGCGGACCGAGGACGCGGCGCTGGACGCGCTGGAGGAGGCCGCGCGGGCGCGCCTGCTCGACGCGGAGGGGCACGTTGCCTATCGCTTCGCCCACGACCTTGTCCGCGAGGCCGTCGAGTCCGGCCTCGGCCCGGCCCGGCGCGCCGCGCTGCACCGGCGGGTGGCCGCGGCGCTGGAGACGGGGGTAGGGACGAGCGAGCTGCCGGTGGAGGAGCTGGCCTACCACTATAGTCGGGCCGGCGACGCCTATGACGAGCAGGCGGCGACCTACCTGGAGCGGGCGGGCGACCGCGCGCTGGCCGGCTACGCCACCGAGGCGGCGGAGGGCTACTACCGCGCGGCGGTCGCCCGCCTGGATCGCCTGGCCGGCGCGGGCGACGCTAGCCGCGCGCTCGACGCCGCGCGGGCGCGCGAGAAGCTGGGCGAGACGCTGCGCATGCGCGGGCGCTTCGACGAGGCGCTGGCGGCGCTCGACGGGGCGCTGGAGGCGTACCGCGCCGCGGGCGACGGGCTGGCCCTGGCGCGGGTCACGGCGCTGGTCGGGCACGCTCACATGGACCGTGGGACGCTCGACGAGGGCACGGCGCGCGTGCTGGAGATGCTCGGCTACCTCCAGGAGAGCGAGTTGACGCAGGGGCTGGCCGCCCTCTACACCACCCTGGCGCTCCTGTTCTTCGCCGGCGGGCGCTACCAAGAAAACTGGTCGCGTCCGAGATGGCCGCGGAGATGGCGCGCGCCGTCGGGGACGAGGGGCTGGTCGTCAGGGCCGAGAGCTCGCGCGGCCACGCGCTGCTCCTGCTCGGGCGGATCGACGAGGGGATCGAGGCCATGGGGAGGATCATCCCGCGCATCGAGGTGGTGGGCGACCTGGATTGTCTCAGCGGAACATGGGCAATCTCGCCGCGGCCTATATGTGGCGCGGCGACGTCGGGCGCGCCGCGGCGTACATCGCGTCGTCCCTCGTTGCGGCGGAGCGGCTCGGCAGCGCGCTGCTGCGCACGATCGCCCGGCTGCGGCGCGCCATCCTGCGCATGTTCGAGGGCGACTGGGAGGAGGCGCGCGCGGACCTCGACTGGATCGCGACGCTGGACGAGCAGATCGAGGGGACGTGGGTCTTCGCCTACCCCGTCCTCGCGCTGGGGACGCTGCGTTTCCTGGAAGGCAACTGGGACGAGGCGGGGCGCTACCTGGGGGAGGCCGTCGCGGTGGCGGGACGCAACGAGGACATGAAGGACATGGAGGTGCTGCGCTGGGCGCGCCTCCGGTTGGTCGAGCGCGACATCCTGTCGGGGCAACGGGAAGCCATCGCGGACATCCCCGGGCAGATCGCGCCGCTACTCGACCGCCCCGAGGTGCGCGAGGCGGGCTGGCACGAGCTGGACGTGTCGGCGCTGCTGCCGCGCCTGGCCTGGGCGCACCTGGAGCTCGGCGACGCGGATCGGGCGACCGAGGTGGCGGAGGAGGGCGTCGGGCGGGCGCGGGCGCAGGGCCACCGCATCGCGCTGGCCGACGCCCTGTGGGTGCGGGGCATGGTCGCCGCGCGACAGGGCCGGTGGGAGGAGGCCGCGGCGGCGCTGGACGAGGGGCTGGAGGTGGCGCGGGCGATGCCCTACCCCTACGCCGAGGCGCGCACCCTCGAGGCGTACGGACGCATGAGCCTATCGCGCGGCGAGCCGGAGGCGGCGCGCGAGCGGCTGGGGGCGGCGCTGGCGATCTTCGACCGGCTGGGCGCGCGCAAGGACGCCGAGCGGGTGGGACAAGCACGATCGGCTCTATGAGCGGAGGATTGGAAACGGAGGGGAGGTAGCTACAGGTTGGCGCGTCGTACGCCAGCGAAGTAAGGCCGCTACCAGCCAGGCGGCTTGGTGATGGTCCCGTGGGCATCCTTGAGCCGGTCGGGGAGTTGGCTGGCCGCCAGCACCCCCGCGCGGATGGGCTTGTATGCGCTGGCGGCGTTGCGCATCGGCCAGGATGTGTTCGGGTGAGGGTTGATGACAACGACCGGCCGCTTAAACTTGTCGCGCACCATGGTAATCGGCGTTATCAGGTCCGTATCGTTGCTGATGACCGCAGCGGCTTCATACTCCTTATCGAAGGCATCCACGAGCAGATAGGCCGCCAGGTTCACGTCGGACCCTTTCTCCTTAGTTTTATGGACGAGGATCGTCTGGGGCGGAGGCGTGACGACCGAGGCACGAACCTGACTGCTCAAAAACTTGCCCTCATGCACGGTCAGATTCGGGGTCACCGCCCGCAGCGCGCGCAGATAGGTTTGCTGCCGCTGCGCCTGGTCGGGATCGCCAGGGCGCGGCTGCACGAGGGCCGTGAAGTACCGGATGCGATTAATCGACGACTTGGGCAGGAGCTTGGTGCAGAGTGCGTGGATGTCAAGCCAGCGATAGGGCGTCCCTTTGAGACAACCGTAGTACAGGTTGAAGCCGTCCACGTAGACGTTGGTGCGCTTCTTCGCCGGTGTCCGCACTTTGCCCTGGTCCACTGTCTTAAACAAAAAAAGCAGGGGCTACCCAACTACGAGCAGCCCCGCGGTCCGTCACCGAAGCAACGGACAGGATCTAACAGCAGTATATCACCGCGCGGATGGGATGCGCAATCTCTATCTCAACCCGCCAACCCGGTGACGGAGAATGGAGGGCAGGTAAGGTGGCAACGGACTTGTTTCGAGTTCGCATCGGCGCTCACGCCGCCGCAGGTCGACGAGTTGCGGGCGGTGACGGGGATGGACATCGGGGACGTCGGCAACGCCTATAAGGACACCCCCGGCAAGGGGCGCTTCGCGGGCAATGTGTTCATCTTCCTGGGGCGAGGGCAAGAGGGAGGGGGAGGGCCGGATCAGCCGTGGTGGCACACCCGCGCCTTCACGCCGGACCCGTCGCGCGCCGACCTTGAGACCGTCCATGCCCGACGACGACAACTGCGGGCGTTGATGCCCGGGATCGCGGCGGAAGACGGGACGGCGTGGCGCGAGATCGCTGTCGAGCAGACGCCGCACGATAATGGGTAGGACGTTTCCTTGACGGGCATGGCGGGCCTGACGTATCATTAACACAAAATGTAACACATCCGCCGTAGACGAAGGAGACGACTGTGGCGACGAGCCATACCACCAGCCTACGCCTGAGCGATGACACCCGCGAGCGGTACGAGCGGCTGGCCCAACTCACGGGACGCGCGCGCAACGGCCTCATGGCGGAAGCGCTGGAAGAGTACATCGAGCGGCAGATGCGGGAGATCGCCCTCATCCAGGAGGGCATCGCGCAACTCGACGACGGCCAGGGCATCGCGCACGATGAGGTCGTGTCGCGCCTGATCGAGCGGGGCATGCTTTCGGCCGAGCGCCTGGAGCGCGACCGAGCGCGAACTGTCGGCGCATGACGGTCACGTGGGCACCGGCCGCGCTCGACGACCTGATAGACGTTTACACCTACATCGCCGATGACAGCCCCGAGCGCGCCGAGGGCGTAGTGCGCGCCATCACGCGCACGGCCGAGGGCTTGGCGGATTTCCCCCTCTTGGGCCGCGTGGGCGCTCTCCCTGGCACGCGCGAACAGATTATGTCGCGCTACCGCTACAAAATCGTCTATCGCATAGGGGGCGAAGAGGTCGAGATCGTGCGCATCATCCACACATCTCGGAACTGGCCATAGGATTTAAACAAAGAGGCTTGTGGCGCATGCAGGATAGCTCCCCTCTCCCGCGGTCAGGAAGAGGCGGTCCCAATGCCGGCCCTGGCCACGGGGTGGGAGACCAATCCCCATGGGACGGGGGTGAGGGCGAGGGCGAGGGCATCCCGCCCGTCCCGGCCGGCACGACGGCCCTGTTCAGCGCGGCCAACCTCGGCGTCAGCCTGGTCTTCAGCTTCCTGAACTTCGCCCTGCCGCAGTTCCTGGACAGCTACGGCCTGCGTCCCGAGATCATCGGGCTGCTGGCCAACGAGCGATCCCTCGCCGGCGGCCTCATCCAGCCCCTTGTCGGCCGCCTGAGCGACCGCGCGTACACGCGCCTGGGCCGCCGCCGGCCGTTCTTCCTGGCGGGCGCCCCGCTCACGGCCGTCTCCTTGCTCGTGCTGGGGCTGCACCCGCCGCTCGCCGTGATGGTGCTGGCCGTGCTCGCGGTGGGGTTCTTCCTGTTCGTAGCCTACGATCCGTACCTGGCCATGATGGCGGACATCACGCCACCAGCGCAGCGCGGGCGGGTCGGCGCCGCACTGGCGGTGGCGTCCATGGCCGGCGCAATCCTGCTCAACCTCGCCGCCGGCTTCCTGTGGACAACGCACGAATACCTCGTCTTCCTCGTCACGGCGGCCGGACTGACGCTCACCTTCGGCATCACCTTCGCCGGCGTGCGGGAACCGGCAGCGCCCGACGAGACCGATGCGCTCGTCGTACCCTCTGGGAGCGCCGGCGTCTCGCCGGCCCTGGTCGATGCACTGGCGTCGGCCACGCCCGACACGCGCGCCCCCGACGGTAGGCCGGCGGGACGCCAGCGGTTCCACAGGGTACGTGTGCCGGCTGGCAGCGCCAGCGAGAGCCGGCGGTCCCAGGGGGTACGACGGTTACAAAGGATACGGGGGTACGCACGCGACCTGCGGGGGCAACCAGGGCTGGTCGGCTACGTCGTGGCGCTGGCGCTCTACTACCTGGGCGTTGGCGGGGCCGTCCCGTTCGTGACCTTGTTCGCCACCAAGGCGCTCGGCGTGCCCGCGGGCCAGGCGTTCTTCCTGCTCATCGCCCTCGTGCTGAGCAGCGCCGTCGTCGCCGTGCCGGTCGGGCTGCTGGCCGATCGCGTCGGCAAGCGAGCGGTGCTGGCCGGCGGGCTGGCAGTCTTCGCGGCCGGGACGCTGGCCGGGTCACAGGTCCCGACGGTGGGCTGGGCCGTCGCGGCTATGGTCCTGATCGGGGCGGGCAACGCCTGTCCGCTCGCGCTGGCGACGCCTCTGCTCGCCGACCTGTCCCCGCCGGCGCGCATGGGCGAGGTCATCGGGCTCGGCCAGCTGGTCTGGTCGGTCGTGCAGCCGGCTGGCTCGTTCTGCGCCGGGCTGCTCGTGACGGGCGCGGTCCCCGCGACATACCGGCACACCTTCATCTGGGCCGGCGCCCTGACCGCGGCCGCCGCCGTCGCACTACTGCTGGCACGCCCGGCGCCGTCCGCGGCGTCCGAACACCCCGCATGTTGATCAGGGTGTGTCGGTTGAGTTGGGGCGGCACCCCCTCTCTCGCGTCAGGGAGAGGGGGTGAGGGCTGTCGCCGCGTACCGCGACAACGAAGCGCCGCCCGAGGGTCCGCTCGCCGTCCTATTGGCCGACCTCGCGGCAGCCCGGCTCGTGACCCACCGCGCGCTGTCGCCCCTCTCCCCGGGGGAGACTGGGCAACTCTTCGACGCGCTGACTGGGGACGTTACCAGGAACGCCGCTACGGAGAAGACGGTGCGGGAGCGGGTGGTGCGGCGCTCCGAGGGCGTCCCCTTCTACGTGGTGAGCTTCGCGCAGACCGCGCGCCGAGGCGAGCGGGGCGCATCGGGCGCGCCGGGCGATGAGGGGGAGGCGGTGCCGTGGGACGTGGCGCAGGGCCTGCGCGCGTGGCCGCCCTATCATCGGATGCACAGGCAGTGCTCGGCGCGGCCGCCGTGGTGGGCCGCCGCGCGCCGGTCGCGCTGCTCGTCGCCGCGACGGGGCGGCCCGAGGACGACGCGCTGGTGGTGCTCGAAAAGGCCGTGGAGAGCTATCGGGCGGCGGGGGATGGGGTCGGCTTGGGGCGCGTCACGGCGCAGATCGGGCATGTCCATGTCGATAGGGGGACTCCGGGCGAGGCCACGGAGCGCGTCCAGAGCACGATCGCGCACCTCGAAGACGCCGAGGCGTGGCAGGGCCTGGCCGCGCTCCACATGACCCTGGCGCGCTTCTTCGTCGCCAGCGGGCGCTACCAAGAGCAGCTGTCCGCCGCCACGCGCGCCGCCGCGCTCGCCCACCAGACCGGGGATAGGGACATCGTCGCCAACGCCGAGTCGTCGCGCGGCCATGCGCTCCTCCTGCTCGGGTAGCTCGACGAGGCGCGCCGGACCCTCGAAAAGGCTGTCCCGCTGGCCGAGGCGGTGGGCGACCTCGACTGCCTCACCGCCACCTGCGGCAACCTCGCCGCCGCCCACATGTGGCGCGGTGAATTCGCGTGTAGCCGCCGCTATGTCGGGCTGTCCATCGCGGCCGCGGAACGGCTGGGCAACGCCGTGCTGATCATGGTCGCGAAGCTCAGGCGCGCCGTCCTCTCTCTCCACGAGGGCGACTGGTCACAGGCGCACGCGGACGTGGACTGGGTGTCCTCCCCGGGCGGGCACATCGGCGGGGCGTGGGTCTTCGTCTACCCCGTCATCGCACTCGGGATCGCGTGCTTCCTTGAGGGGGACTGGGAGCGGGCGAAGCGGCATCTTGAGTGGGGTATCGAAATGGCGACACGCATAGGGAACTTGGAAGCCTTGCGCCGGGCGCAGACGTGGCTGGCCGAGCGCGACCTGCGCGAGGGGCGTCCCGCGGATGCCCGCGACCGCCTTCTCCCCCTGCTCGACCGCCCGGAGATGCGCGAGGCGGGCTGGCGCGAGCTGGACGTGTCGGCGCTGCTGCCGCGCCTGGCCTGGGCGCACCTGGGGCTCGGCGACCTGGATCGGGCCACCAAAATAGTAGAGGAGGGCGTCGCGCGGGCGCGGGCGCAGGGCCACCGCATCGCGCTGGCCGACGCCCTGTGGGTGCGGGGCATGGTCGCCGCGCGGCAGGGCCGGTGGGAGGAGGCCGCAGCGGCGCTGGACGAGGGGCTGGAGGTGGCGCGGGCGATGCCCTACCCCTACGCCGAGGCGCGCATCCTCGAGGCGTATGGGCGCATGCATTTGGCGCGCGGCAAGGTGGAGGCGGCGCGCGAGCAGCTGGGGGCGGCGCTGGCGATCTTCGACCGCTGGGGCGCGCGCAAGGACGCCGCGCGGGTGGGACAAGTGCTATCGGACCCATGAGTGGGGGCGGGGGCGAGCTGACCTGCGTAGTCGGCATGGTCGGCGTGCTCGCCGGCCGCACTGGTGTGGCCGTGGCCGCGACAGACGCACCCTGCGCCGCCGTGTTGACCGGGGCAGGTGGCGCGACCGTATTGACCGGGGCGGGCGCGGCCGACGTCGCTGTCGCGGCCGGCGGATTGACGGGCGGCGCGCTTGTGCTGGTTGGAGCTACCGGCGGAGGCGGAGATGTTGGCGGCGCCGTCGGGGGCGATGGGGTGGTCGTCGTCATCGTCGGAGGTGGTGGTGTGTTGGTTGGCATCACCGTACTGCTCGCCGTGGCGGTCCGTGGCGGCGTGCTGGCCGCTGTCGCCGTTGCGCTCGCCGTTGGTGTCCCACTTGTGGTGTTAGTCGGCGTCTCAGTGTCTGCCACTCGTGCCGTTGGCGTCGCCGTCGATGGCAACGTCGGCGGCGGCGTGGGACCCATGTTGGTAGAACTTGGAGTAGCGGTAGCGGCGCTTGGAGATGGCGTGACGGTGGCCGTGGTCGTGAATCGCTTCCATTGGTCGAACCAAATGTCCCAGTCCCGACTAGGGTGCTCGAGATTACCCCCCGCCGTACGCTTGATCGCGGGCGCGGCGCCGCCGCCCTCCACAGGTAGATTGGGCAGGAGCCAATAGTTTTCTTCCCACTGCGTCGGCCCTGGCCCTTTGCAACTACTCGCCCCGTCCCAGACCGTCGTCTGTCGCGTACGCCAGCGGATCGCGGGTACGCCCGGAGCCACGTCTTCCCAACCCAGTATCGACGCCGACCGACACGTACTGCGCGCGCCTGGCCAAGGCGATCCCGCCCGAGCACTTCGCCGAGCTCTTCGGCGAGCAGCTCACCCTCTTCACCACGCCCCCCGAGGAGATCGAACCGCTCGTCGTCGTCAAAAACACGCTGGACGACCTCGAGGGCCGCATGACGTAGCCCGCTCCTTCTCGTGCCCGACTACCACATCCGCGTGCCCGACTACCATATCCGCATGTCCGACTACACATCGTCACATCGTCTTCCGCGAGGCCGGCGCGCTTCATGAGGCGCCGTTGCATGCCGATCGTGAATTGTAAGGCGCGTCACGACACGCGGTTGCTGGCGCTGGCCATCGGGTAGTACTACCGTGCTATGTGGCCGCGTGGCCGCGCGTGCTACCGTAAGTCCAACGGTCGGGCCGCGGGGCCGGCTGAGAGTGCAGCAGAGAGGACCCGGCAGATGGACGATATCAAGTATCTCGTGGTCTCGCGGCAAGAGGCCGAACTGATCATGGACAGCTTCAAGGTGTCCAACCCCCTCACCCGCAACCTCGCCCTCAAGGCGGCCGGCCTCGTGCTCGAGTTCGCCGCCGAGGAGGACGTCAAGGAGGCCGAGCGCCTCACCTTCATCAAGGGCCGTGTCATGGAGAGCGCGTGGCGCGAGGCCTGATGCGCCGCAGCATCCGCACCCGCCTGCTCGTCGGCTACCTCGGCGTAGCCGCGCTGCTCGCGCTGACCTGGGGCCTCACCGCCGCGGGCTCGAACGCCCTGCGGGCCAGCTATACCCGCACGGTGACCGTCGACGACCAGCTGTCGAATCTCGTGCTCCAGCGTATCAAGCTCTCCGACGACGAAGAGACCGGCCTGCGCGGCTATCTCCTCACCGGGCGCGCGGAGTTCCTGCAACCCTACAATAGCGCGCTGCAACAGCTTCCCCCGCTGCGCCATCGCTCGGAAGAGCTCGCCGCCCGCGACCCCGCCGCCGGCCTCGCACCCTACCTCGTGGCTATGCGCCTGCGCTCTGCGGAGTGGAATCGCTGGGCGCGACAAGTGGTCCGGCGCCCCGGCGCCCTCCTCGGCAGGTCGGGCGCCGCCATCGCACAACAATACGTGGGCAAAAGGCTTTTCGACAGCTATCGCGCCGCCTCGGCCCGGGTGACCGCGCGCATCGATGCGCGACGACAGCGCAGCCTCGACGACAGCGTGGCCGCCCTCGGCGCCGTCAACATCCTGCTCGACCTCCTATTCGCCGGCGCCGTCCTCTCGCTGGCGGCCATCGGCTGGCGGACCACGCGCGCCGTGGCGCTGCCGCTGGAGCGCCTGGAACGGGTGGCCGCGACTATCGGCGGCGGGGACCTGGCGCGGCCGGTCGCGGTCGACGGCGCGGCCGAGTTCCAGCGGCTGGCGGCGAGCATGGACCGGATGCGCCTCCGCATCGCCGAGCAGCACGCGACGGCGGGGGCGCGGGCGGCCGAGTTGGCCGCCGTGATCGAACAGATGCCGAGCGGCGTGATCGTGGTCGACGGCGACGGCCGCGTCAAAGTGATGAACGAGGTCGCGCGCCGGCTGCGCGGCGACAGGCTCGACCTCGCGCGGGCGGTCGCCGCGCAGTCCGACATCTATCACTTGCGCGACGCGCAATCGGGCGAGCCCCTGCTCCCGGACCAAACGCCACTGGGGCAGGCTCTCGCCGGGGCCACCGTGCAGAACCTCGAATTCGTCTGCCGCCGCCCCAGCGACGAGGAGGACAGCACCTGGCAGGCCTCGGCGCGCCCGCTCTACGACGAGGGCCACATCGACGGGGCGGTCTCGGTCTTCTCGGACGTGACGCGCGAGCGCCGCATGATGCGCGACCTCGCCTCCTCTGCCGAGGCGTTGCGCCTGCGCGAGGAGCGCCTGCGCGCGAGCAACCAGGAGTTGGAGCGGTCCAACGCGGAACTGCAGCAGTTCGCCTACGTGGCCTCGCACGATCTCCAGGAGCCCCTGCGCACCATCACCAGCTACACCCAGTTGCTGCGCCGGCGCTACCAGGGCACGCTCGACGCCGACGCCGACACCTTCATCGGCTACGCCGTCGAGGGCGCCGCGCGCATGCAAACCCTCATCCAGGACCTTCTCGCCTACTCACGCGTCGGAGCCCGCGCCCAGGAGCTCGCGCCCACCAGTCTCGGCGCCGTCGTCGACGGCGCCTGCGCCAACTTGCGCGCCGCCGTCGAGGAGCGCGGCGCGACCGTGACTTACGACGATCTACCCACCATCGCCGCCGATCCGGGCACGCTCGGCCAACTCTTCCAGAATCTCATCGGCAACGCGCTCAAGTTCTGCCCGCCGGGGCGCACACCCCACATCACCATCTCGGCCCGCCTACAGGACCGCGAGGACGGCAAGAACCGCGAGGACGGCCAGGACCGCGAGGACCGCGAGGACCGCGAGGACCGCGAGGACCGCATGTGGGCCATCAGCGTACAGGACAACGGGATCGGCCTCGACCCAGCCTACAAAGAGCGCGTGTTCGTGATCTTCCAGCGCCTGCACACGCGCGAGGAGTACCCCGGCACCGGGATCGGGCTGGCTATCTGCAAACGCATCGTGGAGCGGCACGGCGGCCGCATTTGGGTCGAATCGCAGCCGGGGGAGGGTACCACCTTCACCTTCACCCTCCCCGCTATCGCCGGGGGCGCCGGGGACGCCGGGGACATCGAGCAAGACGGCAGGGCGGCCTGAGGGCGCGCCGTGCTACAATAGGCGCGTCCGGCAAGCTGCCGGCCGTCGCGCGAGGGGCGCGACAGCCCTATGACCCTGTAGCGATGATTAAGGATGGGAACAGCGTCATGTTCAGTCAACCGACGCCACCGCACTCCGGCATGGCGGATATACGCGCGCGCCTGCGCCCCATGGGCATCGGCGACATTCTCGACGAGACATTCCGCCTGTATCGAGAGAACTTCCTGCTCTTCCTCGCCACCGCTGCGGTGCTCGAAGTACCGGCCCAGATCATCAACACGTTGCTCTCGTTGGCCAGACCGGCCGTCACGACGATCGTACCGGGCCAGGGCATCACGCCCGCGCAGACGAGCGCGGCCACGACCGGTGGCCTGATCGGCGTCGTCGCAGGCTTGATCACGGCCTTCGCCGGCGTGTTCATCACCGCCGCCCTGGCCGTCGTCGTTTCTAACCGCTATCTCGGTCGCCTCACCACCGTCGGCGAGGCCTACCGCGCTACGCTGAATCGCTTGGGTCCGCTCCTGGTGACGACCATCTGGGCCGGCATCCGCCTGGTGTTGCTGGGCTTCGCCTGCGTGGTCATCATCGGCATACCGTTCCTCATCTATTTCGCTGTGGCCTGGTCGCTCCTCCCGCAAGTCGTGATGCTGGAAAACGTCGACAGGGGCGCGAGCGGGCGCAGCCGCGAACTGATCCGCGGCTATTGGTGGAAGACGTTGGGCCTGTACATCGTCGTGGCTATCCTGGCCTATCTCCTTGTGTTCGTGATCCTCGTGCCCGTCGTGGCGGGGATCTTCGCAGGTGCGGGGGTCACGGGTACGCGCCTGTTGACCGGGCTCGCGACCCTGATCTTCTCCTTGCTCGTGCGCCCGATCCAGACGGTCGCGACGACGCTGTTGTTCTACGACCTCAAGATCCGCAAAGAAGCCTTCGATCTGGAGACCATGGCGCAGCAAGCCGGCTTCGCCGCTCCTACGCGCTACTGATATCGGAATCTGTATCGGCTCGGTCTACGCGACCGGCTACGCCCCATGGGCATCGGCCTGGAGACCATGGCCACATCAGAGGGACAAGGGAGCAGACAGACTGCCTATCAATAGACGCGGTACTGGCGGCGGCCGCCGTATGATGGCGCGCGCCCCCCGAATACTGATGGCCGTGCTCGCGCTTATGTTCCTCGCGCCCATCGCGCGAGCGGACATGCCCCCCGCGGCCCCCGCGGCCCCGGGCGGGTATGCCTCCCGCCTTTCGCACGCCCTCGCCGCCGCGCGGGCGGCGCGACACGCGTCCGGGACAACCCGGGCCACGGAGATAGCCCGCGCGCTCGCCCTGCTGCCGCGCGGGACCGTCGTGCGCGTGGGCACGGTCGAGGTGCAACCCGACCTCACGCCCATACGCGACGACCTCGCGACGGCCGGCCGCGACGCCCGCCGTCTCGACGACGCCGTCGACCGCCTGGAGGCCTTGCGCGGAGCCCTCGACACCCCGTCCGCCCGCGCATCGGCGCCCGATGCCCGCCACCTGGCCGCGCTCGACCGCATCCTGCACGCCCCACCCTTCGTTTCGACGCCGAACCTGTGGACCGGCATCGCCGATTTCATCGATCGCCTGCTATCCAGGAGTCCGCTCGGGTCTATCCTCGACGCCCTCTCGCGGTTCCTCGGCGGATTGGTCTCAGGTCCAGGCTCCGGCCGCGCCGCGACCACCGTCATCACCATCGCGGCGGGCCTGATCGTGGCCGTCGCCCTCGTCTTCGTGGCCAACCGCGCGTTCCACCCCTTCGCGCCGCTAGCCACGGAGTCCGACGACCCACTCGGATTGGAGGCTGGGCTCACGCGCGTGGACGCGGCCGGCGCGCGCGGCCGGGCCGCCACGCTCGCCGCCGCGGGCCAGTACCGCGAGGCAGTGCGCTACCTCTACCTCGCCACGCTGCTCGCGCTCGACGAGTCGGGGCGACTGCGCATCGACGAGGCGACGGGGAACCGCGACATCCTGCGCCAGGCCCGCGCCACGCCGCGCCTGGCCGAGGCGCTGAGCCCGGTGGTACGCCTCTTCGACCTGTTCCTGTTCGGGCATGCGCCGGTCACGCGCGACGACTACGAGCACTACCGCCAATTGAGCGAGCGCGTGCTGCAAACCCCTCAGCAGACCACGCAGGCGCCCGCGCCACCCGCGGCGGGGACACCCTGATGGGGGTGCGATGAGGGCGCGCGGCAATGCCGTCATCGCCGGGCTGGCCCTGGCCGTCCTGGTCGTCGTCGGGCTCGCCTCCGGCGGCGCGCTGCCGGCGCCGGCTCCGTACGACAGCGCCTCTGCGGCCTCAAACGGCGCGCTGGCGCTCTATCGCTGGCTCGACGCGCTGGGCTACGCGCCGCGCCGGCTGACCGCGAGCCCGTTGCCGACCGGCAGGCTCGGCGCCCTCTTCGTATTGGAGCCGCGGGACGACTTCTCGCCGGCCGAGGCGTGGGCGACGCTGCGCTGGGTGCGGGGCGGCGGGACGCTGGTGTTGCTGGAGGACCAGAACGGCGCCGAGACGACCCTCCTGGGAGGGCTCAACCTGAGCGTCCTCCCCGTGGCGAACAGCCTCGATCCGCGCGCGCTCGTAACGGGGGCCGCGCCCTACGGCGCCGCGCCCGTGCAGCCGCTGCTGGCGCACCCGGCGCTACGCGGGCTGGACACAATCGTCACCGCCGCGGTCACCGGCACGGGGGCCGCGGCGATCCCCGTGCTCGGCGCCGGCGGCCTGCGCTACCCCGGGCGACGCGGGCCGGTCCCACCCCCCGACCCTGCCACGCCTGCGCTCCTGTACGAGCGCCTGGGCCGCGGGCGGGTCTACGCCGGCACGACGCCCGGCGCGCTCACCAACGGGCGCATCGGCGTAGGCGACAACCGCCGCCTGGTCCCGAACGTGCTGGCCGGCCTCCCGGCTGGCGCGGCGGTCGGGCTGGACGACTACCATCTGGTGGCGCACGCCGCGGCGCGAGGGCCGACGACGCTCACCGGCGTGCTGTTCGCCACGTCGTGGGGGCGCGCTCTGCTCTACGCGGTGGCGGCCGTGTTCCTCTATATCGTGCTGACGGGGCGGCGGCTGGGCCGGCCGCTGCGCCCCATCCCGGAGCGCGGGCGCTCGCTGGCCGAGTACGTCATCTCCATGGCCGGGATCTTCCGCCGGGCGGGACTGCGCGCGCGCGTGCTGTCCGTGTGGCAGGACGACCTGCGGCGCAGCCTGGCGGGGCCGGGCGGGCTGCGCAGCCGCGCCGACGCCGAGATCGTGGCCGAGGCGACGCGGCGCGCGGGCCTGACATCCGCGGAGAACAACGAGGCGCTGGCGCTGCTGCGCGGACGCCCGACCCTGGACGAGCGCACCCTCGTCGACCTCTGCCGGCGCATTGCCCGCCTGCAGAGCCGCCTCTCCCAGTATTGAACGTCTACTACCTCCAGTGCAGTAATCATCTGGATGGCTGAGTCGGGGTGTCGCAGCACTCGTACCAAACGTGCCCATTGTAGTCTCCCCCTGCTGCCCCTGCTGCTGTGGCGCGCGCTTATGCCGGACCCGTTGCCACGAGAGGTTCTGCCACACGATCGCGCCGTTCTGCACGAAGCTCCACACGTACCCCTTCGCCACGCTCAGCGGCGGCGCCTGGCAGAGCATGCTGCCGACGATCGTCCCGTAACGGTTGGAACGATGAGCTCGGGCGCGAGTACCTGCCCCGCGTGCTTCAGCAGCAGCCGCAGGATGTGACTCTCCGTCGGCGTCAGCCGCACCCGCGTCCCGCCCGCGCGCCGTCGTCGCCCGCAACTCGTTCGTTTCCGGGTCGAGCGTTGCGCCGGCCACCCAGTAGGCCCGGCCACTCCTATCCTTGGGCGGCTCGACCGGCCGCGCGGCGTAGCGGCGCAGGATAGCCTTGACGCGGGTGACGAGCGCCTGCATGCTGAAGGGCTTGGCCACGTAGTCGTCGGCGCCGCCCGCGAAGCCAGCCATGACGTCCTCGTCCTGGGCGCGCGCCGTGAGCATGATCACGGGCACTTGCGAGAAAGCGCGCAGGGCGGTGAGGATCTTGAAGCCGTTCATGTCGGGGATGTTGACGGCCAGGATCACCAGGTCGACACGCCCCTCGTACAGCGCGCCCAGACCCGCGCGGCCGCTGCACTCCGTCACGACCTCGAAGCCCGCGCGCGTCAGCCCATAGCTCAACAGGTCCATCAGGTATTTGTCGTCGTCGATGCATAGTATCTTCGCCATGCCCCGCATCCCATCCTTCTCATCGAGCGCGGTGGCGCGTTTCCCGCCGTCGCATCGAAAGGGTGCGCATACACACTCCAGGCGCTTGCCCCCTATCCACATGGCTTCCAGTGTGGGACTTCTCTCCGGCTTTGTACAGGCACAACCGGCACATCACTGGAACAATTGCAAACTCGCGCAAAACTCATAGCCGTGACGCGCGCCTCGTCGCGGCAGCGTCGGCCCTTCCGCTAGTTTGGTGGCGGCGCGAGTGGACCTGCCGGCGCGCCACCTCGCGGATGGGCCGCCTGTATGCGCGTTCGCGGGAAGTTGGGCATCGGGTAATCGCGCCGCCGCAAGCGCCAACTGGCCGACGCGGCGCGAGATCGGCGTCCACGGCGGGCATGGTTCAAGCCTATACCGAACACGATATAATTGGGGCGTGAGCAACAGACGCCCCATCTTCTTCGTGGGCACGAGCCTTGACGATGTGAGCGGCTTCCCGACGCGCGTCAAGAGCCTGATGGGCTACGCGCTACACGTCGCGCAGCTTGGCGACATGAGCGAGAAGGCCAAGCCGCTCAAGGGTTTCGGGTCCGGCGTCTTGGAGGTCGTGACCGATCATGATAAGGAGACCTATCGGGCAGTCTACACCGTGCGCCTAACCAGCGGCGTGTACGTGCTGCATTGCTTCCAAAAAAGAGTTCGCACGGCGTTAAGACGCCACGGCGTGAGATCGCCCTGATAAAACGACGGCTGGCCGAAGCGATAGAACAGGACAGGGAGTTAACCGAGGCAGGGAGCTAAGGAGGTAGGACTATGCGCGAGGGTATCATCGCCGGCGGCGACAACGTGTTCGCGGACATTGGGCGCCCGCACCCCGAGGAGGCGCTGGCCAAGGCGCAATTGGCGCATCGCATCGCCACCATCATCAAGCAGCGCGGCCTGACCCGGGCGCAGGCCGCTCGCCTACTCGGCACGCCGCAATCCAAGGTGTCGCTGGTCGTGACCGGCCAACTCGACAGCTTCACCATCGACCGCCTGCTGCGTTATCTGATCGCGCTGGACGAAGGCGTGGAGATAGCGGTCCGCCCCGCGCAGGGTCCGGCTCGGTTGCGCGTGGCGCTCGGATAGAAGCGCGCCCTGAAGCGATCTCCCGTGCGGTCAGCCTGCAACCAGTGTACTATCTCCTGCCGGATCACCACGCCCCGGACCCCGCGTCCGACCCGAGCGTACGGGTCGCGGCGCGACGCACGAATCGCCCCACGGCCTCTCCCTCGGCGCGCGCGTCCTCGCCGAGCGACGCCTGCGCCGCCTCGATGCGCTCCTTGAGCTCGCGCTCTTCCTGCTGATCGTGCTGGTGCTGTGTACCGCCCTCGACGCCGTGCCGGCCGGATTGCTCGCCGACCGCGTCGGCAAGAAATCGGTACGCTTTCATCTGGGCCGGCGTCCTGATCGCGGTCGCCGCCGTGGCGATGCTAGCCGTACATCCCACGCCTCGCCAATAAGCGCGGCCATCAACGCTCAGCCGTCGAGAGCGCTACGCTTCGTGCTCCATGGCCCTCTTCCAAGCGTCATAGTTCTCGGCGAAGTCCGCGCCGATTTCCCCGCGCTCCACGAGGCGCCCGAACACGGCGTATGGGTCGCTCCTGGCGCCCTCCTTCCGCAACGTCGTCTCATCGTTGAGGTAGAGAAAAACGATGGCTTTAGCCTGAGTGGAGAAGATCCAAAACAGCCGGTACCGCGACGGCAGCCCTTTGCCTTTAGCGCGGCGATACTGTGCAAGCGGGCCGCGCAGCATATACTCGGGGGCGTTCGGGTCTTGGGGCACGAGTTCGGTGATGAGGCGCCGTAGGGCCGCGAATAGCTTAACGGTGGGGTGCTGCGCATATACCTGGGCTTCCAGCTCCCTCTTCAAGCGGCGAACTTCATCGCGCAAAGCCACGTACCGGCGCGCGAAGATAGGGTGACCCAGGACGGTCCATCCGTTGATGACCGGCGGGGTCTTATCCGGCGGGGACATGGGCTAATCGTCGATCTCGACGCCAGCGACCAAGTCCTCGTCCCCCGCCGTGAGCTCCGCGACGTCGACCAGGTCCTCGGGGCGGACCATCGCCGACCGCGCCAGGAAGTCCAGGAAGTCCGAAAACGCGGGGTCGTCCTCGATCGACGCGCGCTTCTCAGGCGGCGCTTCGATGGCGATGCCGTGTGGCGTGCGCACCAGGTCGACGCCGTCATCGGCGATATGTAAGTCGTCCAGCCATGCCTTGGGCAGGATGACCGAGCGCGACCCTCCCACTTGTGTCAGCTTGACGCGTCGCCGCTCTATCTCTTCGTGCATTGCCCTCTTCCGTCCACACCTGCGCAACTATCGCCCACGCAACTATCGCCCGCGCAGCTATCGCCCACGCAACTATCGCCCGGCCTGTATATACAAATTATAACATTCCCCCGGCGTGCTCACACCAGGACCCTAGCGGGGGGGTCCCCCGCCCTCGCCGCCGGATGCGCGCTCGCGTGCGCCTTGCCACCGGCAGGACGCCCGGACCCACGATATTTGCCTCCGTGGCGCGGCATGAACTCTACTCCCTTCCCACTCCCATCGTGCCGGCCACTGTCCTAATTAGTGTATCGCGCCAGGTACGCGCCAGGATGACGGCGCCCTCCCTTTTCGCCCAGGCGCCCCCTACCCATTCTGCCGATACGGGCGCCGTCGCGATGGGACATGCTATAGATGTACGCATAGGGTGATCGACGGATCGACGACCCGCCCCGTGACACGCCCACCCGTATCGGGGTACACTATGCGTAGCCCCCGGCAGGGGCGCCCGCGGCTACCTTTTGCCAGTGAGATCGGACGCCGAACAGCGAGAGTACGAGCGCCACATGCCCAGCAAGCCCATCCTGTTGACGGTCGACGACGATCCCGAGGTCCTGCGCGCGATCGAGCGCGATGTGCGCCGCAAGTATGGCAAGGACTACCGTGTGCTGCGCGCCGACGCCGGCGCGACCGCGCTCGACGCGCTGCGCCAGGTCGGGGAGCGCGGCGAGCCGGTCGCCCTGTTCCTGGTCGACCAGCGCATGCCGCGGATGTCCGGCGTGGAGTTTCTCGAGCAGGCCCGCGCCCTCTTCCCCGACGCCAAGCGCGTCCTGCTCACCGCCTACGCGGACACCGAGGCCGCCATCAAGGCCATCAACACGGTCAAGGTCGACTACTACTCGCTCAAGCCATGGGACCCGCCCGAGGAGAACCTCTACCCCGTCCTCGACGACCTGCTCTCCGACTGGCAGGCCAACTACCGCCCGCCCTTCGAGGGCATCCGCGTGGTCGGCCACCGCTGGTCGGCCGACTCGCACGCGCTCAAGGACTTCCTGGGCCGCAACGGCGTGCCCTACCAGTGGCTCGACATCGAGTCTACCGGCGACGAGGCGCGCGGACTCCTTGCGAAGGCGGGGCTCGACGCCGGGCGGCTGCCGGTCGTGCTGCTCGCCGACGGGACAAGCCTCGTGGAGCCGACTTTGCAGGAGGTGGCCGAGAAGATCGGCCGCCGCACCAGCGCCGAGAATCCCTTCTACGATTTGATCATCGTCGGTGGCGGCCCAGCTGGGCTCGCCGCCGCCGTCTACGGGGCGTCCGAGGGGCTCGAGACGATGCTGGTGGAGCGCGAGGCCCCCGGCGGGCAGGCGGGCACCAGTTCGCGCATCGAGAACTATCTCGGCTTCCCCTCCGGGCTCTCCGGGGGAGACCTCGCCCGTCGCGCCGTGGCGCAGGCCCAGCGATTTGGCGTGGAGATCCTCTCGCCGCAGGAAGTCACGGGCATCCGCGTCGAGGACCCCTACCGCTACGCGCGGCTCGCCGACGGCTCGGAGCTCTCCTGCCACGCGTTGCTGATCGCCACCGGCGTGCAGTACCGCACGCTCGACGTGCCCGGCGTGGAGCGTCTGACCGGCGCGGGCGTCTACTACGGCGCGGCCATGACCGAGGCGCTCTCCTGCACGGGCGACGACGTCTGTATCGTGGGCGGGGCTAACTCGGCCGGACAGGCCGCGATGTATTTCGCGCGCTACGCCCGGCAGGTGACGATCCTGGTGCGCGGCGCGTCGCTCGCCACCAGCATGTCGCAATATCTGATCGATGAGATCGCGGAGCAGCCCAACATCGTGGTGCGCGCGCACAGCCAGGTCGCGGAGGCCTGCGGCGGCGAGAGCCTGGAGCGCCTCGTCATCGCCGACGGCGAGACGGGCGAGCGCGAGAGCGTGCCGGCCAAGGCGCTCTTCATCTTCATCGGCGCGCTGCCGCGCACCGACTGGCTCGACGGCACGGTGCAGCGCGACGCGCAGGGCTTCCTGCTCGCGGGTCCGGACCTGCAGCGGGACGATAAGGGGCGCATTGCGGGCTGGACGATCGATCGCGATCCCTTCCTACTGGAAACGAGCGTGCCCGGCGTCTTCGTGGCCGGCGACGTGCGCCATCGCTCGATCAAGCGCGTGGCCTCGGGCGTGGGCGAGGGCTCGATCGCTGTGCAGTTCATCCACCAGTACCTGAGCAAGGTGTAGGCGCGAGTAGCGAGTGGGGGCGGGCGAGTGAGCAGCGAGACAGGGGTGGCGGGCGAACTGGGCGCGGAACTGCGCGGGACGTTCCTTTTCGAGGCGCTCACGGACGCGCAGCTGCGCTGGCTGATCGAGCATGCGGAGGTGGTGTCGCTCGACGCGGGCGGCCATGTCTTCGGCGAGAACAGGCCGGCCGAGGCGCTGTGGGTGCTGCTCGACGGCGAGCTGCAATTCAGGAGCACGGTGGCCGGCCGCGAGATCCTGCTGGAGACCTCCAACACCCCGGGCAACTGGGGCGGCTGGCTGCCCGTGTTCGACAACGCGCCGATCTCCATCTCCGCCCGCGTCACGCGGCCCAGTCGCCTCCTGCGCATCCCCAAGGAGGCTGTGCGGCATATGCTGGCCTACGGCTTCCCCGTGACGACCCACCTGCTGGCCGGGCTCTACGGCGGCGTGCAGAACATCGATACCCTGACGCGCCAGCAAGAGAAGATGGCCGCGCTCGGCAAGCTCTCGGCCGGCCTGGCCCACGAGCTCAACAATCCGGCCTCCGCGGCCCGCCGCGCGGCCTCCGAACTGCGCGGGGTCTTGCGCGAGGGCTGGGACGCGGCGCTGATGCTCGCGTCGGCGGGCAGGACGACCGCCGACGCGAACGCCCTCACGGCGGGGATGGCGGGGCTGCGGCTGGATGTCGCGGAGCGGGCCGCCGGGGCGCAGCAGCTCGACCCGCTGGCGCGCAGCGACCGCGCGGACACCGTCGCCGCCTGGCTCGACGACCACGGCGTCCCCGACAGCTACGATGTCGCGGGGACCCTCGTCGACGCCGGGCTCGACACGGCCTGGCTCACGGGCATGGCTCTGCGCGTCCCGCCCGAGCTGCTGCGCGCGGTGGTGCGCCTGCTCATCGCGACGACCACCAGCCTCGACCTCGTCGACGGGGTCGAGCGCGGCACGGCGCGCATCTCCGAGCTCGTGGCCGCCGTCAAGTCGTACTCCTACATGGACCAGGCCGCGCTGTAGGACGTCGACTTGCACGAGGGCCTAGAGAGCACCCTGACTATGCTCGGGCACAAGCTCAGGGCGGGGGTGACGGTGCTCCGCGACTACGACCGCGCGCTGCCGCGCATCTGCGCCTACGGCAGCGACCTCAACCAGGTCTGGACCAACCTGATCGACAACGCCGTCGACGCCATGGGAGGCAAGGGCGCGCTGCGCGTCGGCACGCGGCGCGACGGCGACGACGCGGTCGTGGGGATCGGGGACGACGGGCCGGGCATCCCGACCGAGATCCAGCCGCACATTTTCGAGCCTTTCTTCACCACCAAGGATGTCGGCCAGGGCAGCGGGCTCGGGCTCGACATCGCCTACCGCATCGTCGTCGCGCAGCACCACGGCGACATCACCGTGCGATCCGAACCTGGCGACACGCTGTTCGAGGTGCGCCTGCCCATACAGGCCGATGGCCGATAGTCGAGAGATGGATACGCCGATGACCCTGCCCGAGACCCTGCGCGCAATTCCGCTCTTCAGCGCGCTGTCCGAAGAACAACTGGGCTGGGTGGGGGCGCACGTCGCGGAGGAGAGGCTGGAGGCGGGCGACGTCCTGTTCGCCGAGGGCGCCGGCCCGGCCGACGCGTTCTGGGCGCTCCTCAAGGGCGAGCTGCAGATCACCAAGCGCGTGGGCGCCGAGGAAACGCTGCTGGGAAGCCGCGGCGCGGGCGGCTTCATCGGCGAGATACCGCTGCTGATGGGCACGCCCTACGTCGCCACGCCGCGCGCGACCGTGCCGTGCCGCCTCCTGCGCATGGAGGCGGGCGACTTCCGCGAGCTGCTGGCGCGCTACCCCCCCACGCTGACGCTCATCCTGCAGGCCATGGCCGAGCGCGTCGGCGTGATGGAGTCGCTGGTGCAGCAGCGCGAGAAGCTGGCTGCGCTCGGCACGATGGCGGCCGGCCTCGCGCACGAAATGAACAACCCCGCCTCGGCGGCCCACACCGCCGCCGCGCGCCTGCGCGACATATCCACCGGCCTGCACCCCCACTCCCTGGCGCTCGGCAAGCTTCTGACCGACGATCAATCGGACCACCTCGCCGACCTGGGGCTCGACATCGTCAAAAGGGCCAGGGCCGCGCCCGCGCTGGATACATTGGAGAGGAGCGACCGCGAGGACGAGCTCGCCTCCTGGCTGGACGCGCACGAGGTCGAGGATAGCTGGGAACTGGCCCCGGCCCTCGTGTCGGCGGGCCTCGACACGGCCTGGCTCGACGGGTTGGCCGGCGCGTTCCCCGCCGGCGCGCTCGATGTCCTCGTCCCCTGGCTCACCGCGGTCCTCGACGAGTCCGAGCTGCTGACCACGATCGAGGCGAGCACGGCGCGCGTGTCGGCGCTCGTCACCGCGGTCAAGTCGTACTCCTACATGGACCAGGCCCCGCTGCAGGACGTCGACCTGCACGAGGGACTGGAGAACACCCTGACCATCCTGGGCCACAAGCTGAAGGGAGGCGTGACGGTCGCGCGCGACTACGATCGCTCGCTGCCGCGCATCTGTGCCTACGGCAGCGAGCTCAACCAGGTGTGGACTAACCTGATCGACAACGCCGTCGACGCCATGGGGGGCAGGGGGCGCCTCGCGCTGCGCACGGCGCGCGACGGCGACTACGCGCTGGTGGAGGTCGCCGACGACGGACCGGGCATCGCGCCCGAGGCGCTGCCGCGCATCTTCGAGCCTTTCTTCACGACCAAAGGCGTGGGCAAGGGCACGGGGTTGGGGCTCGACATCGCCTACCGCATCGTCGTCACGCGCCACCACGGCGACATCGCGGTGCAGTCGGAGCCCGGTCATACGCGCTTCCAGGTCAGGATACCGCTGGAGGTAAGATGTTAGGGGACCCGCGGGCGCCTTCCCCGCCCCCGCCTCGCGCGAGCCCGGATGGCAGCGCGACGCCGGCCGCGGTCGGTCGATATTCGTGGCGGGCCGGCGCCCGTTGTTTGCACTGCGCCCGCGACCGTGGGCGTATCGTATAGATCGTGGGCGTATCGTATAGATCGTGGGCGTATCGTATAGATCGT
>JAABVA010001770.1_pt1 | contig 22522 bp, 18 predicted proteins | sample 5560331 | NCBI WGS metagenome assembly JAABVA01 (sample SAMN12812661, study PRJNA571458) | rock metagenome | isolation source: Antarctica rocks | place: Antarctica: Victoria Land, Mt New Zealand sud | collected 2016-01-07
CCACTTTCGGCCAAATAAAATTCCTGGTCGGACACTGCGACCTGGCGTGACAATGAGATTGGCCGAGACGGAAGTTACCCCAAAGGGGCGGAGAACCTCCGCGACCGCCCCGGTTAAAACCTCTAGACGGATTATAGTATCGGCGCGTTGTGCAAATTCAAGAACACGGAGCACTTCGGGTCGCATTCCGGCAGCCTCCGAATTGAAAAGGCAAGAAGAGCTTTCGTCTATTATCGCGAGTACTGCAGCTGGAATCACTCTCGTTTGCTTGTGTACACTACTTCGGCGACCTACAGATCGACCAAGATTGGCCGCTGCTAGCCCAGGTTTGATTAGGGCGAATGAGCACCTTGGGTGCACTTAGCAAGCTGGCGATCAGTCTTTCACGGCGCCGGCCGTTAGGGCTCGGCCGATGAAGTTGTAGGCGAGCAGGCTCAAGGCGAGCGGAGGCAGCACGCTCGCCGCAAAAGCGCCAGGCTGTCGACAAAGCCTCGCAGCTGTATGCGGACGGGCGGACATCTCGTCGCGCGCCACGGCCGTTAGAACGACAGTTTGCTCCTCTGCTGCTTGTGCTCATCGAAGTTCTCGGGGCGAAGCCAAGCCTCGTAACCAGCCTTCAGCCGCGGCCAGTCGGCGTCGATGATAGAAAACCAGGCTGTGTCGCGGTTCTGACCCTTGGCGACCATGTGTTGACGGAACACGCCCTCGAAACTGAATCCGAAGCGCTCGGCGGCGCGCTTCGAGGGTTCGTTGAGCTCGTGGCACTTCCACTCGAGACGTCGATAGCCGAGCGTGTCGAAGACATAGCTGGCGAACAGGTAAAGAGCCTCCGTCGCGACGCGGGTACGCGCGATCGCGGGCCCCCACAAGATGTGTCCGATCTCGATTACGCCATGAGCGGGCTCGATGCGCATCAGCGCCTGACGCCCTTCCGCACGCCCCGTCGCCTTGTCGATCACCGCGAAGAAGAGCGAATTCGATGAGGCGGAGTTTGCCTCGAGCCACTTCGATAGCTCCGCCAGGTCTGGCGGCACATCGTCGAAAAGATAGCGAAAACGGTCCTCCCCGCCCGGCTCGCGCGCCGAGGCCAGAAGGTCGGCGGCATGCAGGGCCGTGTTGATCGGCACAAGCTTGGCGTACCGTCCGTCGAGCGTGATGCGTTCAGGAGGCTTTACACCCCGCCAATGAGAAAGATCCATCTTGGTCTCTGACCTATTCGTGTTACGCTCGAACTCGCGAGCTACCTCTCCGGCGCGCTAATAAGGCCGTCATCGCGAAGCGGGTGGGCCCTCACCTTGGCCGACGAAGGGAATGCCTTCGATCGGGCATTCCTTGGTGCCGGCGCTCTGGCGGGTGATGGCCCGCACGGCATCCCGGGTGCCATCAGGATCGTCGATCCAGCGGCGATAGAAATCGTAGGGGCATTCCGAGAGCCCGTGCCGGTTTTCCTTCGAGTTGATCATGCCCGTGTAGCCGCGATGCAGCAGCTTGAAGAGGTGGTTTTCCGATTGGCCGTGGGCGCGGAAGTCGCGGATCAGGAATTTCGAAAGCGCCGCGTACTGAATGCCCATTTCCTCCTCGCCGCACTCGCCCAGCGTTCGCCCGTCGAAGCCGATGATCGCGGAATGGCCGAAGTAGGTGTAAACCCCATCAAAACCAGCGGCGTTGGCGACTGCAACATAGCAATTGTTAGCAAACGCCATGGCCTTTGAGATGACGATCTGCTGCTCCTTGGCTGGATACATATAGCCCTGGCAACGGATGATCAGTTCTGCCCCGCGCATCGCGCAGTCGCGCCAGATCTCGGGGTAGTTGCCATCGTCGCAGATGATCAGGCTAATCTTCAGCCCTTTCGGACCATCCGACACGTAGGTGCGATCACCCGGATACCAGCCCTCGATCGGCGTCCACGGCATGATCTTGCGGTATTTCTGAACGATCTCGCCGTGATCGTTCATCAGGATCAGCGTATTGTAAGGAGCCTTGTCGGGATGATGTTCGTGCCGCTCGCCGGTCAGCGAGAACACGCCCCAGACCTTGGCCTCCCGGCAGGCGGCGGCAAACACGTCGGTCTCCGCACCAGGTACGGTCGAGGCGGTCTCGTACATCTCAGCGGCGTCATACATGATGCCGTGGGTCGAGTATTCGGGGAAGATCACGAGGTCGAGACCGGGCAAGCCGGCCTTCATGCCGACAATGATCGTACCGATCTTCTTGGCGTTCTCAAAGACCTCGGCTCGCGTATGCAGGCGTGGCATCTTGTAATTCACAACCGCCACACCGACGCAGTCCTGGCTTGACGAGATGTCTCCATGTATCATCGGGATAACTCCAGTTAGTGTTCTTCGAAAGCCGATCCGTTGTTGCCTCACGCAGCTTCCAGCGGCTGCAGACTTGTCGGCCCGCTCTTGACCGTTCGCGCCAGCTTGTACCGGTACGCGAGGAACAGACCGAGCCCGCTGAGAATCCCGCCGAATATGAGGTAGTAGCTAGGAGACAGCGGGTCGCCCGTCACACTGCGCAGGCTTGTCACAATGAAAGGCGCGAACCCTCCAAAGATCGTGACGCCAAGACTATAGCTCAGCGACAAACCGCTAGTTCTTGTCTGCGCAGGGAACAGTTCAGACATCAAAGCGGGCAGCGGTGCGAAGTAGAGTGCGATTATGATCCCGAGGCTAAGCTGGACGGCAATCAACGTCGTGATCGACGGGTGACTGCTCAAGATGATGAAGAGCGGAGTAGCGAGAGCCGTGTTGGCAAGGACTGCCAGCAGCATGCTCCATGTGCGGCCGTATACGTCCGAAGCCAGCCCGATCAGCGGGGCGAGCAAAAAGACGGTCGCACCGGTGACCGCCGTACCCATGAAGGCCAACGCAGGATCGAGCCGGAATTGGCTGACCGAATAAGCAGGCATGAATACTGACAACCAAATAGCCACGGTCGCGAGTATGATCAGCAGAGCAGAAACCGCGAGTGGCAGTTTTTGCGTCCTCAACACGTCGAGCATTGGCTGCTTCACATGAACTGTGTTCTCGAATTCGGCCGACTCTTGCGTGTGGCGCCGGATGTAGATCCCGACCGGACCGGCGAGTGCACCGAAGATGAACGGCATGCGCCATCCCCAACTCTCGAGTTGGTGGCTGTCGAGAGACGCGGTAAGGCCAGCCGCGAACAAGGCGGACAGCATCATGGCGAACCCTTGGGTCGACGTCTGCCAGCTCGCGATGAAGCCACGCCGGGATGGGTTTTGCTCAGCCAACAGCGCCGTCGAGTTGCCGAATTCGCCCCCCGCCGAGAAGCCTTGCAGCATCCGCCCGATGACGATCCCGATTGGCGCCGCGATCCCGACCATGTGGTAGGTCGGCATCAGAGCGACTATCAACATCCCGAACGTCATCATGATCAGGGTCAAGCTCATGACGGATCTGCGTCCGATCTTATCGCCGAGGTTGCCCAGGTAGATCGCCCCGAGCGGGCGCATGAAGAACGAAACGCCGAAGGTGCCCAGAAACAGCAGCAGGGAGACCGTTTCATTGTCGGTGGGAAAGAATAGTCTTGCGATGACGCCGGCCATGGTGCCGTAGATATACAGATCGAAGCACTCAAATATGTTGCCCAACGTAGAGGCGACGATCACCCGCCGTGAGGCAGGTTTAATGGCGTGGTCGGCATCAAAGTTATGCGCAGCGCTGGTCATAGTCTCCCTCCCATTGCGTCGGTGTGGCCGGACGTCGAATGGGACGTCCGGCTATACGGGAACAGCGAAATATTTGGTTGACTTGATTTGGACGTTGCCAAAAACACCGACTTAATATAGTTAGCAAGAGAAAGAGGATAGGCTTTTCCCTCACCTCCACATGCTTAAGAAGCAAACTTCTCTGCCTCACACATCTTAGCTCGCCCGATTAGGTCTCTATACTGACCAAACTGCTTAAGGTGTCAGGCCGAGAGCCTGGTCGGCTCCGCGGGCGCGAATAGCCCCGGTCCATTGACGTTGACGACGGATTCGCCGTGACCAGCTCTGACGAAGACGTAATAGACGTCATCGCCGCCTTCGAGGATCTGGCAACGATGGATCGCCCGCCGCGGGAAGAAGGCATAGTCTCCCTTGCCGATCTCGAACGACTTTTCGCCGTTCTCGCCGAAATCGACTCGGATGCGGCCCGACAGCATGTACATGACGCTGTCGAATTCGGCGTGATGGTGCCACTGGCTTGGCGCGTCCAGAGCCGTGACATGGCACTCCCCGACCCAGAGCCCGTCAGCAGTGATCGCCTTGCGACGGTTTTGCCCTGGGGTGATGGGTCCTTCAGTCGTCTCATCGGACGTCACGTAACCGATGGTTTCGAAAAGCCCTTTTTCCATAGTGATGTCCTTTGACTATCGCGCAGTCGCATTCTTTTGTAGCATTGGGGTATGACGACATCCGGCCATTTCCTGTCGCCGATCAGACAAGCAGCGATCCGGCCCTTCGAGACCGCATCGCGACCCTTGGTCGGCTTCGCTGAGAACTATGCGGCAGGCCTGCGGACGGGATTGCACGCCCATCCGCGCGCGCAGCTGCTCTATGCCGTCTCCGGCGTGATGCGCGTCGAGACGCCGTCGGTGGCCTATGTCGTGCCGCCCACCACGGCCCTGTTCCTCGCAGCGAACGTACCCCATTCGGTCACGATGGACGGCCCAGTGGCGATGCGCGAGTTGTTCCTACGGGAGGACGCGGTTGCGCGTGCCGCTATCAGAACCGCGGTCATCGTGGTGTCGCCGTTGTTGCGCGAATTAATCCTGGCCGCATGCGCCGAACCGCTGGACTGGGCTCTCAGTGGCCGCGGCTATCACCTGACTGAACTTGCGCTTGGTGAGATCGCGCGCGCGACTCCGCTCCCGCTCGGGTTGCCGATGCCGCGCGACCCAAGATTGTGCCGTGTTGTCTTAGCTCTTCGCGGCAGTCCAAGCGACTTGCGAGGGCTCGATGAGTTGGCCGTCATGGCAGGCGCGTCGAGCCGCACTTTGGCTCGCCTTTTCCGCGCAGAGACCGGCCTCGGATTTCGGCAATGGCGGCAGCAGATGCGGATGACCGAGGCCCTGAATGCGTTGGTCACCGGCGCGACCCCTACTCGCGCCGCCGCCATAGCGGGCTTTGCAAGCCAGCCAGCCTTCGGCGCTGCGTTCCGCAGCCTGTTCGGCATGACACCTGGCCAGGCCCGCTCAGTAGATAAAACGTTCGGGACCGCGGCAATCGAGGGCCAGGCACGCAAGCGCGGCAATCCCGAGACGCGGCAAGATCCTCAGGATTGTGGGCCTGCGGGATGATCTGACTCAGGAAGGGCGGGGCGCTTCCGACAGGGTTCAGCGACAGATCCGCTGTCTCGATCTCCGGTTCGACCCCCGTCAGGAGGTCGGCCAGGACCCGGCCCGACCCGCAGGCGATAGTCCATCCGAGCGTCCCGTGACCCGTGTTGAGGTAGAGGCCCGGGTATGTGGTCGCGCCGATCACCGGGGTGCCGTCCGGCGTCATGGGGCCGTCGTGCGCCCTAATCTCGGCATCGAGGGTCAGCCAGCGTCGCGCAATTGCTCGAAGGGCGGTCTTGGCCGATGCCACGGTCGAGATCATTGGGCCCGGCCGGAGCGCGGCCAAGTGACGGATCAGGGCCATCTTGCCTCGAAGCGCATCAAGCGTCTGGCGCAAGACGGCCGGTGCGTTGACGATGAGGGTCTTGAGCGTGACCATCGCCTGCGTTCGGCTTTTCACGGCGGTGTCGCGCGCCACCTTGAGATGGCGGATCATCTCGACGGCGCCCGTGCCGGTTTTGGGTTGAGGCCGTCGAATTCGCCACCCTCGAATGGGTCGACTGGTTCAACAACCGCCGCCTGCTCGCGCGCATCGGCAACATTCCACCCGCCGAGGCCGAGGCCGCCTATTACGCACAGCTTGAGGCCCTGCCAATCGCCGCGTAGGACTCAAACCAACAGGCCTCCGGCAAACCCGGGGCGGTTCACAACCTAACCATGCGCTTGCACCAGTTCCCAAGGGCAGAACCGCGCGCTCAACCCCAAATCGGCAACATATTCGAGCGTTTTACGTGCCCCAAAGCGAAACTCGACTCGATCGATGCAACGCCCTCGAGCCGGGTGAGTTTCTCTTTGAGAAACCGCTCGTAAGATTCGAGGTCCCGGACAACGATTCGCATGAGAAAATCCCGCGCCCCCGTCATCAGATAGCAATCGAGCACTTCAGGCCATTGCGCGACTGACCGCGCGAAGCGGTCGAGTTCCTCCTCGCGCTGACGCTCAAGCTTGACCGAAGCGAAAACGCTGACCGGTAAACCAACCTCCTGTTGATCGACGACCGCGACATAACCGGTGATCACGCCGGCAGCTTCGAGGAGGCGAACCCGGCGGGCGCAGGGCGAGGCCGACAGACCGACCTTTTCGGCGAGCTGCAAGGTCGTGAGCCGAGCATCAAGTTGCAGTGCCACGATGATCTTCCGGTCAAGATCGTCAAGAATGCGCTTTGGCATCGGCAATTCTGAGAGTCCTCTCTGATTGGGGGATTGTCGTCAAGCCGTCCTGCTGGGGATTTTTGATGTCGTTCCCGAGGGTCACTCGCTTCTCTTCGCGGTCGGCGCTTGGCCGTCGCATGATGGGGTCAGTCGGGCGAGACACCTCAATCTGTTACACGACCTCCCGGGTTGCCCAACGAGTTCGAGACTCCGTCGTCCCCACGGGAACGAATCGGTTCACCCCTGGGGGCGATGACCTGTCCTGGCGCTTCTTTGATCACCTCATGGATAGCGTCCGGTTAGTTGGCTCAGACTTCGGACGGGGGCGGACGGCGGGGCTCCACACATAGCGGAGCCGGCCGCCCTTGAACGCCCGGATGAACGCCGGCCCAATGACACCAGCTTGACGGACGTGACCCTCATTGCGCCGCAACGGCGGTTGCATCTGTGCCCGGTTCCTTGCCGAAGTGGAACTCGGCTCCGTCGCTCCACATGTGATGCAGGATGACGGCGAGCTTGCAGGCCACGGCGACCCGAGCGCGCGCCATACCCCGGCGCTTGGCAATCTTCATTCCCCAGGCTTTGAGGCTCGACCACTTTCGGCTCCGCGTCAGCAATGAATGAGCGGCCTCATGCCTGAAGCCTCCTCGCTCGGTCGGCCGCGGTGGTGGTCGATGCGAGATATCCTGAACGGGATCTTCTACGTCCTGCGCGGCGGCATCGCCTGGCGCCTTATGCCCAAGGACCTTCCTCCCAAGAGCAAGAACAGCGAGGAGGCTGACAGCCGGATGTCCGCCATGAAGCAGGTCACCTCCCCGCGCCGCCCATCCGGAAAAGCCGCGCAGGCCGACCGCACTCCATGGATAAGTGCCTCAAGCGTTTCCATCCGGAGCTTGAATCACACATCAATCCATAGAGGAATCCACCTCCCCCGCTCGTCACTTAGAATTGCTGCTTTGGCATGGATTCATTCTTCAGGCCGGACAATGAGCGATCTTACCCAAATTGAAGCTCACGCCAACCAAGCTTCGCTGATTTCGGCCAATCGAACACGGCTACAATGGGACACCAACCTGGAGCCGCGGCCATGTCCGACCCACGCCTGCCCTTGCTTTCTCTCCTTGAAGACAGGGTTTTGTGGCTTTCCACCTGGATGATCCACAACGCCAACCACCTGCGCGACAACGGCGACGGCATGAAGGTGGGCGGTCATCAATCCTCCTCGGCTTCGGTCGCCACGCTGATGACGGCGCTCTACGGTGCGGTGCTGCGGCCCGAGGACAGGGTTGCGGTGAAGCCCCATGCGAGCCCGATCTTCCACGCCTTGCAATACCTCTTCGGCCACCTGCCTTTGGAGCGGATGAAGAACTTCCGCGGTTTTGGCGGCGTGCAATCCTACCCCTCGCGCACCAAAGATATCGACGACGTGGATTTTTCAACCGGTTCGGTCGGGCTCGGCGTCGCCCAGACGCTGTTTTCCTCGCTGGTCCAAGACTACATTCGCGACAAGCCCTTCGCGTCAGATCGTCCCGAAGGCCGCATGGTCGCGCTGATCGGCGATGCCGAGATGGACGAGGGCAACATCTTCGAGGCACTGCTCGAGGGATGGAAGCACGGCCTGCGTAATACGTGGTGGGTGGTCGACTACAATCGACAGAGCCTCGATGCAGTGGTCCGCGAAGGGCTCTGGGAGCGGTTCGAGACCATTTTCCGCAATTTTGGCTGGGATGTGGTGATCTTGAAGCATGGCGCCCTCATGCAGGCGGCCTTCGCCGAGCCAGGCGGTGACAAGCTCCGCCAATGGATCGACAGTTGCTCCAACCAGCTTTATTCGGCACTGACCTTTCAAGGCGGCGCTGCCTGGCGCAAGCGATTGCTCGACGATCTTGGCGATCAAGGGCCTGTCACCCGGCTGATTGAGAGCCGGTCCGACGCGGACTTGGCGCTGTTGATGGGCAATCTCGGCGGCCATGACCTGCCCTCGATCTTGACGGCATTCGAGGACGCTCGCGAGCACAACCGTCCGGTTTGCTTCATCGCCTACACGATCAAGGGTCACGGATTGCCGCTCGCGGGTCACAAGGACAACCACGCCGGGCTGATGACGCCCAAGCAAGTCGAAACTCTGCGGGCTACGATGAACATTCGTGAAGGCTGCGAATGGGAACCCTTCGAAGGACTCGAGAACCCGGAGAGCCTGCGAGCCTTCATGGCTGACGTGCCGTTCTTTCGAAAATGGCCGCGTCGCGCCAGCGCGCCGCGCGTGGCTGTGCCGGAGTCTCTCGCGGTTGCGATCCAGCCCACGATGGCGACGCAAGCGACCTTTGGCCTGCTGATGCATGAGATCGCCAAGGGAGACACCGACTTCGCCCGGCACGTCGTGACGACCTCGCCGGATGTGACGGTGTCGACGAATCTCGGAGCCTGGGTGAACTGGCGCGGCCTCTATGCGCGGGACGAGATGGCCGATGTGTTTAAAAAGGAGCGCATTCCTTCGACCTACAATTGGCAGTTCTCGCCCAAGGGCCAGCACCTCGAACTCGGCATCGCCGAGATGAACCTCTTCATCATGTTGTCGGCGCTCGGCCTGTCACATTCCACATTCGGCGCACGGCTGCTGCCGGTGGGTACGCTCTATGATCAGTTCATCGAACGCGGCCTCGATGCTCTGAACTACGCTTGCTACCAAAACGCACGTTTTATTCTCGTTGCAACGCCCTCGGGGGTGACGCTCGCGCCCGAGGGCGGAGCCCATCAGTCGATCGCGACGCCGCTGATCGGCATCGCGCAGGACGGCCTCGCGAGCTTTGAGCCTGCCTTCGCCGACGAGCTCGCCGTGCTTCTGCGCTTCGCTTTCGACTATATCCAGTGCTCCGACGCGACCGAACCGGACCAACGGACCTGGCTTCATGACGCGAGCGGCGGCTCGATCTACTTCCGTTTGTCGACCCGCGCCATCGAGCAGCCTCAGCGCACAATGACGCCCGATTTGGCTCAGGAAATCATCGATGGCGGCTACTGGCTGCGCAGGCCCGGCCCTAACGCCGAAGTGATCGTGGCCTATATGGGCGCGCTGGCTCCGGAAGCCATCGAGGCCATCGGCTTGATGGGTGAAGACAGGCGTGATGTCGGCCTGCTCGCTGTCACCTCGGCCGACCGGCTCAACGCGGGTTGGACGGCCGCCCAGCGGGCGCGCGAGGCCGGCCGAAGCGATGCGACAAGCCACGTCGAGCGTCTCCTCGCCCACATCCCGGCCCATTGCGGGCTCGTCACCGTCATTGACGGCCATCCCGCAACGCTGGCGTGGCTGGGTGGGGTGCATGGTCATCGGTCCCGCTCGCTCGGCGTCGAACACTTCGGGCAAACCGGGACAGTGGCCGAACTCTACCGTCACTTTGGCATCGATGCACAAGGGATTGTCGCGGCCGCCCAGTTGATCGCGCCCGGCCGCCGCATTCGGCATCTCAGGCTCGCATTGGTGTAGTCGATGAGAAGGAATGGGCTGGAATCAGGTTCTAGTGGTCCGACCCAGACGGATGATTCATCCGTCTGGAACAGTCGGCCCACCAGCTTAGAGGCGGTGCACCGATTCATCTCAGACGGTAGGTGTACCTTCCGTCTGATTCCGTGCACTAGCCCATTTTTCAGCGGGCCATGCTGTCGCAGAAGCCAGATGCGCGGCGGCGCACACGCCGTCATGCACCACTTGTCAGGTCGGGGCGTTATTGCGGCTCGGCCAAAACCTCAAGTAAGTGAGCGGTCATACCAACGGCCCTTACCTTTGACCTGCAAAGGCCCATTCGCGTGATCCGATGGGGTGATGGTGCTGGGCTGGGCGATGAGCCTTCGCGAAGCGTCGCAGGCGGCATCGATGATGTCGTCGTAGGTGTCGAAGACGCGGTTGGACAGCCAGGTCTGGCGCAGGTATTGCCGGATGTTCTCGACCGGGTTGAGCTCCGGGGCGCGCTAGGGCAGCAGGATCATGGTGATGTTCTTCGGGATTTTGAGAGCTGGGGTGGTGTGCCAGCCGGCGCGGTCGAGGAGCAGCACGGCATAGGCGCCGCGTTTGACGGTGCGGGCGATCTCGTCGAGGTGAAGCTGCATCGCGTGGGTGTCGGTGAAGGGCATGGCCAGCACCGCGCCGGTGCCGCGGGCCGGACAGATTGCGCCAAACAGGTAGGCGCTCTCGTAGCGCTGGTCGGCGGGCTGACGGGGCCGGGTTCGCCGTTTGGCCTATTGCCGCACAAGGCCGTTCTTTTGGCCGATGCGGGCCTCGTCCTGAAACCAGATCTCGATGGGCTTTCGTGTCGCCAGATCGCCGAGATGGGCCCTTAGCGTGGCGGGGAAGTTTGTTTAAACGCCTCGATCATGCGCTCCTCCTGCGCCGGGTGACGCGGGCGGGCGCTGATATGCGAGAAGCCGAGCGCCTTCAGGAGCTTGCCGACCGTGCGCTCGTGATAGGCCACCCCGAACCGCTCGAGGATCACGCGCTGCAGGTCGACCCGGCGCCAGCGCACTACGCTGTGCACGGCCCAGTCCGGCCCGGTCTCGACAAGGTCCGCGATCTCGGCCCGCCGCTCGGCCGAGAGGCGTGGCTCGGGCCTCTTGGACCAGCCGTCCAGAAGTCCCTTGGGACCATGATCGTTGAAGCGGCGCACCCAGTCGCGCAGCGTTTGCCGGTCCATGCCGCCGACCCTGGCCGCCTCCGTACGGGTCATCCCGTCCACGACAGCAGCCAGCGACAGCAGCCGCCGACCCTGGTTCGCGCTCCGGGTCGTCGTCGCGAGCCGTCGCAGTTCGGCCGCCGAATAGTCTGACCGTAGGTTGACTGCTGCCATCGCCCGAATCCCCCTCGTGCCAGGGAATCAGCTTCGCCCGCATCCGGGTATCCCCGAGACACGAATCAGGACCGTTGGTGTCACACTTGCAGAAGCAGGTCGCACGCCCGTCGTTTATCAATTGTGGCTAAACTGACGTGCGAGTGCCCGGTCATCTGCATGGCGACCACCCGAGCCATTTGGCTGCAAAAGGAGGTTTGCTTCACTCCATCTGCGGCATTCCTTGCGGCACGATGGATTCGACGATCGAGCGGTCGAGCGCTTCGTAATCAGAATAACCTATGGTCGCGTAGAGTTCCGTACGTGTTTGCATGCGGTCCAGTCGTGATTGGGCTCCGCCTTCGCGCTTCAGCACTCGATAGAAGTCCTCCTGCGCCCTCGCGGCGATCCGCAAGGCGCTGACCGGCCAGATCACTATGCGGTAGCCCATCTCCTCGAATTCGGCGGCGGTCAAGAAAGGAGTTCGACCGAACTCCGTCATGTTGGCAAGCAGCGGCACGTCGGGCATCCGCCGGGCGAACTCGCGGAACATTTCGCCAGTCGTCAGCGCCTCCGGGAAGATCGCGTCGGCACCGGCGTCCATGTAGAGGCGAGCGCGTGCGACCGCGCCATCCATCCCTTCGCTCGCAGCGGCATCAGTCCGAGCGATCACGAGGAGGTGCCGCCGCGCTTGGCGGGCCGCCGCCACCTTGGCGGCCATATCCCGCGCGTCCGCAAGCTTCTTGTCGTTGAGGTGTCCGCACTTCTTCGGCAGCAGTTGATCTTCGATGTGCACGGCCGCCGCGCCCGCATCCTCGAACGACCGCACCATGTGCATAACGTTGAGCGCTTCTCCATACCCCGTGTCACCGTCGACCAGGACGGGCAGCGCCGACGCCCGGCTGACTTGCCGCACGAAAAAGCAAACCTCATCAACCGTGATGACGCCGAGGTCTGGCAGCCCCATGGACGCCGTCATGGCGGCCCCCGAAAGATAAAGCGCCTCGAAGCCGGCCTGCTTGGCCTGGAGAGCCGCCAAGCCGTTATACGCTCCGGGAAGCTGAAGTATGGAAGGACGGCCGAGCAAGGTCCGGAATCGCGTGCCCGCAGGCGTGTCGGGCAGACCGTCGGCGATCAGATAAGTCATTGGACGACGCCTGCGCGAAGTGGCCTGACCGGAGCTCGCTCCGCCAAGGGAACGAAAGCCTGGTCGTCCGGTCCGATGTAGTTCGCGACAGGCCGGATGATCTTGCCGTCGTTGCGCTGCTCGATCACGTGCGCACTCCAGCCGGATGCCCGCGAGATGACGAAAAGCGGTGTGAATAGCGACGTCGGCACGCCCAATGCCCGATACGCCACGGCGCTGAACCAGTCGAGGTTCGGAAACATTCGTTTGTCACTCCACATGACGCTTTCGATCCGCTCGGCGACATCGAACACCGTCGTGTCTGCGCTTCTCTGACATAGATCCTTGGCGACCCGTTTGATAATCGCGCTTCTCGGATCCGTGACTGTGTAGACCGGGTGGCCGAAACCAATGACCACCTCCTTGGCAGCGACGCGGCTTCGGATGTCGGCTTCCGCTTCGTCCGGCGCGCCGTAGCGGCTCTGCACCTCGAGGGCGGCCTCGTTGGCGCCCCCGTGCTTCGGCCCGCGGAGCGCGCCGATGGCGCCGCTGATCGCGGAATAGAGATCCGAGCCGGTTCCGGCAATGACGCGCGCGGTGAAGGTGGACGCGTTGAACTCGTGCTCCGCATAGAGAACCAAGCTTGTGTTCAAGGCGCGGACGGCCTGCTCCGGGGCGGAGCGCCCGTGCAAGAGGTGAAGGAAATGAGCGGCAATTCCGTCATCGCCGGTTTCCACCTCGATTCGCCGGCCGTTGCGGGACCAGTGCCACCAGTAAAGCAGAACCGAACCGAGGGAGGCCATGAGTCTATCGGCAATGTTCCGTGCGCCAACCGTGTTGTGGTCGTGCGCCTCCGGCAGGGCGCAGCCGAGCACGCTAGTCGCGGTCCGCAGGACATCCATCGGATGCGTCGCGGCAGGCAGTTGCTCCAGCACCGACCTGACTGTGCTCGGAATGCCACGGAGCGTTCGCAACTTCCCCTTATAGGCGGCCAGTTGCGTGGCATTCGGCAAATGCTCATGCACCAGAAGGTAGGCGATCTCCTCGAACTCGCAGCTTTCCGCGACATCGAGAATGTCATAGCCGCGGTAGTGCAGGTCGTTTCCGGTGCGGCCCACGGTGCAAAGCGCCGTATTGCCGGCAATAACGCCGGAAAGGGCCACGCTCTTCTTCGGCTTGAGCAGGGACGTTTGTGTGTCGTTCATGACCGTGCCCCTCGTTCGAAAATGCCCGGGCCGGCCTGGGACAGACGGCCTTCGGGGATGGCGAGGTTGAGACCCCCAAGGTCGCCGGGTTCGAGCCGAGACAAGCGCTGGACGACGTGCAGGAACCGCTCCGACTCTGCCGGGTCCAACACACCGTCGGTGAGCGTCCGGAACTTGCGGATGTAATCGGGGCGGCTCCAAGGTGTCGCCCCCAGCGTATGCGCGTTGGCGACCGCCAGTTCGTCGGCGATGACGGTTCCGTCCCTCATGCGCAGCTCGATGCGCCCCCCGAAGGCGAGCCGCTTCGGATCACGCGAATGGTAACGCTCCGTCCAGCGCGGGTCCTCGATCGTTCGGATTTTGCGCCAGAGGGCGACGGTATCGGGCCGGCGCGCGCGTTCGGGCAGATAGGACCGAACGTGGTGCCACCCGCCGTCCTGCAGGGCCACCGCGACGATATACATGATCGAGTGGTCAAGCGTTTCCCGGCTGGCTTCAGGGTCGAATTTCTGTGGATCGTTTGCGCCGGTTCCAATGACGGTGTGAGTGTGATGTGAGGTCTCGATCACGACCTCCTCCACGTCGCTCCAATGCTGCACACGTGCACGCATCCGGAAGGCGAGGTCGATCAGGGCTTGGCTCTGGTACTCGGCCGAATGCTCCTTCGTAAACGTGTCCAGTATGCCTCGTTTCGGCTCGCCTGGACCAGGCAGAGGCATCCGATAGTGAGCCCCGTTGCCTCCCAACATCCAAGCGATGATCCCGTCCTCGCCCTCGTAGATGGGACTCGGGGCGCCCTCGCCGCGCATCGCACGGTCAGCAGCCTCAATGGCAAGCTTTCCCGCATGAGCGGGAGCGAAAGCCTTCCAGGAACTGATCTCACCCTTGCGGCTCTGCCGCGTCGCGGTCGTGACGTGCAGCGCCTGCTGAACGGCCTGGTAGGTTACCTCAGGATCAAGGTCGAGCAGGGTGCCGAGGCCTGCCGCAATCGATGGACCGAGATGCGCGATATGATCGATCTTGTGCTCATGCAGACAGATCGATCGCACCAGGTCGACCTGGATTTCGTAACCGGTGGCGAGCGCCCTGGTCAGTTCGCGCCCCGAGCGCCGGCATTGTTGCGCGACGGCGACGATCGGAGGGATGTTGTCACCGGGGTGGCTGTATTCAGCAGCAAGAAACGTGTCGTGAAAGTCGAGCTCGCGAACCGCGGTGCCGTTTGCCCAAGCGGCCCACTCGGCATGAACTCGGATTTCGGAGGCACAACCGATGACGGTCGCGCCTTCGACACGAGGATGCGCCAAGGCTTGCGCCCGGGCCGAAGTGACCGGATGCCGGTTGGTGGCCGCAATCGCCACCGCAGCGTTGTCGATAATCCGATTCACGATCATCTCCTCGACTGCCGATTCGACCTCGACAGGATCCTTGGCGACGGCCGCGATCTTCCAGGCGAGTTGATCGGCCTTCGGCAGGCGGTCCCGCTCAGGGCGAACGTGAACGTCGTGGTAGATCATGGCGCTGGCACTCCGCTGAGCTCTGCGAAGATTGCAAATCGCGATCCGTGCCGAAAGCTGATATCGTGCGTCGTCGAGCGAAGGTTTCGGCAAGGATTGCGAATGATGCAAAGTGGAGCGAGGAAGCCGAAGCTGTTCGCCGGGCTGCGTCTTCGCCGCCTTCGGGAAACCGGGGGCCTCAGTCAAGCGGCGCTGGCGAACGCTATCGGCGTGTCACCCAGCTACCTAAACCAGATCGAACAGGACCAAAGGCCACTGCCGGCACGAGTCCTGCAGAGAGTCTGCGAACATTTCTTGATCGGCGTTGATCATTTCGGCGAGGGTGAAGACCTTCGGCGCATACAGGATCTCAGAGAGGCGCTGGCCGACCCTTTGTTCGGCGGCAGCCTGATCGACCTCGCGGAGATCAAGGCCACCGTCCAAGCGACTCCTGAACTCGCGAGCCGGTTCTTGCGGCTGCACCGTGCCTACCACGCACAAGGCGAACAGCTGCAAGAAGCGAGGGGAATGTCCAGCGCATCCCCGGCCAGCGCACTCGCGCCATACGAAGACGTGCGGGACTGGGTGCAGTCCCGCAACAACTATTTTGATGCTCTCGACCGGGCAGCGGAAGGCTTGTTCGAGGCCGAGAATTTTGCCAGTGCTGGCCTAGGTGAAGGCCTCGTGCGACGGCTGGCCGACAAGCACGGCTTCGTGGTCATCAGCGATCCAGCGCTGCTCGGGGAAGGCACCTTCTGGCGCCTCGAACGCCGCAACAAGCGGCTTGTACTGGCCGAAAGCGCCTCGCCCGGGAGCCGGGTGTTCTGGATGGCCCATTTGATCGGGCAACTCGAACAACGGCGTACGATCGAAAACGAAGTTCATTCGGGCCGGTTTTCGACGCAAGAGGCCCGCGCCCTCGCCCAGATCGGAATGGGCAACTATTTCGCCGGCTCCCTGTTGCTGCCTTATGGTCGCTTACTCGAAACGGCGAATGCGACAGGCTACGACATCGAGCGGCTTCAGGCGCGGTTCGGCGCCAGCTTCGAGCAAGTTTGCCACCGACTGAGCACCATGCAGCGCCCGGGATCACCCGGCATTCCCTTCTACTTCGCCAAAACCGACATCGCCGGCAACGTTCTCAAGCGCAGTAGCGCGACCCGATTCCGGTTCTCCAGCTTGGGAGGCCCGTGCCCGCTTTGGAATGTGTATAGGACGTTCGCCAGCCCCGGGCAGATCCTCGTGCAACTCGCACGTACGCCCGATGGAGTCACCTACCTTAACATCGCAAGAACGGTCAGCCGCGGCGGCGGGTCCTACCTGGCGCGGCCCCGGGCCGTCGCGGTGGTGCTCGGGTGTGAGGTCGAGCATGCTCCACAATGTGTTTACGCGGCGGGCTTAGACCTGAGCGACGGATCCGCTGCAGTTCCGATCGGACCGGGCTGCAGGATCTGCGAGCGTACCGGCTGCCGTCACCGTGCCGTGCCGCCCGTCGGCCGCGACCTCGATGTCGGCAGCGAAGAAAGGGGCATCGTACCTTATCGGATCAAATTGCAATGATGCGGCGGCGCTTTGCGGAAATGGCACACTGAAGCATCGATCTAGTTGGCTTCTGAATACATGGATTAGCCGATTTCATTTCAAAATACCTTGAAAGAACCGCAGTCTTGCGTCGTCCGAACCGGGACGGGAGGAAAAAATGAAAAAGGCTACTTTGGCTGGGCTCGCGGCGAGCCTCGCGCTGTGTTCGGCCGCTCTGGCCGCCGACAATGGCGGCATCGAAGAGCGCAAGATGGAGATCGTAGCAAAGCTCCCTTACTCCGTCGGGAACATAGCCTTCACCCCCGACAACCAAGTCATTTTCAGCCATCACCCTTTTTACAACCCGGACATACGCGTTGCGAAGCTAACGTCGCCGACAACCTTCGAACCTTTTCCGAATGCGGAGTGGAATACGCCGAGAAAAGGGACCGATCAGTACCTCGACAACGTTCTGGGCCTTCGGTCCGACGAGGACGGCGTCGTGTGGATCATCGATATGGGATTCCGCACCCACATCACGCCCAAACTCGTCGGTTGGAACACGCGTACCAACAAGCTTGAACGCATCTATTATATGCCCGAACCGGTCACGGTGGCGGGGTCGCAGCCCCAAGACATCGTCATCGATAAGAAGCACGGAAAATTCTACATCGCCGACGAGGACATCGGCCCGGGAGGAGACGGCTCGCGCGCAGCGATCATCGTCATCGATATGGAGACCGGACTGAGCCGCCGGGTTCTTGAAGGCGATAAGTCGACGATCCCGGAAGCCATTCCCATCACGGTCGATGGCAGCGACCTTACGGTTCCGGGCAAGGATGGGAAACCCACGATCATCAAGGTGGGATGCGATGGCATCACCATGGACGTCAGCTCAGAGTGGGTTTATTTCGGCCCCCTGAGTGCGCATTCCCTTTATCGTGTGCGCACTTCGGTTCTCAACGACGAGGGCCTGTCTCCGGCCAATCTCAGCGCCAAGGTGGAACGATATTCGGACAAGGCGGTCAATGGTGGGCTTTCGATCGACTACGAAGGAAACATCTACTCCACTTTGGTCGAGAGCAAACAGATCGGGCTGGTCACGCCCGATCGAAAAAACCATATTATCGCGACCGACCCCGATCTGGTCTGGCCGGATGGCATTTCCTATTCCCCCGACGGCTACATGTACGTCTCGGCCTCGCAGGTCTCCGCAGCCGCCATGTTCCATGGTGGGACGGCGCAGAACAAGACTCCGTACTTGATCTTTCGATTCAAGCCTCTGGCACCCGGCTGGACGTCGCGGTGAAACGAAGCCAAATGCGAACAGCCCGGGCGGACGCGTAAGATTCAACGTGATCTTGCGCTGGCGTAATAGCCATGCGCTCCGGCGAAGCTGGATTGAGCTTCGCCGGGCCGCGCGTGAGCGTAAACACCTCCACCAGTGCGTGGCAGGCCGCGAGCTGCCCTTAGCTCTTGGGGCCAAGCAAAATCAGCGGATCTGCACCGGGCAGACGGCCCCTGCTAGTGGTCCGACCCAGGCGGATGATTCATCCGTATGGAACAGTCGGCCCACCAGCTTAGAGGCGGTGCACCGATTCATCTCAGACGGTAGGTGTACCTTCCGTCTGAGTCGGTGCACTAGACGCAAAAGCGGTTCCAGAGGCAAGGATAATGTTTCAACAACTTGTCACGCCGGTCGGGGACAGTCTCGTTTTCTCCTTCGTCATTGCAGCGGTTCCGATAGCCGTTGTCTTGCTCCTGCTCGGCGTTCTGCGCCGTCCGGGTTGGCAAGCCTGTCTCGCCGGGCTGCTAGCGGCTTCCTTGATCGCCGTGACGGTCTGGCAGATGCCGGCCGGCCTCGCTCTTGACGCTGCTGCGAACGGTGCCGTCTTCGCTCTCTGGCCGATCATGTGGATCGTCGTCAATGCCCTGCTCCTATATAACGTCGCGGTGGCATCGGGCCGGTTCGAAGCATTTCGACTCTGGCTTATCGGCAATCTGCCGGACGATCGACGCGTCGTGCTGGTCGTCGTCGGTTTCTGCTTCGGGGCCTTGCTGGAAGGCATTGCCGGCTTCGGAACGCCGGTCGCAATCACCAGTGCCCTGTTGATCGCCGTCGGCTTCACGCCGCTCGACGCGCTCGTGTGTACGCTTATCTTCAACACCGCGCCGGTGGCGTTCGGCGCGCTGGGCGTTCCGGTGGCAGTCCTTGCCCAGGTCACACACCTGTCGGATGTGACGCTCGGAGCCATGATCGGGCGGCAACTCCCTTTCGTCGCCCTGCTTCTGCCGTTCTACGTGGTGGGAGTGTTCGAAGGCCGCCGGTCCGTCGCTGCCCTGTGGCCAATGTTGCTGGTGGCGGGGGGGTCGTTCGCGGCCCTGCAATTCCTCGCGGCGAACGTCATCGACTATAAGCTCACCGATGTGCTCTCATCGCTCGGCTCTCTTGCAGCGACGCTTTTGTTTCTACGCATCTGGAAGCCGGCGCCCGATCCCGCTTATAAAATCGCGCTCGGGTCGACGCGGGGACCGGCCCTGCCCCAGCGCCAGGGATGGGGTGGCTGGCTCCCATGGCTCGTCGTCTCGGCAACGATTGTGATTTGGGGCATTCTCAAGGTCGCAGCGATCGGCGAAACGAAGGTGCTATGGCCCGGTCTGCACAATGCGATTTCGATCACTCTATACAACAACGTTCCCTATGGCGCGGTGTGGACCTTTCAGCCGCTTGCAACCGGCACGGCCATCCTCCTCGCCACCGTCGCAACAGCGGTTCTCGTCAGGTTGCCCCCGGCGGTCTTCTTCGCTCAGGTCGGGTCTGTGTGGCGACAAGCCCGACTGGCGATCCTAACCGTAATGCTGACGTTGGCTCTGGCTTTCATCATGAACTACTCGGGGATGGCTTATACGCTGGGGAAAGGCGTTGCGTCCGTGGGCATTCTCTTTCCACTCGTCTCGCCTTTTCTCGGCTGGGTCGCGGTGTTCATGTCGGGCAGCGACACGTCCGGCAACGCCCTGTTCGGCAATCTTCAGGTCGCGGCTGCCAACCAGCTTGGCCTCAGCCCGACCCTAATCGCCGCAACCAATTCGTCGGGCGGCGTAATGGGGAAGATGATCTCTCCCCAAAACATCGCCACAGGTATCTCCGTCACCGATTTGAAAGGTCAGGAAGGGCTCGTCCTTTCGCGCACCTTCATTCACAGCATCGTTCTCACGCTCCTGCTCGGCATCCTCGTCGTCGTCCAGCAATACCTCGTGCCGGGCGTGATCCCAAGATGATGCACTGACCGTCTACAGGCCAGCCAGTCAGCGACCCTGGCTAGACGAGGAGGGTGGCATCTGGCAAAGCCTGCTTTGCCAAGGCATTCTTAGCATAGCGTTCGCTGGTCCCGCCGGCGTCAAGCTCCTGCTCGATGAGCCTGATCAATTCCGCGCTGATCGAGGGATCCATTCGCTCCTCGCCGATCAGCGTAATCTCGGTGTCCGGCAAGCTCGGCATACCGTCCTCGGTGCGCAACGGCCGGACGCCGTCACGGATGAACGAGCGACCAAGCACTGTCACGCCAAGGCCTCCCGCTACGGCAGCCTGGACGCCGAGTATGTTTCGCGACGTGCAAGCCACCTCGTAGGGCAACTTCGCCCTTCTGAGCGCCTCTTCAGCGATAGCCCGGTAGGTACAAGGTGGTGGCAGGACGACAAGCGGCAGGGGCCGCCCTGGGGCGATCTTGAAGCTGTTCGCGCAGATCCAGACGAGCGGCTCGCGCCAGAAAACGCGCCCACGTTTCTCTTTACCGTCCTGTTTAGAAATGACGAGGTCGAGGTCGCCGCACTCGAAAGCCTTGCTCAAGCCGCAACTCATGCCGGTTTCGACTTCCAGGTCAAAGTCCATGCAGGTCAGACTGAAGCTTTTCAAGACATTGGGGAGTTGATGCTGGATGAAATCCTCGGCGATACCGAGCCGCAGCCGCCGTCGTTGCTTGTTACGTCCAAGGCGATCGAGGATCCGGTCGTTATATCCCACCATCTCCCTGGCGTGAGAGAGGATCACCGCGCCCTCGCTGGTCAGGCATATCCCGCGGCTGTTCCTGTCCAGCAAGCGGCAACGCACGAGACCCTCCAATCGCTTCACGCGTTGGCTCACGGCCGATTGCGTTCGCCCGACGATCTCTCCCGCAACCGTAAAGCTGCCAGTCTCGGCGACTGCGATGAAGCAGCGAAGCAAGTCGATATCAAGATCCATCCTATGCATCTCGCCCCCTAATAACTCAACGCTCAATGGCCGTCACTCGGCAGCTATTGGCTGAGATCGACTGAACAGATCCATGTTCGCGTCGCCCCATTTCTTAAGCTCATATAGAAGCGGCTCCATCGTGAGTCCAAGCGGTGAAAGCCGGTACTCGACCTTTGGCGGCACTTGGGGGTAAACGGTACGAATAATTAGGCCGTCCGCTTCCATCTCTCGCAACTGATTTGTCAGCATCCGTTGGGTGACGCCGGGGAGCCTCCGACGAATCTCGTTGAAGCGGGCTGTGCCCTTGAGAAGGTGAAACAGGATCACGCATTTCCACTTGCCATCGATGAGGCTGACCGTCGCCTCGACCGAACAACCCGGACTGCAATCGAAGCGAGAGTGGCGGACCTTGGCCATGACGGTATCCTTTTTGATACTATGGGCGACGCTTGTGCGTATTACGTCGATGCACTCTATAGGCTATCTGATGTTCAGAGCAACTCTGGAGCCGGCTTATGCGTGCAGTGGGATATCAACGTCCGGGCAGTGTCGACCGTGAGGACGCCTTCGTCGATGTCGAGCGTCCGACGCCGACGCCTCATGGGCGCGACATCCTCGTTCAGGTAAAAGCCGTTTCGGTTAATCCCGTCGACACTAAGGTGCGGCAGAGCACGCCATCCGAAGCGGGAAGTTGGAAGGTGTTAGGCTGGGACGCTGCCGGCATCGTAAAGGTAGTCGGCCCCGAAGCTTCACTGTTTAAGCCAGGCGACGAAGTCTTCTATGCCGGCTCCATAACTCGATCTGGCACCAACGCCGAGTTTCATGTCGTGGACGAGCGAATCGTCGGTGTGAAGCCCAAATCACTTGATTGGGGCTCTGCGGCAGCCTTGCCCTTGACTGCAATCACGGCGTGGGAGTGCTTGTTCGATCGCCTCGACGTGAAACGATCGGTACCCGGCGCAGCGGCTGTGATCGTTATCATCGGCGGCGCCGGCGGCGTGGGATCGATTGCGACCCAGATCGTACGGCAGCTTACCGATCTCACGGTCATCGCCACCGCATCGCGGCCCGAGACGCAGGCCTGGGCGCGGCAGATGGGAGCCCACCACGTCATCGACCACAGCAAGCCTATCGCGGCGCAGGTCGCGGCCCTTGGACTGGGGGCGCCCGCCTTCGTCTTTTCGACGACCCAAACCAATCAGCACGCGAGCGAGATCGCGGAATTGATCGCGCCCCAGGGGCGGTTGGGCTTAATCGACGAACTCGCCGACGTGAGTATGCTCAAGCGCAAGTCGGTTTCGATTCACTGGGAACTGATGTTCACACGGCCGATCTTCACGACCGCCGACATCGCGCAGCAAGGCGCTCTTCTGAACGAGGTGTCGCGCCTGGTCGACGACGGCGTGCTGCGCACGACCCTCACGGAGCGGTTTGGCCCCATCAATGCCGCGAACCTGAAGCGCGTCCACGCACTTGTGGAAAGCGGCAAGACCCGGGGCAAGCTCGTGCTCGAAGGCTTCGTAGCAGGCGATTGAACAGGGCGGACCGCGGCGTCGAGCCGTCTCTCGCGATTCGAGGATGCGTAATGCCCCCAGCCTACATCGTGTTCATCAAGGAAAGCACGCAAGA
>JAABVA010001773.1_pt1 | contig 22486 bp, 26 predicted proteins | sample 5560331 | NCBI WGS metagenome assembly JAABVA01 (sample SAMN12812661, study PRJNA571458) | rock metagenome | isolation source: Antarctica rocks | place: Antarctica: Victoria Land, Mt New Zealand sud | collected 2016-01-07
ATCCGCTCACTCCCAACTCGACGTCGGAGAGGGATTTGCCAACATTGCCTCAGCCGAAAATCCCGGGCTCGATCACAAGCGATGCAACGCCGACGGCAGTCCGAAAATGGCCAAAGTCAAGCTAAGTGGAAGGTGAATAGGTCCACTTGCTGAGGTGGGCTACGGAGGGGTGCAGTTCGGGTGGGGTGATCACGACAATTCCGAAGCGGATGACGGGCTATTTCCGACAAGCGTCTCAAGCGTCCCGTTCAACAGAAAGCGCCCAACCTTCTCGACTTCCGCGTTCGGGATTCCTTGCGCCGCGAGCGCCGTTACGCCGTTGGCGATCGCCAGCAACGCATTGTGCGCGAAGGTAGTGTCCGCTGATAGGCGGCCCTCGTCCGCCAATCGTGCGAGGCGTACATCCGTCGTCGCCATGGCGGCGTCGAGGACCTTAGGATTGTCGCCGACCCGCTGGACCATCAGCCGGAAGAGTTGCGGCCGGTCGAGCGCAAAACTGACGAAATCTTCCCATCCCGAGACAAGGTCCGCCAGGGCGTCCTCTGTGTCTGTGGCCGCCTGCTTGCGGATCAGGAAGGCCTCAACCCCCCTCGCGACCAGGGCATCCAGCAGACCGTTCTTGTTGCCGAAGTGGTGATAGAGCGTTGGTGCCTGCACCTTTACGGCCGCGCACACCGCGCGCGTAGTCAACGCATTCGGCCCTTCTGCCTCAAGCAGGCGCTCCGCAGCCTGTAGCAATGCATCATGTGTCGTCATTCCTTCGGCGGTCACAGCTTCCCCGACTATATAGCCGCGCTATAGCAAAGCGCGTGTAGCGACGCTATATGGCAATCCAGCGAAATAGTCGCCGGCATACAGGGTCAGTCATGAACTCCGATCTCGTTCTGGTCACTGGGGCGTCGGGATACGTCGCGGGGCACTGCATCCTGAAGCTGCTGGACGAGGGATACCGGGTCCGCGGCACGCTGCGCTCGCTGGACCGCGCCGATGAAGTCCGGCAATGGCTGTCCCGCGCCCGCGCCGGGGTCGATCCCGGCGAGGCGCTGTCCTTCGTGGCCGCGGAGCTGACGGACGCGGCGGGCTGGGCCGCCGCCATGGAAGACGTGCGCTACGTCTTGCACGTCGCCTCGCCCATTCCTGCGACCATCCCCAAAGACCCGGAGACGCTGATCCGACCGGCCCGCGAGGGAACGCTGAACGTGATGCGCGCGGCCGCGGCCGCCAAGGTGGAGCGGGTTGTTCAGACCTCATCGTTGTCGGCCGTTATGTATGGCTGCGACAATCCCAACGAGCACATCTTCACCGAAGTCGACTGGACCAATCCAGATCACCGCGACAACGTGCCTTACTCCCCAGCAAGACTATCGCTGAGCGCTCCGCCTGGGCCGAGCTGCCGAAGCTGCCGCGCGCCCTGGAATGGGTCGCCATCCAACCCGGCCTCGTGTTAGGGCCGGTGCTCGACAAGGACTCCAGCGTCACGGTGCAGATCGTCGCCATGCTGATGAACGGCGATATGCCCGGCCTGCCACGCTTCGGCTATGCAGTCGTTGACGTTCGCGATCTTGCCGACCTCCAGCTCCGGGCGATGACCTCGCCCAAGGCGGCCGGGCAGCGCTACATCGGCTCGGGGCCCTTCGTTCAAATGAGCGATATGGCGCGAATCCTGAAGCAGCGCCTGGGCGAACGGGCGAAGAAGGTGCCAACCCGCAAGCTGCCTGACTTCATCGTCCGGCTCGTCGGCTTGTTCGATCCCGCGCTCGGAGGGCAACTGTTCGAGCTGGGCAAGGTCCGGCAGCCCTCCAGCAAGAAGGCTGAGACCGAGCTGGGCTGGTCTTATCGGCCGGTCGAGCAGACCCTGGTGGACACTGCTACCAGCTTGGCCGCCGTTGGCGCCCTGAAAATCAAGTAGCGCATCGAGGCGGGCGTCGAGAGGCTGAAGGCCGCCCGGCATAGTCCGGTAACGGCAACTCACCTGCTGACCAGGTGCCACCCAAATCGGTCATTGCACGCTACGCCACGCTAACCTTAGACAGCGATGAATTTCCAATTGCATCGCCGACCGAGGATGCTCCCGTTGCGCCCCGTCTCAATCGACGGGGTCAACATGAACGCCACTCGCATCCTTTGGGGCCAGGTCCTCACCGTCTGCACGGTCGCGCTGGCCTTCATCTGGGCCGCCACCCAGTGGACGGCGGCGCAGCTCGGCTACCAGTCCCAGCTCGGCCGACCGTGGTTCGTCGCGCACGGCTACCCCGTCTATCACCCGCCCGCCTTCTTCTGGTGGTGGTTCGCCTACGACGCCTATGCGCCGCATGTCTTCGAGCACGGGGCCTATATCGCCGCATCGGGCGGCCTCGTGGCCGTTGTCGTCGCGATCGGGATGTCTGTGTGGCGGGCGCGGGAAGCCAAGCACGCCGACACCTACGGCTCCGCGCGCTGGGCCACCGAGAAGGAGGTGCGCGCGGCGGGCTTGCTCGGACCGGACGGCACCGTCCTCGGCCGACTCGGCAACGCCTACGTCCGTCACAACGGACCCGAGCACGTCCTGTGCTTCGCGCCGACCCGCAGCGGCAAGGGCGTCGGCTTGGTCGTGCCGACGCTCCTGACCTGGGCCGGATCGGTGATCGTTCATGACATTAAGGGCGAGAATCATGGGCTGACCGCCGGGTGGCGCGCCCGGTTTAGCCGCATAGTCCTGTTCGATCCCACCAACCCGGAAAGCGACGCCTACAACCCGCTGCTGGAGGTGCGCCGCGGGTCCAACGAGGTGCGTGACGTCCAGAACGTTGCCGACATCCTGGTCGACCCGGAAGGTGCGCTGGAGAAGCGCAATCACTGGGAAAAGACCAGCCATGCGCTGCTGGTCGGCGCCATCCTGCACGTCCTCTACGCCGAAGCGGACAAGACCCTGGCCGGCGTCGCCAACTTCCTCTCCGATCCTAAGCGCCCGATCGAGACGACGCTGCGAGCCATGATGACCACCGCACACCTCGGCAAGGCTGGCGTCCATCCCGTGATCGCCAGCGCGGCCCGCGAACTGCTGAACAAGAGCGAGAACGAGCGCTCGGGCGTGCTCTCCACCGCCATGTCGTTCCTCGGCCTCTATCGCGACCCCGTGGTGGCCCACGTTACGCGCCGCTGCGACTGGCGTATCCGCGACCTCGTCGACGGCCAGCGGCCCGTAACGCTCTATCTCGTGGTACCACCTTCAGACATCAGCCGCACCAAGCCGCTGGTGCGGCTGATCCTGAACCAAGTCGGACGACGTCTGACCGAGGAGCTGGAGGACAAGCGCAAGCGCCACAAGCTGCTGCTCATGCTGGACGAGTTTCCCGCGCTCGGGCGTCTCGACTTCTTCGAATCGGCGCTGGCCTTCATGGCCGGGTACGGCATCCGCTCCTTCCTGATCGCGCAGTCGCTGAACCAGATCGAGAAGGCCTACGGCGTCAACAACGCCATTCTCGACAACTGCCATGTCCGCGTTTCCTTTGCTGCCAACGACGAGCGGACCGCCAAGCGCGTGTCGGACGCGCTCGGCACCGCGACCGAGATCCGAGACGCCAAGAACTACGCCGGCCATCGGCTCTCGCCGTGGCTCGGGCACCTGATGGTCAGCCGCCAGGAGACGGCCCGGCCTTTGCTCACGCCCGGCGAGATCATGCAGCTTCCGCCGACCGACGAGCTTGTGCTGGTGTCCGGACTCGCGCCGATCCGGGCGAAGAAGGCGCGCTACTATGCCGACAAGAGGCTCGCCGCGCGCGTGCTGCCGCCGCCGGAGCGAAAGCCGGGAAGAAGTGAGCGCGCCGTTCCCGGCGACGATTGGAGTGGGCTGAAGCCGATCGCTGCGCCCGCGCTCGCGCCCGTTCCGGCCGCAGCGCCCGCGCCAGCCGGGACGCCTGCTGCGGCGGGCGTCGCCAAGCCGACCGAGACCGAAGATCCCGCCAACGCAGGCATCCGCCGAGAGCCTGAGCTGCCCGAGCATGAAGCGATCGCGCCGGAGACGCTGCAGACGCGTCCCGTGCGCGAGTTCGATGATCTCGACGACGAGCCGGACGCCGAGGCGGAAAGGATCAAGGCGCGCGTACTGCAGGCGCGGGCGTCCCGCAGCCTCGCCCGTCAGGTGGCGCTCGACCCCGGCGATGGCATGGCGCTCTGAGCCATGGCGGCGCGCGGTAAATACACCTTCCGGCTTTCGACCGATCTCGCCGCTCAGCTCGCGGACTACTCGGCCCGCCGGCGCGTGCCGCAGGCGCAGGTGGTGGAGGCGGCGCTCGCATCGCACCTCTCGCCCGACGGCGCCGACCGGCTCGAGGCCGCTCTCGCCCGGCGCCTCGACCGCATGACACGCGGCATCGAGCGGCTGGAGCGCCACAGCACGATCGGCAACGAAGCCATCGCTCTGTTCGTGCGCTTCTGGCTGACGGCCGTGCCGCCGCTCCCGGATAGCGCGCAGGTCGCCGCCCAGGCAAAAGGACGCGAACGCTACGACGGCTTCGTCGAGGCGCTTGGCCGTCGACTTGCCAAGGGCAAGTCTTTTGCCGACGAGGTGTCCCGGGACGTCGACTCGGCGTCTCCAGGTAACGCCGGATCGGATCCTACTTGATCGACGTGGTCGGTGACGCCCATCGCGCAGGCGATGACCCTATAGTCCTTCGGCGTGATTTCGAACGCGCCGCGCCGGAAAGCGTAGCCCCAAGAAGCTCGGCCCTCGGTAAACGAGAGGCGAGGCAGGAGCGAACGGATCGGAGCTTCCGAGGCCTCCAGGAACGCGACCGGACGCCGGAACGGCACGAAGTCGCCGCCCATGTCATAGGCGTACGGTTCGCCGCCTTCGACGAGCCCGATTGCGGTAAATGCCTGAACCGGCTCGCCGCCGCGCATCCGCGTCGCTGGCGAGTAGTAGACGATGCGGTCACCCGACCTAAGACGGCGCACTGGGGCGGCTTCGCCGTGGCAGAGCTGGCAGAAGCCGCCCGCCACGCCCGCCCGCACGTGGTCTCGCGAGGCCACTCCGATCCAGAAGCGCACCGCCGCTGCTCCCTTCAGCCTGCGGGCTGATGCGCTGTGATGGCATAGCCGTCGGGATCGCGAAACGAGAAGAAGCGCCCGAACGGACCGTCGGCCGGCGGCGTCACGACAGCGACCCCCGCGCCGACGAGCGATGCGTGCAGATCCTCGGCATCGTCGCATGCGATCCAGAGCGAGACACCCCAGCCCAGGCGGCTGGTCGCGTCGAGGTCGACAAGAGGCTTACGGATGGCGAACGGGATCGGCTTGGTGTCGAAAACCACTGCATCCGGCGGGCTACGGTCGGCCAGTTCAAGGCCCAGGCGCTCTGTGTAGAAGCGCTTGGAGACCTCCAGGTCGCGCACTTGGAGCGCGATGAAGTCGGGTCCTATCAGCTTGGCCATGACGTACTCCTGCTGTTAGTGTCAGGTACCTGATATAGTGTAAGGGGCCTGATATGTCCAGCGGTAATGGGATGCCCGATCCTATGGCCCGGCGACTCGGTTACGTTCTCAAACGGGCGCAGAATGCGTTGCGCACACGCATGGATGACGCCCTCCGCCCATTGGGCATAACCGCCCCTCAATATGCGGTGCTCTCCGCGATCGAGCTTGAGCCGGGGCTATCGAACGCTGCCTTAGCACGCGCCGCGTTCGTGACGTCGCAAACCATGCAAGGCGTCATCGCCAACCTCGAGCGTGATGAGTTCATCAGGCGCAGCGAAGACCCCACGCATGGCCGCATCCTCAAGACCGAGCTGACCGCGAAAGGCCGCAAGACTCTCGGCCAAGCGCATGCCGCGGCCTCCGCCGTCGAACAGACGATGATCGGTTCGCTCGCTGCGCCAGACGTGGCCTCGCTCACCGAGCTCCTGGGGCGGTGCGCCGCCAATCTTTCCTGAGTCGGAAGATGTCGGCGTGACCAAGTCGCAGGTGTTTGATCTTCGCCGAAGGTTCCGGTCAGACGGAATAGACGTCCATCCCTTGCGCCTGCAATTGCACGCTAGGCCACTACTACGCCGTCAAGCTTGTTGAGCCGGCCCCGATCAGGCGCTTTTTATCCATCCCGTTGAACGATCCACGCCGCTTCCGGCGCTGAGATCGAAGCGGGGTAGCTATCCGTGACCACCATCGCTTTCAGGCCCGAAGCCCAGGCCCGCGGCGCGCGGATGCTGCGCACGGCGCTGGGTCCGGCCATCGCCGGCTGGCTCGACGACGCCAGCGTCGGCGAGGTCATGCTCAATCCCGACGGCCGTCTCTGGCTCGACCGCCTCGCGGGCGGGCTGGAGGACACAGGCTTGTCGCTGTCCGCCGCCGATGGCGAGCGCATCATCCGTCTCGTCGCCCACCATGTCGGGGCCGAGGTCCATGCTGGCGCGCCGCGTGTCTCGGCCGAGCTGCCCGGAAGTGGGGAACGGTTCGAGGGGCTTCTGCCACCGGTCGTCGCCGGGCCAGCCTTCGCGATTCGGCGCCCAGCGGTCGCGGTGTTCACGCTCGGCGACTACGTCGCCGCCGGCATCATGTCCGGCCCGGAGGCCGAGACGCTCCGCGCCGCCGTCCGCGCCCGCAAGAACGTGCTGGTCGCGGGCGGCACCTCCACCGGCAAGACCACGCTCGTCAACGCGCTGCTGGTCGAGGTCGCCGCAACGGGCGACCGCGTGGTGCTGATCGAGGACACGCGCGAGCTTCAGTGCGCCGCGCCTAACCTGGTCGCACTCCGCACCAAGGACGGCGCGGCGTCACTGACCGATCTGGTGCGCTCGGCGCTGCGCCTGCGTCCTGACCGCATCCCCATCGGCGAAGTCCGCGGGGGCGAGGCTCTCGACCTGATCAAGGCTTGGGGCACCGGCCACCCCGGCGGCGTCGGCACGCTGCACGCCGGCTCGGCGCTCGGCGCGCTCCGCCGTCTCGAACAGCTCGTGCAGGAAGCGGTGGTCACCGTCCCGCGTGCGCTCATCGCTGAGACGATCGACGTCATCGCCGTCCTGACCGGCCGCGGCTCCGCCCGCCGGCTCTCCGAGCTCGCCCTCGTCCAAGGACTCGGCCCCGACGGGGACTACCGCCTCACCAACCCCCTGCTGTTCGAATCGGGAGACCTCGCATGACCCGTTCCATCCGTCGCCGCCTCGGCGCGGGCCTCGCTTTCGCGGCCGTCACGCTATTGACCGCGCCCGCCTACGCGGCGGGCAGCAACATGCCGTGGGAGCAGCCGCTGCAGCAGATCCTGGACTCGATTCAGGGCCCGGTCGCCAAGATCCTCTCGGTGATCGTCATCGTCGTGACCGGCCTGACGCTGGCGTTTGGCGACACTTCGGGCGGCTTTCGGCGGCTGATCCAGATCGTGTTCGGCCTGTCGATCGCCTTCGCCGCCAGCTCATTCTTCCTGTCGTTCTTTTCGTTCTCGGGCCGGGCCCTGGTCTGATGACAGAGGCTGAAGAGCCCGTGCTCGGCTTCTATGCGCCGGTGCGGCGCAGCCTCACCGAGCCGATCCTCATGGCAGGCGCGCCGCGCACGGTGGCCATCATCAATGGCACACTGGCGGCCGCGATCGGCCTCGGGCTGCGCTTGTGGATCGGCGGCCTTGTGATCTGGGCTATCGGCCACATGGCCGCAGTCTGGGCGGCGCGCCGCGACCCGGCCTTCGTCGACGTGGTCCGCCGGCACCTCCGCTACCCAGCCCATCTCGGCTGCTGAGGCGCGCGCGATGCTGAACCTCGCCGAGTATCGCAAGAAGCCGCAGGGCCTCGCCGATTTCCTGCCTTGGGCGGCGCTGGTCGCCCCCGGGGTGGTGGCCAACAAGGACGGCAGCTTCCAGCGCACGGCCAGGTTTCGCGGGCCGGACCTCGACAGCGCCACGGCCGCAGAGCTCGTCTCGACCACCTCGCGCCTCAACGGAGCGCTTCGCCGGCTAGGCTCCGGCTGGGCGATCTTCGTCGAAGCGCAGCGCATCCCGGCAAACCGCTACCCGCGCTCGCGCTTCCCCGATCCCGCGTCGGCGCTGGTCGAGATGGAGCGGCGCGCGCAGTTCGAGGAGGAGGGGGCCCACTTCGAGTCCGCCTACTACCTGACCTTCTGCTGGCTGCCGCCCGCCGACGCCGCCGACCGCGCCGAGGGCTGGCTCTACGAAGGCCGTGAGGACCGCGCCGGCGCCGACGGCCGCGCGGCGCTGTCGGGCTTCATCGACCGGACCGACCGCGTGCTGGCGCTGGTCGAAGGGTTCATGCCCGAGGCCGAGTGGCTCTTCGACGCGGAGACGCTCACCTATCTCCACTCGACCGTCTCGACCCGCCGTCACAGCGTGCGCGTGCCCGAGACGCCGATGCATCTCGACGCCATCCTGGTCGACGAGCCGCTCGCCGGCGGCCTGGAGCCGCGGCTTGGCTCCGCGCACTTGCGCACGCTGACGGTGCTGGGCTTCCCGTCACGAACCTGGCCGGGACTGCTCGACGACCTGAACCGGCTCGCCTTTCCGTATCGCTGGTGCGTTCGGGCAGTCTCCCTCGATAAGACCGATGCGACCAAGGTTCTGACCCGCATCCGTCGGCAGTGGTTCGCCAAGCGCAAGTCGATCGCCGCCATCGTCAAGGAGGTGATGACCAACGAGTCCTCGGTGCTGATGGACTCCGACGCTTCCAACAAGGCAGCGGACGCCGATCTCGCCCTCCAGGAGCTCGGGTCGGACCTGATCGGCCAAGTCTACGTCACCGCCACCGTGACGGTCTGGGACGAGGACCCGCGTGTCGCGGACGAGCGGCTGCGCATGGTCGAGAAAACCATCCAGGGCCGCGACTTCACGGCCATCCGCGAGAGTGTCAATGCGGTAGAAGCCTGGCTCGGCTCGCTGCCAGGCCAGCTCTACGCCAACGTGCGCCAGCCACCGATCTCGACGCTCAACCTGGCCCATATGATGCCGTTCTCGGCGGTGTGGGCCGGACCCCGGCGCGACCAGCACTTCGACGCGCCGCCGCTGTTCGTCGCCAAGACCGAGGGCTCGACCCCGTTCCGGTTCTCGCTGCACGTCGGCGACGTCGGCCACACGCTGGTGGTTGGGCCGACCGGCGCCGGCAAGAGCGTGCTGCTCGCTGTCATGGCCATGCAGTTCCGCCGCTACGAGCGCGCCCAAGTGTTCGCCTTCGACTTTGGCGGCTCGATACGCGCGGCGGCGCTCGCCATGGGCGGGGACTGGCACGACCTCGGCGGCTCGCTGTCGGAGGACACGGCCGAGCCGGTCGCGCTACAGCCGCTGGCTCGCATTCACCTGCCCGAGGAGCGCGGCTGGGCGGCCGAGTGGATCGCGGCAATCCTTGCCCGCGAGAAGGTGTCGGTCACGCCGGAGGTGAAGGAGCATCTCTGGTCGGCGCTCGGCTCGCTCGCGTCGGCGCCGGTGAACGAGCGGACCCTGACCGGGCTCACCGTGCTGCTGCAGAGCCAAGCCTTGAAGCGCGCGCTGCAACCCTACTGCCTCAACGGACCGTGGGGCCGGCTGCTCGACGCCGACGCCGAGCGCCTGGGCGAAGCCGAGGTGCAGGCGGTCGAGACCGAGGGGCTGATTGGCACGGGCGCGGCCGCCGCCGTGCTGGCCTACTTGTTCCACCGCATCGAGGACCGGCTCGACGGCCGGCCGACGCTGCTGATCGTCGACGAGGGATGGCTGGCCCTCGACGACGAGGGGTTCTCCGGCCAGCTCCGGGAATGGCTGAAGACGCTCCGGAAGAAGAACGCCAGCGTCGTGTTCTCGACCCAGTCGCTCGCCGACATCGACAACAGCGCCATCGCACCGGCGATCATCGAGAGCTGCCCGACCCGGGTGTTCCTCGCCAACGAGCGGGCGCTGGAGCCGCAGATCGCGGCGACCTATCGCCGATTCGGCCTCTCGGACCGGCAGATCGAGATCCTCAGCCAGGCGACGCCCAAGCGCGACTATTACTGCCAGTCCCGTCGCGGCAACCGGCTGTTCGAGCTGGGGCTCGGCGAAGTCGCGCTCGCCTTCGCCGCCGCTTCTTCCAAGACCGACCAGGCGCTCATCTCCGAGCTGTTCCGCGTCCACGGACGCAGCGGCTTCGCCCGCGCGTGGCTGAACGCCCGCGGGGTCGGCTGGGCGGTCGACCTCCTGTCCACCCTCGAGCTGGAGCCTCAGCCATGACCTTGCCACGCCTCAATCCCCGCCTGCGCCGCCACACGCTCGCCGGCGTCGCCGTCCTCTCGCTCGCGATGGCCGGAGCGCCGGCGCACGCGCAATGGACGGTGTTCGACCCCTCCAACTTCTCGCAAAACATCCTGACGGCGGCGCGGTCGCTGCAGCAGATCAACAACCAGATCACCTCGCTTCAGAACGAAGCGCAGATGCTGATCAACCAGGCGCGCAACCTCGCGAGCCTGCCGTACTCCTCGCTGCAGCAGCTCCAGCAGAACGTCGCGCGCACCCAGCAGCTTCTCGCCCAAGCGCAGGGCATCGCCTACAACGTCCAGAACATCGATCAGGCGTTCCGCACCAGCTACGCCCCGGCGAGCACGTCGGCGTCCGACCAATCGCTGGTCCGGGGCGCGCAGCAGCGCTGGCAGCAGTCGGTGCAGGCGCTCCAGGACGCGATGCGCACGCAGGCCACCGTGGTCGGCAATCTCCCGGCCAACAGCGCTCAGATGTCCGCCCTGGTCACCTCCAGCCAATCGGCGACCGGCGCATTGCAAGCGACGCAGGCCGGCAACCAGCTGCTGGCCCTGCAGGCACAGCAGCTCGCCGATCTCACCGCGGCGATTGCGGCGCAGGGCCGGGCGCAAAACCTGGAAGCCGCGCAGCGCGCCGCCGCCCAGAGCCAAGGCCAAGAACAGCTCCGCCGCTTCCTGACGCCCGGAACAGGCTACCAGCCGACGACCGTGACGATGTTCCACCGGTGAGGGGCTTCGGTTCACGACGGCTTCGTACCTATGCGGCCTGGGATGCGAAGGCGGTTCGCCGCGCGCTGGTGCTGGGTGGCGTCGGCGTGGGTCTGATTGCGGCGGCCGTGGTCATGGCCGGAAAGGAAGACGAGGACGGGCTCCGGGTGCGCTCATCAACCCTAGCGCCCGCCCCGGTTCAGGACCCACTGGCCGCCGAGTTCGCCCGCTGCAACGGCCTGGGGACGGCCGCGGCGGACGACGCCGGCTGCCGCGCCGCCTGGGCCGAGAACCGCCGCCGCTTCTTCGGCGGCCGTGCCCACCCGATGCCGCAGCGCTGACATGGGCGGCACGGGCGTCATCGACCGCTTCCTCGAGGTTTTCACCCGCTACATCGACAGCGGCTTCGGCCTGCTTCAGGGCGAGGTGAAGTGGCTGGCCGGTGTGCTCATCGCCATCGACCTGGTGCTGGCCGCCCTGTTCTGGGCCATGGCCCCCGACGAGAACGTCATCGCCCGCTTGGTGAAGAAGACGCTGTTCATCGGCAGCTTCGCCTTCATCATCAACAACTGGACCAACCTCGCGCGTATCGTGTTCGAGAGCTTCGTGGGGCTGGGGCTGAAGGCGTCCGGCACGGGCCTTTCCGGAGCCGACTTCCTCCGTCCCGGCCGCGTCGCTCAGGTCGGGCTCGACGCGGGCAAGCCGATCCTCGACTCCATCTCCGGCCTGATGGGGTTCGTGTCGTTCTTCGAGAACTTCATTCAAATCGCGGTGCTGCTGTTCGCCTGGGCGATCGTCATCCTCGCCTTCTTCATCCTGGCTATCCAGCTCTTCGTAAGCCTGATCGAGTTCAAGCTGACGACCTTGGCCGGTTTCGTGCTGATCCCGTTCGGCCTCTTCAACAAGACCGCCTTCGCCGCCGAGCGTGTGCTCGGCAACGTCATGTCGTCGGGCATCAAGGTGCTGGTCTTGGCGGTGATCGTCGGCATTGGTTCGACCCTGTTCAGCCAGTTCACCCAGGGCTTCACCGGACAGCCCACCATCGAGGACGCCATGGGCCTGGTGCTCGCGGCGCTATCGCTACTCGGCCTCGGCATCTTCGGGCCCGGCATCGCCAACGGCATCGTCTCCGGGGGACCCCAGCTCGGCGCGGGCGCCGCGGTCGGCACGGGCCTCGCCGCAGGTGGCATGGTCGCCGCAGGCGCAGGTCTCGCCGCAGGCGGCGTCGGTGCGCTCGGCGCGGCTGGGAGCGCTGCGGCCGGGGCCGCCCGTGGTGGCGCCAGCATCGCGGGCGCGGCGACGACCGCGTACCGCACGGCCGCAGCCGGTGAGACCGGCGCGGCTTCGGTCGCCGCCGGGATGGGCGGCGTGGCCGGGGCTGGCGGCTCGGCCGCCGTGCAGGCCGCCGCCAGCCCGCTCCGCCGCGCCGCCGCGAGCATGGGCGAAAGCTATCAGTCGGGCGCGCGCAGCGCCTTCACCGCGACCGGCGGCAAGATTGGCGGTGAAGCAGCCGAAACAACCGCAGGCGCTCCGGCCGACGCAGGCGCGGGTGGCGAGCCTGCCTGGGCTCGCGCCGCGCGTCGCCGCCAGGCGACCCACCAGGGCGTTTCCACTGCCGCTCACGTTGTGCGCTCGGGCGACCACGGCGGCTCCGGCTCTTCCATCAATCTGTCCGAAGGCGAGTGATGTTCTTCAAGCGATTCGACGTGCGCTACGGGCGCACCCCCGAACCCGAGACGCCCTACCAGCGTGCCGCCCAGGCCTGGGACGACCGCATCGGCTCCGCCCGCGTGCAAGCCAAAAACTGGCGGTTGATGGCGTTTGGCTCGCTGTTTCTCTCGGCAGGGCTCGCGGCCGGGCTGGTCTGGCAGTCGGCTTCCGGCTCGATCGTGCCCTGGGTCGTGCAAGTCGACCGCGTCGGTCAAGCGCAGGCGGTCGCGCCCGCCGACGCCGCGTACCAACCGACCGATCCCCAGATCGCCTTCCATCTCGCGCGGTTCGTCGAGCAGGTGCGCTCGATTCCGGCCGACCCGATCATCCTTCGCCAGGATTGGTTGCGGGCTTACGACTACACGGCCGACAAGGGCGCGTTGACGTTGAACGACTATGCCCGCACCGCCGACCCGTTCGGCAAGCTCGGCCACACGCAGATCGCGGTCGACGTCTCGAGCGTCATCCGCGCCTCGCCGTCGAGCTTCCGGGTCGCGTGGACCGAGCGCCGCTACACCGATGGCACTCTGGCCGCGACCGAGCGCTGGACTGCCATCCTCACTGTCGTGATCCAGACCCCGCACGACGCCGAGAAGCTCAAGCGCAACCCGCTCGGCGTCTACGTCACCGCCCTCAACTGGTCCAAGGAGCTCGGCTGATGCGCCGTCCGATCCTCATCTCGCTCCTACTTGGGTCGGCGTCGCTGGCCGGCTGCGCCCATAAGTTCACGCCGCCGGAGATCGCCTACGACGACACGCCGAGGCCGGCGGTGCTCGCGGCCGATCCGCCCAAGCCCGTCCAGATCGTACAGGTGCCGCAGCCGCTGCCTCTGCCGGGCCAGCTCAAGCCGCCGCCGGGCGGGCACACCGCGCCGTCGGAGCCGGCCGAGCCGGTCGACCCGCGCACGCGCGTCGAGGTCGCCAACAGCGCCGCGCGCGTGCAGCCGACCCGATCGGGCTACCTCAACGCCGTGCAGGTCTATCCCTTCTCTGACGGTGCGCTCTACCAGCTATATGCCGCTCCGGGCCGGGTGACGGACATCGCGCTGGAGCCCGGCGAGCAGCTCGTAGGCTCCGGCCCGGTGGCGGCCGGCGACACCGTCCGTTGGATCATCGGCGACACCGAAAGCGGGTCGGGTCCGACCAAGCGCGTCCACATCCTGGTCAAGCCGTCGCGCGCGGATCTGCTGACCAACCTCGTGATCAACACCGATCGGCGCACCTACCACCTGGAAATGCGTGCGGCCGAGCGGACCTATATGGCGAGCGTCTCCTGGTCCTATGCCGGCGATCAGTTGATCGCGCTCCGCAGGCAGAATGAACGGGCCGAAGCCGCCCAGCCCGTCGCAGCAGGCGTCGACATCGACGCCCTGAACTTCCGCTACGCGATCGAGGGCGACCGTCCGCCATGGCGGCCGCTGCGCGCCTATGACGATGGCCGCCAGGTCTTCATCGAGTTCCCGCGCGGCATCGTCCAGGGTGAGATGCCCCCGCTTTGGGTCATCGGCGCGCAGGGCGGGGCCGAGCTCGTCAATTACCGCGTCCGCGGCAACCACATGATCGTCGACCGCCTGTTCGCCGCCGCCGAGCTGCGCCTCGGCGGCGAGCATCAGCAGAAGGTGCGGATCGTGCGCACGGACGGGAGGCCCACCTCGTGACGGGCCGGGAAGAGGAAGGCGGTCCTGCCGAGCCGGAGGAGTCCGGCCGGCTCGATTCGGTCCGGCCGGAGCGGCCGCGCTCGGATCAGGACATCGCCGCCGAGCTGCGGCTGCGACCGGAGCGGCCCAGCGTTACGCGGCTGTCGCGGCGCGTGCTAGCCGGGCTCGGCGGTGCCTCGGCCATCGTGATTGCAGGAGCGCTGCTGTTCGCGCTGCGACCGCACGGGGCCAAAGCTCCCGGCGAGGAGCTATACAACACCGACAACCGCATCACCGCCGACGGCCTGAACGGGCTGCCGCGAGATTACAGCGGCATCCCGCGTTCTGTTCCCCAGCTCGGGCCGCCGTTGCCGGGCGATCTCGGCCGCCCGATGCTGAACGCCGGCGCGCAGCCGCCGCCCATCTCGGGTCCGGCGCCATCGACCGCGCCCGATCCCGAACAGCAGCGTCTGCAGCAGGAGCGCCAGCGGCTCGCGCAGGAGATGGAGGCCGCGCGCGTGAGCCGGCTGTTCGCCGGCGAAGCTCGCGCGTCAGTCCAGCCCGCGGCCTCGACAGGAGCGCCGACCGCGCCTACGCCTTTGCTCGATCCGAGTGCGCTAGGTCCCAATGTCGGCCAGGGCGCCGCCCAGCAGAGCGAAGCCGACCGAAAACTCGCCTTCCTGACCGCGCCGGTCGACCGCAAGACCACTAGCTCCGACCGGGTGCAGCCGCCCGCGAGCCGCAACGTGGTTCAGGCGGGTGCAGTGATCCCCGCTGCGCTGATCACCGGCCTCCGCTCCGATCTGCCGGGGCAGATTACCGCCCAGGTCACCGAGGCCGTCTACGACAGCCCGACCGGGCGCATCCTGCTGATCCCGCAAGGGGCGCGGCTGATCGGGCAGTACGATGCCCAGGTCGCGTTCGGGCAGAGCCGCGCGCTCCTGGTCTGGAACCGAATCATCATGCCCAACGGTCGCTCCATCGTGCTGGAGCGCCAGCCCGGCGCCGATCCTGAAGGTTATGCCGGCCTTGAGGATGGCATCGACAACCATTGGGGGGCGCTGTTCAAGGCAGCGCTGCTGTCGACCATACTCAGCGTCGGCTCGGTGGCCGGCACTTCCAACAACCAGGACGGCCTGCTCGACGCCATTCGCCGTGGGTCGTCCGACAGCATCAGCCAGACCGGCCGTCAGGTCGTTGGGCGCTCGCTCAACGTGCAGCCCACGATTGCGATCAGGCCGGGCTTCCCCGTGCGCGTGATCGTCACGCGTGACCTGGTCATGGAGCCTTACCGAGGCTGAGGAGGTCGTCATGGCAAAGCTGAAACTCGGACCGATCGCCGACGAGAAGCCGGTGCGGCTCACCGCCGAGCTGCCCGCCGCCGTTCATCGCGACCTTCTGGCCTACGCAGACGTGCTCGGTCGCGAAACGGGAAAGGCGGTCGAACCGGCCCAGCTTGTCGCTCCGATGCTGGCTCGGTTTATGGCGACCGATCGCGCGTTCGCCAAAGCGCGCAGAGCGCCGGTGCCGGAGGAAATCACGCCCGCGTAAAACTTGCGCGCCGCTCTGCCGCCCGTGCACGCGCAGAACTCAGGAAGCGCCTGAAGGCTGGGTTATCATTCTGCGTGGACCACACGATGCTGAACGGAAGTTCCTCATGGTCGAGCGGTCGGAATGTGACTCCGGGATACGTCACGCCAGCCTCCGCTTCACCGACGAGGCTTAGTCCCTGCCCAAGACCGACGAGGCCCAGCAGGGTTTCGCGTTGCACAGGCATCTGATCCACTTCCGGGTGACGACCGAGATCGGCTAGGCCGCGGATTATATAATCTTGAATTTCCGGTCCGGGATCAACGCGGCTGACGATGAAGCGTTCTGCCGCGAGTTGTTCCCAGGCGATTTCTGGAAAGGCTGCGAGAGCGTGCCTCTCCGGTAGTGCAACAAGTATACGCTCACGCCATAGCTCTTCGATCTCGCATGCAGGGAACAACGGCATGCCTGTGACAAGGGCAAAGTCTATCGTAAGCATTCGGACAGCTGCAGCATTCGCCTTTGGAGAGCCCTCTACTACTGCCAACTCAATGCCGGGGTGAGCATTGGTGAAGGTATCGAGCAGCTGGCGAGAAAAGCCAGCCGCGATCGAAGCGACGATACCGAAACGGAGTCCTCCCTCTTCACCCCGTCCGTTGAGGGAAGCCGTTCTCTTGAGAGCCTCGATATCGTCCAGGATCGCGCGTCCGCGCTTAAGAACCCGCTCTCCGGCAATCGTCGCTTGAACCCCCTTGCTCGTCCGATTGAACAGGGCCACACCAATGGCGTCCTCCAAAGCGCGCACACGCCGGCTAACAACTGACGTGCGAACGTCCAGCGCCTGACCTGTCAGACGAAAACTGCCCTGCTCAAGAACCAGTAAGGCGTAGGCTACCGATGTGAGGTCAATCACCCCTGCAAGCTGGGAGGGTTTCCGCCGGTCAGGAACAGATTCTGCTCTCACGACAAGAACCAGATCGGCCGGTCGGTCAGCCGTGCCGGCTTTTCGTATCCGAAAACGTGATTGCTGCTTGGAATCAGCCCGGCTTCAACGCTCTTGGCGATCCGCCGTAGGCTCGCCAAGGCCAAGCGCTGTGAAATGCTCTTCTCGTGGTTCGGCACAAGCATCGGCATGGTCAAGCTGCGCGAATTAAATGTTGAGGCGCTGCAGGGCTTCGCCGTCGCGCTTGAAGCGGATCTCGCCAGCGTCTCAGGAGCGTGAGAAGCAAACGGCCCATTCCGAACAGAAGATAGCCCAACCGTATGCAGCCAACTCAAGCTGCGAATGCGCCTGAGCGCTCGAGATCGGCTACAAATCCAGGCTTCTCTGTCGGGCGCCATCCTAGCCGTTGCTGCGTCAACGCGCTTGACGCCGGAGCGTCCATGCCGACAGCGAATCCGAGCCAGCCGAAATGACGCGCAGCCTCTTCGGGTGACAAAGACACGACCGGTGTTTTCAGACCCCGGCCGATGGCTTCTGCAATCTCCCGAACCGACACACCCTCCTCTGCGACCGCGTGATACCTTGCCCCGGCAGTTCCTTTCTCAAGCGCCAGCCTGTAGATGGGCGCCGCATCAAGGCGGTGCACCGCAGGCCAGCGATTGAGCCCGGTGCCGACATAGGCCGATACACCCTTCTCGCGAGCGACCGCGATCATGTAGGTGGCGAGGCCCTGCTTGTCTCGGTCATGGACCTGGGACATGCGCACCACCGACGCACGCACGCCGCGCGTCACCAGCGCGATTGCCGTCTGCTCCGAAACCCTGGGCGTTCCGCTTGAGCCGGAAGGCGGCGCATCATCCTCGGTCGTGGGGTGGCCGGGCGTGGGGGGAAGCCCGGAGGTGACGATCAAAGGCCGCTCGGACCCTTCCAGTACGTCGCCCAGCGCCTCGATCGCGCGTCGGTCCGCCTCGGAGTTCTCCGCGAACTTCGAGAAGTCGTGATTAAAGGCGGCGTGAATGACGCCATCCGACATCGATGCTCCGCTGCGCAGGCTTTCCAGGTCTTCCAGATCGCCTCGATGCACCTTCGCACCGGCAGCGATCAGCGAGTTGGCGCCCTCGTCCGACCGGGTGAGCCCCAGAACCTGATGGCCGGATTTGAGCAGTTCCGGGACAATGGCGGAGCCGACAAAGCCGGTCGCGCCGGTGAGGAAAACACGCATGAGGATTTCTTCTTTCCTGCTGAATGGACTTGGAGTGCGGGGTCGCTGGCAGCTAGCTCGCCAAGGGACCCGGCGATCCTCGTCCGAGAAGGTGCCCGACGTGCATCATGACTGGCACGGGATCAAAGCGCATGCTGATCCACCGCAGCGGCTGTCATCCTGCCAACGGTTCGAACAGCGGTGGCACGTGGAAGCATGCCAAGGACGAAGGCGCTCATCCTGTTCTTCAAGCCTGGGATGATGAACGCTTGCTTTCCAAGACCGTCGATGCCTGCCTTGGCGACGTCGGCCGGTGACATCATGGTGATGCCCTTCATCTTGGAATAGTCGATGTTGGGCGTGGCTTTCAGCCCTTCCGTATCGGTCGCTCCTGGCGCGAGGACCGACACATCGATACCATCCTGAGCAACTTCGAAGGCCAGCGCCTGTCCCAGTGACGATAAATATGCTTTCGTGGCGGCGTAGGTTGCCTGAAATGGCGTTGGCGCGTTCCCGGCAAGCGAAGATACAAACAGGATGCCACCGCGCTTCTGTCGCTTCATCCGGTTGCCGATGCGGTGCGCGATTTGTGCAGGTATGAGCGTGTTGAGCGTGATCAGCTTCGACTCCAGGTCGTAGGAGTTCTTGAGGAAGCCGCCTGCGACCACTGCTGCCGCGTTGATGACCAGCAGACCGATTTCGAGAGACTCCGTCTCTTTCACAAGCTTATCGACAGCGTCGTCCTGAAGGAGATCGAGCGAAACGCACTTTACGTCGATGCCGTGTTGGCCCTTCAGATCGGCGGATAGTTCCTCCAACTTCTCAAGCCGCCGAGCCACCAGAACCAGGTTGACTCCCCTGGAGGCGATTTCCCGTGCAAGTGCTTCGCCGATACCGGCGGACGCACCCACTACGATGGCGTAGCGACCGTATTTGTCTTTGAAGCTTGAGGCCATGGCGCTGCGCTCCTCCTATTTCGGGGGCTTTTGGTGGCTATGATTTGCTCTCTACCGTGCCCAGCGTCCCGAGCGCTTCCAAGGCCGAACAGGCCGCCTGCCACGCGGGATCGCCTGGGTAGAGCGTGCTGCGGAGATAGGCCCAGGTCATCCGCTGGATCGTCGCCACGCGCTCCGGGTTCTCGTCCGTCGTTTCCGCCGCGTCGTATCCGGAGATGCCACCCAGGATATGTTCGCCGCCGAACAGGGTTAGGAGGGACTTCGGTCCCGTGCTCAGCGTGTACGGATCGGCATGCCACGCCGGACCCCGCACGCACAGATAGGTCGAGGCGTCCCGATCACCGACGACGACGAGGGCGGGTGTGGTCATCTCGGCAAAACTGGGATGACGAAAGAACGGTAGAGCCTTGGTTGCGAAGTCGTTCAGGGACGCACCGCCGTCGCCGGGAGCGGCAAGCAGCACGCCTGCCTTGATCCGGGGATCGGCCTTGTCCAAGACCGTTCCGTCCTCGGGATCGGTAAGTTGCGCGCCCAGAAGCATTCCTGCCGTATGGCCGCCCATCGAGTGGCCGGCGACCGCGATCCGACCCCAGTCCAGGCGCCCGGCAAGGCCCGGGAACGACGCTTCGACGAAATCAAGCCGATCGAGGATGCGCGTCATGTCGTCCACCCTGGAGCGCCAGAAAGTCGGGCCCCCGGGCGTCTCAGGATCAACAGCTATCGTTTTGGAACCCAGATGCGTGGGCTGGATGACGACGAAGCCGTGCGCAGCCCAGAAATGGGCAAGCGGCCCATAGCCGTTCAACGACGACAGATTGTTGGAGAACCCCTGCCCATGCGAGAGGAGTATGATCGGCAGGTCGCACCCGGTCGCTGGTGCGGAGACCCGCATCTGTAGATCCACGACGCGGCCAGGGACCGGCAGCACGACCGGGCTGACCGAGACGACGGGCGTCGGCAAGCAGACCGGTATGTCTGCCGCTTTCCCGATCAGAGCATGGTCCTGAAGGCTGATGCCTCCAGTGGCCTGGGCGCTCGGGGCGGGTTGGGTGTTCATCGTTGGCCTCATCGCTTGAAGGGTTCCGCAACGGCGGCCGGCAGGGCCTGACTATGCAAGCATGCCTCCATCCACGAGGATTTGCGCGCCGGTGATGTAGGCGGCCGCTGGTGAAGCGAGGAAGGCGACGACCTCGGCGATCTCATGCGGTTGCCCGTAACGCCCGAGCGGGACCATCGTCTTGATCATTGCCGACCGCTCGCCCTCGTCGGGGTTAGCCTCGGTCTCGATCGACCCCGGCTCGACGGTGTTGACGGTGATCTGGCGAGCGGCGAGGTCACGAGCCCACCCCTTGGTCAGTCCCACAACGGCGTGCTTGGTCATGGCGTAGGCACTGACACCGGGATAGGGCACGCGCTCGCTGAAGAAGCTGCCGATGTTGATGATCCGCCCACCGTCACGAAAATGCGGCACGGCAGCGGATGTCGTGTGCCAGACACCGCGAACGTTCACGTCCAACTGCCTTTCGAATACGGCGTCAGACAGCATTCCCAGCGGGCCGTGCTCAGCGATCCCGGCATTGTTCACCAGAATGTCGAGTCCGCCGCCAAGCCGATCGACGGCTTGAGCCACCCCGGCCTTGACGGCATCAGCATCGCCCGCATCGGCTTCTACCGCGAACGCCCTGCCGCCCGTCGCTGCGATCTCCGCGACGACCGCCTCTGCTCGGTCGGCGCTTTTCGAGTAGGTGACTACGACCACCGCACCGCGCGCCGCGAGAAGCTTGGCGCATGCAGCACCAATGCCGCGACTGCCCCCGGTGACAAGGGCGGTCTTGCCGGTGAGGCTGAAACTTTCAGTAGTCATGGATGATCCTCCGAGCGGGGCCGAACACCGATAGCCAACCGCGCGTTCACGAGTTACAAAGAAGCGGAACGTTGTTCATGATAAATACGGAACACAGTTCCGATTGTAAAGAGGGTTGCGTGAAAATTAGCGCCGGTGAGGTGACGGAGGCTGTCGCGGACATTCAGCCGCGATCGTTGCGGTCAGATGCTCAGCGCAGCCTCGACGCGTTGCTCGAGGCAGCCAAAGAGGTCTTCGCAACCTCGGGCGTCGACGCCCCCGTTCGCGAAATCGCGGCGAAAGCGGGCCTTGGAATTGGTACTGTCTACCGACACTTCCCGCAGCGGTCCGACCTGATCGCTGCCGTGTTTCGCCGTGAGATCGACGCCTGTGCAGACGCCGCGGTCGCGCTTGCCGAGCAAAACGATGCATTCGAAGCCTTATCGCAGTGGATGCAACGCTTCTCAGCGTTTTTCGCCACGAAGCGCGGGCTCGCCGGCGCGCTGCATTCCGGCGAGGCAGCTTACGAATCGTTGCTGGGGCATTTCGAGCTTCGGCTCCGTCCTGCCCTTCAGTCCCTCCTCACTTCAGCGATCGCAGCCGGTCAGATCCGTGCCGACATTGCCGCAGACGAGCTTCTGGGAGCTGTGGCTCGCTTGTCCATGTCAGGGGCCGACAAGCCCGAACAAGCGCAACGGATGGTCGCGCTGCTGGCGGATGGCTTGCGTCGTAGCGATGCCCGGTAGGTTGATCGTGAGCGTGTGGGCAAGCCTCCGCATCGATTCGAACGACGGCCGGGGGGCACTCCGCCGCACTAGACCCGCGTGTCGACGGTCCTTCGCGCTTGCTCGACCAGCGACAGACAGTCGCCGCCCCAGACCGATACCCGCTATCGCTCTCAGCCAGTCCGAGACGACTTTTAATCCCGCGCGAGCCAGTCGTCGAACCTGAGAACGGCCGACTTCGGCCCGCGCGTTTGGCGCCGTGGAGGACCGGCTTTGGTCGTCACCCGACTTGCCGTCTTCGCGATCGTGTCAGTAAGGAGCGGGGATGGCGCGCAGGGAACAGGGCCGGCAAGCGCCATCCTACGGGAGCGTGCGGGCAGATCGAGCCGGTAATGCTAACGCTCGCCCATGATGGCGCTGCCGCTTTCCGCGACCGTTTCGAGGTGGTGCACCGACACCGCGCCGATCGGCCGAACGCGACGTGGTAGGCCGACGATACCAACTCGATATTCTGATCCTCGATGCCGGCGGCGAGGTTGTGAGGCCGTGGCTGACGACGGTGGTGGACGATCATTCGCGAGCGGTCGCGGGCTACGTGGTGTTCCTCCGCGCGCCGCGCGCAACGCCTCGCTCGCGTTGCGGCAGGCAATATGGCGCAAGGCCGATCCGGCATGGCCGGTCTGTGGCATTCCCGACGTGCTGCATGTCGATCACGGATCGGACTTCACCAGCCTTCATCTCGAACAAGCAGCGGCCGACCTCCACTTTCGACTGATCTACTCGGCCATCGCGCGACCACAGGGACAGATCGAGCGACTGTTCCGTACCATAAACACGGAGCTGCTGCCCGAGCTGCCCGGCAACCTCCGCGCCGGAAAGCCGACGTCGCCGCCCCGCCTGTCCCTCTCCGAGCTGGATGCCGCACTCGGGGCGTACATCGTCTCAACCTACAATGTGCGTTCGCATCGCGCGATGCGATGGGTCGGGCCGCTATGAGGAAGCTTCGGTTAGAGCATCCGCCGAGCCTTGTGAATCGGCGAGGGATTCCCAGCGGGTCGCTAG
>JAABVA010001774.1_pt1 | contig 22475 bp, 20 predicted proteins | sample 5560331 | NCBI WGS metagenome assembly JAABVA01 (sample SAMN12812661, study PRJNA571458) | rock metagenome | isolation source: Antarctica rocks | place: Antarctica: Victoria Land, Mt New Zealand sud | collected 2016-01-07
TGCACGCCAACGCGCATCAGAAAGCCCTCGTCGATGTTGCACGTCGCCTCCTGCCTGACACCATCGGCATCGTCAGCAAATCACTACGCCAGGAAAGCAAGACCCTACGTATAACTTGTACAGGTAGCATTAGCAGCACAGACTTGGACGATATGCAGGAGCGTTTCATGGTAGAGACGGGCTGGCGTCTTGATGTTATGGCGGCAGTGAGAACATAAGATACTAATAGCAGGAGAATACTGTGCAAGATGTTCCAACTATAATGTGGGGTAAAGGCGAGCCAGTGGTGCTTGTTCATGGCAGTGGTGATACAGACCCAGCATTCGTGTGGAGTAATCAACGCCCCTTAGGGCAACAGTATCAATTACTGATTCTTACACGCCCTAGCTATGGTCAGCGACCACTTGTATCTCAACGTCCTTCAATTGAGGAAGATGTACAAGAGATACTTTCTGTGTTAGAAAAGAACAATGGTGCTCATCTCGTTGGTTTTTCTTATGGTGGTTGTATTGCACTCGTTGCAGCGGCACGTCAACCTGAGTTAGTTCGTTCGCTTACAGTCATTGAGCCACCCGCCTTCTCTATTGCACGTGGCAATTCTGCGGTGGAGCATAAAATTGAACAAACGAAACTTGCCTATGAGCCACCGCAGCCTCTATCGCCAGAAGAGTTTTTAGTCCTTTTCATGAAGCCAATGCTACCTGATTTTCCCGACACCATCGAGTTATCGCCGGAAGATCGTAAAGGTGTCGAAGCTATGCAAGCAGAGCCAGCACCCTGGAAGATAGAAATTCCACTGGATGGATTGGCAACAACGTCTTTCCCCAAGTTAGTAGTTACAAGCGGCGAAAGTCCTGCATTTGAAGCTGTGGCAGATGTACTCAAAACACGATTGGACGCTCAGCACGTCTTCTGTCCAGGAAAAGGCCATTATATTCCTGATACAGGCGAACTTTTTAATCAGATATTGGTGAGGTTTTTACGTTCTGCATCTCTTCATTAACAAAAACCAGAAAATTGCCGAATACAGGGTCGTTCCTGACTGCTTTCGATGCTATTATAGCAAGAGAAAACACTCACTAAAAGAGAGGAGCAGCACTATGGCAAACATACAGACAGGTTTTGCAGAGGTAAACGGCACAAAACTATATTACGAGGTTGCAGGTGCAGGACATCCATTCGTTCTCGTTCATGGACATCTTCTGGATAGAAGATCGTGGGACGATCAATTCGCAGTCTTCGCCCAACGATATAGGGTCATCCGTTACGATCAGCGAGGCTTTGGCGATTCAGGGTTGATTACGAAAGGAGAGTCTTATTCTGACCGCCAGGATCTCTACGAATTAATGAAATTCCTGGACATCAAGAGTGCCTACATTATGGGAGTCTCTGGAGGAGGTGCGCTGGCTATCGATTTTACGCTTGAGCATCCTGAGATGGTAGATGCACTGATTCCGGTCACGGCGGGCGTCAGTGGATATCAGCCATCAGAAGAAGGAATGAAAAAGCATCCAGATGTAGTGCGTATGTACACGAGCTTAGAGGAAGCATTCGAGAAGCACGACATTGCGCGAGCAGTTGAGATATCGCTAGAATTGTGGACAGATGGGCCAGGTCGCCTTCCGAGTCAGGCTGCTCCCGACGTGCGCGAACGGGTGCGCGAGATGACAACGCGTAACTGGGAGCGCCCAGATGATGAGGCGCAAGCTGAGACGCCGCCAGTGCCATTAGAGCCGCCAGCCGTTGAACGTCTGTCAAAGATTGGTGTGCCCACGCTCGCCATTCTCGGAGAGTGGGATGGGCCAAATCCGCTAGATTTCCTGGTGGCAGAGATCCTAGGAGCTAAAAAGGTGGTCATGGCAGAGACAGCGCACCATCCTTTTATGGAGAAGCCAGCTGAGTTCAACCAGATCGTGCTGGATTTTCTGGGATCGCTCAAGTCGTAGTAGACAAGTAGACTACTATGTCACATAGCTGGCCTGAGACAAGGCCAGCCAGAGTACGACGGAGTTGCTAGTCGCGGACGGCAAGAGATCGCGGTCATATCAGTAGCATGGTCTTCCAGTGGAAAGCAAATTGCTTCTGGTAGTTGGAATAAAACGGCGCAGGTGTGGAACGCTCGCTTCTAGTTTTTCCGTGAGGGCAGCGGAAAGCCCTCCCTTATTCTCGCTCGTACTAGCAACACTGGACAGGGTGCGTGATCGACCACGAACCGTGCTATATGCCCGACTGATTTGGGGCCAATTACAGGACCGCCGCTCTGTGGTGAACGTGGACAAAGCACCACGAGGTCGGCGTTCCACTCCGCTGCATAATTGACGATCACACGTTCCGGCTGCCCTGTACGATAGAGCGTTTCGGCTTCGGGATAGTGTGCATGAGCCTCTACCAGAATTTCCTGAGCCGCCTCTTCCTCTGCCTGACGCATCCTCTCAAGTCTCGGTGCATCAGGGCTTGCGCGACGCAGTAACGGACCTGTGCGACGCTCTATTTCTTGCTGTGGCCGTGTGTCGATAACATGAATGAAGCTGAGTGTATTGCCAGGAACGAATGTGTTAATTGTATTGCTGATCTGCTCTAAATTTGTACCATCCAGGCAACATAAAACACGCATACTTATGCCTCCTTTGGAATATCAATGTGGCAATAATAGCCAGATAGTCAGGGCACCTACAAGCAGCATGATAGGTGTCACAAGAATACCAACCTTGAAGTAGTCTAGTCCTGAAACATCCAGATTGCGTTGACGTAAGATAAGCAACCAGAGTACCGTTGCAAGCGAGCCAACCGTTGTCAAATTTGGCCCTAAATCGCAGCCAAAAATCGTTGCCGCAATAAAACCATCGCGTACACCGATAGGTGCGTGTTGCACGCTGTGCAGGGCAGAATTGAGGACAACCGCCATTGGCACGTTGTTAATGATGTTCGTACCTAGCGTCGCACCCAGCGTCCCAATCATGACCGCACCAAAGCTATTGCCTCCTGAAAGATGCAACAACAGGAGGCCAAACTGTTCGGTCAAACCTGTACTCTCAACAGCTTGTACAAGAATGAACATACCTGCGATAAAGCCAAAAATGGACCATGATATCTGCTTACCCGTATTCCGCAACGTTGTCTGTTTCCACAACAGGGCACCCAGCAAGAGCAACAATGCCCCACTTACAGCCACAATCGAGAGTGGTATTTGTGTTGCCGATGCAATGATATATGCGATTACCACCAGTAGAAGCACCACACATACATAACGAAAATACTTTACATGTTTGATAGACTCGGTGGTCGATGGTAAACGTTTGATATCGAATGTGCCCTGCAACTGCCGACGATAGAGCAGGAAAAATACTCCTACGTTGATGCTGATGACAACCAGACTGGGGATAAGCAAGAGGCGCAGAAACGTGAACAGGTCCAGCGGATACTTTGAAAGTACAATAATGTTGATTGGGTTGCTTACTGGCAAGATAAACGAAGCGGTATCAGCGATGAAGGTGCAGGCGAATAAAAACGGTAGCACAGGGAGCTTGAGCCTTGTTACCAGCGTATAGACAATCGGCGTTAAAATCAGCGCCGTCGCATCGTTCGAGAGTATCATCGAAATCAACGTCCCCAGCAGAAACGTGTTCAGAAAGAGGCGTCGCGAACTCTTGCCAGAGAGTCGTGCCGCCTGTACCGCGAGCCAATCGAAGAGACCTGCCACCTCTGCCAATGCTGAAAGGCTCATCATACCAAGAAAAAATAAAAAGGTGTTCCAATCCTGAAACAGCGTGATGAATGCACTCGTGGGCGTGATAAGACCAAGTAGCAGTAGTAAACCTGCTCCAATCAGTGCAAACGTTGCCTCGTTCAGCTTGAATGGCCGAATCATAATGCCAAGTAGTGTGAAGATGGCAATGATGACGATAAGTATCACTTTTACGAGTGTTGGTACATGAAAAAATAAGAACACGGAGTTTTCCTTGCATAAAATAGAGCATACAAGCGTAGATAGTATCTATACGCTTTGAGAAGGGAGAAAGAAACAGAAAAATAGGGAGACCACGAGGATCTCCCTACATATCTCACAGATTTTGTTGTTGTGGTGGTTGCCCATAAGGATTCGGATACTGTCCCTGTTGATTTGGCTGTTGTAGTTGCCCATATGGGTCAGATAGCGGCTGTGGTTGCCCATAGGCAGTGGGTGACTGTCCGTAGGGATCAGGCTGTTGCGGTTCGCCAGTATAGGGCGTCTGCTGAAACGGTCCCGGCTGTGGCTGATAACTTGGCTGTGCTGGCGGGTATTGCGGTGGGTATTGTGGCGGATACGGCTGCTGTGGATATTGTGCCGCCCCCTGCTGTGGGTAGGGATAGGGATACTGCTGTGGTGGTAGCCCATTCATTGACGCGCCCCCAAATGGTGCTGGAGTAATCATGGCTGGCATCTTTTTCTTTGGCAAGAAGAACGAGCCGACAGCAAGTAAGAGACCAACAATAATCAGCGCAATGCCAATACCCCACTGATTGTGATTATAGCCCTGTGTATCAGCAGAATATTCAGGCGTTTTGTATATTGTCTGGCCGTTGGTGGCACTTGCGGTAATTTCAACAACCTTTGCTGCGGTACCTAGCAGATGTGTGCCAAGTGTTGAAGTGACATCGACCGATGTTGTCTCACCTGGGTCGTATACAAAAGAAATAGTATCGCCATCTGCAAAACTACTTATCTTAGGCGTGAAGTTATCTTCATGAATGACATAGAGTGCTGAATTGCCCTCCATCTGCAAATATCCTGTACCGTCAGAAGCAAGATAGTGCGCGATGTTTCCCTGTGGAACGCTCTTATAACTTGTTTGACGGGAACTCAGTCCGTAGATAAGTCCTGCTATTACCAATAGTACCCCGATGATAATAAGGGCGAAAAATGCCGGTGAACGCTGCTTCATAAATTTGTCTTACTCCTTTTTGTTGCTTCTTTAGCAGAAAGGTTATAATACGAATTCCTTGTCTATAAAAAATGTCGTTGTATGACTTACACCATCATTTTACTGCATCTGTCTACAAAATTTTAGGGCATACCTCACATCGCTTATGTGCTGTGCATCACTAAAAATTCTATACCTAACGTTCTTATAACGAGTGGACTCGACGTAAGTACATCGTTGTGGTAATATCGGTAAAACTTTGGCGACATACCAGGAAGGATACGTCGGTCTGTGTATTTGAAACGACTAGAGATGCTGGGCTTCAAGAGCTTCGCGACACGTACACTGCTTGAATTTAGCCCCGGCATAACGGCGGTGCTTGGACCAAATGGCGCGGGCAAATCGAATGTTGCCGACTCGATGCGCTGGGTTCTGGGTGAGCAGAGCATGCGTCAGCTACGTGGCAAGAAGAGCGACGATATTATTTTTGCTGGTGCCAGTGGTCGTGCCGCTTTAGGCATGGCTGAAGTCTCCTTGACGCTTGACAATAGCACAGGCTGGGTGCCCTCTGACTATAGCGAAATCACCGTGACACGGCGCAGCTACCGTTCCGGTGAAAATGAATACCTGATTAACAAACAGAAAGTTCGCCTCAAGGATGTCCTTTTGCTGTTGGCACAGGCGCGTATCGGTCACGATTCGTACACAGTTGTCGGGCAAGGTTCAATTGATGCCGCTCTGAGCTTACGAGCCGAGGAGCGGCGCGGCCTGTTCGAGGATGCGGCTGGCATTCGTCCATTTCAAGTGCAACGTGCCGATGCCGAAAATCGTTTGAAGCAGACCGAGCAAAACCTTGAGCGTCTGCGCGATATCGTCAACGAGATCGAGCCGCGCCTCGCACTCCTCGCTGAACAGGCACGTCGCGCCGCCGAATATATCCAGGTCAATAGTGAATTACAAGAAGTTGCCTCGACATGGTATGCATTGCAATGGCGTCGTCTGCGTGCCACACAAGAGCGTGCCGAACAGGGAGAGCGAGAGCAGGCCACACAGGTACGGCAACTTGAACAATCCGTCCACGAATTACAAGAGCAAGGTAACGTCCTCCGTGCGAAACGCCAACAGACACAGGCACGAATAAGCACGGCGCGACAGTCATACAACGACGCCAATAATGCTATGCAAAAGTACGAACGCGACCTCGCGATAAGCCAGGAGCGCGTTGGAAGTTTAGAGCAACAACGCGCCGATGTTCAGCAAGAAGAACGCCGACTCCGTGAACGTCTGATCGCTGCTCAAAAGAAGACGATTGACCTTGAGGAACAGTGTGATGCCGCCGACGAAGCTGTAGACAACGAAGCGGCAGCACTGGCAACCCTCGAAGTCCAGGTCTCGAAGGCGCAAAAAGAATATGAGATTGACGAGCGTCGGCTACGCACCGCGCAAAACGATCTCATTCAAATACAGGCACGACTGGGGTCAAGTCAAACAGAGCTAGGCCGCACGCAAAAACAGCTTGGTGAGCGTAACCGCACACTTGCCACCCGCCGTGATACGATTGCTTCCGCGCAACAATCGCTTCGTACTCTCGAAACTCGCCTCGTCGAAGAGCGTGCTACCCTGAGTACTGCGCGGCAAGAGGAGCAACAGGTTACACAGCGTAAACAGGCTCTAGGCCGTGCTATTGCCGACGCACAGCAAGAGGTCGAGCGACTCAAATCGTCACTCGCTGAGGCGGAACGCCAGAAACGTACCGTTACCGACCGCTTGAATATGCTGAAAAATTGGCGTCAGAGTCTGAGTGGCTATAGCGATGGTGTGCGTAGCCTCCTCCGTGCCCCCACGGGAAAGATATCCAGTTTGCTTGGACCAGTGCCACAGCTTGGTGTCGCTCCATCAGGCTTGGAGATCGCATTAGAAGCCGCCTTTGGACCGTTTATGCAAGCTGTTGTCGTAAAGACTATAGATGATGCATACCACGCCCTTTCGTTTCTACAAGGGTCTGGAAAAGCGATGGTGGTATGGTTAGAGCGTGAGGATGATGATAATAACGCAGGCACGCTCTCTATCCAGAGTCAGGAAGAAGAGGTTGCCCTGCACCGTTTCCTGGCAGAGCAACCAGACCTGCGGAATGCTGTCGTCGGCTTTGCATGGCGGCATATCCAGAGTGAACCACGCTATACCGCATTGTTTCAACGAATACTGCATGGTATTGTGATTACCCGTACCGTAGATGCGGCGCAGGCGTTACTGGCGTGGGCTTTACCGCTCAGCCTCTCGTCTGGAAGCGACCTACCCTTTACCTCCATCGTCACTACACAAGGTGAGATACTACATGTCGATGGCTGGCTTACCAGTGGTGGCAAAGAGAGTGGTCAACAGGGTTTGCTTGCCTATGAACGCGAACTGCGCGAACTTCCGCAGAAAGTAGAGCAACAAAAAACGCTTATCGACCAGCTCAATAGTATGTTGAGCGAGGCACAACGTACCCAGGAGGGGCGACGCGCGGAGCAGAATGCCGTAGACAAAGAACTACAAAAACTGACGAGCCGCATCAATGATGCAAATCGAAGCGTGAATACATCACAGCGCGAACTGGAACGCACAAACACAGAAATACAACTCGCAACCTCCGTCGAGCAACAACTTGCCGCCGAAGTTATTGGATTGGAGCAAGAGGTAGTCGCCGCTCAGCAGCGAGTTCAGGCGCACGAAAAATCACAACGCGAAATGGCAGGGCGAGCGGAAGAACTACGCTATGAGATGGAGGAACGTGCCACCGCCTATCGTCGTCAACAAGATCAACTTGGTCATGCACGTACCAATGTCGCCGTGAAGCGTCAAGAGGCAAAAGCACTACAACAACAGATCGCAGTTCAACGCTCACAGGCACAAGAACTCAAGAGCATGGTCGAGCAACAGGTGGCACGTCGCAACGATGCTGAGCAGCGACAACAGGTCGTGCAGGAAACAATCACGCTACAACGCCTTGAACTAGAAAAAGCGCAAACGAGTGTGCAGACATTGGGCGATGCTCTCAAAGTACAAGAAGCCGAATTGACCCGTGACGACCAACAAATTGCCACTGTCGAGCAGCAACGAGTACAGGTGCAGCAACGCATGACCGAGCAGGAGTCGCTCTATCGCCGTTCTCTGCTTGAAAGTCAGAAGGCACGCGATGCTGTGACAACACTGCTGGAACAGTTGCGCGAAGAAATGGACATCGAGGACCCTCAAGAGCTAGCAAAATATGAGTCTGTGTCTACCCTTGCCGAAAATAGCGATGGCAATGCACCACAAAACAATGGTCTCCTCTCGGAAGAGGAAGAGACGCAACTGCGACGGCTACGACGACGTGTCGATGCATTACGAGGGCGTCTCAAGGCTATGGGGGGCTATGATAGCATGGCACCACAACTTTACGAAGAGACACGCACCCGTTTTGAATTTCTCTCTACACAGATTAGCGATATGGAGCAGGCCGCGTTACAACTGCACGCTATTATCACGCAGCTTGATACCACAATGGCGCGCCAATTCGAGGTCACATTCCAGGCAATCAATGCACGTTTCCGAGAGCATTTCACCACACTCTTCAATGGCGGTACCGCTCGTCTTGAACTTGTGACTGCGAAATCCGATGAAGAAAGTTCTGCGCCTTCCGGTGGAATGCCAGCCGGAGTTGATGTGATTGTGCAACCGCCAGGGAAAAAAGTGCAGGACCTCTCACTACTCTCCGGTGGCGAACGCGCCCTTGTCTCTGCCGCCCTACTCTTTGCACTCTTAGAGATCAATCCGCCGCCATTCTGTCTACTCGACGAGGTTGATGCCGCACTCGACGAATCGAATGTAATGCGCTTCTGTGACATTCTGAAGCGGTTGGCTCAACGCACACAGTTCATTGTGATTACGCATAACCGTATTACCATGACATCCGCGCAAGTCTTGTACGGCGTCTCGATGCGCGAAAGCGTCTCGCGCCTGTTGTCTATGCGCCTCGAAGAGGCGGTGATTGCGGGCGACCGTTAGTAAATGCTGTTGCTATAATTTTCTCAGGAAGGTATTTGACTACTTGCAATTCTTCCCAGGAAAACCAACGTGGCATTTTGTCTCCATAGCGCATGTAAGAATGTCCACTCTCTGCCGTGAGTGTTCCCCCGATGATACTTCCACTAAATATTGTTGTTACGCTATGGTACGGCCTTTCCGGTTGTATAACCTCATTGATATCTAGTAGAGATTCAATGCGAACATACAGCCCTGTTTCTTCCCGAAACTCCCGAATAGCAGCCTCTTGAACCGCTTCGCCAAACTCTACACCGCCGCCTGGAAGATGCCATGAAATAGGAGACTCATTAGTATTGTAATGAGGAACAAGCAATATCTTACCGTCTTGTATGACTACTATAGCCGCTCGAACCCTAATCGTGCTAGACACAATATTTCCCTTCCAAGTTTTTTCATGAAAAAAGTGTTGACAAAGCGCAAGAGCTATGGTAGTATACGTCGTGTCAAGAGAAACCGCCTGCATGTGCAGGTGAGCTGGTGACTATAGCGAAGAGGGTACACCCGTTCCCATCCCGAACACGGAAGTTAAGCTCTTCAGCTCTGATGATACTTTGGGGGCAGCCCCACGGGAAAATAAGAAGTTGCCGTCTCACCCGCCCACTCAGGCGGTTTTTTGCGTAATAAGTCTGAGGGATTGGAAACCTGCCGAGCAAGTGTTCCAATCCCTCAGACTTATTAGAGATGTTTACATTTCCTTCAAAGCTTGTACCAGCGTATCTATCTCTTCTTCCGTGTTATAAAAGCCTGTTGAGACACGCAAAGATTTGTTCGATGGAATGTTGCGAATGTAGATGTTGTGAGTATTATACAAATTTTGTACAACCTCGGCGACATCCAAATTCCCAAGTCTGAAGCTGATTAGCCCGCTCATCCCTGCCTGCGGCGTGAGCATCTCGATTTTGGGTACATTTAGGAGTGCGTTGTAGGTATAGGCACTGAGCGTTTTGATGCGCTCGAACATCCACTCGTATCCGACAACTTCTTTCATCCATGTCAGTACGGTGGCCTGCCCTGCGAGAGCCGCTGTCTGGCGTCCACCTACCTCAAAACGTTGTGCATAATCCGCTAGCTCCCACTCAATCCCCGGCTCATGCTTGACCGACCAGTAGCCAACGTAGGTCGGCGCGATATGGTGGAGCGATGTGCGATTGACGTACAACGCCCCTGTTCCATCTGGTCCACAGAGCCACTTTTGCATAGGGATGGCATAGAAATCGACATCCAGAGCTTTCACGTCGATAGCTATGTCGCCCGCCGATTGTGCGCCATCAATCAAGACAGGGATGTTGCGTTTTCGTCCAAAGCGCGTGACTGCGGCAACATCGAGAATCACGCCGGTTGTCCAGGTGACATGTGAAAGAACAATCAGACGTGTACGAGGCGTAACCAGTTGCTCGATAGCTTCAAGAACGGGACGATCCGCTAAGGGGCCGATATCTGCAATGCGAATAACAATGCCGTAGCGGTCCCTAAGCTGATACAGTGGGGCGAGCGCACTGATATGTTCATGGTTGGTTGTGATAACCTCGTCACCTTCATGCCAGTTGATGCCATGACTTACAACATTCATACCCTCGCCAGTGTTATCGGTAAGGGCAATCTCCTCTACATCTGCATGCAGGAGATGGGCAACGCGAGTACGAGCCTCGTCATAGACGACGTGCATTTTCTCGAACGCCTCTGCACCCAAACGTCCATTCCGCAGTTCATACTGTAAACGTTCCTGCATCGCCTCCACAATGCCTACTGGCATCGGACCGAATGTGCCATTGTTGAGATAAATACGTGATGTCGCGGCTGGCATATCCTGGCGAATACGCTGAATGTGCGAGAGATTAGTCATGCTGGACAAGATGTGGCTCCTTTGTGTAACTTAGGGTTGAAAATATTGATAACTGCATAATAGAAAACTATGTTGGACGTAGCCTATCCTTAGAGTATATCATTTTGTTCAATGTTTGTTTATAAGAGAAGAGATTTGTGAATAAGGAAGGTGACTTGACATGCGTATCCGCAACTATCGATTAGAAAACTTACCCACGATTATACAAATTCAACAAGCCGCATTGCAGACCGACAATTCTACAGTACCCCAACCATCAATCGAGGCATGGCTGACAAATACTGCTATGGATGCACTCGCCAATGCCTTTGTGATTACCGATGACGATGATGAACTTAACTCATGGGGGCAGGCGGGAACGCTCGATGGTCTCGAAGGTGAAGTTGCTGGTTACACCACTTTGACACTTTTTCGAGATAAGGATGGCTACCATTTTTTGTGTCAAGGAGCGGTGCATCCTCAACAACGAGGGCAGGGAGCAGGACGCCTGTTACTTGTTGGCGCGTTAAATCGTGCGCGTATCTTAGCGGCTGAATTTGAGTTTGAGGCGGAACAGGAGGATATCCCCATCTACTTTGAAGCATTGCTACCTGCACGTGACACTCCGTCTTCACACCTTGCGGAGAAGTGTGAAATGCAAGCTGTAGAGGGCGTTCAACAAAATGGCATGCAACTGTACAGACGCGAGTTGTGGTAATCCATCTTTAGAATAGAGACACAACAACTTGATGAGCAAAGGCTCATCAAGTTGTTGTGTCTCTATTTTCTCTACACCTTCACGAAGTCCGTCTTTACGATATGTGTCCCGTCGGGAAGTTGTTCTATCGTATAGTCATCGAATAGCACGGGATCGGCTTGTTGCAGGCAGAGGAACGCTCGTAGTCCCAGTTCGCGTATCTCGACCTCGGCGTGGGTGCTTGCTCGCTCCTCGATGAAGTGCCGCCATGCTCGCGCGTTGCCTGTGACAACGATAACCGTTTCTGTTTCGTTGGGTAAGACAGAACGTGCGCTCTGCCGTACTTTTTTGAGCAGGTCGGTCTTGGCCTCGGCACTCAGAATGTTTATACCCGCTTTCTGCATTTCCAAAAGTCGCTTTGTAAGCGTCGCATATTCATCAGCGGCACGTTCAATACGTTGTAAGAATTGGTTATGTAGAAAATCATCATCTTGATACTCTGGTCGCTCTACAAAGCGAAGCGTTCGTCCTCCTACATAGCGCTGACTCAGTTGACTGAATCCGAATCCTGCCCTATGTCGAATCAGTTCATGGGTCACACTGCGCGAAATACCATAGAAGAGAAGGCTATAATTCGCATGCTCGAAGACGGAGCCGTGACCGGAGGATTTGAGATTATCGAAATAGCGTTTGGCCTGTGCATTCATTGATCGCTTAGGCCCAAAGCTCATGTAGCAGGTCTGGCCCGCGATTTTACATAACTGGGCACCGTCAGGAAGAGGGGTCGGATCGTTTGTATACTCGGAAAAATTGAGAGAAGGATCAAAACCATTCAAGAAGCCTGTTAAACCTGCTATACGTGTACTGGGGCGTGCAAGTACGGCAATTCCTGGTTTCGATAAATATTGCACGCCCGCAGGCGAGTTGTAGACCTCCGAGTCAAGAGTGGCAAAACCCGACTCGACGTTTCCCCCCAATTCTCGAAAGAGCATCTCGATATCGACTGTAGACATATTGGTCTCCTTATTTTACAGCGTACTCAGATTGCAATTGTCTACAGTCTAACAGGTTAGGCACTTCTTGACTACTGGTCTGTTGGTGACTCTGTTGGAGGTGATGCAAGAAGTTTGTCGAGTGTAGATTTACGAACGCGGTACACCTGCCGCTCACCTTGATGTGGTAGGGGAATAGCCTCAAGCACACCGTTCTTGATCCAACGTCGTACCGTTGTGTCGTCTACGCGTAATTGCTTCGCAACCTCTCGCACCGTGAGCAAATCTCCGTCTTCGTATATCATGGTGGAGTTCTCTTTCTGGTCCTGTACTGATGTACGGTCAGACCGTTGTACTATTCAGCCCTTTGAAAAAAATTTCGCTGATCATTTCTTGACGAATTACATGATAGCTATTTGACTATAACAACGAGCGTCCTGTTTTTTAGTAACTTGTACCCTGAACTTGATACTGCGGTTGCTGCATGTGTGTTTCGAGTACAAGTTACATTTGCGAATTCGTTGCTGTTCGACGTTTATTTCTCTTTAGCCACCAATCATTGACATACTACGATTTGCACGTTTGAAGCGTTTATCACCAATATAATGCTTTAGCTCTTTCTTCCATACTGCTTGACGAAGCGTGTCTGCAAGTGCTTCATCGTCTGTATTCGCGCGAACAACGGCACGCAGGTCGGTTTCATCTGTGGCGAAGAGACAGGTGCGAATCTGTCCATCGGCGGTAAGGCGAATGCGGTCGCAGGTGGAGCAGAATGGCTCACTGACAGGGTTGATGAAACCTACCTCGCCAATACCATCGCTGAAGGTATAGCGTCGTGCGGTCTCTGAGGGGTCGCCGGAGGTAATTTGTACGAGAGGCCCGTATGCTGCTTCGATGATCGCTTTGATGTCGGCTCCTGCCAGAATATCTTCTCTGCGCCACGTCTGGTCGGCATCAAGCGGCATAAACTCAATCCAACGCATCACATAGGCTTTGTCGCGTGCGAAGCGTACAAAATCGAGTACCTCGTCTTCGCTATAGCCACGAATGGCGACGGCGTTGATCTTGATGGGACAAATAGAGGGGTATTTTCCCACTTCTTCCAAACCCTCTAATACACGATCAAGCTGGTCACGACGTGTCAGTTGTGCGAACTTCTCGCGTGAGAGCGAGTCCATACTGACATTGATGCGTGTAAGGCCAGCATCCGCAAGAGCTTTAGACTGCTGCTTGAGCAAAATACCATTTGTTGTCAAGCTGAGACTACGCAGGCCGTCAATTTCATGTAACTGCCGAACCAGTTCCGGCAGGTCACGGCGTACCAGTGGCTCGCCGCCCGTAAGACGGATTTGCTCGATACCGATGCTCACCGCGACGCGAGCAATACGCAGAATCTCTTCATACGAAAGAATCTCTGCCTTTTTGAGCCAGGGAAGACCCTCAGCGGGCATACAGTATGTGCAACGGAAGTTGCACTTATCGGTGACTGAAATTCGCATATTTTTGATGCGGCGTCCGTAGCTATCAGTGAGCAATTGCATTGTAATGTTCCTTTAGTGCAGTAATAGAACAAATCTAACGACATTGTTATACGGGTTTATCTCTAAATATACCACATTTTCCATAGACGGTTCCCGAAATGTAGTGTTGAGGATGGTGTGAGCAAGAAAATCAGGGAAACCGCAAGGGTTTCCCTGATTTTCTTGTTATTCCTAGTTTTTGCGTTTACACGTCGTAGTACATGCCAAACTCGATTGGAGCCGGGCGTAGACGAACTTCGTCTGATTGACTACGTTTCAATTCGATGTAGTTCTGGAGCAGGTCTGCGGTAAAGACTTCACCTTCCAGAAGGAAGGCGTGGTCTGCCTCTAACGCCTGTAGCGACTCTTCGAGCGAGCCTGGCACAGAGCCGATTTCGCGTAGTTCCTCTGCCGACATCTCGTAGAGGTTCTTATCGACTGGACCAAAGCCGTGTGCGCTTGGGTCGATCTGGTTTTTGATACCATCCAGTCCGGCCATGAGTAGAGCGGCGAAGAGCAGGTAGGGATTCGCGCTTGGGTCCGGTGAACGGAACTCAATACGTTTTGCAGGTGCTGTGAATGTCTTTGGTATACGCACGGCGGCACTGCGGTTGCCCGATGAAAACACGAGATTGACAGGTGCCTCGTAGCCAGGGACTAAGCGTTTATAGCTGTTGGTCGTTGGGGCAGCAATAGCGAGCAGCGCAGGTGCGTGCGTGAGAATACCACCAATATAGTAACGTGCTAGTTCTGAGAGACAGGCATAGCCATCCTCAGCATAGAAAAGGGGCTTTTCGTCTTTCCACAGGCTCTGGTGGACGTGCATACCGGAACCGTTATCGCCGAAGACTGGCTTGGGCATAAAGGTTGCGGTCTTACCATACTTACGGGCAGTGTTTTTGACGACATACTTGTAGAGCATGATATTATCTGCGCTATTAAGCAACGTACTGAAGCGCATGTCGATCTCGCCCTGTCCAGGGGCACCAACTTCGTGATGTTGTGCCTCGACGGGGATGCCTAGTTCTTCGAGTAAGAGTGCCATTTCACTACGCAGGTCCTGCAAGGTGTCACTGGGAGCAACGGGGAAGTAGCCTTCTTTGACGCGCATCAAGTGACCCAGATTTTGTACGCCATCACGTGAACTATTCCAGTGTGCTTCATCCGAGTTTACTTCGACATACTGTGTATTCATAGTGGAGCTATAGCGCACACTATCAAAGACGAAAAATTCGGCCTCTGGTCCCATATAGCTGGTGTCGGCAATGCCCGTTGAGCGGAGATACTCGGTGGCTTTTCGGGCGATGTAACGTGGGTCACGGCTATAAGGCTTTTTTTGCCCTGCTGGTCCTGGATGTGCGATATCGCAAACCAGACTTAACGTTGGGATAGTTGTGAACGGGTCCATGATCGCAGTATCAGCATCAGGAATGACCAACATGTCACTTTCGTTAATAGTCTGGAAGCCACGAATACTAGAGCCATCAAAGGACACTCCTTCGGCGAATGTTCCTGCTTTCAACTCATGTGTTGGAATGCTGAAATGGTGCCAGGAACCGGGGAGGTCCGTAAACTTGAGGTCAACCATCTTTGCGCCATTCTCTTTGGCAAATTGGAGGACTTCTTCAGGTGTCATGTATGCCACTCTCCTCTTGAATATACTTCCAGCATCATTGCTAGACACTATGAGCCTGCATCGCACAAAACAAATTTGGCTACTTTGCATAAATATAGGTATGAAAAAATCAGCTATCGCCAGTTTTCTCTTGCTTGTATGTATCATATGACGCCGAATAGCTGGAATGCTATGGCTATTTTAGCAGAAATTAGACCCTTGACTATTGTACACTTTGCACAAAACGTATGTTTCCCACGATGAAATTTTTAATGTTCATCAAAAACATGGAGTTTAAGAAAAGAAAAGGACTTTTGTCTACTTGCATATGCACGAAGGCGCGGAGTAATATAAGCGAGACAATAGAATAGAAGGAGAAAAATGCATGGAATCTCGCCCTGATGACACGACCGAAGCCATAAAAGTTGATAACGCTAGAACGAAACCGCTGACGAGCAAAGCTATCCAACCACGACTAGCAAGACCACGTAGAGGCAACCCTTTTTTATCATTTCTCCTTTTTCTAGTAGGAATTGTGCTAGGCATCCTGGCGACGCTGCTTTTTCTCATTTTTACTGCTCATGATGACGCACCGCTGACACAGCCAATTTCCTCTCAAAGCACTTCTCTCACGGTACAAGTTAGCAGTACATACTTGACGCAACTGGTATCGAAGCAGCTAAAAACGGCAGGCTTAATTGGTGATATCAGTAATGTGCAGGTGAAGCTGATGAATAACAACCAGATACAGGTGAATGGTGATGATCGCTTTCAATTGCTTTTCTTGAGCGTTACAAGACCGTTCACCATTACCTTGCAGCTAACTATTCAAGCCTGTCAACCTCATGTTCACGTTATCCACGCCGCCCTCTCGGATATCTCTGTAACTGCGTTCGCAACAACCTATGAAGGCCAGATCAATTCACAGATACAGCTTAAAGCGTCGGACCTACCAGCAGGTTTTACCTATTGTGCTACAGGTGTGCGTACTGACCCGAACACGGTGTATTTGACGTATTCAGCGACACCCCAATGATCTGATATTTACTGTGCCACTTTTTTATAGCTTACAGGCAAGCCTTCTAGCTCCATGATTTTCAGCGCATTAGTCGTTGGCGATGGTCCCTTACGAAGTTTGTAATCAAAGACCATGCGACCATTGACGACCTCTTCGCGGAAGTGGTAGTTTCTAATCTCTGGCAGTTCTTCGGAGAGCCTGACAAGTTCAAGATCGTGTGTTGAGATGGCTCCAATACAGTGCTTGCCTACCAACGCGTGAATATATGCCTCGCTACCGATAAGCCGTTCGCGGTTATTTGTGCCTTTGAAAATCTCGTCAATCAGGAAAAAGAGTGGATATTCGTGTTCCTGCTCCAGGCGTGTCAGCAAAGCTTTCAAGCGTCTCACTTCGGCGTAAAAGTACGAATAGCCATCGGTTACGGAATCACTTACCTTGATTGCAGCATATACCTCGAAGAGCGAAGTTTGTAGATGTCGCGCATTGACTACGGTACCAGCATAGGCTAAGCAAAGGTTGATACCCATTGTGCGTAAGAAGGTACTTTTGCCCGCCATGTTTGAGCCAGTAATGAGCAACATTTCGCCTTCATGCTCGAAAACAATATCGTTTGCTACCTTCACCTCATCTTGTAACAACGGATGGTTGATGCCGCTCGCTCGAAAATGAACCGAGGTGCTGTCAAAGGTTATTTCAGGCATTGTATAGTCGGGATTGAGGTACGCGAAGTTTGCCAATGAGCAGAGTGCCTCAAGCTCGAACCAGATATCAAGCCAAACGGGTATACTTTCGGCTGCCTGCGCTTTATACTTGTTTAGTTGGCACGCAATATAGGCATGCCAGGGTAGGAGCGCGTTCACGAACAATGATCCCTCGCCGCTATTTGTTATCGCGGCCATTTGTGCAATTCGCTTGAGCTGTCGTAGTAGAAGAGAAGGATGTATCTCTGCATCATCAAAAAACGGCTCACAAAGTGCTTTCAGATGCTGATGTTGTCCATAAGGATATTTTTCGAGGTACTCAAAGATAGTGCTTAATTGCCCAAATGCCTGTTGCATATACGATGAATCTTGAAAGATGTTTTTCTGTTCGCCACGTCTGCTCATAAACCAGACCAACGAGCAAACCAATGAAACAATACAGAAGATTGGTGAGACATGCAGAAAGACATAGCAGACGATAAGAATGAGCGTGAGTGCTGTGAGTATGCTATGAACGAGCAAGGTCAACCCTGTACCTGGCACGTCCTTTTGCTCTTGTAGCCAGAGCAGAAGTTTGTCGCTACTCCACGGTTCAGCAATATAGTGTGTCACATACAACGAATTGAGAGCCAGCTTACCCCGAAAGCCAGAGAGCGATATAAGTTCTTGGATGACTGCTTGCCGATAGCGAATGGCATGCATATCCGGTTCTGTGTTGAGTAGCCATTCACGTAGGCGTTCTGAACCCTCAAACGAGACGCAGGTGTTGATGAGTTGGTGGAGTGAGCGTTCGCCCGTGATATCCAGGTCCGTGTCAAAGGGATGATCGGCATGTTCGTCGCGTAGTCGCACAGCAGGGATATTGCCCCAGTCGAGGCGCATACGAGCAAGTTGTGTGTTTTTGAGTTGCAACCAGACGCGATGCTTCACAAGACTCTGATCTGTCTTGCGATGGCGACGGTCGATGATGAAAAAGAGTGCTATGCCCAGCAATGCACAAAGAATACCCAGCCAGTGGATAATACTAAATATCCCGATAGTCACGGCTGTACCGATAAATATCAGCCCTAGCTTCATAGGCCAGAAACCACTACTCAGTGTGTTTAGTGTGTATAGTCGCTGTGTGACGCGCTCTATCTGTCGCTCAAGCGCAGCCGAACGAGCAGCTTTTGGAATGACCATTGTGTCCTCTTCTCATACAAATTGTTGCATGATACAGATACGGCCATACCCAACAAAAGTTTTTTCTTTAGAGCAGATAGGCTGTATCGACGATATGTGCCGCTGTCTGCTCCTCCTCTTCGTAGCGTCGAAAGAGTTCAAGGTCTTTGATAGTATCCACATCGAGGGAAAGTCCTGGCCGTTTCACCAATGTCGTGAACAACTCATGCCGCTCAGCCTCTTGCTGATAGCGTTGGAGACTATCAGGACCGAACACGTAGGGTAATGCTAATGGTGGGCGCATAAGCACCGCGTTTGTTCCTGTACCCTCCTGCGATGGTGCAAGTACAACATCGTACTGTTGCGATGCTTCAATCATATGTTCAATGTCTGCGCGTTGCAGTAGAGGCAAGTCAGCCGAAATGGTAAGCAGTGCTGTTGTTCCTATAGCCTTCTCTCTTGTCGCTGCTGCATGCAATGCTGGATTATGGCCCTGTTGTTCCTCTGGTAGCACATATGCACCAAGCGTATGCGCGTATTCTAGTACGCGTAAATCTGAGCTAACGACAGAGACTTGTGCTATCTCATAACAACCAAGCAGAACCTGAATAACGTGCTGCAGCATTGTCAATACTAATTCGTCACGTTGGTACAATGTAAGGTACGGCGCGAGCCGACTCTTTACTTCGCTAAGAGCTTTGACAGGGATGAGTGCATGGTACATAGAGTATTCATCTTTACTAATACTTCGTCAGAATGATAAACCTGCCGCGTGTAACACCGTTTGAGCAAGAGCTTTTTTCGTCGCGTCATCCCGCATGATCGTATCAGTGACGACGACAGGAATACCCAGGTCTTCAATTGCAGCCTCAAGGTCTTTGTCCTGTTTGTCAATCACCATTACGTCGAGAAAGTCGCGATAGTGACGAGCCACACCGACAGCGGACACATCCATGTGTAGCCCGCTCATTAGTTTATCGGCAGGTCCCTTGATCGGTGCGCCTGCAATAATCGGACTCACGGCGACCACCATGCCGCTTGCTTCGTGTAGCACATCGTGTACCCCTGGCACCGACAAAATACTGCCTATGCTCACAATGGGATTGCTGGGGGCAATGAGAATAGCATCGGCCTCTTTCAGCACATCCAGTACGCCCGGAGCGGGTTTAGCCTCTTTCGAGCCAACAAAAACTACATCTTGCACCTCGTCGGCACTGCGACGCTGCACCATGTATTCCTGAAAGTGGAGCAAACCAGCAGGTGTTTTGACGTGTGTAGCAATAGGCTGATCGCTCATTGGCAATATTCGTACACCCACACCAAGATGTGTACGGATATTGTCCGCGACCTCGCTCAGTGTTTTTCCCTGTCGTAACAGATTGGTGCGATGAATGTGTGTTGCCAGATCGCGGTCGCCGAGCATGAACCAGTTGTCGTTGCCATACAGTGTGAGTTGGGGCATTGTGTTGTAAGTATCGTTACGGATGCCCCAACCATGTGTCTCGTCAACGATGCCTGCCAGGGTGTAGGTGACGATATCACTATCTGGTGAGACACGCAGACCATAGAAGTCGCGGTCATCGCCAGTGTTGACGATGACTGTGATTTCCTCTGGTGGCACAACTTGCACCACACCCTGTAAAAAACGAGCGGCACCAACACCGCCAGCGAGAACAACAATCATAGTACTTCCTCAATCAATCAAAATGTACAATCAGGCTATCCAACGGCAGACGTTCGCGCCGTTTTGGGTCGGCTGCCGCATAACCTACCGTGATCAGTGCCTGTGGAATCAGTCGTGGGTCGAGGCTAAGCGCGTCACACACCACCTCTGGACAGAATAGGGGCGCACACATCCAACCCGCATCAAGTCCCATAGTATAGGCCATGAGCAGCATATTTTGTATCGCCGCACCAATGCTTTGTACTGCCATTGTTTTTTCGTCGTCCTGTCTCTGCTCATCTGGATAGGAATCGAGATCTTCGAGGTAGAGACAAGGGATAATTAGCGCAGGTGCATTCAAAATGCGTTGACGCGATTTTTCCCGTCGTATATTGACGATTGCGGCATCTTGCTTATCCATCTCAAGATTGCGTTGCCATGTCTCGCCCATACGATCCGCAAGCAGAAGCTTCGACTCCTGGCGTGTCAAGACGACAAAACGCCAGGGCTGCCTACCATGTGGTGATGGTGCCCAGCGTGCCGCTTCGAGAATCTGCTCTAACTGTTCGCGCGTCACTGGACGTTGCTGATAGCTGCGTACACTGCGCCTACTACGAAGTAGTGCCGCCAAGTCGGATGAGCGATTGAGATGTATTTCCTGTCGTGTGTCAGTATCTATTGTCACGCTTGCTTACTTTCTGGTATACGTTGTTTAGCGGAACATATCGGATGCACCATCGCGAACGAGTGTGCCTGCATCGCCTTCTGCTGGAATATAGCTATAGCCGCGAATGAGTGCTACTGGAATGCGGTCGATCTTGCCCATCACTAGCTCTGCGGCAGACGCTAGTTCATCAGCAACCGCAATAGCACTGGCTTGAAGCTCGTAGCCGTAAGGGTCAATCTGGCCGCGATAATCTACCACTGACTCCATGCCAGCAACGCCTATCGCGTTGTTGACCTGTCCAGTACGCCAGGGACGACCCCACGTATCTGAAATAATGACCGCTAGATCCGGCACTGGCTTTTTCTCTGAAAGCTGTTGCAGCCGCGCCCGAATCGTGCGTGCAGAACGATTGGAATCAATCGGTAACAGGGCTAGCCGACTCTTGCCGCCGATATTCGACTCATCGACGCCTGCGTTGGCACAAATAAAGCCATGATGGGTCTCGCTGATTAACACGCCGTGATCCATGCGAACGATACGTTTGCTCTCGCGCAACACCACTTCAAGATGTTGGGCATCCTTCTTGCTCTGCTGTGCTGCTGTGCGTGCGAACTCAGACGGCTCAACCTCATCAAGATTAACCAATTGACCCTCGGCCTTCGAGACAATCTTTTGCGTCACAACCAGCACATCACCTTGCTCAATAGTAAGTTGCTGTGCTTGTAGCGCATCATGAATCAGTTGACCTAGATCGACCCCAGTTGGGATTTCGCCAATCCCTGTAATAGGAAGTATGTGTAATTCTGTTGTCATGTGGCTCCTCATGATATATGATACCGTCAACGAGGCAAGGCTATCAAATAGAAGCCATTGGCGCGTTGAAGACGGAGTAAGTAACGAATAGAATAGTACTTAGTTGGAAAATGAAACTTGAACGGCGTCTGGTTCGAGTTATAAGTACACAAATATCCTCAGATGACACTCTCCTCCCCTTTCAGAGAGAAGTTTCTAAGCGGATTTCTCCCAAATCGACCGTCGCGTGGTTGTCCCCAGGCGCATGCTCGGCCTGTTCTATCTCGACGCACACATGTAACTCGTATCCATTATTCCAAACAAGTGTACACGCTCCACTATTCCCTGGCAAGTCTAAAGACAAGACCAGCGATTTGCGTCCTCTACTCATCGGCAACACCACACGTCCCTGTTCGCGTGACACGGCTTGTGCGGGCCACATCACCGGATAGAACCGCTTGTCTTTGTAGGGATAGCGCATCTGCATGTGTGGGTGCGTTTGCCTGAGTTGCTGCGTGGTATCTACGTTGGCAAGGAAGGCACGCATTACCATCTGCACCGATTGACTGTGCAACGCAAACCGATGTTTGGTTGCCTCATGTAACTCTTTGAGTCCAGGCCATTTGTCATGTTGCACACGCGCGTCTTTGTGCATGTGCATACACAGATTCCATACCTGCGCTGCTTCCATCTGTGCATCACGCAAACGTCGAAACTGTGTCTGTGAGAGATTCTTTAAGGGATAGATGCGAACCGTGTTCATGCCGCCCCCTCACAGTGTTGTGTCACAGATACAGAGAGTGCCATTTGTCCGTCCTCTTGCTCGTAGAAGGCGGCAAGCCAGCCCATAATGAAACC
>JAABVA010001775.1_pt1 | contig 22460 bp, 22 predicted proteins | sample 5560331 | NCBI WGS metagenome assembly JAABVA01 (sample SAMN12812661, study PRJNA571458) | rock metagenome | isolation source: Antarctica rocks | place: Antarctica: Victoria Land, Mt New Zealand sud | collected 2016-01-07
TTTCAGCTTGCGGGACTGCGTCACCGGGCGCTGGTGGTGGTGGGGCAGAGCGGGGACGCGCGGGCTCGGGGTGCTCTCGTTCGTGATGCTCACCTGTTCATCGTCGCATTTGCGTCGAGCAAATATTTCCCCGAGCTCCGGTGTCCCCGGTGGCAGCATGGGGCCATGCGCATGTTCGTGGCGCTGATCCCGCCGGAGACTGTCCTCGCCGACCTCGCTGCTGCCATGCAACAACGCCGGGTGGACGACAGTGGTCTGCGCTGGACGCTGCGAGAGCAATGGCATGTCACGCTGAGCTTCCTGCCGCATGTCGAGGAACACCAGCTGGATGAACTGGGCACGCGACTGCATCGTGTGGCGCGTCGTCGCGAGAGTGCCACGTTGCGGGTCGCCGGAGCCGTCGCCTTTCCGCGGCCGGCCCGGGCCCGGGTGATCGGCGTGGGTATCGACACCGACGGCAGTGACGAACTGCGGCGATTGGCGACCGGGGCCCGGGCGGCTGCCACCCGCTCCGGTATCCAGGTCGTCGACGCCGGACGTTTCCATCCGCACCTGACGCTGGCTCGTCTCCGGCAGCCGACCGACGTACGCGACCGGCCGTGGTTGCTCAAGGACTACCGGGGGCCGAGTTGGCCGCTGTCCGAGATCGCGTTGGTGCAGTCGCTGTTGCGGCAGGGACCGGACGGGCGTCCCCGCTATGAACTCATGCAGACCTTCCCGGTGGGTCGAGCGGACTGACGGCGGGGTGGACCCTGCCAGGACTAGTCGGAAGAAGACTGGGAGACGTCGTCGACGATCTTCTCCGCGAGGTCGCGCAGCTTGATGTTCATCTCCTGGGACAAGCGGCTGATCAGCCCGAACGCGTGCGTCGCATCGAGCTGGTAGCGCTCCATCACGATGCCCTTGGCCTGGCCGATCAGATCTCGATGGGCCAGGGCTGCGTACAGGTTGCCTTCCTGCCTCGCGCCGGCGATGGCCACCGCGGCGTGCGTGGCCAGGATCAGACCGATCGACTCCGATTCCGCATCGAAAGCATGCGCGGCTCGCGCGTACAGGTTCAGCGCGCCCAGGTTGTCGGCGGACACGAAGAGCTGGAAGCAGAGCATGCTGCCTACGCCCGCCTCGGCTGCCTCGGTGGCGAACCGGGGCCAGCGCTTCTCTGTCGCCATGTCGTCGATGCGCACGGTCTCGTGCTCCCACGCCGACGTCAAGCAAGGGCCGTCATTGACCGCAGTCTGCACGTGGTCAATCTGGCGCGGCAACGGGCCGGTGGCCGCCTGAGACTGCACCGTCTTGCGATCGACCACCAGGCTGATGGCCGCGTGCTCGGCGCCTGGCACTGCGTGCACGGCCGCCGCGGTCACGGCTGCAAGGGTGTCGTCTTCACTGGCGTGTTCGCGCTGCAGCGTCCGCGCAAGATCACTCATCGCGGCACCGATACTTCGCGCACCGGCAAGTGCATCCGACGGCCGGACCTCCGGGTGGTGCGGGGAAACCGCTTGGGCCTCGCGCTGATCCACCATGCGGAACTCCCCTGAATTATTCGTCGCCTGAACATTCAAGGTAACGCCGGAGCGAGCGGCAGGCCACGGAGCGCTGTGAGCACCCCGGGCGACGAACGTTGTCTGTTGATCACTAAATTGTCGGTGACCCAGAACAGCGGGTGCAGTCCGGTCCAGCAGCGTGGCCGGCCAGTGCGGGTGTGTGCCGACGGAGTTCCTCGGCGCACACCCGCATTCTGCAGTCGAGGCGGTCAGCCCGCGTTGTCGTCCTTGCCTGCCGGCGCGACAGCGGCCTGCTCGGTGTTGGCGTGCCGCTCGGAATCCGCCGCCGGGGCGCCGTCAGCAGGCTGCGTAGCCGACTGTCGACCGCCGGGTGCGTCGTCCTGCTCGGGCAGCGGCGTGCCGGTCGGCGACTCGTCGGTGGGCACGTCAGCAGGCTCCTTGTGGGCCGCCGAGGCCGGCACCTCCTCGGCGTCCACGGAAGCCGACTCTGCCGGTGCCCGGCGAGCGCCGCCCTTGATGGAATCCAGCAGCAGCTGCGCGACATCGACCACCTGCACCGATTCGGCGGCGTCCTTGGAGTCCTGGCGAGCGGTGAGTCCGTCGGTGAGCATCACCCGACAGAAGGGACATCCGGTGGCGATCTTCGTCGGTGCCGTGGTGAGTGCTTCGTCCACGCGCTCAAGGTTGATGCGCTTGCCGATGCGCTCTTCCATCCACATGCGGGCACCACCGGCGCCGCAGCACAGCGAGCGCTCGGCATGCCGCGGCATCTCCCGCATGGCCGCACCCGAGGCGCCGATCAGCTCCCGGGGCGCGTCGTAGACCTTGTTGTGCCGGCCGAGGTAGCACGGGTCGTGGTACGTGACGTCCTCGCCCACCGGCGCGACCGGAACGAGCCGCTTGTCCCGCACCAGGCGGTTGAGCAGCTGCGTGTGGTGTACGACGTCGTAGTCGCCACCCACCTGCGGGTACTCATTGCCCAGTGCGTTGAAGCAGTGCGCACAGGTGACCACGATCTTGCGCTTCCCGCTCGCGCGGCCCTCGAACACACTGTTCAGGACCTCGACGTTCTGCTGCGCCAGCATCTGGAACAGAAATTCGTTACCGGCTCGGCGTGCCGGGTCACCGGTGCAGGTCTCCTCGGCGCCCAGCACGGTGTATTTCACGCCGGCGATGTGCAGCAGTTCGGCCACGGCCTTGGTGGTCTTCTTGGCCCGGTCCTCGAAGGCGCCCGCACAGCCGACCCAGAACAGGTACTCGGCCGCACCGAGTTCACCCTCGAACACCGAAACCTCGAAGTCGAGGTCCTCGGTCCAGCTGAGGCGGTCCTTGGCGTTCTGCCCCCACGGGTTTCCCTTGTTCTCCAGGTTTTTGAACAGTCCACCCAACTCGGTGGGGAAGTTCGACTCGATGAGCACCTGGTATCGGCGCATGTCGACGATGTGGTCCACGTGCTCGATGTCCACCGGGCACTGCTCGACGCAGGCGCCACAGGTGGTGCAGCTCCAGAGCACCTCGGGATCGATGACCCCGCCCTCAACCGCGTCGGCGATGAGCGCACGGGCTGCTTCGTCCTTGGCCTCTTGCGGAACGGCGTCGAGCTTGGCCTGATCCACCTTGCCATCGGAGTCGACCAGGCCGACCTCGTCACCGGCCATGTCGGTGGAGCCACCGGCCAGCAGGTAGGGAGCTTTGGCATAGCCGTGATTACGCAGTGAGGTGATGAGCAGCTTCGGGGAGAGCGGCTTGCCGGTGTTCCACGCGGGGCACTGCTCCTGGCAGCGGCCGCACTCGGTACAGGTGGTGAAGTCGAGCCAGCCCTTCCAGGTGAAGTCCTCCACCTTGCCGGCGCCGAACACGTCTTTGTCCGGGTCGGCCTCCTCGAAGTCCAGCGGCCGACCGCCGGACATCATCGGCCGGAGGGCTCCGAGTGCGGGTCCGCCGTCGTCCTCCCGCTTGAAGTAGATGTTGAAGAACGCGCTGAACCGGTGCCAGGCGACGCCCATCGTGAGCACCCGACCGACGACGAGCAGCCAGACCATCCCGGAGAGCAGCTTGACCAGCGCCGTGATCGACACGGCGGTGGGGCTGGCCGGCAGCAGGTGACCGATGGGGTTGGTGACGAAGTTTGCCCAGGTGGGGGCGTCCTCGATGCCGCTGGAGACCTTCAATGCCTTCACGCCGAGGATCCCGAGGCCCTCGATGACGACGACGGCCTCGACGAAGTACGCCTGCCAGAAGTTGGAGCCGGCGAACCGGGAGATCCGGTCGGGGCGTCGGGGGTGGTTTCGCTGCCGAATGGCGATCAGCGCCAACCCACCGAGCACGGTGCCCACGCCGAGGATCTCGGTGAGCAGCAACCACGGCGCCCACGCCCCGAACAGCGGCCAGTGAAAGTGCGGGTCGAAGGTCTCGCCGTAGGCTTCGAACCAGGCGGCGCTGCCGATGATGAAGCCCCACATGACGAACCAGTGCGCCGGACCCACGCTGCGCTTCTTGTTCATCTTGGTGTGCGCGGCGAACTCGACGAACAACTGCCGCAAGCGGGCCACCATGGGCCCGTTTCGGGTCGCGTCCGGCTGGCCGAGGCGGATGATTTTCACCATCTTGAGCACGCCGCCCACGAAGACGTACCAGCACACCAAACTGATCAGGGCGCCGATCGTGCCGAGCGTGATCGTCAACGTGTTCATCGGGTGATGACCTTCCCTCGGGGAACCTTCCCGCGCGACAACTGCAGCGCTGACAGTACTTTGCGCCTCCGGCATGCCTGCAGGCGAGCGGGAACACCCGGGCCGGATGCGGCGTTGGCCACAGTAACGCTCCCCTGAGCGCAATAGACTCAGGTCTGACTTGACGCATACCGGACAGCTCCGGCAGACTTGAGCCAAGCACGCTGAAGGTTGGCGAGTTCATGCTCAACCCGGAACGAAACTAGTAGGAGGAACCACCATGGCTCGTGCGGTCGGTATCGACCTCGGGACCACCAACTCGGTCGTCTCAGTCCTGGAGGGTGGCGAGGCCACCGTCATCGCCAACTCGGAGGGCTCGCGCACCACGCCTTCGGTCGTCGCCTTCGCCCGCAACGGCGAGGTTCTCGTCGGGCAGCCGGCGAAGAACCAGGCTGTCACCAACGTCGACCGCACCATCCGATCGGTGAAGCGCCACATCGGCACCGACTGGAAGGTGGGTATCGACGGCAAGGACTACACCTCGCAGGAAATCAGCGCCCGCATCCTGATGAAGCTGAAGCGCGATGCGGAGTCCTACCTCGGCGAGGACATCGCCGACGCCGTGATCACCGTGCCCGCGTACTTCGAGGACGCGCAGCGCCAGGCCACAAAGGAGGCCGGCCAGATCGCGGGCCTCAACGTGTTGCGCATCGTCAACGAGCCCACCGCGGCGGCGCTCGCCTACGGCCTGGACAAGGGTGAGAAAGAGCAGACCATCCTGGTCTTCGACCTCGGTGGCGGCACTTTCGACGTCTCCCTGCTGGAGATCGGCGACGGCGTCGTGGAGGTGCGTGCCACATCCGGTGATAACCACCTCGGCGGAGACGACTGGGACCAGCGCATCGTCGACTGGCTGGTGGAGAAGTTCAAGGCGCAGAACGGCATCGACCTGACCAAGGACAAGATGGCCATGCAGCGTCTGCGCGAGGCAGCGGAGAAGGCCAAGATCGAGCTGTCTTCCGGGCAGAGCACGTCCATCAACTTGCCCTACATCACCGTGGACGCGGAGAAGAACCCGCTGTTCCTGGACGAGCAGCTGTCCCGCTCGGAGTTCCAGCGCATCACCAACGACCTGCTCGAGCGGTGCCGGGCACCCTTCCAGGCCGTGGTGAAGGACGGTGGCATCTCCGTCGGCTCCATCGACCACGTCGTCATGGTGGGTGGCTCCACCCGGATGCCGGCCGTTACCGAGCTGGTGAAGGAGCTGACCGGCGGCCGCGAGCCCAACAAGGGCGTGAACCCGGACGAGGTCGTCGCCGTCGGTGCCGCCCTGCAGGCCGGTGTGCTGCGCGGCGAGGTGAAGGACGTCCTGCTCCTCGACGTCACCCCGCTGTCCCTGGGTATCGAGACCAAGGGTGGCGTGATGACCAAGCTCATCGAGCGCAACACCACCATCCCCACCAAGCGCTCCGAGACCTTCACGACGGCCGACGACAACCAGCCGAGCGTGCAGATCCAGGTGTTCCAGGGTGAGCGGGAGATCGCGGCCTACAACAAGAAGCTCGGCATGTTCGAGTTGACCGGTTTGCCGCCGGCGCCGCGCGGGGTGCCGCAGATCGAGGTGACCTTCGACATCGACGCCAACGGCATCGTGCACGTCGGTGCTAAGGACCTGGGCACCGGCAAGGAGCAGTCCATGGTCATCACCGGTGGATCCGCCCTGGACAAGGACGAGATCGACCGGATGATGAAGGACGCCGAGGCGCACGCCGACGACGACAAGCGCCGCCGCGAGGAGGCCGACGTCCGCAACCAGGCCGAGTCGCTGGTGTACCAGACGGAGAAGTTCGTCAGGGATAACGAGGAGAAGGTCCCCGCGGAGGTCAAGAGCAAGGTCGAGGCGGCCATCGCGGAGGCCAACGAGGCGCTGAAGGGCAACGACACCGCAGCCATCAAGTCGGCCGTGGAGAAGCTGGGCACCGAGTCGCAGGCACTCGGTGAGGCCATCTACGCCTCCGCAACGGCCGACGCCGCGGCAGGCGACGGCCAGGCTCCCGGCGGCGACCAGGGTGCCGACGACGTGGTCGACGCCGAGGTGGTCGACGAGCCGTCCACGAAGGAGGGCGGCGTCAAGTGACGCCCCGGCAAGAAGAACCACGCGAGGAGCCGGTGCGGTTCACCGACAAGCGGCGGATCGACCCGCAGACCGGCCAGGTGCGGACTCCGGCTCCGGCGGAGCCGGACTCCGCTGCGAAAACCGCGGACGACCAGGTGCTCGGCTTCCACGACGCCGAACCCACCGCGGGAGAGGAAGCCGGACTCGGCGGGGCGGCGGTCCAGGAGCCGGACCCGCTGCAGGCGGAGCTGCTGGAACGCACCGCCGACCTGCAGCGGCTCTCCGCCGAGTACGCCAACTACCGGCGTCGGGTGGATCGCGACCGGCAGGCGGTCATCGACGGGGCCAAGTCGTCGGTGGTCGCGGCGCTGCTCGGAGTGCTCGACGACCTCGATCGAGCCCGTAGTCACGGCGACCTCGAAGGTCCGCTCAAGGCGGTGGCCGACAAGCTGACGGAGGTGCTCACCGCGCAGGGGCTGACGTCCTTCGGCGCCGAGGGTGACGCCTTCGAGCCCGCCTTGCACGAGGCGGTCTCGCACGAGGGCGCGGGCGGTGAGCCGGTGCTGAGCATGGTGATGCGCCAGGGATACCGCTTCGGCGACCGGATCCTGCGTCCCGCGATGGTTGCGGTGTCGGAGGCACTCGTCAGCTCGGTGGCGGAGACGCCCGTCGAGGCGTCGACCGCCCCGGCGTCCAATGCGGCCGGTGAACCCGTGTCGGAGACTGACCAAGCCGAAGCGGCACAGTCGCACACACCAACACAGTGAAAGGAGGAGGCGCCCAGTGACTGCGCGGGACTGGATGGACAAAGACTTCTACGCCGAGCTGGGCGTCTCCTCCGACGCCAGTACCGAGGAGATCAAGAAGGCTTACCGCAAGCTCGCCCGGGAGCTGCATCCGGATGCCAACCCCGGTGACAGCAAGGCGGAGGCGCGGTTCAAGTCGGTGTCCGAGGCGCACGGTGTGCTCTCCGATCCGGCCAAGCGCAAGGAGTACGACGAGGCGCGCAGCTTGTTTGCCGCCGGCGGCGGGCGGGGTTTCGCCGGTCGTGGTGGCGCCCAAGACTTCGACCTCGGCGATCTCTTCGGAAGCGCAGCCGGTGGGGGGTTCCAGACCGGCGCCGGAGGCTTCGGGGACATCTTCGGTGGCCTGTTCGGCCGCGGAGGTAGCCCCGGAACCAGCCGTCCGCAGCGCGGCAGCGACGTGGAGACCGAGGTTCGGCTCGACTTCGCCGAAGCAACCAAGGGTGCAGTGGTGCCGCTGCGGTTGACCAGCCCCGCGCCGTGCACCACCTGCCACGGCAGCGGCGCCAAGCCCGGCACCCACCCCCGTACCTGTGCGGTCTGTGGTGGTGCCGGAGTGGTGTCGCGTAACCAGGGCGCCTTCGGGTTCAGCGAGCCGTGCCGGGAGTGCCGCGGAACGGGCTCGCTGGTGGACGACCCGTGCTCGGATTGTCGCGGTACCGGCGCGACGACCCGCACCCGGACCATTACCGTGCGGGTGCCGTCCGGGGTGGACGACGGCCAACGCATCCGGCTTGCGGGACAGGGCGAGGCCGGCCTGCGGGGAGCGCCATCGGGTGACCTCTTCGTCACCGTGCACGTCAACCCACATCCGGTCTTCCGGCGCGACGGCGACAACCTGACTCTGACGGTCCCGGTGAGCTTCAGCGAGTTGGCGCTGGGAACCACGCTTTCGGTGCCCACCCTGGACGGACGTGTCGGGGTGAAGGTACCGCCGGGGACGGCGGACGGTCGGACGCTGCGGGTACGTGGGCGCGGGGTAAGCAGGCGCAACGGTGCTACCGGCGACTTGCTGGTGACCGTGGAGGTGGCGGTGCCGAAGACACTGGACGAGGCCGCTCAGGAGGCACTGCATGCCTATGCGGAGGCCGAGCGCGCCGGCGGGTTCCACCCCCGGGCTCGCTGGGCGGGTGCGACCGGGGCGGACCGGTGATGAACATGCCGGGTTCCGGGATGGGCTCCACCCCTCCGATGGACCCGGATGCGCGAGTGTTCGTGATCAGCGTGGCGGCCGAATTGGCCGGCATGCACGCGCAGACCCTGCGCACCTACGACCGGCTCGGGCTGGTCACCCCCCATCGCAGCGCTGGTGGCGGTCGCCGGTACTCGCCGCGGGACGTGGCGCTGCTGCGTGAGGTGCAGCGGTTGTCGCAGGACGAAGGGGTGAACCTTGCGGGGATCAAGCGGATCATCGAGCTGACCGAGCAGGTATCCGCGTTGCAGGACAAGGTGATCGAGCTGACCGAGCAGTTGCGTCGCGCGCAGACCATGGCCGAGCAGGCCGCGGCCGGCGTGCACGCGAGCTACCGCCGCGACCTGGTGCCGGTGCGCAGGGACACCGCCCTGGTGGTGTGGCGACCGAAAGGCCGCTGAAAGGTTGCTGAAAGGTCCAGCGCCGTCGCTAGGTGGTCGCTTCTTCCAACTCGGCGAGGGATGCCTCGAGGTGCACCAACATCCGCTGCAGGCTCGGCACGCTCCGACGGCAGCCGACGAGGCCGAACTGCATCGTCCCCGCGTAGCTCGCCACCGTGATGTTCAGCGCTTGCCCGTCCACCGGGAACGACGCCGGGAAGAAGTTTTCCATCCGCGCGCCGTTCCAGTACCGCGGCTCCGTGGCGCCCGGAACATTGGAGATCACGATGTTGAACGGCGGTCCTGTCAGCCGGTCCACACCGGGCAGCGGTCCCAGCGCGATGCCGGCGACGTTGAGCACGCTCACGGCCATGATCTGCAGTGGACTCAGCCCCGACAGCACGTTTTTCGAATGCCGCATCGAGTTGTGGATCCGGAGCAGCCGCGCAGCCGGATCGGACAGCTCGGTGCCAAGGTTGCACAGCACCGCCCCGACGGCGTTGCCCTTGCTGTTCGACGAGTCGTCCGAGGACCGCAAGGAGACCGGGACCATCGCGATCAGTGGCTGGTCCGGCAGTTCGTCCTGCTCCAGCAGGTAGCGGCGCAGCGCTCCAGCAGACATGGCGAGCACGGTGTCGTTGACCGTGACACCGGCCGACCTGCTGACGTCGCGTAGCCGGTCCAGCGGCCACGATTGCGCCGCGAATCGACGCGCGCCGGTGATCGGCACGTTGAACATGGACTTGGGTGCCTGGAACGGCAGGGCAGCCGCTTCGTCGTTGAACGCCTGGTACGCACTGCTCAGGGTCGCGGGCGCAATGCCGGCGACATCGCGCACGGTGCGGGCCGTCGCACCGAGCAGGCCACGTGGACTGAATCCGCCGTTGGACGAGGCCCGTGAAGTCGGGCTGGGCAGCTGGGCCCACGGTGCGACGAATTCTCCGTTCGCCTGCTTCGGCAGGGCCCGGTACATGATGCGGGTCGCGGACACCCCGTCCACCAGCGCGTGATGGTTCTTGAGGTACACCGCTACCCGCCCGTCGGCGAGCCCTTCGATCACGGTCGCTTCCCAGAGCGGGCGGTGCCGGTCCAGCAGGGTGCCGTGCATCCGCGAGGTCAGCTCCAGCAGTTCACGTACCCGCCCCGGCCGTGGCAGCGCAGCGAAGCGCACATGGTACTCGAGGTCGACGTCCTTGTCCTGCGCCCAGCTAACCGAGGCGAAGCTGGAGAGCAGCTGTTGGGGTTTGCGGCGAAACAGCGGTCGGATCCGCTCGACACCGACCAGGTCCTCATACATCGACCTGGCCAGCTGGCCATTGTCGCCCTCGGGTGGAACGAACAGGCCGAGGCCGCCGACGTGCATGGGGTGTTCGCGGCCTTCCAGCAGCAAGAACATCGAGTCGACCGGCGACATCAGTGCCATGTCGTGAGCTCCCTTCGAGAGGACCGACGCACGTGTCGCACAGCGTCATCGGCACAACCGTAACGGTTGGACGTGAGGTGCATCTCAGCGGAGTCGATGTCACATGGGGGACGGGAGCAGTGCGTCCCGTGCGGCCGCTAGGTCGTCGACCACGCAAATATCGGCGGCCAACGCTGTTGGGTCCCACGCCGGTCCGCCGACGACGTAGCGACACACGGGCAGCCGATCGATCAGGTGTGGATTTGCGCTGCGATCCATGTGGGCCCACAGGAAAACCGCCGCGGGTTCCCGCGCCTGGACCGCTGCCACCAGCGCCGGGAAGGGAGTGTCGCCGCCGAGCACGATCACCGACACTGCCTGCTCGGAAAGGGCCGCTCCCAGCGCGCGCAGCGGCAGACTGTGGTGCTCGCCGGGCATGCAGGCCAGCAGGACCGGCGGTGCCGAGGCGTCCGCGGGCATCTCGCTCATCACGTTGGCCATTACCGCGATAACGCATTCGCTGAGCACGTGCTCCACCTCAACCCCGGCGCCCGTGCCTGCCCAGCCCTCGCCCAGGCCGCGGAGTACCGGTCGGATGACGGCATTCCAGGTTCGGATGACGCCGCAGTCGGCGATGCTTCCGCGCAGTTGTCCTTGCACTGCTGCGACATCCAGCGCCAGCGCCGCCGCAGCCAACTGGCCGGCCGGTGCGCCGGCGTCGGGTGGCAGCGGCATCGCTGCGCCGAACTCGAGTGGACTGGAGCCACGCGGGCGCGCCGAGACCCGCTCCGGATCCTGTTCCGCGGCCAGCTCGCTGAGGGCACCGGCGTCGGCGCCCATGGCGTACTCGGCGGCCTCCGCCGGTGATGCACCGCGCAGGAGTGCTCGCTTCATCAGCGTCAATCGCGCCACGTCGTGCGGGTCGTAGCGACGGTGCCTGCCCATGGCATGCGCCGCGGGTCCGAGGCCGTAGCGACGGTCCCAGGTGCGCAGGGTGGCAGGCGCAACCCCGATGCGGGCGGCTACGGCCGACACCGCCAGGGTGAACTCGCGGTCCTCGGCACGACTGGATGCCTCTGCGCTGCCGGAACTCATGTGCCAAGGGTGTACCCGATCAGCCGCTTGGACAACCAATACGGGGCCGCGTTTGCACCTTGTGGCGCGATTGTGACCTGATATATCGAGGCTATGGTGGGCATGGTGGCAGGATGAACAAGACTTGACTCGGTTCGGAAGCCGACCTACGGTGAGGTAACTCAGCGCTCGACGTTCAAGCGCGTCGAGCGCGCCACATGACATCCGCGCACCACCCGCAACGGAGCTGAAGATGGCCGAAACTCGCAAACCCGGAACCAACGCCGACGCGTGGGACTGGCAACTGCGGGCGGCGTGTCGAGGCTTGGACTCCCGGCTCTTCTTCCACCCCGACGGGGAGCGTCGGGTAGTGCGCTCCCAGCGTGAGGCCCGAGCGAAGCAGCTGTGCCGAAGCTGCCCGGTGTTGGCGCAGTGCCGCCAGCATGCGCTGGAGATGCACGAGCCCGACGGCGTTTGGGGCGGGATGTCGAAGTCGGAGCGCGAGCAAGCGTGGCTCGTGCGCGATCGCCGGCTCGCCCACCCCAAGTGAGGACCTGCTCTGCCCGCAACGCCAGCCATGGAGGCAGCGACCGATGAAGATTCCGAAGGACAAGGTCCTCGATGTGCTCCGCTCCCGAGGTCAGCACGACCAAGTCGAACAGGCGGACGCGGAGCTGCCCAAGCGCATCGATACCAAGAAAAACGAAGACCTGCTTGCGAAGTACGAAGTGACCCCCAAGGACTTCGTCCGGCTGTAACCCCCCCCACCACCCACCAACGCACCAGAGGAGAGCTGAATGTCTGACCGCAACACTGTCTTGCGGGCCATGCACGACCTTGGAGCCAGCGCATGGTTCGGGGGCTCGCTGATGGGCGCCATCGGGCTCAACGGCGCGGCCTCCGATGTGGCTGATCCGACGGACCGGGCTCGGGTCGCCGCCGCCGGATGGGCGCGATGGGCCCCGGTGAACGCCGCCGCAGTTGGTGTCCACCTGGTGGGCGGCCTTGGTCTGCTGGTAGCCAACCGGGGTCGGATCGCCGCGCAGAGCGGCGCCGGAGCGAACACCACGGCGAAGACCGCACTCACCGTCGTCGCAGCGGCCGTCACTGCCTACAGCGGCGCGCTCGGCGCCAAGGTCGCCCAAGCCGGGCAGGCTCACGCGGAGGCAGCAACCACTCCCTCGAACACCACCCCGCCAGAGGTGGCCGGCGCACAGCAGCAACTACGGATCACTCAGTGGGCGATACCGGTGTTGACCGGGGTCATCATGGTCTTGGGGTCCCAGCAGGGCGAGCAGCAACGTCCCAGCCAGGTGCTGCGTGGGCTGGTCGGCAAGCCGTAGCGACGAACGGCACCTCAGAGGTGTGCGAGGAGGCTGTCGAGCGGTGAGGGAACACGCGCGAGGTCGAGCGCGTGGACAAGCACCGGCCCGTAGTGGATCTTGCGCCCGCCGCGCGTCCCCATGAAACGGCGAAGCTGTGCTTGCTCGGACCTCCCCTGCTGCGCGGGCTGCTGCTGGAGGGTGCGGAATGAGGCGAGATCGCCGTTCGCTTCGAGGATGCGTTCGACGGCCGCTGAGCCGAGGGAGCGGATCAGCTCGTCCTCGAGGTCGGCTTCGCACACGTAGAACCGGTGCGTTTCCATTGCGGAGCGCGTGAGGTTGGCGCCGAAGCCGGCGCGCTCGAGGCCGCGCTGAAAGAAGCGGGTCTCTGCCTCATCACAGAGGCCGGCGAGGCCGACGTTCAAACCGTGCGGCCCGAACCGTGCGAGGAAGCTGCCGATGTTGGTGGCTCCGCCCATGGCCACGAGCGAGACGCCCTCTGCCGCAAGGTCGCGACCACGGCGTTCGGCGAGCGCCTGGACAGCGAGTTGGTCGCTGACGCTTCGACGAGCACGACCGTGCGTGCGTCGACGGTCGACTGTCCGCGGCCTGCCGTCATGCGCGGACGGTACCGCCGGCTTCTACGAATGTGGTCGATTGTCGGAACTCGTTGAATTTGTCGTCGACTTGTCGCGCTGACCAGGGACGTCTCAATTCTGTGTTGGCGGCAGTGCGCCAAGTACTCCACCGTGATGGACTAAAAACTCATTTCAGAATGATTCGTCCGTGCGGTCTGGTCCATGTACGGGGGCGAGGTGGAAGGCGGCGAATACCTGCGGATCCTGGAACACCACGTTGTGCGCGATCCCCAGGGTTGTGACTGTGAGGACTTGCAAGGTGTGCAGGCGGAAGGTGCCGGTGTCATCGGGACAGTAGGCGGCGAGGGCGGGTTGCCCGTTCGCCGAGGTGGGGATCATTCGCCAGCCGGCGCCCCGCATCGCGAAAACACGGGCGATGAACCGGCCGTAGTCTGCACGTCCGGCGTACCAGAGCGGGACGGGCGGCATCTCTAGCACCGCGTCGGTGAGCAGCGTGACCAATGTGTCCACGTCGGCGGACTCGAACGCGTGGACGTAGCGCTCGATCGTCTCCCGGATAACCCGGTCTCCGGGCTCACGGAGAAGGTCCTCCCGGGGCGTGGCCGCGGCGAGAGTCGCCCGTGCCCGTTGCAGGGAGCTGTTGACCGCCGCTGTCGAGGTGTCGAGCTGGCCGGCGACCTCGACCGGCCTGAAGCCCAGCACCTCGCGTAGCACCAGGACTGCCCGCTGTCTCGGCGGGAGCAGCTGCATCGCGGCGATCAGCGCCAGCCGAACGCCGGCGCGCCCGGTTGCCCGGGCCAGCGGATCGCCCTGGTCCTGGCGTAGGTAGCGGTCGGGCAGCGGTTGCAGCCACGGCACCTCGAAGTCCGGTACTAGCCGACTGTCTGGGTCGCCGTTCGCGGTGCCGAGACCTGACGGCAACGGCCTGCGCGACCGTCCCTCGAGCGCAGTCAGGCACACGTTGGTCGCGATCCGGTAGAGCCAGGTACGCAGTGAAGCGCGCTGCTCGTCGTAGCGATCGCGGGCCTTCCACGCGCGCAGGAGGGTCTCCTGCGCCAGGTCCTCGGCCTTATGCACCGAACCCAGCATCCGGTAGCAGTGCACCACCAACTCACGACGAAACGGCGCGGTCGCCGCGTCGAAGTCGATGCCAATACCGATGTTCACCGCTGGCCCCCTGGTCAGTGCTGCAGCGCCCCGCCGCCGCATCGTGGTCGAGATTATCGGCCGCGCCGATGAATCCAGCGGTGAACCCCGGTATGTACCCGCGCCCGCATCACCACCTAGGCCGCGTGTTCGGCCAGGGAAGGAACGCCATGAACCGCATCATCATCATCGAGTTCACCACCCTCGACGGAGTCGTCGAGGACCCGGACGGATCAGCCGGTACCCCGAACGGCGGCTGGGCCTTCCGGCACGGCCCCGACGCTGTAGCTGGGGACAAGTTCAAGCTCGGCTCGCGTCTCGACACCGGCGCCCTGCTCCTGGGGCGAGGGACCTGGCAGCTGTTCTCGAAGCTGTGGCCCAGCCGTTCCGATGAGTTTTTGTTCAGGATGAACACCGCCCCGAAGTGGGTAGCCTCGCGCACACTCACTGATGTCAGCGCCTGGGACAACTCAACCGGGATCGCCGGTGAACTCACCGACGAGGTGCAACGCCTGCGAGACGAGCGCGACGTCATCGTCATCGGCAGCACCAGCGTCGTACATACCCTGATGGACCATGGGCTCGTCGACGAGTACCGCCTGCTCGTCTTCCCGACCGTGCTCGGCACCGGCCAGCGGCTATTCAGCGGTCCCACAGGTGTCGGCCATCTGCACCTGCTCTCGGTCGAGCAGAGCGGCGCCGCCGTGCTACTGCGCTACCAGACCACCGCGCGATGACGAGACACCTAGCCGCTGCCGGTCAGGCATCGGCTATGGTTGAGCGGAACAAACTCAACTTTGTTGAAGTTAAAGATAGTGACGCATCCCGCTCGACCAGACCAGAGGTGACCAGTGGATTCCTTCACGCCCACCACCAAGACGCAACAAGCGATCTCGACCGCCGTGCAGTCGGCCACCACCGCAGGCCACGCCGACGTGCGCCCTGCGCATCTGCTCAGTGCCCTGCTGGGGCAGAGCGATGGCATCACCGCGCCGCTGCTGCAGGCCGTCGCCGCTGACCCGGACGCGGTGCGCGCGGATACCGAAGCGCTACTCAAACGCATCCCGGCGGCGGCTGGTGCGACGGTGTCCGCGCCGCAGTTGGACCGCGCTGCGGTGCGTGCACTCAGTGCGGCGCAAAAGCTTGCCGAGGCGATGGGCGATGAGTACGTCTCCACCGAACACCTGCTGGTCGGGCTGGCCGAGGGCGACTCCGAGGTGGCGCAACTGCTGTCGCGCCACGGTGCCGGACCGCAAGCGCTGCGCGAGGCCTTCGCTTCCGTGCGCGGTTCGGCGAAAGTGACCAGCCCCGATCCCGAGGGCAGCTACCAGGCACTGGAGAAGTACGGCCTCGACCTCACGGCCCGGGCCCGGGCGGGCGACCTCGACCCGGTGATCGGCCGGGACACCGAGATCCGCCGGGTGGTGCAGGTACTGAGCCGGCGCACCAAGAACAACCCGGTGCTCATCGGCGAGCCCGGCGTCGGCAAGACCGCCATCGTCGAAGGCCTGGCCCAGCGCATCATCGCCGGCGACGTGCCGGACAGCCTGCGTGGCCGGCGCATCATCGCCCTGGACCTCGGCTCGATGGTGGCGGGGGCCAAGTACCGCGGCGAGTTCGAGGAGCGCCTCAAGGCGGTGCTCGCCGACATCGCGGCCAGCGCCGGCGAGGTGATCACCTTCATCGACGAGCTGCACACCATCGTGGGTGCCGGCGCCACCGGGGAGTCGGCGATGGACGCCGGCAACATGATCAAGCCGATGCTCGCTCGCGGTGAGCTGCGGATGGTGGGTGCCACCACCCTGAACGAGTACCGCAAGCACATCGAGAAGGACGCCGCCCTGGAACGCCGCTTCCAGCAGGTATTGGTCGGAGAGCCGAGCGTGCCGGACACCGTCGGCATCCTGCGGGGGCTCAAGGGCCGCTACGAGGCGCACCACAAGGTGCAGATCAGCGACAGCGCGCTGGTCGCCGCCGCCACCCTGTCCGACCGCTACATCACCTCCCGCTTCCTGCCCGACAAGGCCATCGACCTCGTCGACGAGGCGGCATCGCGCCTGCGCATGGAGATCGACTCCCGGCCGGTGGAGATCGACGAGCTGCAACGCGCCGTCGACCGGCTGAAGATGGAGGAGCTGGCGCTGGACAAGGAGACCGACGAGGCCTCCATCGAGCGGCTGGCCCGGCTGCGCTCGGAGCAGGCCGACCTAAGCGAGCAGCTCAATGCGCTCAACGCCCGTTGGGAGCAGGAGAAGTCGGGCCTCAACCGCGTCGGCGAACTCAAGGAACGGCTGGACGACCTGCGTGGTCAGGCGGAGCGCGCCCAGCGCGACGGCGACTTCGGCACGGCCTCCCGCCTGCTGTACGGCGAGATCCCGGCCGCCGAGAAGGAACTGGAAGTGGCCAGCGCCGAGTCGCTGCAGGACGTGATGGTCAAGGAGCAGGTCACCGCGGACGACGTCGCGGACGTGGTTGCCGCCTGGACCGGCATACCCGCCGGGCGGCTGCTCGAGGGTGAGACAGCCAAGCTGCTGCGGATGGAGGAAGTGCTCGCCTCCCGGGTGATCGGCCAGGATGCCGCCGTCACCGCGGTGTCCGACGCCGCGCGCCGGGCACGGGCGGGGGTGGCCGACCCGGACCGCCCGACGGGCTCCTTCCTGTTCCTCGGTCCGACCGGGGTCGGCAAGACCGAGCTGGCGAAAGCCTTGGCGGAGTTCTTGTTCGACGACGAGCGCGCCATGGTCCGCATCGACATGAGCGAGTACGGGGAGAAGCACTCGGTGGCGCGGCTGGTCGGGGCACCGCCCGGCTACGTCGGTTACGACCAAGGCGGTCAGCTCACCGAGGCGGTGCGCCGTCGGCCCTACACGGTGGTGCTGTTCGACGAGGTGGAGAAGGCGCACCCGGATGTGTTCGACCTGCTGCTGCAGGTACTGGACGACGGACGGCTCACCGACGGTCAGGGGCGCACGGTCGACTTCCGCAACACCATCCTGGTGCTCACCTCCAACCTGGGAGCCGGTGGCACCAAGGAGCAGGTGATGGACGCGGTGCACCGGGCGTTTAAGCCCGAGTTCATCAACCGGCTGGACGACGTACTGGTCTTCGACGCGCTCACCGAGGGGCAGCTTGAGGCCATTGTGGACATCCAGCTCAACGGGCTCGCCAAGAGGCTGGAGGCCCGGCGGCTCACGCTGAAGGTCTCCGACGGTGCCCGAAGCTGGTTGGCCGAACGTGGCTTCGACCCCGCCTATGGCGCGCGGCCGCTGCGCCGCTTGGTGCAGCACGCGATCGGTGACCAGCTGGCGAAGGCGCTGCTGGCCGGCCGGGTGCACGACGGGGAGACAGTGCCGGTGGACGTCGCTCCGGACGGTGGCTCCCTGACCGTCGGCTGATCTCGCCCGTCTACCCAGATTCAGCGGGCTCGATGTAGTTTTTCGCGCCGGAGAACTGCATTGAGCCCGCTGAATGCAAAGGGTCCGCGGGGTAGCCGCCCGTTAGGGTGCTTGCTGTGACGGCCGCATGAGCACAACGTTGATCGTCGTCGGCGTGATCGTGCTGGTGGCGGCCGTCGTCGTGCTGGTGCTGGACGCGCGGCACCGGTCGGCCCGCAGCCGCGCCCGACGTGAGTGGGCCGGGCGCCACTCGGCCCGCCACGCCGTCGCCGACCCGGTGCTCACCGGGCAGTGGCGGCACGGACCGTTCAGCCGCGGCGGCGCCGGCACCGCCCTGGAACTGGTCAGTGGAGAACCCGACGGCAACACGCTCTATCTGTTCGACCTGGAGCAGGGCGGCGCGGTGGTATCCACGGTGCTCGCCTTACGCCGACCGACGACCTCGGACACCACCGTGGAGCTGCGGCTGGGGTCCGAGGCGGCGACCACAGACGGTGACGGCGCGGCCGCGTCGGAGGCCGGGATGGATCTGCTCGGCGCGGTCGGCAGTCGCTACGCCTTCACCAACGATCTGGAGTCGGCGCGGCGTGCGGTCGACCAGCGACTCGTGCTGACGGTCGAGGTGACCGGTGAGGACGTCTCGGTGCTGTGGGTGGAGGGGAGCTGGGCCCTGGCCGCTTTGGACGTCACCGCCGGGCCGCAACGCTGGGACGAGGTGACGGCGATTCTCGCCCGCTTCGCCGAGCTGATGCGGCTGCTGCCTCCGGTACGCCACCCGTAACCTTGCCCGCATGCCTCGCCCCACCGCGCTTATCACAGGTCCCACGTCCGGCATCGGCAAAGCGTTTGCCCGGCGCCTGGCCACCGACGGATACGACCTCGTCCTCGTGGCCAGGGACACCGCGCGGCTGAAGGCACTGGCCGAGCAGCTGCAGGAGCGCCACCACTGCACCGCCGAGGTGGTCACCGCGGACCTTGCGCGCGAATCCGACCGCGCCCAGGTTGCTGCGCGCGTGCGCGGGGGAGTACAGATGCTGGTGAACAACGCGGGATTCGGCACCTCCGGGGAGTTCTGGACCACGGAGCCGGCCCAGTTGCAGGCGCAGCTCGAAGTCAACGTCACCGCCGTCATGCAGCTGACCCGCGCCGCGCTGCCCGCCATGGTCGCGGCGCGTTCGGGTGCCGTGGTCAACGTGGCCAGCGTTGCCGGGCTGGTTCCCGGCCGCGGTTCCACCTACTCCGCGAGCAAGGCGTGGGTGACCTCCTTCTCCGAGGGGCTCTCCGGTGGTCTGCGCGGCACCGGCGTGCAGGTGCAGGCCCTGTGCCCCGGGTTCGTGCGTACCGAGTTCCATGCCCGCGCCGGCATCGACATGAAGTCGACGTCCAGCCGGATGTGGCTGCAGGCCGACGATGTCGTCGGTCAATGCCTCACCGATCTGCAACGCGGCAAGGTGGTCAGCGTGCCGGGACGGCAGTACAAGGCGATTGTCGGGCTCACCCACGTGCTGCCCCGCTCGGCGGTGCGGTGGGCGACCAACCGGGTGGGTTCCGGCCGCGGACGCACCTAGCGGGCGGCGAATTTTTCCAAGTCGCCGTGCGGGTCGCGCGCCCATGGGAAAGTGCGGGGATGAAGCTCGAGGTGCTGCTGCTGGCCGTACTGGTGTGCGTCGCCATTGCTGGCTCAGCCTTCTTCATGGTGAGGCGAACCGATGCCTTGACGGCCTTCGCCGCGCAGCAGGGTTGGAGCCTTCGGCGCAACGACTACCAGCTGACCGCCCAGCTCCGTGGGGAACCCTTCGACCGCGGGGTCCAGCCGTTCGCCACCCAGATCCTCGATGGACCTACCGAGGTCTGCCCGTTCGGGTGTTCTCCTTCGATTACGAGCAGTCCACCCTGCTGCCGCACGGCGCCAACGACGCTGCTCGGACGGGCCGAAGTCACTTCACCTATGCCATCGCCAGCGTGCTCCTGCCGTTCGTCTGGCCGACCGTGCAGGCCAAGCCGGAAGGCGTGCTGACGGAGCTGAAGGCGGCGTTCGGGATGCGGGACCTGCAGCTGGGAAACCCCGCGTTCGACCAGCGCTTCCACCTCAGCGCTCCCGAACCGCATGCCGCGTACGGGCTGTTCAGCCCCGCGATGCAGCAGTGGATGCTCACCGAACCCCGCTTTGCCCAGTACCCATTCCGTATCTCCGGCAACGAGATCCTCACGTGGTGGCCCGGCCATCTGCAGGCCGAGATGATCTTCCCGATGCTGGACTTCTGCTTGGACGTCGTCGCTCAGCTCCCGGCCAATGCGCGACAGAGCCCGGCGCCGAATCCTCTGGTGCAGTGGCGGATCGCCGAGGGCGCGGGCAATGATGCCTCGTAGTCGGCTCCGGGACCGCGGCGTCGGCTACTCGCGCGAGGCTGGGTAGCGTGCCACCCATGAGTCCCCAGGTCGACGCCGACGCGCGTGCCGAGCTGGCCGCGCTGGTCCGCACGTTGGCGGTGGTGCACGGCAAGGTCACCCTGTCCTCCGGCAAGGAGGCCGACTACTACGTTGATCTCCGTCGAGCGACCCTGCACCATGCGGCGGCTCCGCTGATCGGGCGCCTGCTGCGGCAGCTCACCGCTGACTGGGACTATGCGGCGGTGGGCGGTCTGACCCTGGGCGCCGATCCCGTCGCCGCCGCGATGTTGCACGCCGGTGACGGCCTGGACGCCTTCGTGGTGCGCAAAGCCGCCAAGGCGCACGGCATGCAACGCCAGATCGAAGGCCCGGACGTCGAGGGCCGTCGGGTACTGGTGGTGGAGGACACCACGACCACCGGCAACAGCCCGCTGACGGCCGTCGCAGCGCTTCGTGATTCCGGGGCAACGGTCGTCGGCGTGGCGACGGTGGTCGACCGGGCGACCGGCGCCGATGCGGTGATTGCCGAGCAGGGACTGCAGTACCGGTCGTTGTTGACGCTCGCTGACCTCGGTTTGGCGTGAAGCGCCCGGTCGTATAACGTCTGCCATTGTCCGCCAGATGTGTTGGCATGCAGCATCTTTGGAGACAGCGTCGAAGTAGTGCACGTTTTGCGGTGGCGCGTCGGCCGCGTAGCGACGATGTTGGACGCGGACGAAGAAGTTCGCTTCCCCGACACTGTCGGCGAGAGGAACCGCAGACCATGGCCGCTGACCGTCGCTCGCGATTCGGGGTAGAGCTGGGCGCCGAGGGCGAGAAGCTCCGCCAAGCCTTGCAGGCGCGCCCGACCACCGACGTCGCCAAGGGGGTTCTCATGGCGCTCTACGGCTACGACGAGGGCCGCGCGTTCGCCGAGCTGGAGCAGGTCTCCCGGGAGCACGGCGTCGCGTTGCCCGACCTGTCGGCTGCGCTGGTGAACCTGATCTGCAACGGCGACGATCCCGAGGTCGACGAGCGTGCCGCGGAAGTGGCGCGCGGACACTGGGGTCCGAAGGTACGGAGCACGCCGGCGATCGAGGTCGTCGTCCGACGCGTCCTCGAGTACGCGAGTGCCACCGCCGCCTACGGCGCACGCAAGTTGTCCGCGCGGGACGGGACGTGGACCGAGAACGGCGATCCGGTGGACGGCGGCGAAAGCCAAATTTGACGCCCGGGCGTTGGGTGGACTACGCCGAAGTACCCCGGAGCGCGTCGGCGAGGTCGCCGAGTGCGGCATCGACGACGCGGTAGTACGCCCATTTCCCGCGTTGCTGGCGGGTGAGCAGGCCGGCGTCGACGAGCTGCTTGAGGTGATGGGAAACGGTGGGCTGGGCGAGTCCGACGGGATCGGTGAGGTCGCAGACGCACGCCTCGCCACCCTGATGGGCCGCGATGAGGGATACCAGCCGCACCCGGGTCGGATCGCCGAGCGCTCGAAAGATTCGGGCCAGGCGTTCGGCGGCGGCGACGTCGAGCACGCCGCCCGTGACTGGGCTGCAGCAGCCCGCGACATCCGCATTGAGGACGGGCAGCGCGGTGATCACGGTGTCCAGCCTGCCATAAACATTGACAAACGTCGATGCATCGGTAAGAGTCGATACATCGAGAGTCATCGATCGAAGGACGGGCAGTCGTGAACGAATCAGACTTGCGGGAACAGGTACGAGCGCGGTACGCGGCCGCCGCTACGGATGGCTCCTCCTGCTGCACGGGTGACGGCCAGGTCGATGCCGCATTCGGGTCGGGTCTTTACAGCGCAGCGGAGCAGGGGGAGTTGCCGGCCGAGGCGGTGTCGGCCAGCCTCGGCTGCGGAAACCCCACGGCGGTAGCCGAGCTCCGCGCCGGTGAGCGAGTGCTGGACCTAGGTTCGGGTGGCGGCATCGACGTGCTGCTGTCGGCCCGCCGGGTGGGGGACACCGGGTTCGCCTACGGCGTCGACATGACCGAGGAGATGCTCGCGCTGGCTCGGGCCAACGCCGCCGCGGCGGGTGCAGCCAACGTTGAGTTCCTCCAGGGCACGATCGAGGACATCCCGCTGCCCGACGGCGCGGTGGAGGTGGTCATCTCCAACTGCGTGATCAACCTGTCCACCGACAAGCCCGCGGTGCTCGCGGAAATGTTCCGGGTGCTGAGCCCCGGCGGCCGCGTCGGGGTGTCCGATGTCGTCGCCGAGGACCACCTGAGCCCGGCCGACCGCGCCGAGCGTGGCTCCTACGTCGGCTGCATCGCCGGTGCCCTGACGCGCTCGGAATACCTCGACGGGCTGGCCGCGGCGGGATTCGTCGACGCCGAAGTGACGTTCACCCATGCGGCCGAACCCGGGATGCACGGCGCCATCGTCCGAGCGGTGAAGCCGCGGCACACCGAGCGCGGCCGCCGATGAGCGAGCGAAGCGACGTGGGGATGCGTCCGATGAGCGAGCGA
>JAABVA010001776.1_pt1 | contig 22437 bp, 24 predicted proteins | sample 5560331 | NCBI WGS metagenome assembly JAABVA01 (sample SAMN12812661, study PRJNA571458) | rock metagenome | isolation source: Antarctica rocks | place: Antarctica: Victoria Land, Mt New Zealand sud | collected 2016-01-07
AAGGCCTGGATCAACCAGCCCAGACCGACAATCGAAACCAGCACCACTTCCCACACTTCTACAGCCGCTTGATGTCTCACACACCTTGACAACTACCGGTGGGGAACTGAGACATGTCCGCGCCGGTCTCTGCCACGATCACGTCAGCGGTCAAGGGGCCGATCCCGGGGATGGTGCGGACCAGGTCGTGGAAGCCACCAATGGGCTCCATGACCTCCTCTATCCTGTCGGTCAGCTGGTTGATCGCGTTGGTGTGTTGATCGATGAGGTCCAGGTGCAGCTGGGCGAGGAAGGCATGGTGATCGGTGAACCGGCCCACCAGGGCCTGGGTCAGCCGCGGGATCTTTGCGCGCATCCGTCGCTGTGCCAAATCAGCCATGCGCACGACGTCGCGGTCACCTCGGACGAGGCCTCGATCATGGATCGTCCGGACACACCCATGATGTCGTTGGCCACGGACGAGAGCTTGATGCCGCTGACTTCCAGCAGCTTCTCCAGCCGTAGGACCTCGCGGGATCGCTCACGGGTGATCGAGGTCCGGGTCCGGGTCAGGTCGCGCAGCCGACGGATGGGCTCGGGCGGCACAAACGAGCCCCGGACCAAGCCGTGAGCGCCGAGCTGCGCGAGCCAGGTCGCGTCCGCGACGTCGGTCTTGCGGCCAGGCAGGTTCTTCACGTGCCGTCCTGTCCGCCGCCATCGGACAGGTCCCGGCAACCCACCGGCGGAAGCTGCTGATCCGCGCCGACGGCGCCGGCGCCTCCCACGAGCTGTTGGAATGGATCACCGCGCTGGATGCGAAACGTGGCCGGTCCGTTCAGTATTCGGTCGGGTACGCCGTCACCGACAAGGTCCGCGACGCCATCGCCCGGGTGCCCAAGACGGCGTGGAAGCCCGCGATCACCGCCCACGGTGAGCCCCGCGAGCACGGCGATGTCGTCGAGATCACCGGCATGCTCAACCTCACCAACTGGCCGGGCGGGATGCGGGTCCTGATCCGCCGCGAACACCCCCACCCCGGCGCCGCCCTGTCGCTGTTCGAGGACGCCGACGGGTGGCGCTACCAAGCCGTCGCAACGAACACGCCGCACGCCACCGGTGGGCAGGTCGCATTCCTCGAAGCGAGACATCGCGCCCACGCCCGAGTCGAGACCCGGATCCGGCACGCCAAGGACTCCGGCATCGGCCGTTTCCCATCCCGAGAGTTCGCCATCAACCAGGCGTGGACACTGGCCGCGTCGGTCGCGGCCGACCTCGTTGCCTGGCTGCGGCTGCTGGCGCTACCCCCGCGTTGAAGGCGTGCGAGCCGAAAGCGCTGCGGTACCGGTTCCTGCACGTGCCCGCCAGCCTCACCCACGGCGCCCGCCGACGCCACCTGCGCTTCCCCCGAACCTTGGCCCTGGGCGAACGAGATCGTCACCGCGCTCACCACGATCCGCACCCTGACGCCGCTGCGGACCTGACGCCTCGATCCTCCACGTCCACCCACCAGCGAGCACCACCCGGAGACCCGCCCCGCAGCGCCACGCGGCACACCGCCACGCCGTCGCCCCGAAACCGGAGCCAAGCGGCCACGCCCTACGCGTCAGCCAGCCTCATGAAAGACGGAGGTTAGCGCGGAGGCGTTGGAGGGGCAGAGTCGCCGGGCTCCAGCGTCGGTCGCCACCGGGCTTCCCGCCGGAGCACAAGCCAGTGAATCGGCGCCATGACCCAGAAGACGAGCGCGAACCCCCACGCGGCCCCGCGAGCGCCATCAATCAGCACACCCCCGATACCCCCTACAAGGATCATCGGCGACTGCAGTAGGCTGAGGATGAATGTTCTGCGGCTCCGGTCCATCGCTACGATCATTACCGACGGGCCGATGCTGATGGTTGCCCCGAGCTGACCCAGCACCGTGGGCACAAGAATCGACCGCACACCGGGCCACGTGCTGCCTAACAGCCAGGCACCGAAGCCGCCGGGCAGAACGAGGATCAACAGACCCCAGGCGAGTCCGAGCACCCCGACGACGGACGACACGCCCAGCGCGCTGATCAGCCAGCCGCGCAAGTCGAGCTGCGCACGCCGCCGGGCGAACTCCGGGACCGCGAAGCTCGCCGCGGCTACGGCCAGGATCGTAGTAGGCCCTAAGAGGATTTGCACGCCTCGCAGTGCGCCAATGGCGTCCAACGAGGCGAGCCCGGCGATCGCCAGCAACGCACCTTGCTGGCTGCCCTGAACCGCTAAGAACTGCCCGGTCAGGTACCCGGTGAGACTGCGGTGCCGCCGTAGCCAACCTGCGGTCAGCTTTGGCCGGGGCACCACCCCGGCCTGAAACAAACCGACAAGCGCGGCGAGGACCGCGGATGCGCCCCATGCGGCGACGAACGGCCACACAGTTGACACCCCGGATTCGAGCAGCAGCGCGACCATCCCGATCTGCGCGACCGCCCACACTGCGTCGTTCGCCGCCGCCGCTGCAGGCCGGGCAGCGGCGAAGAAGATTTGCCGACAGGCATCCTGCACCAGCAGTCCGGGTAGGGCGAAACCTAATGTCAGGAGGGTGGAGGCCGTCGGGCCCCCGACAACCTCGGAAGCCGCCATACATCCGGCTCCGGCGACAAGGCTGATGGCCAAGGCCGCGCCCGACGCCGAGCTGGCGGCCGTGCGGAAGTCCGCCCCCCGCGTGCCGCTGAATCGGACCCCGAGGGGTGACGTGCCGAGCGCGCGGGTAAGACCGATCATGATTGCAAAAACGGACAAAGCCACCGCTAGACCACCGAACTCAGTAGCGTCGACGGACCGGGCGACCAGGAAGGAGAGCGCGGCGTTGGTCCCGCTGGAAAGCACCTGATCGAACAGGTTCCAGCCCGCGCGTCCCAGCATCCGGCGGCCCCGCATGGCAGGGACGTCGGCCTCCTCAGGAGTCGTCAGCACCGCGTACGCCGAGTCGGCCGGCGCCCGTTGGGGTCCAGGCCGCTGTGTCCAGCGCGAGCTGGTCCCAGTCGCGGTCCGGCGTGAGGTAAGCGGTCTCAAGGTGCGTGGCCAAGTTGGGTAGCGCGCACATTAGGACCCGCCGGCGCGCTGGACGACGATGCCCTCGCAGGTTCATGGCGGCCTTGAAGGGCACAAGGAACGCCCCCCGGGCTCTCCACAAAAAACTGCCAGAAGAAATCAGCACCAGGTCGCGGGCGAGCCGGGGCCACGGGTGCGACGGGTACCCCTGCACAGTTAGGCAGATGTCTCGATCGCGGTACATCTTGCGATGCCCCAGGCCGGCCAGCCACGAGATACGCCAGTCCTCGGGGAGCACTCGGACCCGCACCGCGAACGTGCTCGCCGTCGCTGGAATCCCGACCCACCGCAATCCCTTTAGCATGACCGGCGCTGGCGGCGCCCAACCGCGAGGGACCACGCTTTCGTGGCGCTCAACGTTAGTGTCGTGCCAGATGCCAAGGGCGGGATCGGATCCGTAAAGGGCATAATAGTCGGCGGGGAGCGCGTCAGCCGCCTCTGCCAGCCGCACGAGCGCGTCGGGGGCGTGCAGGTAGTCATCCTCAGCGAAGTACACGATGTCCTCAGACGGCCAACCGCGACGGATTGGCAGCTGCAGGGCTTCGAGGTACGACGCCCGCATGCCCACCCCCGGGAGGGTTATCACCTCACCGTAAGAGCGCATGAGCGCATCGAGATCGTCGTCGAGCGGCCCGTCGTTCAAGAAGAGAATCTCGGCGCCAGCCTCCTCAACCGCTCGGAGCATCGAAAGTAGGGCGAGCTTCTTGGTGAACCAGGACGGGCGCTCCTTCGTGTTCATCCCGGCATAGGACCGATACAGGACCCGCAACGTCATTGGCGCCAACTCGGGCCGGGCACGACGTCGCATCGCGTCAGGAGATTGTCGGCCGACCCTCGAACAAGACTGGCAGCGCCGAGGTGTTGGCGAGTTGGAACGGTCGCAGGTGCGATAGCACCTTTACGTTGTGCCAGGTGGGGCGCGGAGTACGCGTGGTCCCATCCATGCTCGCCGGTGACGTCCGCCCAACGGACGTCACCGAGATCGCTCGTATAGATCAGCCCACTGATGCTGCTGGGCACATCGAGGTCCTTGGCGCGAGGTTGGCGAGGGCGGCCGCCGTCGAGATGTGGCTTGGGCTTTCTGGCGAGGAGCCAGTCCTGCCGGGCGGTGCCCACCGCGTCGACGACGGCTATCTGCATGCAGACCAAGAGGTGCCGCGACCGATCACGTCGTCCCGCCTCCAGCGCGCGCACCGGTACGTCGACGCTGCGTCTACTGAGGAGGACGTTGAAGAAGGACCCACCGCCCACAACTGGGTAGTCGACCATGTCAGTCGTCATACGATTACCTCCCCCGCGGTCCTTGTTACGCGGCCACGCTCCTGGCGTTATTGGACGTCGTTCGTGTTGGCGTTGAGTACTAACCGCCTTGGCGTTCACATTTCTCCCTTACGAGCAGCCTTTGTCGGATAGTCATCGCTGGGCGCACACGACTCGCGCGAGCGTTCAGTGTCCAAACGGAGACCGCAGGGTAAGCAAGCCTCTGAGATAAGCCGCGTGCTGACGTGCGATCCCGCGGCGTCGCCGGCCGGCAGCGACAGCCCAGCGAGCAGACATTCCGGCGGTGAGCATCACGAGCATCGCCGTAGCGGAGACCGGACGATTGTGGTCCCGCAGATACTGCCCCATGGACGCCCCCCGCTGTTGCGCCATCAGAGGACGTCCGGGTCCAGACGCTCCCGCATCATGAGGAACGAGCAGGTCGGTACGAAGTCGCTGTGTATAGCGAGCTTCGCGCAGTGCGCGTCCGAGAGCCATGTCCTCGTTGTAGACGAAGTAGCGTTCGTCGAAGCCGCCTAGGTCGGCGAACACATCGCGGCGCACAGCAAGGCACGCTCCGCTGATCCACCCTAGCTCGATTTGGTCCCCAATCTCGGGACGGGCCACGATGCCCGCCTGCGGAATGAGGCGGTGGAGTGCGGCGGCGTAGACCAGAACTCGCCAAGGCGTCGGCTCCCAGCCCCCTACGCCGAGTTCGATGTGGCCGCTGCAGTCGAGGGTCGCGGCCGCAACGCTTCCCAGTGAGGAATCCTCCCTGAGGTCGGCGACCAGCGCGTCCCAGATCTCAGGCGACGGCCTGGTGTCGGGGCTAGCGAACACCACGTACTTCTGGTTTGAACTCAGAGCACCACGGTTGGCCGCCCGGGCGTAACCACTGTTCTGGCCGTCCAAGACCCGAGCATGGGGCATCCCAACCAGCAGCTCTGCGGCGCCGTCGGCGCCGGAAGCGTTGTCAACTAGAACGATTCGCTGATCGGGTCTGACTACATCCAGAAATCCTCGCAACTGGCTACAGCTGAAATAAGAGACGATCACCACTTCGTAGGAGTCCGTGAGTGTTTCCAGCTGCTCAGCCTTCGAGCTGGACTTCGTCGCATCAATCATCGCCACCCCTCAGCCCCGAGACGTCATATAGGGGGACACAAAGCCATGAGCCCCGTTCATCCGGCTGCGGCCTCGTGCGGCTCGTAGCGGTAGTACTTCCCCAGCCCGAAAATGGCGTCGTATTGCTCCATCACTGCTGACCGGTCGTATGCCCGATCGAAGAGGGTGCGGGCGCCTTTGGACAGCTGAGCGTTCTGGACCGGGTCCGCCATGGCACACAAGAGGTCTGGCCACTTCGACAAATCGTCCTCCAACTTGCACCCGTCTGACCCATCGAGAGAAACCGGTATGCCGTCGACACCGTGGGACGTTGACAGCACGGGAAGACCGCGGGCCAATGTCTCAAGCACCTTGATCTTGACGCCAGAGCCCAGTCGAAGCGGCACCAAGGACGCTGTGGCCGTCGCGAACAGCGGCTCCAGGTCGTCGACGAAGCCCTCGAGCCGCACGTTGCCATTGAACTGGTTGGCTAGCGCTACCAGCTCGCGGCTGGGAGACTTGCCGATGATCCGGACCAGGACACGTGGAAGCCGCTGCACGAGAGTCGGCATCACGATCGTGAGGAACGCCCGGATGCCGTCATCGTTGTGCGGGATATTGAGCCGCCCGAGGAAGACGAACTCCGGCGGCTTGACCGGCCGGCGAGTTGGTTGGTCGATCTCCGGCATCAGTCCCGTGATGGTCTGGAGCAGGGATGAGCCCGATCGAGCCCGCAGAGCGTCGACTTCCTGGCTGTTGATGAGCAGGTTGATGTCGAAGCTGTCGAGCACCTCTGCCTCGCGGCGATGCATGCGGTCGCGCTCCATATGGAGCAGATGCCGGTAGATGACAGGCTTGCGAATCACCGGACGCAGCAGTCCGGGAATGTGCACCGCGAACTCGCCGAGAGGGTCGATGGCGGCCAGGTCAGACCGTTTGAGATTGAGCATCTTGTTGTAACGCAGCGAGAACAGGTCGTCCAGGTACAGGGCCCGGCGCCGGGGGCGAGGGGTCGGGGGAGCGTGCTGGCCGATTCTGAGGGTGTCGTAGACCTCAATTGTGGGCTGCAGCCACGCAGTCAGGGCGTGGATCTGCTGCTGCAGTCCCCGACCACCTAGCATCGCTTCTTGGGCGCTATAAGAATGGTCGAAAGGCATGCGACCCAGCGTTATCAATTTCTCGCCGATGCCGGGCGGGTCCAACCGATACGCCGCGCCTCTGAACGACGGACGCGCCTCGCCAGGCGCTCCGACCAGGGCATAGTGGACATTCTCTGGGCCCAAGCGCTCGAGAAAGTATTCGAGCAATCCATTCAAAACCAGACGCTTGCCGCTGTCAACTGGTACCGGAGAAACGGCACTCAAAATCAGCGCACTCTCACGCACGGTCATATCATTACTTTCAAGCTTCTCGTCTGTTTGGACTGTTTCCTGCTTCAGCGGTACTGACTTCGGGTTATTCGCCGCTTTTTAACTGACGTCATTCGGAGACCACATCTGAGACTCAAGAATGGTGGTCCTTCGTACGACGCAGTAACGCGTATCGATGTACGGCAGGCCAAGGCCGGCCCCCCATCCGCTTTAACACTGGCCCGACTTCCCCCTGGGCCTAGCCCCTGTCCGACAGGCTACCCCAGGGATTGGCCGACCGCGCGTCTTTGGGCTTTCTCGCCGTTTTCGACAGCTCAGACCGCACGTTCTGGGGTGTATGTCTCGTTAGTTAGCACCCGTCTCGCCGAGGGGCCACGACCCGCGCTGCTGTGCACCTCATGTTGTCCCCCAGAACCTGGGTGGGCCCCGTCTTCAAGCGGGCACATTCTGGGTCGGCACCGGGCGGTCCCCCCGCGATTCCACGCATATTCCGACGCAAACCCACAAAAGGGTCAGATCTCCCCTTAGTAGTCATGTGACTCATCCAATGTGAGCCGGATTGCGGCAAGACCCTGCGGCGCGATCAGCGGCCTGCGAGCATGGACCTGCTGGCGGGGATTGGGAGGGGTTTCATGCGTGTGCTAGTCACGGGCGACGGGGGATACATCGGAGCGGTTCTCGTACCGATGTTCCTCGACGCTGGCCACGAGGTGGTCGGCCTTGATACGGGTTGGTACGAAGGCTGCGACTTTGGCCCCCAGCCTGGTGGTTACGAGCGGCGACGGGGGGACATCCGGGAGGTTGGCCCGACTGACCTCGCCGGCTTCGACGCGGTTGTCCACCTGGCAGCGGTGTCCAACGACCCGATCGGTGATCTCAACCCCGACGCGACCTACGACGTGAACGCTGCTGGTGCCGTGCACGTGGCGCGAGTTGCCAAGGCGGCCGGCGTCGCGCGGTTCCTCTTCTCCTCGTCCTGTTCCCTGTACGGCGCTGCGGGGGACACCCCGATGACGGAACGGGCGGAGCTGCACCCGGTGACGCCCTACGGCGCAAGCAAGGTCATCGCAGAGTCGGATATCGCCCGCTTGGCGGACAACAGCTTCAGCCCTACGTACCTGCGCAACGCCACCGCGTACGGTTCTTCACCACGGCTACGGGCCGACGTGGTGGTCAACAACCTGACCGGGACCGCATACACCAGGGGCGAGGTGCGTCTGCAGTCCGATGGCACGCCATGGCGTCCTCTTGTCCACGTGGAGGACATCTCCCGCGCCTTTCTCGCCGTGCTCCATGCGCCCCGCGAGGTCGTCCACGACCAAGCGTTCAACGTCGGCCGACCCGAGGACGTGGTCCAGGTCCGCGAGATCGCCGAGCGCGTTGCCGACCGGCTGCACGCCCCCCTGACGTTCGCCGAGGGTGCCGGTCCGGACATCCGTAACTACCGTGTCGACTTCGCGAAGATCACGAGCGCGCTGCCGGCGTTCACGCCACAGTGGACCATCGACCGCGGCATCGAGCAGCTCACGCAGGACATGCGTAAGCATGACCTACAGCGTGAAGACTTCGAAGGTCCCACGTTCGTGCGCCTGGCGCGGATCCGCGAGCTGCTTCAGCGCGGACTCCTCGACGACACCCTGTACGAAGTGGTCCCGGCCGTAGGACTGTCCCGATGAGGAGTCCTACCTGCCGGCTGTGCGGACAACCGTTGGCAACGACCTTCGTCGACCTGGGCATGTCACCGCCCTGCGAGCGCTTCCTTACCGGGGAACAGCTCGACCAAGCCGAGGCTTTCTACCCCCTCCACGTGCGTGTCTGTGACGCCTGCCTGTTGGTGCAGCTCCCGGCCTATGTGGCGGCAGAGGACATCTTCACCGACTACGCGTACTTCTCCTCGTTCAGTGACTCATGGGTGGCCCACGCCCGCCGATTTGTCGACGGAGCGGTCACCAAACTCGGACTCGGCCCCGACTCGTTTGTCGTGGAGGTCGCGAGCAACGACGGGTACCTGCTTCAGCATGTCGTTTCACGCGGCATCCGCGCTTTGGGGATTGAGCCAGCCGAGAACGTGGCCCAGGTCGCCTTGGAACGCGGTGTACCCACCGAGGTGACGTTCCTAGGGCTCGACTCTGCGGCCAAGGTGGTGGCCCGACACGGCAAAGCCGACCTCGTGGTGGCGAACAACGTCTTCGCCCACGTGCCCGACATCGTGGACTTCGCCAAGGGTCTGCGTGAACTCGTAGCCGACGACGGTCGCGTGACGATCGAGATCCCGCACCTGCTGCGCCTGATCGAGGGTCGCGAGTACGACACGATTTACCACGAGCACTACTCCTACCTGACCCTGTTGACCACACAGCGCGTGCTCACGACGGCGGGGCTTACCGTGGTTGAGGTCGAGGAGTTGCCCACGCACGGAGGGTCCCTTCGCACGTGGTCCGCTCCCACTCGGGCCGGGCTGGAGGTGTCTGCTGACGTCGCGCGCGTCCTACGTAACGAGAGCGTGGCTGGTCTGCATTCTGTAAAGGGGCACACAGGGTTCGCTTCCGCCGTCTCGACCGTTCGCAACGACCTCGTCGAATTCCTCGTCGGATGCGCGAGGCGGGGAGAGAAGGTTGTCGCCTACGGCGCCCCCGGCAAGGGCAACACCCTGCTGAACCACTGTGGCGTCAGGTCGGACCTGGTGCGTTTCGCGGTCGACCGAAACCCGTACAAGCACGGCCGGTTCCTGCCTGGCAGCCATATCCCCGTGCATCCGGTCGAGGCGCTGACGGAGGCCAAACCCGACTACGTGCTCATCCTGCCCTGGAACCTTCGCGCCGAGATCTCCGAGCAGCTGCAAAATATCCGCTCGTGGGGAGGCCGGTTCATCGTGCCGCTCCCGGAACTCGAGGTCTGGTGACCCCCCGATGAAGGTGGTCCTCTTCTGTGGCGGCCTCGGTATGCGGATGCGGTCGGGACCCGACTCGCTGCCGAAGCCGATGATGCCAATCGGTAGCCGGCCGGTGCTCTGGCACGTGATGCGGTACTACGCGCACTTCGGCCACACCGAATTCATCCTTTGCCTGGGGTTCGGCGCGAAATCCGTCAAGGACTACTTTTTGGACTACCGCGAGACCGAGTCCAACGACTTCGTCCTGGCCAGAGGGGGCAGCTCGATCGAGCTCCTGGGGACGGACATCAGTGACTGGCGAATCTCTTTCATCGACACCGGGTTCGATACTCCGATCGGTGAACGGCTTCGGCGCGTTCGACCTTTCCTGGAGGACGACGAGTTCTTCCTGGCCAACTACGGCGACGTCCTGACCGACGCGCCGATGGACCGCATCGTCGAGGAGTTCGTCGCCTCTGACGCAGTGGGCTCTCTTCTGGCGGTGCGACCCCAAGACTCATTCCACGTCGTGCACCTCGAGGGCGGGAAGGTCACGGGTTTCGAGTCGCCGGCCGACATGAACCTTCGAGTCAACGGCGGCTACTTCGTTCTGCGCCAGGGCATCTTCGACTACCTCCACGCCGGTGAGGACCTCGTCACGGACGCGTGCGTGCGGGCCGCGGCCGCGGGGCGGATGCGCGCCGTCCCTTACGACGGCTTCTGGGCACCCATGGACACGCTCAAAGAGCGAGGAAAGCTCGAGGAGCTCTACCGCACCGGGGCGTCCCCATGGGCGGTGTGGCGCCAGGCCGAACTAGGCCGCCGGGTCGCCGCTCTTGATGTCCCAGACCTTGTGCAGCCCTTGCTGCTCGGTCGATAGCCGGGACCGTGCTGGACTTCGCCCTGCCGCGCCATCTTGAGGTCATCTGCCTCGGCGCCCACCCTGATGACATAGAGATCGGGTGCGGTGGCACCCTCCTCGCTCTCGCCCGGTCCGGCCTGTCCCTGACCAATGTCGTGCTGACCGGAGCCCCGGACCGGGCCGCTGAGGCCGCCGCCGCTGCCGCGGCCACCCACCCACAAGCCACGGTGGTGCAGCGGGCTCTGCCTGACGGTCAACTTCCATCGGTGTGGTCAGAGGTGAAGGAGCTGCTCGAGGAGGTGGCGAGAGGCACCCGCGCTGACCTGGTGTTCGCCCCCCGGCCCGATGACGCACACCAGGACCACCGGATGGTGGGAACACTCGCCTCGACCGTGTGGCGTGACCAATTGCTTCTGCACTATGAGATCCCCAAGTGGGACGGTGACTTGGGCCCCGTGACGCATTATGTTCCGCTCGATCCTGATCTGGCTCGGGCCAAGGTCGGACTTCTCGACGCCTCATTCCCTTCTCAGCGATCCCGCGAATGGTGGGATGAGGAGACCTTCCTCGGTCTGATGAGGCTGCGGGGGGTCGAGTGCCGCAGTCGGTTCGCAGAGGGCTTCCGAGCGACGAAGACCGTCATCAGGCCGGCGCAGTAAGGGGCCACACCACTCAGGAGACTGGCGCAACCGGCGGCGTCATTAGCGTCGCGAGATGCTGACGTGGGCTCGCTGCCTCGGGTCCTGGTGACCGGAGCCTCCCGAGGGACAGGCCGGGCCATCGCGATATGGCTGCAGACGCGTTTGACGTCTACGCAGTGGCACGGTCGCAGGAGGCATTGGCGCGGGTGGCTCACGACGCGCCACCCGGTGCTGTGCAGGGGTTTCCTTACGACCTCACAGACCGCTCCCAGACGGAGGATTGATTGATGGCGCCCAGGCGTCCATGGGCCCTCTGCGGGCCTTGGTGCACTGTGCTGCAGCCATCACCCGCAGGCGCGTGGAGGACCTGGATTCCGAGGCGCTGACGGCCGCGTTCAACCGGAACGTCACGTCGGCATACCGGCTGACTCGAGGGCTGCTGCCGCTGCTAGGCCAGGGAAGCACCGTGGTGTTCCTTAGCGCAAGACAGGCGCGGGTGACGACCGCCGGTTTCAGCCACTATGGGGCCACCAAACATGCCCTGGCCCGGCGTGGCTGACGCCTTGCGCGCTGAGGTCAACGATCGCGGCATCCGGGTCACCACGCTCTACGCGGGCCGCCCCCGCGCAGGAGCAGCTGTACTCAGACGCGGGCGCCGACTATTGACCCGAGCACCTCCTCCAGCCGGAGAGCGTCGCCGATGTGATGGCCAACGTCTGCGCACCGCCGGCTACGGCGGAGGTGACCGACCTGTCGATCCGTCCGGCGATCAAGTCGTACTAAAAGCGAGGCCTAGCACGCGGTCGTCGGCCACGCTACTCGGTGTCAGCCAGCAGGCGTACCTGCCGAGGTCGAGGCAGGGGGACGTGCATAAGCGGGTTCCACCCCATGGGACGAGCCTGGCGCGCCAGTTGGTCGCGTACCTCCTCCCATATGTCCCAGGTGAGCACGACCACGTGGTCCGGCCGTTCCTCGAAGAGTCGATCGACGGCCTCGACACGGACCTTCGTCCCAGGTATCCGCCGACCCGTCTTGGCCGGGGAGAGGTCGACCGTCCACGGAAGCAGATCGGCGCCAACTCGAGCGAGCCCCAGCAGAACGGGCGCCTTGGATGGTGCGCCGTAGCCCGCGACCGACTCGCTCCGCTGGCGTAGCCCGATCAAGACGTCTCGCAAGGCCTCTGCCGCGTAGGCGCCGCGGCGAGCGAACTCGGACAGGACCTGGGGGTCTCCAGCCCCCCCTGAGCGTTCCCGGGCCAGCACGCTGGCGACGCTGCTGTCAACGATCGTGTTCTCGGAGGTGCGACGAGCAGCGACGCGCAGACTCCCGCCGTATGCGGGCACCTCCGTAGCCCGCGTAGGTGTGAGTCCGTGACGGCCTAGGACGTGAGCGAAGGCCAACAGTGAGAAGTACGAGTAGTGACCGTGCCGGATCGTGTCGATGAGCCCCTGCTGAATGACTGGAAGCACATGGAGAAACTCACAGACCAGCACCCCCCTAGGGGCCATCCGGGAAGCCAGCTCGCCGACTGCCTCGGCCGCGTCGGCCTCGTGCATGAGGTGATGGACATCGGCGACGACGTCTGCTCTTCCATCGTCGACCGGTTCGAGTCCCGCAGCTCGGAAGGCCGGCAGCCATGAAGCCCCATGGCCGCTGTCGAGCTCGAGGACAGTAGCACCGGACGGCACCTGCTCGATCGCCACGAGCTCGGCTACCGACCGTGCCGCGTGCCGCTGGGCCGTGGCTGATGTCACCTGCCCAGGGTCCTCCGCCGCCGTCACCGCGTCGGGTCCGAGCTGGACGAAGCAACAGCTGAGGCAAACCACGAGCAGAAGCCGCGGGGTCGGCTCCAGGACTGGGGAAGTCGCCAGCGGGAACCGGTCGGAGGCCGGGACGGGCCCGAGGTCGGCGATCTGTTGGAGATTGGGAGACCCGCACGCCCGGCAGCCGCTCACGTGACCGACCAGGGGTGACTGGCGAAGCATGCCCTGGTCCGAATCGGTCCCGCCTTCCACCTACGGTGCGCCACAGAACGGTTGGGCGTGAGCACGACGCGGCGCCCCAGCCCCGTCGACATCGGGCTTCGTGGTCATGCGTCCTGGGGCGCCATTTCGGCCTGGCGGTTCATGTTACGTCTCCACCGTACACGCCGCAGTTCTGTTAGGTGGCGTGCAACCGTTGCTGCGTCGCCAAGAGACCGACGCCAACCAGCGACTCGACTGCATCGGCCGCGGTGTCGAGGGTGAGCGGGAGCTTCTTGCGTTCGGTCGCGGTGAAGTCGCGCAGGACGAAGTCGGCGGGGTCCATCCGACCCGGAGGGCGGCCGATCCCGACGCGGACGCGCAGGTAGTCCTTGGTGCCGAGCGAGGACGAGATCGACCGCAGGCCGTTGTGGCCGCCCTCCCCGCCGCCCCGCTTAACGCGGACGGTGCCGGCAGGGATATCGAGCTCGTCGTGCACGACGACGAGGTGCTCGAGGGCCACGGAGAAGTACTTGAGCAGCCCGGACACCGGCCCGCCGGACTCGTTCATGTAGGTGCTGGGCACCGCGAGGACGAGCTTGGGGCCTGCGCCCCCGGACGGCGACCCGGCCCGCACCTCGTTGACGGCCGCACGGGTGCGGTGCGCTCTGAACGCACCGCCGCCGTGTCGTGTCGCGAGCTCGCGCGCGACCATCGCCCCGACGTTGTGCCGGTTGCCGGCGTACGCCGGACCGGGGTTGCCCAGCCCAACGACTAGCCAGGACGACCCCGGGTGGGGCGGGTCGGCGCGTGCCGGCTCAGGACCCGTCGGAACTCTTGCCGTCATTCGAGCCCTCGGAGGTGGCGCCCTCGCCGGCCTCGCCGTCGGTGCCGTCGCTCTCGGCACCCAACTCGGTCTCACCCTCCGGAGCCTCGTGCTCGATGCCGGCCTCGGCCTCGGCCTCGGCCAGCTCGGCCTCGAGGGCCTCGGCGGTGATCTGCTGGGTCACGTTGACGACGAGTGTCTCGCCGTCGGTGACCAGCTCGGCACCCTCGGGCAGCTCGACCTGCGACGCGAGCACCTGCGTACCGGCTTCGAGCCCCTCGACCGGGACGACGACGTGCTCGGGGATGTTGGTGGCCAGCACGAGTAGCTGCAACGTCTGGGAGTCGACGGTGACGACGGTCTCGGCCGCCGCCTCCCCGTCGGTGGTGACGGGCACGTCGACGGTGACCTTCTCGCCCCGGCGGACGACGACGAGGTCGACGTGCTCGATGACGGGCCTGATCGGGTCGCGCTGGATGTCCTTGGCCAGGGCCAGCTGGCTCTGGCCTTCAATCTCGATGTCGACCAGGGCGTTGGCGGTCTTGAGCGCCATCATCGTGTCGTGCCCGGGCAGGGTGATGTGCACCGGCTGGGTGCCGTGGCCGTAGAGGACGGCGGGGATCTTGTTGTCGCGGCGGATCTTGCGGGCCGCGCCCTTGCCGAACTGGGTGCGGGTCTCGGCGACGAGCTTGGTCTCGGACATGGGGGTGGTTCTCCTGACGTCGGGGGCCATAACGGCCGGGCATGAATGGCCTCGACGCGGGACGCATCACGGACGCGGGGGCCGGCCCGACTCGTCGGGCGGCCGCCTTGTCGATCACGGACGTTGTCGTCACAGTCGACACCGGTGTCGGCCGCGCTCCGTCCCTCGCCGAGGCAACCGGGCAATCGTAGGCGAGCAGGCGGCATACCGGAAATCGCGACTGATCGGTGCGTCAGGGCTGGGAGCGCGCCTCGCCCACCCGCACCGCCACGACACCGGCCACGACCAGGGCGCCGCCGGCCAGCTGCACCGGACGGGGCAGCTCGTCGAGCAGCAGCCATGCGAAGACGATGGCGAAGAGCACCTCGCTCAGCCCGACGAACGACGAGACCGTCGCCCCCAACCTCCGCACGGCCAGGGTGCCGAGCAGGTATGCCGCCGCCGCCGCGATGACCGCCAGCTCGGCCAAGGGCGCCCACCAGGCCACCGACCGTCCGGCGACCACGACATCGGCCGTGGCGAAGCGCATCGGCAGCAGGCCCACCGCGCCGACGATCCCGAGGGCCACCGCGCCGACGCCCATCCCCAGGGCGGCCAGGGCCACCGGCGGTAGCTCCTCGCCCCGTCGGGGCCGGTGCGAGGACGAGACGAAGTAGGTCGCCAGCCCCACCGCGGCGACCAGGCCCCACACCACCCCGCCGGGCTGGGGCGGCGCCTGGCCTGTGATGTCGAGGACGAGGGCCAGGCCGGCGAGGGCGATGGCCGCGCCCACGAGGGTGGTGCGCGATGGTGCCCGCTGGGTGCGCAGCCAGACCCAGAGGACGACGAGCACGGTGCCGGAGTACTCCAACAACAGAGCGACGCCGATGGGCAGCTGCCCGACGGCGTTGAAGTAGGCCACCTGACAGCCGGCGACGGCGACGAGGCCGAAGAGGAGGATCACGCCGAGGTTGGCGCGAACAACGGTCCAGCGGCCGCGCAGGGCGAGCGCGGCCGGGACGGCCAGGACGAGCGCCGCGCCGCCGACCCGCAGCAGCACGATCGCCCCACTGGTCCAGCCTTCCGTCAGGAGCGCCTTGGCGAACGGTCCGGACGTGCCGAAGGCTGCGGCCGAGGACAACGCGGCCACGAGTCCCGCCCGGGCACCCGAGGCGAAGGGGGCCGTCGGCTGGACGGCTGGGGCGGTGGGAGCCGCAGAGGTGGTCACGTGAGATCCCTGGTTCGTCGTGGTGGTCGGGTTGACACTGTCGGTCCGGTCAGGAGTCAAACCGGCCTACACTCGTGACGGTACCGCTGCTCACTGTCAGGAGTCAACATGCTGTTCACTCATGACGCCGAGGTCGCCCTCCACGGCGCAGTCGCGCTGGTCAACACCATGGCCGGGTCGGTCCCCGGTGACACCGATCCAGACCGGCTCACCACTCCGGACGAGCTCGACGCGTTCGTCGTCGAGTGGTCATGGACCGGGGATCGGGCGGTCGGCACCCAGGCACGCGCACGGGAGCTGGCGGCGGTGCGCGCGTTGCGACCCCGGCTGCGGGAGCTGTGGCTCCTGGACGAGGTCGGCATCGTCGACGCCGTCAACGCGCTGCTGCGCGAGGGCCGCGCCCTCCCCCAGCTGGTGCGCCACGACGCGTGGGACTACCACCTGCACGCCACCCCGCCCCAGGCGCCGCTGGGCACGCGCATGGCGGTCGAGGCGGCCATGGCGATCGTCGACGTCATCCGTGCCGGCGAGCTCGACCGGCTCCGTGAGTGCGAGGCGGTCGACTGCGACAACGTGCTCATCGACCTGTCGAAGAACCGGTCCCGGCGGTTCTGCGAGAGCGGCTGCGGTAACCGGTCGAACGTCGCCGCCTACCGCGCCCGCCGGTCCGCCGCGACCTCCTGACGGCCGGATGACTCAGGCCTGGCCCTCGAACAGGCTCGTGACCGACCCGTCCTCGAACACCTCACGGATCGCCCGGCTGATGAGCGGCGCGATCGACAGCACCGTCAGCTTGTCGAACTCGCGGTCCGGCGAGATCGGCAGGGTGTTGGTGACGATGACCTCGTCGGCCTTGCAGTTCTTGAGGCGGTCGACGGCCGGGCCGGACAGGATGGCGTGCGTCGCCACGATGACGACGCCAGCCGCCCCCTCGGCCATGATCGCGTCGGCCGCCTTGGTGATGGTGCCCGCGGTGTCGATCATGTCGTCCACGAGGATGCAGATGCGACCGGCGACCTGGCCAACCACCCGGTTCGCGGTGACCTCGTTGGGACGGTTGATATCCCGGGTCTTGTGGATGAACGCCAGCGGCGCGCCACCGAGCCGGCGGGACCACTCCTCCGCCACCTTGATGCGGCCGGCATCGGGCGAGACGATCACCAGCTTCTGGTCCCCGTAGCGCTCCTCCACGTAGCGGCTGAGGATCGGTTGGGCCATCAGATGGTCGACCGGGCCGTCGAAGAACCCCTGGATCTGCGCCTGGTGCAGGTCGACGGCCATCAGCCGGTCGGCCCCCGCCGTCTTGAACATGTCGGCCATGAGCCGGGCCGAAATCGGCTCGCGGCCCCGGTGCTTCTTGTCCTGCCGGGCGTAGCCGTAGAACGGGAGCACGACGGTGATCCGCTTCGCCGAGGCGCGTTTCAGCGCGTCGACCATGATCAGGTGCTCCATGATCCAGTGGTTGATGGGCGACGTGTGGCTCTGGATGACGAAGGCGTCCGACCCGCGCACCGACTCCTCGTACCGCACGTAGATCTCGCCGTTGGCGAAGTCGTAGGCGCTGGTCGGGACGAGCCCCGTCCCGAGCTCGCGCGCCACGTCGTCGGCCAGCTCGGGGTGGGCCCGACCCGAGAACACCATGAGGTTCTTCTCGGTCGTCCGGGTGATGCCGGTCACGTGGGGCTGCCTTCGGTGGTCGGGTCCTCGGTATGCGGGTCCTCGGTGTGCGGGTCGAGCGCCTCTGCGGGGAGGGCTCGTCTGCGGGCCACCCAGCCGACGACGTTGCGCTGTCGGCCGCGCGCGACGGCGAGGTCGCCCTGGTGGACGTCCTCGGTGACCGCGGACCCGGCCGCCACGTAGGCGTCGCCGGCGATGTCGACGGGGGCCACGATCACGGAGTTGCTCCCGACGAACGTGTTGGCGCCCACCGAGGAGTGGTGCTTGGTGACGCCGTCGTAGTTGGCGAAGATGGTGCCCGCCCCGATGTTGGCGCACTCCCCGATAGTGACGTCACCGGCATACGTGAGGTGAGGAACCTTGGCACCGGCGGCGATCCGGGCATTCTTGGTCTCGACGAACCCGCCGATCTTCCCGTCGGCGCCGAGCTCGGTGCCTGGGCGCAGGTAGGAGAACGGACCGACGCTCGCTCCGGGGCCGATGACGGCGAGGAGGGCCTGGGAGCGCACCACGCTGGCGCCGTCACCGACCTCGACGTCGGTGAGGGTCGTATCGGGCCCGATGACGCAATCGACGCCGATGGTCGTCGCGCCGTGGATCTGGGTGTTCGGGTGGACGACGGTGTCGGCTCCGATGGTCACGTCGGCGTCGACCCACGTCGTGGCCGGGTCGACGACGGTCGCACCGTCACGCATCAGCCGCTCGAGGGTGCGACGGTTGAGCTCGGCTCCCAGGCGGGCGAGCTGAACCCGGTCGTTGACTCCCTCGGTCTGCCAGAGGTCCGCGATGGGGTGCGCGCGTACTGTGAGACCGCGGCCGTTCGCGATGGCCACGACGTCGGTGAGGTACTTCTCTCCTTGGGCGTTGTGCCGGCCCACCTCCGTGAGGAGGCCGCGCAAGGCGGCCAGGTCGAACGCATAGAGGCCCGAGTTCACCTCTTTGACGGTGCGCTGCTCCTCGGTCGCGTCCTGGTGCTCGATAATTGCGGTGACGGCCCCGTCGGCGTCGCGCAGCACCCGGCCGTAACCGGTCGGGTCGGCCAGGGTGGCAGTGATGAGGCTCACTGCGGCGCCGGCAGCGGTGTGTCCCTCCAGCAGCTCGCTGAGGGTCTCGGAGGTGAGCAGTGGCACGTCGCCGTAGGTGACCAGGACGTGCCCGGCGAGGTCGGCGGGGAGCCGGTCGAGGGCGCACTCGACGGCGCGACCCGTGCCAGGCACCTCGTTCTGCTCAGCGACCAGAACTTCGGAGTCAAGTGCGGTGACATGCTCGACGACCAGCCCCCGGCCATGCCGGACGACGACCACGAGGTGCTGAGGGGCGGTCCCGCGGGCAGCCGAAAGCGCGTGCTCCAATAGCGAGCGGCCACCGATCAAGTGCAGTACCTTGGGCCGACGCGACCTCATCCGCATCCCTTCGCCGGCCGCAAGGACGATGACGGCAGCCGGAGGCGGTCTGCTCACAGAGGTGTCTCCTGAGGGTGCGGGCAAGTCGGCGACAGAGCGATCCTACCGGGCGATCGGATGTCCGGGTCCCCCGCGTCCGAGGGCCCCGCCCCCTCGCTTGACAACTCGTCCCGCGCGTACCGGCTTCTCGTCACAGAGGTGCAGATTGATCTTCACCGAGACGCATCTCGCTGGCGCGGTGATCATCGACCTCGAGCGCCGGGAGGACCCGCGTGGGTACTTCGCGCGGACCTTCTGCCAGCGCGAGTTCGCCGAACACGGGCTCGAGACGACCGTCGCCCAGGCCAACGTAGCGTTCAGCCGCGAAAAGGGGACCGTGCGAGGAATGCACTTCCAGTTCCCGCCCCACGCGGAGACGAAGCTGGTGCGGGCCACGCGAGGAGCCGTGGTCGATGTCATCGTCGACCTCCGGCCAGAGAGTGCGACGTTCCTCCAGCACGTGAGCGTCGAGCTGAGCGCTGACAATGGACGGGCGCTGTACGTGCCTGGACGGTTCGGGCACGGGTACCAGACGCTCGTGGACGACAGTGAAACCAGTTACCTGGTCGGCGAGTCCTATGCTCCGGGAACTGAGGGCGGCCTACGCTATGACGACCCGCGTCTGGGCCTCTCCTGGCCGCTTTCGGTGACGACCGTGTCCGAGAAGGACCAGAGCTGGCTGCTGCTCGAGGACTCCGAGCCGGAGCTGAGGCGCCGGCTGGCCCCCTGAGGTCAGTGGTCAGCCGGCGGGTAATGCGCCGCGCAACTGAGACTCGAGTGGTCTAGCCGCCGGGCGAATGTGACGACGCTGGTGTCGAATTCGTCGCTAGCCTTAATTCAGCTCGCCTCGGCGTGGTTGGAGACTCACGTGCTAAGAGCTCACCGTTCGGCTGGGCTGATTGTTGAGCGTGGTATAGGTCTCGGCTTCAGCGAACGGGCGGTCCCTGCACCACTCCAGGCCGTCAACTAGTCGGACGTTGGGAACTGCGCCCCATGGGCCCTTCAGTGTTGCTTCGAGCACGCGGATGAGATTCTGCACCGTCCTTGTGGCTCCCGCGTGCGACCACCTTCGAGGAGCGAGATCACAGGTGAGGAGGGATTGCTGTGTTGGAGGAGACCCACGACGATCAGCAGATCATCGAGCGGGTCGCGGCGCTGGACATCGGTAAGGCGGAATTGGTGTGTTGCGTGCGCGTCCCCGGTCCAGGCGGGTCGAGGCGGCGTGTTCAGGAGGTGGTCACCTATTCGACGATGACCCGCTCGTTGCAGGTGATGGCCGAGCGGTTGCTGGACTTGGGGGTGACCCGGGTAGTGATGGAGGCAACCAGCGACTACTAGAAGCCGCCGTTCTACCTGCTGGAGACGCATGGCTTCGAGGTGTGGCTGGTCAACGCCAAGGACGTCAAGCACTTGCCGAGCGGGCCCAAGACCGACCGGTTGGACGCGGTGTGGCTTTGCAAGGTGGCCGAACGCCAGATGATCCGGCCTAGGGAAACGCTGATTTTCTCGGGTGGTCGGGGCGGTGCCTGGATCGTTTTCGTGGACTTCGAGATGATGGGGCGTGCGTAGCGAGCAGCCCAGTTTCACCGATGTTGAGTACGGCAACCGGCGGCGGGTGTCGCGTCGTGAGCGGTTCCTGACCACGATGGATGCCACGATCCCGTGGGTGGTGTGGGTGGGGTTGATCGAGCCGTTCTACTTCGCAGGGAAGAAGGGTAGGAAGCCCAAGCCGGTGGAGACGATGCTGCGGATGTATCTGCTGCAGGTGTGGTTCTCCCTGTCCGATGAGGGGGTGGAGGAGGCGATCTATGACTCGTATGCGATGCGCCGCTTCATGGGGTTGGACTTCACCACCGAGCAGGTGCCGGATGCGACCACGCTGCTGCACTTCCGCCACCTGCTGGAGAAGCACGAACTGGGCCAGAAGCTGTTCGCGGCGCAGAAAGAGATCTTCGAGCTGGAGGGCTGGATCATGCGGGGCGGCTCGATCGTGGACGCCACGATCATCGCCGCGCCGTCCTCGACCAAGAACGCCTCCGGGGCTCGTGACCCCCAGATGCATCAGACGAAGAAGGGCAACCAGTGGTACTTCGGGATGAAGGCTCACATCGGGGTTGATGCCGGCACCGGGTATGTGCACGCGGTGTCCGCGACCTCCGCCAACGTGCACGACCTTGACCAGGCGGCCAGCCTGGTGCGTGCCGATGACGAGGTGGCCTACGCCGACGCCGGCTACCAGGGCGTGGACAAGCGTCCCGAGATCGTCGGCGATGAGCACCTGGCGGGTATCGCGTGGCGGGTCGCTGCGGGCAAGGGAAAACTCGCGGCGATGGCCGCCCCTGATCGTGACATCGAGTCCCGTAAGGCCTCGGTGCGGGCCAAGGTCGAGCATCCGTTCCTGATTGTCAAACGCGACTTCGGGTTCACCAAGACCCGCTACCGGGGCCTGGCCAAGAACCGCAACCACCTGCACATGCTGTTCGCCTCGGCGAACTGGCTGATGCGGGCCCGGGCCGTCGCCCTGACTGGGTGACGGCCAGGCCCGAGCCTGCCCGAAACCGCCCCACAGGGCCGGATCGAGACCGATGGTCAGGTCGATACCACCCGCACACGCCCGATCCGGGACCTACAACGCCGCTTCCGTCGCCATCGAAGGCGACCACGCCCCGAAAGCGTCGATGATCAGCGATTCCCTAGCACGATGTCCCCGACCTGCAGGGTCCGATCGGCGGCTCTCTTGGATGACAGGGACCGCGGTGATGCTGTCTCAGGCGCAACATCGGTCCGCCCGGCGTAGGAACGTGGGCCCAAGGCCAGGACGCTCACGTCCTCATGCCCCGGAGGAGAACCCCAAGTACCCCCAATGACATGACTGAAGACCGAACCCAGCGGGACTTGTGGCGTTCCGTCTCCCCAGCCTCGGTTGATAGTCGCCACCGCCGAAGCCACGAGTGATTCGACGGCACTCTCAGCCGCTTCGATCGCCTCGTCGACGGCGCCGATCAAGTCAACGATGCGCCGCTGCTCGGGCAAAGAGGGCACGCATACCTCTATGAGCGAGAAAGTCTTCCACGAGAGGCTCCGACGGCGGTTGATGCTCCCTTGGGCCATGTCGCGGTAGGTCCCCAACATGGCTGGGGATCGGAGCACGTGCTCGAAGTATCGTGGCTCATGGTCAACCTCCCTCCAGCGCAGGACGGTGTACATGGGGCTTACGACCCCCAAGAACCGGTGGTTGTTCCGTGCGATCGAGCCCTCATCGATGTGAATGGTCGAGTAAGCCCAGTCCTTCGAACCCAGTGTCTTGTAGGCATTGAGTTTGTCTGAAGCGACTCGGCGGTCGTGATATTCAGACGCGAGGACCACGCCGTCGTACTTGCTGATGGCGAAGACAGGGGGCTCGTTCTCGTGGTTGCCCAGTCGGTCGTTGCTGGGCTCGAACAACTCACCAAGCAACA
>JAABVA010001777.1_pt1 | contig 22435 bp, 28 predicted proteins | sample 5560331 | NCBI WGS metagenome assembly JAABVA01 (sample SAMN12812661, study PRJNA571458) | rock metagenome | isolation source: Antarctica rocks | place: Antarctica: Victoria Land, Mt New Zealand sud | collected 2016-01-07
AAGTTTGGTAGAAGATTTCGAGGCGCTTCAGAAAAAAGATCGGAGAGTTCGGAAGGCTCAGAGGAAAGCAGTGATGCTTCTGACGGAGGGTGGCCCTTACTTTAGCAAGCTACCACTCTTTCGATACTTAGTTGAAAAAATTATCGCAAATAGAAAGGGCGGCACCAAACGATCGTCGGGGGCTTTTGATTCCAGGTTTCGGCTAGTAAAAATAGCGATGGATGACAGTCTGGTGGACGTCAACAAAGATCAGGGACAATCGGGTTTATCTGGTCTGGGTTCGAGAGATTGCTCCAATTTCATACCTTACTAGACATGATCATGAAATATTTCTGCCCCTTCCGCTTCTAGCCTCAAAGGTGAGCAGCGGCTGCTTTAATGTGAGCCGGGGTGGGCGGCCCTGAGCCGTGCCTGAGCCGTGCCTGAGCCGAGGTGAGCTCCCGCGGGGCAGTGCAGGGGCGCAGCACACTGGAGCCTGAACGGGCTCCCTTGAGCCCGGCTTCAATTGCCTTCGTTGGCGGCATGCTGCTGCCTGTACTCCTTGAATGCTGTTGCTAAGCGGCTCAGTCAGGCGTACATTTGCGCAGCGCATGAAATGCCCTGTCCGTCCCACCTCGCCTGCTATCCTTCACCTCCACTCTTCCATTTTCTTCGCTTGGGCGTCCCCTTGTTGCTTCATTCTCTGTTGTCGACTCCTGCTACCCTTCTCACGACTCTCGCTCGAAGCGATGATCGCTTCACCGGCCCAGCTCCAGGCCAGCCGATCTAGTCGAAGACGGTCCCCCAGCCATCACGATCCTTGGTACTTCTGAATTCACCGTTTGCCTGAGCTCACGCGATCGCTCGGGCTTCTTACTTGCCTTCCTGGGCGCGTCGACAAGGATTGCACCTCGCCCGTGATGGGGGAACCTGACTTTGAGGGGCTGGGCGTGAATCCAAACAACGGGGGTGAGCCAAAGCCAGCGAATGGAGTCAAAGGAGCGTTGGCCTCGCCTCGATCGACAGTCGTATCTGCCTGGCTGCGCCGACAAGGATGCTGCAATAGCATCGTTCGGGTGACGTGGCTTCGAGACGTGGATCTGGCCTTTTGTTGTTGATCGTGGAGAGGCAGTGCCACCGATCCGTTGTGGCCGTCTCAGCTCGAAGATTCAGGCAACAGCAGCTGACGAGGCTTGATAGATGGACATCTCCGAGGGGCGCAGCGAAGACTCAGCCGGCATGGCGCATGAATCGAATGCGAGGCTCCAGTGGCCGAGAGCTGCACGCGTCCCGCAAGGTATGATATGGAGGAGCGGTGACGGCCAGACATCGGCGATTGAGGGTGTTGGAGAAGAGGAGGCAGGTGCATATAACTCTCGTCTGGCCCCGTTCGGTGTGTTTTGGAATCCTAACATCAAATTCCAACCAAGCTCTTCGCCTGCTCAGAGACTCCGTTCATCTCGGATTCGAGTCACACGATAACAGCCACGGTGAGTCCCGACGGTACATTTCTACTCTGCAACAAGGTTTCCCTCTAACATTCAACAGAAAACCCAGGTGTGGTTGAGGATGACGATATTCGCACTGGCGAGGCCTGCGCTCCCACCAAGACCACGAGCGTGAAGTCCGAGATTGGAACTGCACAGCTCCATTTCTAGGAAACAGCTAAAGAAGCATGCTTGCTTGAATACTCAACCCCTCACCGAACCTAGCACCGAACCTACTACAAAAGCCTCTGTCGCCCGACCTCTCCCGGCGTCTCTCTACCCCCCACACCAAGGCGTGTCGACCGTCGGCATAGAGGATCACGCAGCAGCAGCGACTATGGATCCTCCCAAATTATCACCGTCACCCCACCACTTTCAGAGCAACCTCAGGGCCAATGAGACTTAGCACAAGATGAAGAGGAGGAATAAGTCTCGTTTGTCAAGAGAGGGACGTATAGGGCCTATGAATACAGGGTGCGCTGTAAGAATATGGTCTCACTAAGCAGCAAATTGCGAAACGCGCGGCGGCTAGTGCGGGAGTCCGCTTGATTCTATCCGAAGTGTCAAGTCCCCAAGTTCCTAGTTTGCCACAGCGAAGCAATTTTCAAGTTGTCAGAATCAACCTTCCCTCCGACAAGCTTTCGATCTCCCTTTCAATAGCCTTGCGTCGTCGGATCGACATGGTATCTTCTCCAGCCACCGCCTCTAATTGCTCAGCGGATAAGTCCACAACAAACCCCGACGAAAGAACACGAAGAGGAGTGTCAGGCCCCGTGATGAGATGGTAATCTGTTCCTTGCATGCAGATGTTGTCTGTAAAACGCTTTCGAGCAACTTTGTAGTAAGATCTCAGGATGTCGTGTATGTCTCTTACGGTGTGTTCCATGTTGCCGACGTGAGTCTTCTGCGCCGCGTTACCCGGGCCGAAAGAATAGCTATCATAATCTTGTTCTGCGCCGCGTTCAGATCGGAATTTGTCTAAATTCTCGCTGAAGTAGTGATTTGTCGTCAACAGATTGCCTGAACGCTCAGTCCGGAGGACAAACCGGACATGTTCGACCGTTCTGCGATACCTTTGAAGCAGTCCGTCCATCAACAACGACCAGAGTGCAGTCATGACTCGTTCTTCTGTGCAGAGTCGTGCCAGCACAACATTGCAGAAACGGTGGATGGAGGCTATGACTTTGCTGACGTACATCCCTGCCAGATCTTCCCATTTCGTCGACAATTCTTGAAACAGGGTCGGGAGGATCGCTGGATTGAAAGTGCCAAGCTCGAAACCCCTGGACGACTTGTATTCATGCTCAATCCACTTCATTATATCATCTGATGGTGAGGGAGGGGCAGTCGACACAGTGGGCAAGACGTTAATCAACTCTGGATACTCAAGATGATCGATCGTTGTGGCATCCTGGCCTTCTGCGGGCTTCTTGTCCGTGAAAAACGTCTCGAGAGATCCTTTCAATTTCAGCTTTCGAGACCGTACTGGTTTGAGCTTTCGAGGGCCCTTACTAGGGGAGGATTTGGTCTCACTAAAATTCACCGCATGCCCTCTCTTCTCTAGGTCCTCGGAAAATGCCGCATTGAAATCGACTATTAGCGTTGCAAGTCTCAAGTCCTTATCATCCTTCAGGAATTGGTGACGCCCATATTGAGCTTCCAGCGCGTAGGTGGTAATTTCCTGGAACCTGGTCGCGATTCCCAGGAGATATCTCCGCTGTTGTTCCGGCGTCTGTCGACTAGGCCCGAGGTCACGCAATTCTTCTTCACAGGTCAACAGCCTGTTGGTTATCTCCCGAACGACTGTTGGAAATTCGCGCCGTGTGATTCTGCCGAGGAGATCGCGCAGACGTGGAGAGAGGGTGGAAATGCCGACGCGATCTTTATCCAGCGATGACCAAGGGTCTGCCTTGAAGAATTCAGATTCCACCCGGTGACGTTCGGCCAAAGTTGCATTTCGTTCCTGCTTCCCTCGATTGCGAACCACGCAGTATCCGAGCTTCAGCTTATTCTTCCTGCCTCGGACTAGATCTATAATATCTTGCTCTGCTCCTTTATCTACGAGGTCGGGCTTGGTGAGGATTCCCAGTGTCCGCTGTCCAGACGGATCGACCTTTGCCGCCATGTCGAGTATTTCTGTGGTCGCAATGTCGACGTTCGCTGCTAGCACGGCAAGTATAATAGTTCGCGGATTTTCGATGTAGCGACGCACCATTCTCTTCACCAGTGATTTATCCTCTTCGGTGGTCAGGCCTTCGGTGGTGGTCCGAAAGATCCCAGGTACATCAATCACGCTCAGGTGGCTCTTCGCAGGACCGCACAGCTCGATTCTGAAGACATCGTCGGAGAAGGTCGACTGCCCGTCCGCCCGGACACGTCCAGGAGCAGGAATACCCATTGCATCGCTGGCCTTTGTTTCCTTCAGCCCAAGCATCAAACCGATCCATATCGCGGGTGGAGCAGCATACCTTTTCCAGCATGCGTCTGAAGTCTTCCGCGGAGAAAGCCTTCAAGCCGTCATCTTTGAAACCTTTCAGTTTTTCCTCTCTGGCAGCATCACTTGACGGAGATGGAATGATAGAGACCGAAACACTCTCCTGCTCTGCCCTGCGGAAGACAATATGTGTGGCAAAACGTGTGCACAAAGTGCTGTCGCGAGGGAAGGGAAGCTCGGTGAGGCCTTCCAAAACGGAGGACTTCCCACTGGATTGATCGCCGACGACGACTAGCTATGAAAAATAAGCATGGTGGAACACGTCACTTAAAGCTGGGAAGCCTTACTTGCGGCAGCGGAATGTATTCGCTGATTCCTTTCTCACGGAGCTTGTCCATCTTCGTCAACAGTACTGGGTCTCCGAGGTGGCCATCATATTCGGAAGCCATAACGACAAGAGGGAGTCGGTTTTCAGACCGACTCAGACCATCTCTTCTCAGATTTTCTGGTCCAAGTGTCGAACGAGAGTCATGTCTTCTCGAGATGAGGGCATACTTTTCATCCTGAACATAATGACTCACGCTACCGGGAATGACTCTTCCATCTGCCATGACCGTATTCTCCAATCGGATGCATTAGGACAAGGGGGGCCAGGGTCAGACCTCTCACTGGCTCCAACGTGCAGAATCTTTTGCGCCTCCATTCTGAGTTGTCCAAAAGCTATTGGAGAAGAGCGCAAATGCACATATGCATGGGTTATCGATGGGAGCTAGCAGCAACCTCAATACTCTTGGTTTGGCGGCCTTGGCGACGATCTTACGGGCACTAATCGGCTTCAAACCCGCTGCGATCTTCACTCCTCTTTAACCCCGCTCAACGCCCTGCACACTCGGCGAATCAGCGTGGCACACATGGTTGTGCCACACCTATTCTGCAATTTGCTCATCTTCATGATGAGCATAACCTGTTCAGCAGAACGATATCATCGTCCTGACATACCCCATGCTCCAGAGCTGAATGAGAAGGCTACTGTATTCACCAATCTCTATGGCCAGCCAGCATGGCCTACCACCCAACCAAAGATATCTTATGAACATCGCTGACGGTATGGAGAAGAGAGAGAAAGGCGCTGAAGACGATAGGAAATCACGTCAAGATGGTATTGATAGGCTTGCACAGAGGGCATTACCGGTGCCGATAGGTCAGACTTTCCAGCGCCCGCAAAGGGCCAGTAGAAGCGGCCGGAGAACAATCTCAGAGCTAGATCTAGGGGTCGTGACGCCAGAGGCGAGTCGACCAGCACCTCTACCAACGCCTCCGATATCTCCTGTCCATTCTAGAGCTCCAACCGATACAGCATCTGCCGCACCGTTGGCTTTCGCCAACGAAATCTCAAGAAATCGCACACCTCCAAACTTCTCTCGAAGACCTTCAATCCCAGATCCACGCACTCACTCTCAAGCTTGAGGTTACCCAAAACGAAGTCCAACGCCTCCGCGATGAGCGCCGGGAAGCGTCCAAAGAGTACTTGTGCGTGGTCTGTGAGGATAAGGAAGAGAAGATCGAGAAGTGCCCCTGGTGAAAGTGCGAAAATATCTGGACCCTTTAAAAGGCCGAATAGGGGAGGAAGCCAGATTGGATAATTATTGCGCAGGATACGAATGGATATAACAAAGACAAAACTTGAAGCCATCATTGCCAGATCGGGAGTCAACGAAAAGAGGTTACGCAAAGTATTGAAGAAAGGACGTCGTGATGGAAACGTAGGGAACTGTGGATCAGCAAGCGACATACTCAAAGGAGGGAGAGCTGTAGCATAGGTGGCAGCTGCGGCGCCCTATCCAACCATGCACGGTCAGGTCGCGCGGCCAGGCCACGCGACGGATACAGTAAGGCGGCGCCGCTAATACGCCTGTCCCACTAAACTTAGTGTGGATAGTGTTAATCAATTTATCCTCAGAGAAAGCGAAGACCCACAAACAGCAGATGCCGCAATTATAAGGAATGAAATCTCGGGACCTGTTCACGACGTGGCTTGCATTAGCGTTCTACTGTACCGAAGTCTTTCCCCGAGATAATCGTTCATCAAGGGTCGAAAGCGATTCTCTCATCATGCAGCTTAAATATCTCAATATTTCCCTCTCACAATCACGCATTCAATGTTCTGAGCATCCTCCTCCTAGAGCAGATCTTCCTCTCTCTTTCGTGCATCTGCCACATCTCCAACATGAGGTTCTCCAATTTGATTCTTCTCCAGGAAGGGGTTTTTCAACTGGAAGAGGGGCATGGCCAATGGAATCCAGACCAATGTGAAACAGTAGTGATACTTTTTGCTGGCTCTGAGACCGAATTGGCTGCTAAGAGGTTTGAGGACGATGAGGAAGTTTTGTAAGGTGCATCACAGTCACCCGTCAAACCATCGCTGACTGTGTGCGAAGCCTTCCATCGTCACTCGAAGATCGCCATCTGAGAACAGTGGAAGTCCACCACCAAGGTTGGTATGCGGACACAACCCTAGAACAGGTCGAAGAGCTCGCACCGGCAATACTCGACTTTCTCCCCGACATGCTCATTGGACAGAAAGTCATGGTCTTGGACAACCACGAACATAAGCCTGAGGGCAGGGTTTAGTGAGCTTATCTCCGTGCAACAATGCTGCTTACTTACGGCGAACTAGTGTGGTCAAATTGATGAGTGTTCACATAGAAGCAGTAACAGGCCCACCAGATTCCTGGACGTGTGCTTTATTAATTGAGCATAGCGGACCAAGCTATCTCCACCTGAACAAATTCTCGTTAATGCCGTTCGTGAACTAAAACCGCACACAGAGGCCGACTGGGCCACAGTTACTGCGAAATGGACTAATGACATTTGGCGAGATGTTCTCAAACCTTATCCTCGTGGTGAGATGTGCAAAACTGATCCGATATCAGATTATGGAACGATTTGAAAATGCACGCCACTCTCGAGCCATTTCTGTACAGGATGTGGAGACTTCCCATTCTGACACCAACCTAACCGCAAGTAGCGGTTTGGGATCTTCTCAATCCGGTAGGTCAGTCTACAGCTTGACTCCCCACGAAAGCCAATTGATATGTCCAAGTTTCAAAAACTCCAACCACCAAGCGTCTGAAATCCAATACCCTGAACGGAGAAGCAAAGGAAAAGGGGGAGCCAGAGAGTACCTTGCCACTTCACAGCCTGTCCGTAGAGGTAGGTATGACACTTTGCTCCCTCCAGCCAGTTGTTAACGTTTGTGAAGGACATACCCAAAGACCAAACATCCGGATACTCCTCACCGTACGGAAAACAGGAGATCGGGGGTAACGGGAACTCGACAGGGAGGAGAAACAGATGGAGCAGCATATACGAGTAATGAATAGACGACGCCATTCCCAAAGCACAGTAATAGAGGGAGGAACATGCAAGTAGGAAGGAACAATTCGTGTAAAGATGCGCTCTCAGACGCTCTTGGAGGTACACAGCTTGGATGGGAGTGGAAAGGATGGCATGCGGCAGGGACCTTGAGCCTGTCGTGCTTCAGGATCCATGGGAATACAGCGCTTTCTGTGACTACAATTGAGAACTTGTGAAAAGACTCTGCAGTTAGCTGCGATGGTTGTGGGAGCTTCTTGATGGACTCTTGCCCCAAAGCTTTCAAATTGATCTGGGGCCAACCAAGCTCCCCTCATCACCTTCGCTTAATGATTGGTGAAATATCTCGCTCTGCCATAACTTAGCATTCTGGAAGAAAAATACTTTCTCAAAGTCGTTGCGAACCATGAACTCCACCAAAATCGCGACGCAGTTGTATGCAAAGTGTTTCATTCCTCTGGCATCAGACCTTCCATTGTTGAACGACCTCATGCACATTCTGGGAATTTCATTCCAAGAATACGAACGAAATCGATAGTCAGCAAAGGTACCAGTAAGATTGCAGAGGATTCAAAGTCAGATTGCGAGTCAGTGGAGAGGGGCTCGCACAAAGTTGAAGATAGGACGTCGCAATGAAGATGTACGGATCCGCGGAACCGGCGAGTTATGCTTAACGTAGGATAGCTGGAACGCGGGTAGCAGCCTTAGCACCATCCAACTATGCATGGTCAAGTCGCGCGGCCAGGCCACGCGACGGATACAGTAAGGCGCATGGTTCATAAAACTTTAGTGGATCCTTTCGCTTGGAGGTATGTGTGCTTTGCAAAGGAGATCGAGGACAACCCACGATTCAACTCAGCGCTTGGCTGCCCTCGAAGCGGTGCAGGAGGGGCAGGATTAATCCGCAGATCGTCGATTCTAGAAAAATTGGGATTTTGCAAATTGAATCCCCCCAATTTCGGTCCTCCTCGACCCTGCCGCCGATGTCCCAAGATTAGTATCATGCCCATGACTCTGGGCGTTTCATCCGTTTCTGGATCTGTGAAAGCGATTTGCAGGCCAGCATGAGCTGTCATCATAGCTTGATTTGCATGATCTTATGCAATCTAAATACTCCGCTACCTGCCTTCGCTTTCTTGAAACGTTTTCTGCGCTTTTAATTATTCCGTCACATTTGAATTGCAGCAACATGTTCAAGCCAGGTCTGACCTTTTGATTGTGCTTATCAATGCTTTCCTGTCATTCATTTGTCGAGCTCGAAAAGGGTTATTCTCACGGCTATTTTGATACTGCTGCGAGATGTGCCGATTCACAATGCCACACCAGAGCACGGAATCCATCTAGGTCACCGCATGATGATAACTGCAGGAACTTTGCTTCCCTGCGAGCTCGGACTTTACCTCCTATCCAGAACGCTATCCCGAGCCCAGCATCACAAGATGTCTTCCAGGGAGTACCACCAGCCCCAAACGCTCCTATTCGACCTTCTTTTCTCTCTTCAACACCGCTAGATCAATCAAGTTCGCGCTCAGTCAGTGTTCAAGGCCTCCTCAATCCTGCAGGAGGTCATTTCTCTGATATACAAACTTGTCGGCGGACTGCTGAGCGCTTCGACTCTCCCCCAAGGCTAGCTTCGATAGGATCGACATCTCGTAGGGCAACGCCCTCTATGCCTACGGCCTCCATGACAAGCCGTTCACCAATCGACGTCTCACTACCCAGTGTTACGCCTTCTCTGATAGGCGTATACCCTCCGCCTGCAGGTCGATCAATGACGCCTAGTTCTCCATCAAATCATGCTCCGAGCGGAACCATCCACAATCGACAGTCGTTATTCGTGCTACCTCGAGATCATGTAAATGCCAACAATGCGCCCGGTTCTCTCAGTCTCTCGGAAATGACTACAGGCCTTCCGGTTTCGTCAAGATCTCACGCTCCTAGTCTGCCCCAGGCCAGATCTTCTCCATGCCGCCAACTGAGTCAAGGGGCTCCTTACTCTCAGGGGCAGAATTGTGGACGCCCACGCGGTGACAACCCAGCGCCTCCGCAGCCGGCTTCTCAAAGCGACAGCCTCAGTACCCAGTGCTCTTCTTATAGCCAGGTCAGCCGGACTGAGCCCGCTATTACACCACCCATAGCGTCCACCGGCCAGCCTCGGCACTTTTTACCTAGTCCGTCATCTGGTCCCGCATCGACAATGCCGCAGATGCTGCAGAGTGCGATGGTTTTCGAGGTGCCTACATCAAGCACGGCAGCACAGAGCCAATACCAAATGATGCTGCTGGAAACAGAGCAAGGTCCCATTCAGGTACCTATTGACGTGCAAGCCGCGTCAAAAGTTGCTGACGAGAAGCGAGAGCGAAATGCCACCGCCTCCCACCGTTTTCGTCAGCGCCGAAAGCAGAGAGAACGGGAGACTGCTGAGAAAATTGCCAAATGGGAGGCACAAGTATGGGAGACATCAGAGGATAAAGAACACTACCTTAAGGAGAGGGACTACTTCCGGGACTTGGCCCTCCGCTATCGTATACCCATTATACCACGGCCACTATCGCCAAGGCACGGACGGCATGCCACGCAGGGTAGAGCATCGCTTGCACGATATCAAGAAGCTGAGGGTAGTGGTCAAACTGGACTATATACAAGTTCCTTCGTCCCGTCTCAAAGTCTGCTATCATCGGCCGTGGAGCTTCCTCCACCAATGCGTCCATAGGAACGCATGAGTGCTATACCCTCCGCGTTCATTCAAGGCGGCAACAGACAGAGACCACAAGGGCCCTTCCCATATAATCCGGGGCTCTTCGACCAATCCTCACGGTGATAGCGACTGGCATTCAGGTTTCTGATACCCAATCACCAAAAGCGATGTGCAAATTGTATATATTTTAATTAACGGTGTTTGGATGGGATTCTATCTATTCGGAGCGCTTGTATATAGAATATACATAGCCTGGTGTTGGCGATGGTATACTACGGTATCAGGCGAAATTATCGTTAGTACGCGCTAGGAAAAACACTCGGTCCGGCTTTAGACCCTATGCATTTTATCTATCCTAATATTGTGTATGCCCTCCCTGCGCAGTAATTACAGCTTCACATCTCTTCTTCATCTCATCCAATAGATCATGGAGGAATTCTGGCGTAATTGACTCCCAAGCCTCATATACCGCAGCTCTTAATTGGTCATATGTCATATTTTCTGGGAAGTTCGCCGCAATATAGTCTTTCATTTTGTTCCATACCGTCTCAATCGGGTTCAGATCAGGTGAAAATGGAGGCCAATCGATTACATCGACTCCCCATTCGCGTAGTTCCTCCAAAGTCGATGCCCCATTATGGCCAGGTGCATGGTCTTGCATCAGACGGAGGTCCGGATGGAGACGCAACCACCCATGAATCAGGGGGAGAATTCGCTCAGAATAGGTTATTTGGTTGATCGAACCCCATTCTTTTTCCCAAAATAGGCATGGACCTTTCGAAGTATCATTAAATCCTCCCCAAAACATCCATCCTATCCTCCTTTGGACCTTTTTTTCTATACAAGTAGGGTCCAATTCTTCCCCTTTTCGGCGGGTTACCCATACCCGGGTATGGCGTCCCCCAGTGACCCAGGTTTCATCGGTCCAAAAAATCGAAGCCCATTGCGCATATGTCCAATTGCGGTGTTCCATGGCCCATTCAAACCGCTTTCGTTTATTTTTCTCCGAAAGCGGTGGCTTCGTACGCGCCATATATCGTTTGAAGCCAGCTTTGCGTAATGCGGATCTGATTGCGTATTCCCCAACACCCCACCGGTTGAAAATGCAGCTCAGCTGTAAATAGGAGTACCGGCGACCGTGTTTGGAAGAAGTAACGAATTCGATGAGTTCTTCTTGCTGTGATTGGCTGAGTATCATACGTCGTCCTCTGCCCTTCTTAGGGGTAAATCGGGGGGCCTGGCACGCGTATTGGACCTGTCGCTGGGTGCAATGAAGCCTTTGCGCGATATCTGCGTAGGTAAGGCCTGCATTATGTAAAGTACAGGCCTGAATTCGTTGATCGCGCGGTAGTTGGCATGATTTTTTAGGGGTGGAAGGGGGCTCCATAGGCGGTGATATTCGCGGTGGTAGTAAGAGTAAATAGAAGTTGTAAATAGAAGATGGTAGATATTGTGTAGAGCCGCTATACCTGATAGCGTTTAGCGGGCGCCAAGCCTCCTAGCGCGTACTAACGATAATTTCGCCTGATACCGTAGTATACTGTCGCATTTCCCCAGCGCATCTTTTCGCCAAGAAAAAGCACACCGACACCAATGGCTTGTCTGACTAGCAGGGCCTCTTCGACTACTAGTCCGCTGCCTCCGGGCCTCTTGTAGAGCGCCAATTCGGCTACATGGCTGTACAATGTCATGGAATGGAGGCATTGAATATTTACTAGCGTACCTAATTAGGCTTAGCGGCAAGCGGCTTTGGGGGCGGGCAGTTTTCGGGGGCAATACGAGTAATGATTGGTGAAAATTCCCCACTCTGCAATGAGTCAGCATCCTTGAAGAGCTGTGAGGTCGTCCCCACCTTCCGGTCTGCGCGGGATCGTTGGAAACACTTACATCTGGGTCGTTGCGAACCATGGATGCCACCAATACCACGACGCGGGTGTACGCAAAGCATTTAATACCTCTTGAGTCGGATCCTTTGGTGTTGAACGATCTTATGTACGGTCTAGGAGTCTCAACTTCTCTTGCTCTTACAGACGTGGTATCAATCGACAATCCAATTCAACTCAGCTTTATATCACGTCCTGTCATCGCTCTCATCCTCGTACTGCCAACATCCGAAGAATATGAACGGCACCGACGGTCAGCGGGTAAAACAGTCAAAGTTGCAGAGGATCCAAAGGCAGAAGGAGTCATTTGGTTTCGACAGACCATCGATAATGCTTGCGGCCTCTACGCAATCTTGCACGCCACCTGTAACTTCGAAACAAGAGGATTCATAGGTATATCAATCATGCCCCCAAAGGAAACCTTGCATTGACCGTAAGTGGCGGGGTAGAACCCGAATCCCTGTTGAGCAAACTCTGTGCTTGCTCAAGCAGCGAACGAGAGGCCTTGCTTAATGACTCGGCAGACGTTGAGACAGTCTACAATAAAGCTGCTCTACGTGGTAGTACATTGCCTCCGCCGGCCGAAGACGAAGTCGATTTACATTATGTGTGCTTCATCAAGTCTCCGAATGGCTCAGTCTACGAGATGGACGGCGATGCCAATGGGCCAGTCCAGACAGATATTACGTTAAAGCAGGGAGAGGATATGTTGGAGGCATCAGCGCTCGAGTGTGTAAAACGCTGTATTGCTAGAGAGGATGCAGATATGAAGTTCAGCCTTCTTGCGCTTGTGCAGAATTTTAGCAATTCAAATTAGACTCATTGGACCTTCCACCATGCTCCAATATCTGTTTTGATAGTCCGTATTGTCACAGACATCAAACATGTTCTCGCCCGTGAGCGTCCGTGCTTGCCAATTCAAAAACTCACGACCATATTGCCGGAGCATATCCGTGACACTAAAAAGGCTCCAGGATGCTGCGATGTGTAGAGGGGTCCAGCCTTCATGGTCTATCGCGTTAACATCAGCACCGGCTACGAGGAGGAGTCTGACGGTTTCGATAATGTCTTCGTCCATCCACGCTGAGCGAGGTCCGGCGATTGCGAGATGGATGAGCGGCGAGAAGCCGCCGTCTTTAGTAAAGCGAAGCTGGTTTGGATTAGCACCAAACCTCAGGAGTAGTTCGATGGGAAATGTAAGCCCGTACTCAACAGCCCACGCAAGCGGCGTCCTGCCCAGCGCATCGGGCATGTCGATAACAGTCGCAATTTCCTCCGGTTTGAGGGAAATGAGGTAATCAGCCATCGAGTTGTACCTCGTGTCGATTTTGAGAAGTACTTCATGTAGCTTGGTAAAGCCTCGACTAGACTTGTGCTCTTCGTGGGCCTGGTCATAAGCTCCCGTGCGTTGGCCTCGTGCTCCAGCTGCAAGCAACCAATCATTTATCGTCTCAATTGGTCGACTTGACGTAACGGATTAGTCTTCTCCGCTCTCAGGATCTTGAAAGGTTTTCACTCACTTTCCGATCTCATCCGTTCTCCTGACAAAATCGTCGTCCTGCGCCCCGAATCTCAAGAGAGCAGAATACATAGCCATCGCACATTCTTGCCCAGAACCTCTCCAGCAATAGTGAGCCGCATACTGTACACTCTGGTCAGTAGATAACACATGATGGAGACCATTGATTTACATAAAGAAGGCCGAGCCCGTAGGGATCATGATCCCACAAGCTGCCTTCGCAGCGTACAAGAATATCATAGACGCCGTGAATGTCTCCGTTAACGACGTGCATGAAAATCGTGGAACCGTACGGTCTCTGGCAGATTGGAGTCGAATTCCGGTTGAAATTGGCTTCAAGCGACAGGGCAGTATTTTGATGCGTATCTGTTTCAGCAGAGAATCTGTAAAGTCCTCTGTCTGAAACGAGATCACTAGTCCGGAAGACTTGTGTATGCCCGAAACCCGCCGACGGTAACGGAGGGTGTTCTTCGACGTCAAATGTCAACCTGTCTATATGGCCATCGCCTTCTACTTGCTCTGAGATGATACCCGGTGTGCAAGGGCTGGGCTGACTTGAAATATCGAAAAGGGTGTTTTGTGGGATTTGAACGTTTCCACTGGAGAGAGGGTAGGCATGGGCGGTCGCCGTTGCGGTTGGCAAGATCTCCTTTCGGGGAAGACAATGTCCGCTGTCAGGAGTATGCATTATGTCTTCCCCCTGATATTCCAATCCTAAAGCTGTTCTATCCTTGGCGACGTCTTCGTTTTCGTGGCGCTTACGCTTCTTGCAGCCCCTTGTGAGGGGAGGTTCCACTTTAACATCTGCGATAATTCAATAGATATAAGAATATAGAGAGGTAGATTCATACGTATATGGTGAAGCTTGCAACGAAAGGCTTTGTCCGCAAGTTTAGGACAGAAGAGGGAGTCACGGTGTTGGGTGATGTATTTGACGAGTTTCACACGCTGATCTTCGTCGAGTTTCTGCAGTCTGTGCTTGCCCAGGGCGCAAAGTATCAAAAGTGCATAGGACCAGCCTATGACTCTTGAAACGAGCCATAGATATTGCCTTGCAACTTTAGTTTCATTGCGCTCGATTTGAGCGTCTCCCGGATCTGCTAGAAATGGATACAAGTTTTTCAAATAACCCTCATGCTCATCGGTCAAACCTCTCCTGTTTATGCGATTGGCATTTTCCAGAAGCATGTCATGATAATCCTCGAGCGTCCGGTCCTTCCAGGGCTTACGCCGGTCCGAAAGCTCGGTGAAAAAGGCAGCCGTTGCGCTGCGACAGTGGACAACGATCTCTTCAAGCTCTTCGTCTGCAAGGCCTTTGAAGCTGTCATACCACTGAAAACAAGGATTGGTCGGCGTGCCGAAAGTGATACTGATTGGCGACATTGTACGCTAGCATGGAGGTTATAAGATCAGGCTGCGAGATCAGGCTGCGTGGCCAGACTGCGTGCTCAGGCCATGAGAATAGGGCAGGCTTAGTAAGAGGGGAAATTTCAGCCACTGACACGTATGTACAACATCAACAGGGTAGCATCATACCTTCTCTGCCAACTGCGCAAGGTACAGGCTACGCCCGGTTTCGCTTGAAGCGAAGAGGACAGTTGCCAAGTTCGCCTCATTCCGCTGCGCGGATAGGTCTGCGACTACCTCGGTTTCTGCGTTTAGCGTGATCTGTGACGCCCCACCATAGCTGACCTCATGTCGGCGAGGCCTTCCTTGCATCGCCTTGCTCGCCGTAAATCGTGGTATCAAAGAGGATGCCCAGGTAATTTTGTGTGGAAGAAACACATGGAAATTCAACCCCGAACGAAACTCTTTCGGATGGACAATGGGATACAGATTTAGGGTGTACTTCTCAAAGCACTTCTGCCACCTGGAGATGTCCTTTGAGATGTATGATTGCGATCGCGCCCCCAATGATGTTACAGGGATGATGCTTTACACACACGCCGTGAAAACAGGGATTTCGATCGAAGGCCAAAAGAATACCATTGATCAAGCACGATGAGTGAGAAAATGCGGCAATGGCATCGGCAATATTCTGTACTAGCCAGTTTGAATCCCATGTCTTGATATTGAAATCCCACAACTTTCTGCCCATATGGCTGTTTTCGGATGGAGAAGATCAGCGAAGTTGCAGAATGGATCAGTTCCCTACCCTGCCGATTCGATGGAAACCCTATTGTCGGGCTCACCGGCTCCTGGCAGCTAGTGAATCAGGTTGGAGGAGAATTGGAGTTAGGAGACAAATACATCGTCATGAAGGCCCAAGGTGGAGCAACCATTACTATTAGAGGCTTTTACTTTGACCAGGAGGTGGAAAAATTTATCTCAAGCCTCAGGCCAGTTGAGTACACTGATGAGCTTCGACAGAACCAAACCTGACACAAAATATGTTTCGTCTCTACTACCTGATTCAGGATTCACCCGCATTCGGATTATGCAATGGGATTCTCTTTCACTCTTACAACAAACAAAAGCAGCACACTCACTCCCATAATCTCAAAAAGAGTAGGTACTAATGACGTTCGTCGTAATGGAAGTCTCACTGCCCTCCGTGAGCAAGAAATTGAATTTGGCAACCCGAGCATTCTCCACGACAGCTTCCAACCGAGCCAGACCTTGCGCCTTCTGTGACGAGTTGCTTGACAAGATTCGTAGCTTCCAAGACCGGGCTGCCACACTTCAACCACCCTATTGAGCTTCGTTGATTCTTCGATTGACTTCTTGGCTTCTTCTCCCTTCTCGATACTTCTCATAGCCAAAATCACCGCGGCCGCATTGCAGCGGGTGAAGTAGCGAGCTGTTTCGAGACCAAGTCCGACATTCGAGCCTGTGACCACAATGGTCTATATTGAAAGGTCGTTGTTAGGATATGGGAGTCCAACGGAAAAGTGTCTGCAGAAGAAGCCCAGATCCATTGTTGTTGCGGTCCAATTGTTCACTTGCTGTGTCTCTCTGAAATGAGGCTTGGAGGAGGGGTCACAAAAAGCAATGGGAGAGTTGATGGCGAAGATACTCAGGATTGCAAACGAGAACTTTGTCGGCGTTAGTAGTATAACACCGATCAAACACTGAGCGTCGACGTCAGAGTTTATAAATTCGTACTTGTAGGTTGCGCATGCGTTTTAACTCCTCTTGCCAAGAAGCAAATTAGAAATCGCTAAGGAACTGCTACGGGTTTTCGATGGATCAAGGCCGATAATTAGAGGAAGCAGTGAAAGCAATAATTGCAGCAACAAGATGCTGGCCAGCAGAAGTAGCAACATAAACCGGCGTTATTTATTCTCTCCTGGAAATTCTGCCCTAAGCCAAGGATCGCTAAGCAAATCCTTCGCCGTACTTCGGTCTTCTGGTTGCCATGTGAGCATCCTACTCACAAATTTTAGGAACATCCTCTTGTCTTCGCCGTCGATTTTGCTGGTAGAGTTTTCAAGGCTGAAACTTTGCGGAGTGAGGTCTGGGCCCTTTAGCTTGCCTGTTTCGCGTGTGAACAAACACAATATAGAATTTAGACCTGTCTCTGAACAAGGACTCACCCTCAAGATCATAAAACATTGAAGTCCTTTTTCCCCGCGCAAGGAGATCTTGTGGCGGGGGCCCCAGCAGTGCAGTGATATGCGCAAGATGCATTTGATCGTCATACTCGGATTCCAGAGGATCGACCGCTTCGAAAAGGGGCTTGTTTTCCAGTAAATCCCATAGCTGTGGCAAACATCAGACTTTATAACTCGCCAGTACCAAAAGAGTAACGAGACTACCATGACACCCAAGTTCCATATATCAGCACTGTATGTCCAACCTGCCTCAAGAATCACTTCCGGAGCACGGTAGACCTCGGCCTGAATGCAACCGTTATTGGAAACGTCTCCTTGAACCGAGAGACCAAAGTCGGTAATAGAAACTATGCCCGTTACCGAAGTGGGTTGGCCGTAATTATTCCGAGAGAGATAAATTGTTCGGTCATCGTATTTCTTTTGGGGAAGCGGGTTTTCATTTTCATTACGAGCATCTCTCTCAAGAATCGATTTATCTTCAAGCCTGACCATGATATTATCAGGTTTGAGATCTGTTATGTCAATAAGCAAATCTCTTCGAAGGGGTGTACCCTCTGCATTCAGACGGAATATGTGCTATATTTACCGGTGTGGACAATGTGGCATTCCGTATGAAGGTAATCAAGACCGTGAAGTAGCATTTCGACCATGATTTTAAGGATCTCGGAAGGAATGATATTTCCCTCGAATCGCTCGTTCAATAACCAGAGTGGTTCGCGCAATGGCTCGAAAACGAGACAGATATGATCTTCATAAGTGCCCCTCAGCGTAAAAGAGTCGAGTAACGTCCGGACAAAGTGTCGTCCTTCATGATGCGGATTTGCCTTCGAGATGAGCTGCGTAATGCATAATTCGCTTGCGGCTGCTTTCTTACTAGCACGGTCGAGGGCGTTTATTTTAACCGCAACATAGCGCTCGGCGGACCACCGGATTCTAGATCGATATTTAATGACATGCAATTAGCAATATGGGACGGAGAAATACGAACTGGTGAAGATCTCTCGCGAGCCAAACGGTGGAGTTGGTGCCGTAACCAAGTTTGGTAGCGACCTGATATCTGCCGTTGAGTACCTCGCCAAGGTAGGTCGGATAGAAGCGCTTAGGGTCGTAATAAGGTGTTCTCTCTTCCTCAATTGGCTGGCTCTTATCAAGAGCTGATGCGACGGCTGTGGATAGCGGCCAGGGAGAATAATGTAGCGCTCTGAGAGGGCTTATCATCCAACTTTTGGCTCGCAACATAATGCTAGACATCCAAGTGTTTACGAAATGGAGTATTTGCTTAAGCACTGGATGAACACTAGGAAGGGTTGCTGAGTGGGAGTTTCATCATCTGCTTGATAGGTTACGAGAAGAGCTTCCCGAGAGGGTTTAGCGTCTTTGCTAGGGGACGAAATCGCGTTAGGGCTTTGCGTGATTAGGCAGCAACCTATGAGTCACTTGTTTTTCACCAACTGATCGTGGCAGTAAACTATAGTTATAATCTCTGAAAGAGAAGTCAGATAATTATTGAATTTACTATTTTCTGATTTGTTGCTCTCTGCACGTCCTTCTATACATCGATCGTCGAATCAACAGAGAACCCTTTCAAAATTGCAGAGAGCTTATCGCTGCTGTGCTCTGAATCCAAATTAATCCTGATTAATCTCTCAAACAGCACTTGCCATGTCTCGGTCATTTTCTACCGCGGCTCGAACTCTGCTTCACTTTATCTGGAAAGGCACCGATGCAGTGTCAAAGTATGAGACCATGATCAGCAACAAAGTCGCTCAAAATTCGAAGCTCAAAGGAGCCGATAAAGTCGAAATTGGGTGGGTGATTCCTCTCGCCCAAAGCCGTCTTGCTGATTATTCTTAGTGGAAAAGAGCATAGCTCACCGAAGGATAAAGTGGATCGCGTGTCCGGACAAATCTACAACGGAGTAACTCGTCTCACATCAGTGCATGCATATGCCGATGGGAGGGTGGTTTATTCAAAGGATGATTACAACGATGCCCAACAATAGAGCTTCGAATTGTTGATTCACAAAACAGGGGTTGGGAGTAGCAACCGGGTGAGACTGTTGAAATACGTATTTTGTTTGATAGTGGGCCACGACCTTACGTAGAGATTGCATCCAAATTCTTTTACGACACAAAATCCAAGGTTAAAGAGGAGCTTTTGGATGGCTGGCGACCGGCGAAAATGGAGGGGACACCAGTTGGACTTAGTTTGAAGACCGAGGGCGGCGGCAGCGGCAACAGCGGCGACGACGAGGAGGAGCTTACAGACAGTTTGAGCAGGATGAGAATTTAGTCGTTCTTCATTGACTATCAAGATCTACAAACATAAGCTCGTTCAACTTATGCTCTGCATTGAACTTTGCTCGTGGCCTCAGTTGAGCTGATCCGGTTGATCGATGGAAGTGTAGTCTACTCGCCGCCCAAACAGAGGTCCTTCATTGTTTGGTCTCGCCATTCTCTTGTCCTTTTTGGTCTTGGAAGCTCTCAAGCCATTGTTGAGCCAAGAATCATCTGCCCGAACGCTTTCGTCTTCACGGAAGGGTGACAAGTTCCAGGTCGGCTCATGCAGCTCTGGCTTTCCGGCGCCTGAAGCTCTAACATCTTGAATATATCGTACAATGATTGTGTGCTATGCTACTTCTATTATACAAGTCTGAGTGAGAATGCCCGGTCCTGTATTGGCCTCTCGTTCTGTAGGTGCACGCATACTTTCGTAGCCCCAAATAAAACAGTCTCTAGATCTTTTGTAGGCCTCTATAGCCTGTGCCAGGCCCTCTGTCGACTCGGACCGGCTTCTTCTTCAGACGTCGATTTGACGAGATCTTGGGTGAAGAATTCGTGCGAGCTCCAACTGGCGTTCTGTGAGTAGGGCGAATGTAAGTTCCGTTATCCAGGGTAAGCTCGTCAGCCGACGTCTCAGATTCTAGATGAGCAGGGTCGTTTGATGACAGCGACACAAAGCTTTGTGTAGATGAACCTAAGGCTGAATGATCTGCATTCAGCGCCTTGCCGTTCGCCGAAGTTATGAGCTCTTCGCGTTTCTCTTTCGCCCAGTCCCTAGCGTTTCTCAAAGCGCCAGCTCCTTGTCGGAAAGTATCTGGATTATCAGTCATGTCCCAGCCCCTAAGCTGGGTCATGCGAAATTCGTAGTCGCGGTTGGGATTGGTGGATGGTGTACGGTGAGTAGTATATAATTTAAGCGCCCCAGAGCCACCATGATAAGTCGACGTGATCGTATACGCGTTGTTGTCATAAGCCGTCTCTGGATCAACAAATGACCGAAGCGCGTGTATCCCTCTGGCCCCCAAAGCACCGTCATACAGAGCTTGATTCCTGCATACTGATGTATCCCCTTTGGGACCTTTCCCCTCTGTGTAGAAGTTGGGCACGCATGGTGCGGCTGTATTCGTCGATGGCACAACGTAAGGCCCTAGCTCGTCCCGAATGCGTTTGTCCAAATTGGCTGGTCGAGATCCGTCGTAGAAGTCTGGCTGGCCTTTGGTAATGGAGCCGTCCGTCAGGTCTTTGAAATTTCCGAATGAGAGATTCTTCTGTGAGGGAATGTCGGCAGTACCAGCAATGATCGGGAACACTTTGCTCATCACTTTATTTTCAGTCAAAGCCTCCCGATTCTTCTTTTTGAAATTCAGAAACTGTTCGCGGGTAAAACGCGAAGACGACAGAGATGATCGCGATTGCGCCAGTCGTTGGTTGATATCTTCCATGTTTGCCGGCTCTTCAGAGTCTTCATCGTTATCATATTCTTCAGGGTAGATGTCATGATCGATAAGATGTTGTTCAAAGTCGCGATTATATGCAGAGCTTTTTCTCGTCGTCGAGGATGTATTCGATTCTTTTTCCGACTTGGCTCTTTTTCTGAAGCCCGATTGACTTGAGACCATGTTTCGCTGAGAGGGCTCTGCGTTCTCTGACTCAGGGTACTAGCATACAGTTAGTAGAGCTCTTTGGAAGGAGTTGAGCCTCTCTTACAGCTCTCAGGTCACCTAGGCTTGGTTCATCGTGCCTCGCAAAATGCTTGAGCTGTGTAAGATGAATGCTTTTCTTGTCAGATCGATGAGGTGGTGAAGAAGCAGCAGGCCACACCGTCCTTCGATCAAACTCTCGAAGAGCACGACGAGTAAGTCACTGTCGTGAGAGGTTGTTTCAGAAGAAACTGAGTGTTCGATGTCGTTGCTGATTCTCTTGCCTTTGTCGTTTGACGGGTGGTGGCGGCGAAGAAACTGTTGTAGGCTCTACTTCAACAGACAGCTTTCGCTTTCTAATGTTGTGCACTGAAGTCTTCGAAGACATTGAATCTCAATCTTCATGAAACAACGAATTGATGGAATGATAGAGCACGATCAAATGCGAGCGTGAAAATAGCGCGCGTCTTCACAACCATACTAGCGTATTCATAATGCGAGAATGACAGTCAATCAACGGAACGGCTGCTGCCTAAATAGTTAAAAATATCTATGCGTAAGTCTTTTCGCATTCTTACTATCGTTGCATCGAGTGAAATGATAATGATGTGAGCAGCTCAGCGCACAGCAGCTGAGAGTCGACACTCAGGTCTATCGAACTCATAGATGAGGAACTTGATGCGTGGATTTTGCCTTCTGTCTTGCCTCTTCCCCATGCCAAAACGCCCCCTGTCAATCAAGATGTGGTCATGATGTACTGACAGATCATTTACGATAGAATTTACGTGTGATCGACAAATATCGGCTGCAAAGAAGAATCGATGGTGGCAGCTTCGACGCTGTGTATATCGATAATAGATGCAGACGTTCTAGCTGCTTCTCGAGACTCACAGCGCACAAGAAATTCACGTTGACATCGAGGAAGAAGTTGTCATCAAACTCGAGCATATATTCATCGATCCCTTCGTTCTTCAACGCGAAGTCGATGTCTATCAATTTCTCTCTGACGATGTTGATATTTCTCAAGTTCACGCTTATGAGACGGAATGCAAATTCAACGTCATGGTATTTGATCTTCTGAACCCAAGTCTGGAAGATCTCTTCAACTTTTGCGATCGCAAGTTCTCTCTCAAAACAGTGCTGATGCTAGTCGATCAGCTCATTTGTCGTCTTGACTATATTCATTCCAAAGATGTCATTCATCGAGACATCAAATCGAAGAATTGTTTGATGAGTGTGAAGAAGAATGAGAATCAGATTTATGTGACCGACTTGAGCCTCACCACGAAGCGCCGTGCAGCCCAGGCGAAGGCAAACACCGATCGTGCCCTGAATTCAAAGTTGTTGAGCACGGCACGTTTTGTCAGCGTCAACGATCATTTGAATGTCGATGAGTGAAACGTCCTTGGCTCTTGCTTCTCGAAGGCTAACAGATATCTAAGTGCAGCATCGCTGCGATTGTTACGATCCTAGCTACGCACCTATGTTGGTAGCTATGTTGGTGGCTATGTTGATGACTATCGCCGGCCGCTCGCCGCTAGGCTATAGGGTTGTTCCGAGGCCAACCCTATTCAGGGTTAGCTT
>JAABVA010001779.1_pt1 | contig 22412 bp, 19 predicted proteins | sample 5560331 | NCBI WGS metagenome assembly JAABVA01 (sample SAMN12812661, study PRJNA571458) | rock metagenome | isolation source: Antarctica rocks | place: Antarctica: Victoria Land, Mt New Zealand sud | collected 2016-01-07
ACGGCACCGTGCTGCGGGCCGACCTCCTGGTGACGGCCACCGGCTGGACCGCTCCGACCTCGCTGATCAACATGGCCGGCGACCGGCCGGTCTGGAATCAGGAGGCGGCCCGCTTTGTGCCCAGCGGGACCGGATTGCCGGACACTGTGCTGGCTACCGGTGGACTCGTCGGCGATGGGACCTCTCAGGAGCTCGTGGCGCACGGCACCGCCGTGGGCACCTTGGCAGGAAGCCGTTCGAAGGGCCGCTCCGGCACCCACGTGCCGGCCCTTTCATGCGCGCCCCACCCGGCGATCTTCCGGGCCTCCACCCATGGCTTCGTCGACTTCTCCGAGGACGTGTCGAGCAAGGACATCCTAGCGGCGGCCAAGGAGGGCTACGACTCCAGCGAGTTGGTCAAGCGTTTCACCACCGCCACCATGGGGCCCTCGCAGGGGAAGCTCGAGACGATCAACACGGTCGCGATCCTGGGCGAGGGGACCGGTCGTGCGATCGCCGATCTAGGCACCACCGTCTGGCGCCCGCCGTATGCGCCGATGAGCCTTGGCGCACTCGCCGGCCGGGTCTTCGAGCCGATCCGCGTATCACCCATGCAGGGCTGGCACGAGGAGCACGGCGCGGTGCCACTGCTCGCCGGGCAGTGGGTCCGCCCCGACCACTACGGAGATCCAGAACAGGAAGCCCGCAACGTTCGGGAGCACGTCGGCATCATCGATGTCACGCCTCTCGGAAAGCTCGACCTACAGGGGCCGGACGTCTCCAAGCTGCTCAACCTCGTCTACGTCAACAAGTGGTCGGCGCTCGACGTCGGCTCGGTGCGCTACGGCGTGATGTGCGCCGAGGATGGCGTCGTCATGGACGACGGCGTCACCGGCCGGCTCGGGGAGAACCGCTACCTCATGTCCACGACGTCCTCCGGGGCGGCGTCGGTCTGGGAGTGGCTCGAGAACTGGTTGCAGACCGACCGCACGCACTGGCAGGTGCACGTCACGCCGGTCACGACCGCCTACGCGAGCATCAACATCGCCGGGCCCAAAAGCCGCGAGCTGATGGAGCGACTCGTCGAAGGCGTCGACCTCAGCAATGAGGCGTTCCCATACATGCGGGTCCGCGAGGGCCGGATCGCCGGTGTGGATGAGTGCATTATGTGGCGCATTGGCTTCACCGGTGAACTGTCCTACGAGATCCACGTGCCGGCGTCGTACGGCCTGCATGTCTGGGAGGCACTGCTCACAGCAGGCGCCGACCTCGGTGTGCAGCCCTTCGGCGTCGAGGCGCAGCGCATGCTGCGGCTCGAGAAGGGCCACCTGATCGTGGCGCAGGACACCGACGGGCTGACCCGGGCGCACAGCGCCGGGCTCGGCGGCCTGGTCAAGCTCGACAAGGACGACTTCGCCGGCAAGCCCGAACTTGCTTGGCACGAGCAGTCAGCGTGGGCCACCGCGCCGCGCCTGGTCGCCCTACAGCCGGTGGACCCAACGGTCGTCCCACCCGAGGCCAGCCAGATCATCACCGACGCCGGCGAAATCCTTGGCCGGATTACCTCCAGTCGCATGTCACCGACCCTTGGTCACGCGATCTGCCTCGGCCAGGTAGACCCGCTCGTCGCCGGACCGGGGACGGTCGTCACCGTCCGGCTTCCAGACGGCCGCGACATCAGCGCCACCGTTCGTGAAGACCTCGCGTTCGTCGACCCGGAAGGGGTGCGTCTGCGTGCCTAACGTCATCGTGTCCCCACCCGTCGCGAGGGGCCCGATCGCTGTTCCAGGGTCGACCGTCGTTGCCGGTGGATGGGTGGTCAGCACCCGCCGGAGCTCTGCTGGTCTGCGTCTGTGCGACGCCAGCGCGCTGGCCAAGGTGTTCGTGACAGGTTCGGCAGACGGCGTTCTGCAGAAGGCGTGGGGGGTCGGCTTTCGCAGCAGCACCCAACGGGATGGCGCTCTCGTCGTCGGCAGCGGGCCGGGGGAGTGGCTGCTGCTCGGCGCTCCCGGGGCAGCCCGGCAGCTGACCGAGCAGGTCCGCAGCCAGGCCGGCGAGGAGTTCGTGACGACGGTCGACGTGACGCACGGTCGGGCGCTCATGCGGCTCACCGGTGACGATGCCGCACGGATGCTGTCGAAGGTGTGTGCCGTCGACGTCTCCAACGCCGTCACCCCTGATCGTGCGGCGTTCCGGACGTCGGTCGCCAAGGTTTCCACCGATGTGGTCCGCGACGACCTGGGCGCCGGCGGCTCCGCGCCGTCCTACCTGCTGCACTGCGAACGATCCTCAGGGCAGTACCTGTTCGATTGCCTGCTCGACGCCGGCAAGGAGTTCGGTATCGAGCCGGCCGGTTCGAACCTCGACGGAAAGGACGCCTGACGTGGCTATGCCATCGGACCTGCAGATCGCTCGGGGCGCTTCGCTGAAGCCGCTCAACGAGATCGGGCACGAGATGGGCCTTGGCGACCACCTGCTGGAGCCTTATGGCGTCGGTGTCGCCAAGATTAAGCTCGAGGCCATCGAGGAGCTGAAAGACCGCCCGAAGGCGAAGTACGTGGTTGTCACTGCGGTGACGCCCACGCCGCTCGGTGAAGGAAAGACCACCACCACCGTCGGGCTCGGCCAGGCCTTCCGGCACATCGGTAAGAAGGCGACGATCGCGATCCGGCAGCCCTCGATGGGCCCGACGTTCGGTATCAAGGGGGGTGCCGCCGGCGGAGGCTACAGCCAGGTCGTGCCCATGGAGTTGCTCAACCTGCACCTCACGGGCGATTCGCACGCGGTGACGGCGGCACACAACCTGCTGTCCGCCATGCTGGACAACTCGCTTTACCAAGGCAACCCGACCGGTCTGTCGCAGCACGACGTGACGTGGCGGCGGGTGCTGGACGTCAACGACCGGGCCTTGCGCAACATCGTGGTCGGGCTCGGCAGCAAACTCGACGGTGTTCCGCGCGAAACAGGCTTCGATATCACTGCCGCCAGCGAGGTCATGGCTGTCCTGGCCCTGTCCACGTCTTTGCAGGACCTGCGCGTCCGGCTCGGCCGCATCGTTGTGGGTTACACCCCGACCGGTGAGCCGGTGACGGCAGACGCGCTGAAGGCCGCCGGGGCCATGGCCGTGATTATGCGGGAGGCGCTCAAGCCCAATCTCATGCAAACACTCGAGAACACGCCCGTCCTAGTTCATGCCGGTCCCTTCGGCAACATCGCGCACGGCAACTCCTCCGTCGTCGCCGACCTTATCGGCATCTCCGGTGGCGACTTCCTGGTGACCGAGGCCGGCTTCGGTGCCGACATCGGCGCCGAGAAGTTCTTCAACATCAAGTGCCGTGCGTCCGGCCTGACGCCCGACGCGGCGGTCGTCGTCACAACGATCCGGGCGATGAAAGCGCACTCCGGCAGGCACAAGATTGTCGCCGGTCGAGCGCTGCCGCCGGACCTGCTCAAGGAGAACCCGGACGAGGTCCACATGGGTGCGGCCAACCTGCGCAAGCAGATCGAGAACGTGCGGCTGCACGGCGTCACCCCCGTGGTGGCCATCAACGCCTTCCCCGATGACTTCCCCTCAGAGCACGCAGCCGTACGCCAGATCGCCGCCGAGCTCGGGGTCCGCGCCGCCGTGTGCACCCACTTCGTCGACGGTGGGAAGGGAGCAACCGACTTGGCCGAGGCCGTGGCCGAGGCAGCCAACGAGCAGTCCAACTTCGCCTACCTCTACGCCGACGAAGACTCCCTGCGCGAGAAGATCTCGGCGCTGGCGACCAAGGTCTACGGGGCGGACGGCGTTGACTACGCCCCGAGTGCGGCCAAGCAGATCGACAACTACGAGAAGAACGGCTTCGGCACGTTACCGATCTGTGTGGCCAAAACCCACCTGTCGATCTCGTCGGACCCCACGATGCTCGGGGCGCCGACTGGCTGGCGCCTTCCAGTGCGGGAGGTCCGGGCCAACGTAGGTGCCGGCTTCATCTACCCGATCTGCGGAGATATGCGTACGATGCCCGGCCTGGGTACGTCGGCCGCTGCCGAGCGCATCGATATCGATGCCGACGGCGAGATCGTCGGCTTGTCTTGACGCTTTCCGCTCCAAGACGCGCATGACCTACAACTTCATGGCCGAGCCGCTGGCGGTATTCCTCGACCGGGTCGCCAGCGATGCGCCGGCGCCGGGCGGAGGCGCCTGCGCAGCGGTATCCGTGGCGATGGCGGCTGGGCTGTGCGCGATGGCGGCGCGGTTCAGCGCGGCGACCGTTGCAGATGCTGCGGAGGTGGCTGCCCGCGCGGACGTGCTGCGCAACGAGGTGGCGGCCCTGGCAGCGCAGGACGCCGAGGCCTATACGCAGGTGCTTGCGGCCTACCAGCTGCCGCGCGAGCCTGATGCCGCAGGCCGACGGGACCGGATCCGACAGATGCTTTCGGCCGCTGCAGAGCCGCCATTTGCTGTGGCGACGGCTGCTGTTGAGATTGGGGCGCTCGCCCGGCGGCTGGCCGCCGAGGGCAATCCCAACCTGCGGGGGGATGCGGTCACGAGCCGACTGCTCGCTGCCGCTGGCTGCCGGGCTGCCGTCGAGCTGGTCGGCGCCAACCTGCTGCCCGACGACCCTCGGCTGGAGCGGGCCCACGAACTCGCTGATTCGTGGGGTGAGCCGGCGTGACCGCCACCGTCATCGATGGGACAGCGGCGGCGCGTCACCTTCACGACGACCTCGTCCGCGAGGTGAAGGCGCTGCGCGAGCAGGCCTTGGTGCCGGGTCTGGCAACGGTGCTCGTCGGCGACGACTACGCCTCGCAGGCCTACGAGCGGCGCTTGCAGCAGCTCGCCGAGGGACTCGGTTGTTACTACGTGAGCGCACGCCTGGACAACCAGGCCGAGCAGGCCGACCTGCTCGCGCTGGTAGGCGGCCTCAACGCCGACCCGCGCATCTCCGGGATCTTGGTCTTGCGTCCCTTGCAGCCGCACCACTGCGAGGAGGACATCTTCCGGATGCTTGACCCGGGCAAAGACATCGAAGCGGTGCACCCGCTCAACGCCGGTCTGCTGGAGCTCGGGCGCCCGCGTTTCATTCCGTCCACCCCCGCCTCCTGCTTCTACCTCCTCGATCATCACCTGCGACTCAGCGGGATCGATACCGACGCCTTCTATGCGCGTAGCTGCGTGGTCGTCCTTGGCCGGTCCAACAACGTGGGCAAACCGTCTTCGCTACTGGGCATGCAGCGCGGCGCCACCGTGGTTTCCTGCGACGTCAATACCTCCAAGGCAGGGCGATTGCGCGAGTTCACCCGTCAGGCGGATGTGCTGGTCGTGGCTGTCGGGGTTCCCGGCTTGATCCAGCCAGCAGACGTCAAGAACGGCGCGGTCGTCATCGACGTTGGGATCAACCCGGTTGCCGGGCCGGACGGCCGCACCCACCTGGTTGGCGACGTCGACCCGTCGGTCGCCGGCGTGGCCGGTGCGCTATCACCCGTACCAGGTGGGGTCGGACCGATCACCGACGTCTGGCTGCTGCACAACGCGGTCCTGGCCGCCACCCTGCGGGCAGGGGCGGAGCGGGACGACCCGACGCTCAGTGGCCGGTCCGGTTGGGCGGCTTCTGGGTATTAAGGCGGCGACCTCGCGTGGGGCCTTGAGACGTAGGATCGCGAGTCGCGTCGTCGATTGCTGTTGTGGAGGATTTCGCCGCGCGACGGAGAGGCACGTGAAGGGGGGTCGCACCGGGTGCCGGTCCGGCGCGGCTCCACCGGCGCGGCCGGGGGTGAGCATCGAACAATCGGTGGGCGTTGCGCCAGAACGTTGGCCCAGGTTCGTCCCGAGCTGAGAAGCCGTGGGCGTAGGTCCAGCTAGGTCGGGAGGGCTGGCTCGGGCGACACGCGCGGTAGGAACCGCACGGTGGCTGTGCCAAGCAGCAGCACGAGCACGCCGTAGATGCCCAGCCCGGCGGCAGCCGCGGGGCCGAAGGCAGCCGTGGCAATTCCGGCAGCGATCGCGAAATCGCGCATAGCAACCGGCAGCAGCACCGAGACGGCCCGAGTACGGGGGAGCCGGTAGCTGACCAGCGCACCGAGGGCGGTGCTTGCCATAAGGAACAGCAACAGCGCCAAGCCGGCCCGCAGGTAACTCGCGCTCAGCCGCACCTGCCCCGCAACCAGCCAGATCAGGACTAGGACCGCAGCTGAGCTTGCGACGGCACTGGTGGCATCGGCAAGCGGCGCCAGCCGCTGCGGCAGCCGAGCGCGCACGAGGCCGGCCAGCACCAAGGGGATCGCCACGATACGGACGAGGGACAGCAGCAAGCCGGTACTGGAGAAGGTGCCAGCCGAGCCGGCCAGCAGATGCAGCACCGGGCCAGCGGTGGCGATGCTGAGCAGCGTCGCGCCGACGAGGACCGCCGCAGTCACCGACGCCTGCCCGCCGGCCAGCGCCGCCAGGGCTACGGCGGCCACCTCGCTGGGCGCCACCCCGGCAGCAAGCACCCCGAGCCGAAGCTGCCCGACTGGGACCAGGCGCGATGCCAGCCAGGCGAACAGCGGCAGCACGACGGCACCGACGACCACTGCCGCAAGCACCCGACCGAGCTCCTCGCGGGCACGCGAGAGCGCGGTCGTCGGCAGCCCGAGGCCGACTGCTGCCACGAGGACGATGAGGGCGAGGTTGACGCCGTCGTGACCGACAGTGGCGCGCGGGGGCCCAGACCACAGGACCCCCACGGCCGCAAAGGTCAGCACCAGGGCCAGCAGCCAGCGGTCAAGCAACCGCGCGGCCGCCGTCACTGCACGGTCTGGCTCGTGGCCTGTTCGTCGTACTGCGACAGCCAGGCGATCGTCTGCTCCCGGAACCGCGACAGTCCCTTGTAGTCGATGAGCTCAGGAGGCAATGAAATCAGCACCCGGTGCAGCCGCTGGCCCCAGCCAGGGACGGTCACGAGGTCGCGCAGGCTGATCAGGTAACAGCGGATCGGGAAGACGATGCCGTTCGACCGCGGCAGCCGGAAAAAACTCTGCAGCTCCACCCGCAGGTGCACCTTCTCGCCGAGGTTGTCGGGGGTGACGGTGGTGCGGTCCACACCCCACTTCGGGTAGTTCTCCGGGCTCGTGTCCAGTCGCGGATTGATCGTCATCGTCCAGTTGAGCCGGCGCACCGGGCGCCCCTGCTGGAGGTTGAGCAGGTATTTCAGCGCCCGGTCGAACACCCCGAGCTCGTGCGCCAGCGGCACCGGACCGTGCCACTCGTGGAAGCTCATCCCCAGGTCGAAGTCCAGTGACCAGTCGGCCTGGGTCGTGACCATACCGGCGTCCATCCACAGGTCGTCGTGACGTTGGTCGAGCAGGCAGAAGTCGCCCTGACTCTGCCGCGTCGCGTACTCCATGGGCCCCAGCGCGTGGCCAATCGGGCCAGGAAGCGCGGTCGTCGTCGAGGGCAGCGAGGCAGTGTCACCGAAGGTGAACGTGTCCTCCACACCCAACGGCCGGTTGCTCCAGTGCCACTGGTCTCCGCTGCGCTCGAGGGCGAAGTGTTCCGGGTAGTCAGCGACCATGTTGGTGAAGAGCAACTCGAGCAGGTCCCAGCCGGCGAGGTCCATGTGCGGCAGCGACTGGCTGCGCAGCGAATCCTCGGCGAGCACCAGCGCCCGGTCCAGCATCTCCGCGACGTAGTGCTCATCGACGTCGATGGGGAACTCGAAGACCGAGCCGACCGGCCCGGGTGTGTGCGGCTCGATGTTGACCGCGTACCTGTAGGCGTCTTTGTCGAAGGGGAACGGGAAGCGCCGGACGGCGGCCGGGCTGTTGAAGAACGAGAAGTCATCGCGGAACGTCTCGGAGTTGAACACCAGCGTCATGGTTGCGTTCCTTTCCTACGTCGATGAGCTCATGGCCTAGGCATGCGGTCATAGGTCGAGGGTCAGCGCCTGGCCGCGAAAGCGCGACATGCAGATCATCAACGAGGAGCCGCTAGCGCGTTCTTCGGACGTCAGATAGTGGTCGTTGTGGTCGAGGACGCCTTGGCAGTGCACCACCCGGGTCTCGCACTGACCGCAGGCCCCCCCGCGGCAAAGGTAGGGCGGTTCCACGCCGGTCGCCTCGACGGCTTCGAGGATGCTCTCGTGCTCACCGACCCGGACATCCAGCGCCGAACGGGCCAGTCGCACCGTAAAGGGTGCGCCTCCAGGTGGGGCGAGGAACCGCTCGCAGTGCAGGTTCTCCTCCGGCCAGCCGGCCTGCCGACCGGCCGTGAGCACACCCTCGATCATGCCGCCGGGGCCGCAGACGTAGAGGTGGGTGCCCAGTGGTTGGGCGTCGAGGAGCTTGCCCACATCGATCCGTTCGCCAAGGTCATCCCGGTAGAGGTGCACCCGATCCTCGTAGCGCTCGCACAGGGTCGTGCCGTAGGCGCCCGATGCCTCACTGCGCATCGCGTAGTGCAACTGGAAGTCGTGGCCTAGGCGGGCCAGCTGGGCGGTCATTGCCATGAACGGCGTGATCCCGATGCCGCCGGCGATCAGGATGTGCCGACGGGCGAGCTGGTGCACGGGGAACAGGTTGCCCGGCGGCGTGATCCACAGCTCTGTGCCGACGGAAACCTGCGTGTGCATGTAGTGCGACCCGCCGCGCGACTCGGCCACCCGCAGCACACTGATCTCATAGGCGTCGCAGCGCTCCGGCGAGCCCATGAGTGAGTACGGGTTGCGGACCCGTCGCTCGCCGTCGTCCATCATCACCGTGACGTGGGCGCCCCCCGAGAAGCTGGGCAGTCGGTCGAGATCGACCGGAACCAGACGGAAGCGCTTGACGCGGTCTGCGACCTCGGACACGTCGACGACGCGGACGCGGATCTCGTTGACGTAGCTCATGCGTAGAGGTCCTGTACCGCCGGTCGTTCGGTCGGGTCCTCTGCGTTGACGCAGACGCCCTGGAAGGCGGCCAGCCGGCGGGAGAAGTGGTCCCGGACGAAAAGCAGGTTGCCGCAGCCGGCGCACTCATAGACCGAGGTCGTGACCCGTTCGGTTGTGAGCTTGCAGTGCACGCACTGGACCCGGCGAGCCAGCGACCCGACGTGCTCTGTGAGCACGGACTTGTGGTCGATGCCGTGCTCGATCCCCAGGCTCACGACCCGGCCGACAAGGCCTTCGGTGCCTGCGGCATACAGCTGCAGCCCCATCGTGGCATCGGTCAGAAGGGTATCCAGCATCCGCAGGAGTCCGTTCACGTCGGCGAACACGTCGAGCCGGTCGGTCTGGAGTCGGCGCAGCTCCGCCGGCGAGGCCTGGCTGGTGTCGACGTAGAGCACGTGGGTGCGCGCCGCGAAACCGCTTGGGGCAGCCGCCAGCAGGCGCGACAGTGCTGCGGTGCCCTCGCCCTCGACGGCCACCACGTTGCGCCGCGCGTTGGGCATCGCCCGCAGACCGTCGTAGGTGGGGCGGCTCTTGATCGTGGACGCCATCATCGAGCCGGCCTTCTGGATCGGCTCAACCGACCGCGGTCCGCTTCTTCTTGTCCGGGTCGTCGAACGGCAGCGTGTGGGCGATCGCCGGGGCGGTCAGCGATGTGCCGCGCACCTCCAGCTTCGTGCCGTGGACGGCAGCGTCGACATCGATCCTGGCGATCGCCATGGACCGGCCGGTGAGGGTGGAGTTCATGCCGCAGGTGATGATCCCGACCTGCGTGTCGCCGGAAAACAGCGGATCGCCCTCCGCGGTGGGCTTGTCGCTGTCGACCAGGACACCGAAGATCTTGAAACGCTCGCGCCCTTTCAGCTGGTAGTGCATCTCGGAGCCGCGGAAGCCGACTTTTCCAGGACTGACCGTAAAGTCCAGGCCGAGCTCCCAGAGGGAGTCGCCGGGCAGGCCAGTGGCGAAGGGGTACATCTCTGAGTTGTCGTAGGGGTAGAACAGCAAGTAACTCTCCACCCGCAGCATGTCCAGCACGGTGAACCGGCACGGGATGATCCCGAGATCCGCCCCGTCCTCCAGGATCGTGTCCCAGAGCAGCGGTGCGTCCTCGCCCTTGCAGAAGATCTCGTAGCCGCGCTCCCCGGTGTAGCCCGTCCGCGACAGGGTGACCGACCGTCCGAACAGCCGAGCCGGCATGTGATGAAAGTAGGGCAGATCGCGAATGCCGGGGACGTGCTTGGCGAGATAGTCCACGGCCCGCGGCCCTTGCAGCGACAGGTCGTGCAGGTCGTCGTCGAACAGGACGGAGACATTGCGGCCGGCGGCATAACGGGTGATCTGCTCGGTGCCGGCCCCGCTACCGTGCACGACCATCCACGAGTTGGGTCCGGTTCGGTACAGGATGCAGTCGTCGATAAACAGCCCGCGGTCGTCGAGCATCGCGGCGTAGGAAGCCTTGCCCGGGTAGATCTTCGTGACGTCGCGGGTCGTGGCCTGGTGCAGGACGGCGTGCGAGTGCGGGCCGACGACGTGAAGTTTCTTCAGTCCGGACACATCCATCAGCCCCGCCGTGGTGCGGATGGCCACATGCTCCTCGTGGATGTCCTTGTCGTAGGTCCATGCCGTGCCCATCCCGCTCCAGTCCTCCAACAAGGAGCCGAGAGCGCGGTGCCGGTCAGCGAGGGCGGAGGTTCTCCAGGTAAGCGTCAACACGTACTCCTGATCCAGAGTCTTGGAGGTGGGGGTGCCTGTCCTTGGCCGGCGGGCCGGACGATGAGCCTGGTCAATACGGGGACGCGGGGCACATCGGCGCGGACCCTACGGCCTGCGGATGGCCTCTGTCTGCAAGACCAGTGACCTCGGGCGGGTGTCAGGTCGCGTCTCCGTGGTGCTGCTCCTGTGCGAAGTCCCCCGAGCCGATGAGCTGCCAGGTGGGCAGCTCCCTGACCGGCTGGGCCTGCCGCCGCTGGCGCCACCACGGCCGGCAGAACCGCCACCAGGCCAGTGCGAAGATCAGGGCGGCCAGAGGGAGGGGCGCGCTGCGCCCGACCAGCAGGAGGGCACCGACCACGAGCACCATCGTGGCCAGGAAGACCATCCGGTTGCGTCGGGAGCGGGCGAGGAGTCGGTCGAGGCCGCGAAGGTCTGCCTCGGGAAGGCGGGCGGTGTTCCACTCGCGACCGCATACGCAGCGCACCACCCCGCCGGCGGGCACCGACGTGCTCGCGCCGCAGGGGCAACTCACCCGCAACGTCGGTGTGCGTCGGTGTCGGAAACTTTCGAGCGGCACGCCTGACCCCACCCCTCAGAAGGTCTTGCCTTTCTGAATTTCCACCCTACGCTGCGCATCAGGTTTCGTGTGGTGAAACCAGCCCCTCGCTCCAGGATGAGAGCCACCATGCCCAGTGCTACCGGTTCGAGCAGGACCCAGCCGCCCACGGCCTCGGTCGTCGTCGAGGAGCGCTCGTTGGACCAGACGCTCCGCTGGTGGGACGGCTTCGTCGTCGCCCTGGCCAATCCGGGCTTTCTGATCGCCTCGCTCGGCTTCTCCGTGGGCGCCCTCGGGGCCTGGGGTGCGGTGGCGGTCTGGACGACCTCAATGCTCTTGGGTGCGCTGCAGGGCTGGATCTATCAGGAGCCTGCCCTGATGTTCCCCGGCAAGTCCGGCGGCATCGCGCTCTACGCGCACGAGGCCTGGAAGCGCTACTCCAGCCTCGTCGGCCCGGTCGCTACCTTCGGCTACTGGTTCGGCTGGTCGAGCGTGCTGTCGATCTTCGGTCTGCTGGTCGGCACCCTCGTGCAGGCGGAGTGGTTCTCCACCGCCACCTGGTCGTTCAGTCTCGGCTTCTCGACCTTCGGGCTGCCGAAGGCGATTGGCATGCTGGCAATCGCCGTGGTCTGGTTCGCCAACACGCGCGGCATGAAGGCGGCGGTCTTCATCACCTACATCACCGGTGCGCTCCTGATGATCCCACTGTTCGTGATCATGTTCGGCCCGTTCGTGTCCGGTGACTTCCACTCCTCGCGCCTGACCTGGACCATCCCCAGCGGCTTCGGCGGTTGGCGGCTGGCCCTCGTCTGGCTCTACCTGATGGGATGGTCGTCTTACGCGGTCGAGACCTGCGCGACCTTCGCCCCCGAGTACCGCGACACCCGAAAGGACACCACCTGGGCGCTGCGCTCGTCGTCGCTGTTCAGCCTAGGCGTCTACTTCTTCCTGCCGCTCGGCATCGTCGGCACCCTCGACGCCAAGCAGATCAACAACGGTGCAGCTGGCCCTTACATCGTCACCGCCCTGCAGCACGTGATTGGTGCCGGCAGCGGGTTCGCCACCGCGCTGATCATCGCGGGACTGCTGCTGTCCATGAACACGGCGACGATGGACGGATCGCGGGCGCTGTACGGCATCGCCAAGGACGGCATGACGCTGCGGGGGCTCGGTCGGCTGAACCGACACAACGTGCCCGGCGCGGCCATGACGTTGGACGCCGTCGTCAACATCGGGCTGTTGTTCTTCTTCGACACGACGCTCGGCATCCTCGCGGCGGGCAACCTGGGCTACATCCTGGCTCACATCGCGGCGCTCAGCGGGGTCCTTCTCCTGCGCAAGGACCGACCACTGTGGCCCCGGCCGTACCGGCTGTCCGGGACCTGGATGGGCATCACGGCGGTCCTGCTGGTCGCGAACATCGTCTTCACCGTCGTTGGTTTCGCCTACTTCAAGGACACCGGTTACGCCAGCGGAGTCAACTGGTTCGGGGTCTCCAAGGAGCTCTGGATCGGCGTGCTCATCCTGGCCATGGGTGTGGCGCTCTACGTCTACCGCCGGGTGGTGCAAGACAAGCTGCCCTTCACATGGAAGGAGCTCAACGACGACCCGCCACCCGAGGGCCTGGAGGCTCCCTCGATGTCGTCCCAACGAGAGTTCCCCGCCACGAAATAGTTTCCTTACAGTACCGTGAGTTTCCTCCCAAGGGATTATGCTCAGGCTGTCTGACCGAACCGTCTACCCACCGAGGTGATCGTTCTGACTATCCCCGCCGCCCTGCGGCCTCCGGTCACGGATCGGCTTCTCCTACCGGGCCGCGTGGCGACCGAGCCGGGGCTGGAGACGTACTGGGTACGACCCGGCGGCGTCACAGGGGTGCGGCTGTGCCCAGGGGATGAGCTCACGGTCGTGGACCGGCACGGCCGGCAGCACGCCGAGCTCAGTGTCCTGCGCGTCGACGGCTCGTCGGACGGGGCTGTGCTCGGCGTCGTGGTGGATGCGCCGGCGACCACCGTTAGGCGGCTCGGCGCCCATCCGGAGGTGGCGGACCCGGTCCTCGTCGACCTGCTGGCGCACGGGCTCGCACCCACCGAGCTGCGAGCCGCGTTGCTGTTCGGCGAGTGGTCCCCGGCGGGGGCCACGCAGCGCTTCCTGGCGTCGGATCGGGCGACGGCGCTCGTCGCCGCGCCGACTCGGGCCATGGGTGTTGATGACGAGGCCCCCAACCCGCCGTCGGACCTGTTAGTGGAGGTGCGCCGCGCCTCTCCGCGGCAGAGGGGGGAGTTCCTGCTGCCGGCCCCGCTCGCCGAACCCGTTCTGGACCTGCGTATCGACAAGGCCACCGCAAGCGGCTACACCGTCAAGGCCGGCCAGTACATCCAGGTCATCGACGTCGAGGGCAGGCAGTGCTCGGACTTCCTGGCCTTTAACTCCCAGCGCCTCGACAACGGCGACGAGCGCGGCCTGGACGCGACGGCCACGCGGTCACTCATGGGCAACGCCTACCCGATGCCCGGGCTGTACGGCAAGTTCTACGACCAGGACTTCCAGCCGCTCGTCGAGATCGTCCGGGACACCGTCGGTCGTCACGACACGTTCAGCCTGGCCTGCTTCGCCAAGTACTACGAGGACCTCGGCTACCCCGGCCACATCAACTGCACGGACAACTTCAACCGCGCGCTCGCCGGATACGGGGTCGCTGCCCGCGTCGGCTGGCCGGGGCTGAACCTGTTCTACAACACCTCGTTCAGCGCCCACAACCAGCTCGTGGCCGACGAGCCCTGGTCTCGACCGGGTGACTACGTGCTGATGCGGGCGATGACCGATCTGGTCTGCGCCAGTTCAGCCTGTCCGGACGACATCGACCCTGCTAACGCCTGGGTCCCGACCGACATTCACGTACGGGTGTACGACGCGAAACGGAAGTTCTCCATGGCTGTCGCCTCCCGCGTGACTCCGGACGCTCCGGCCGAGCTCACCAAGGAGACGGGCTTCCACGCCCGGACCTCAGCGTTGACTCGGCAGTTCACCGAGTACCGCGGCTACTGGTTGCCCGCGAGCTACGACGGCTACGGCGCCGTGGAGGAGTACTGGGCGTGCCGCGAGCGGGTTGCCGTCATGGACCTGTCCCCGTTGCGCAAGTTCGAGGTCGTCGGTCCCGACGCCGAGGCGCTGCTGCAGGCCACCGTCACGCGCAACGTCCGCAAGCTCTCGCACGGGCAGGTCGTCTACTCCGCGCTCTGCAACCAGACCGGCGGCATGATCGACGACTGCACGATCTTCCGCTTCGGTGACACCAACTTCCGTTTCGTCGGTGGCGACCCCTACGACGGCGTCTGGCTGGCCCAGCAGGCTGAGCGGCTCGGGCTGGACCGGGTGTGGGTGAAGCCGTCAACCGACGCGATGCACAACCTGGCTGTGCAGGGGCCGGCCAGCCGGGACCTGCTGAGGACTTTGATCTGGACGCCTCCGACGCAACCTGCGTTCGCAGAGCTCGAGTGGTTCCGCTTCTGCATAGGTCGGCTCGGTGACGCCAACGGCGTGCCGTTGGTGGTATCCCGTACGGGCTACTCCGGTGAGCTCGGCTACGAGCTGTGGTGCGCGCCGGGTGACGCGGTGGCGCTGTGGGACGCCGTGTGGACCGCCGGCAAGCCGTTCGGCCTGCGCCCGCTCGGGCTCGAGGCCCTCGACATGCTGCGCATCGAAGCCGGGCTCGTCTTCGGTGGCTACGACTTCTGCGACCAGACCGACCCCTACGAGGCCGGCATCGGCTTCACGGTCCCGTTGAAGACCAAGGAGGATGACTTCGTCGGGCGGGACGCGCTGGTGTCCCGCAAGGCCAACCCTCAGCGCACGCTGGTCGGCCTTGAGCTGGCCGGCAACGAGCCAGCCGCGCACGGCGACGGCGTCTACGCCGGGCGCTCGCAGGTCGGCGTCGTTACGAGCGCCACCCGCTCGCCGCTGCTGCGCAAGAACATTGCGCTGTGCCGTCTAGCGGTCCAGCATGCCGAGCTCGGTACCCCGGTCGAGGTCGGCAAGCTCGACGGCCAGCAGAAGCGCATTTCGGCGACCGTCGTCCGCTTCCCCTTCTACGACCCTGACAAGGCCCGACCGCGTTCCTGACAGCCACGGCTGCAAGGCCGTCCTGCTCCACCGACACGACCCTCAGGAGAACATCGCATGGCACGTGTTGCCGTCATCGGGGCCGGACCTTGTGGCCTGGCCCAGATGCACGCCTTCGAAGAGGCGCGCAAGAAGGGCGCCGACGTCCCCGAGATCGTCTGCTATGAGAAGCAGAGAGACTGGGGTGGCCTGTGGAACTACACCTGGCGGACCGGACTCGACGAGCACGGTGCTCCCGTGCACGGCAGCATGTACCGCTACCTTTGGTCCAACGGGCCCAAAGAGGTGCTGGAGTTCGCCGACTACACCTTCGAGGAGCACTTCGGCCAGCCCATCCCGTCCTTCCCGCCACGGGAAGTGCTTTACAACTACATCACCGGGCGGGCGGAGCGAGACGACCTGCGGCGCTTCGTCAGCTTTGACACCGCTGTCCGCTGGATCGCCGAGGACAGCTCAACCGGGGGATTCCAGGTAGCGGTCGAGGCGCTTGCTGACGGCGCGAGCCGGGTTGAGCAGTTCGACCACGTCATCGTGGCAACCGGTCACTACTCGATCCCCAACGTCCCTGCGTACGAAGGCTTCGAAACCTTCCCCGGGCGGATCATGCACTCCCACGACTTCCGGGACGCCCACGAGTTCGAGGGCCAGGACCTGCTCGTCATGGGCAGCAGCTACTCCGCCGAGGACATCGCGCTGCAGTCCAAGAAGTACGGCGCCCGCTCGGTCACCATCACCCACCGCACCAGGGCGATGGGCTTCTCGTGGCCCGAGGGCATCGATGAGGTCCCGTTGCTGACGAAGGTCAACGGCAAGACGGCGACGTTTGCCGACGGCACGACCCGCGAGGTCGACGCGATCGTGCTGTGCACCGGCTACCGGCACAGCTTCCCGTTCATCGACGACGCGCTGCGACTGCGGACGGCCAACGAGCTCTACCCGCCCAACCTCTACCGCGGGGTCTTCTGGCTCAACAACCCCAAGCTGATGTACCTAGGTATGCAGGACCAGTACTACACGTTCTCGCTGTTCGACGTGGAGGCCTTCACCGCTCGCGACTTCGTCCTCGGTCGACAGCAGCTGCCCCCGCGCGAGGAGATGGCGGCCGACATCCAGGCCTGGCGGGCCCGGCAAGCCACGCTCGAGGGTCCCTCGGACGATATCGACTTCCAGGCTGACCACGTGCTCGAGTTGAGCAAGGACGTTGACTACCCCTCGTTCGATCTCGCGATGACCCGCGAGCAGTTCCGGCAGTGGGAACACGACAAGCAGGAGAGCATCACCGGCTATAGGGACAGAAGCTTCACCTCCGCGTGCACCGGGACGCCTTCGCCGGTGCACCACACCCCGTGGTGGGAAGAGTTCGACGACACCATGGCCACCTTCATGGGCGAAGGCTCCAAGCCGGAAGTAGCACGGTCAGCACATCCGACGTCAGAAAGCACGTCCTAGCAAAGATGCCGCAGCCGGCGCCCTGACCCACTCCGGCCGCTGACTTCGCATCGCGAAGTGCGCCTTATCAGCCATAAGGAGTCCGATGAGCACTGCCGAGCAAGCCGTCGCCCTGCATACCGAGCGTGACAACGGCGCCCTGCAGCGGCGCACGAACTGGTGGGGTGCTTTCGTCATCGGGCTGGCCGGCACCATCCTGGTGACCGGCGTTGCGCCCTATGCGGTGCAGAGCCTCGGCGCCGCGTCGATCCCGTTGTTCATCGGGGTCACCGGCGCAGGGGTGCTGCTGTGCTTCTGCCTCGCGGAGCTGGCGGCGATGATGCCGGACCGGACCGGCGGGCTGCCGTCGTACGCCTTCGAGACCTTCAAGCCGATGGGCGCCCGCACGGCCAAGCACGTCGGGGGAATCTCCGGCTGGGCCTACTGGCTCGGCTGGTTCCCGGTGGCCCCGATCAACATGATCCTCGCCTCGGCCTACATCGTGAGCCTGTTTGGGTTGCCGAGTGGACACAGCTTCCTGCCCTTCGGCAGCCTCGGCTCGCCGGTGTCCGTGGCGGTGCTAATCATCTCGATGATCGGCCTGATCGGGATGCTCGTCCCGGCCCTGCTGGGGATCCGGCTGGGGGCCCGATTCGCAACCCTGCTCGGCGTGGTGTCTATGGTGCCTTTGACGGCCCTGGTGTTCCTGCCGCTGTTGCACCCGAGCTCAATCCACTACTCCAACCTCAGCGGCTTCCACCTGCCGCCGGGCACGGCAGGCAGCCTTCCGTTCTTCATCAGCTGGGTCTTCGTCATGTCCTGGTCCGTGCTGGCCATGGAGGCCGCCGCCTGCTACATCGGTGAGTGCAAGGACCCGGCCCGCGACGCGAAGATCGCCATGACCGCGGAGGGGTTGTTCGGGTTCTTCATCTTCGTCTCGATCCCGCTGGCTTTCGTGCTGGTGCTGGGCACCTCGAAGAGCTTTGACCCGCTGACGGTGTTCACCGACTTCAGCGGGCGAGTGTTCAACAGCTCCTCCGGCGGGGTAATCCGGTACCTAATTGGGATCCCGCTGATCGTGGCCCTGCTGCTGTCGGTCCTCAACGCGATCATGGGGGTCGGTCGGTCGCTGTTCCAGGTGGCCGAGGACGGCCTGATTCCGCGGTGGTTCATGCACACCAACCGCCATGGCGTACCCGACCGGGCGATGAGCTTTAACGTGGCCTGCTCCGCCCTCGTGGTGCTGTTCGGCTCACCGCTGCGCATCTACATCTTCTCCAACATGGGATACCTGCTGGCCTGCTCGCTGGCACTGCTCGGCTACTTCCTGCACCGGCAGTACCACCCGGAACTGGCCCGTCCGGTACGCATGCATGGCTCGCTGCGCTGGCTTGCCCTCGTCGTGTTCGTGTTCTTCATGTTCGTCTGGGCCTACGGTGGCTGGCGCGCTCCGGCGCTGGTGGTGGACCCCAAGGAGGGTTCGTTCCTGTTCTGGGCCGGACTCGTGGTCATCGCCGCATACCTGCCGCTGTACCTGTGGCGTCAGACCTTGGACCGCCGCGCGCTGCGAAGAGGCATGCCACCGACGCCCGACTTACCTGTCGCACTCACCGCCGGCGCCGACGGCTAGGCCCTGGTGAGCCTGTTAGGGAGTTCGCGCCGAAGCCGGGCCGCTGCCCCGGCCGGTCCTAGCGCGGTGCTGCTCGCGTCGACCGGCGTTCCGTTCGCTGACGAGGAGCTGCGACGCTGTGCGGGACTGGCCGGCCGGTCGCCCGTCACCGTGCTGTCCGTGGCCAAGCTGCACGGATCGACGTACGGCCTGCCGAACCCGGGCCTGATGCCGACCAAGGCCGAGCGGGAGGCGCAGCGCGAGATCGTCGCGACCGCCGTCCGCTCACTGAGCCGCAGCGGACGGCGGGTCGACGGTCACGTCGTCATCACCCGGCACGCAGCCAAGACGATCGCCAAGGCGGCGCTGCGCCTGCAGGTTGAGCACGTGGTGCTGGCCGCGCCTAACCAAGGGCGGGTGCGTCGCTTCGTGGAGGGGGACCCTGTAGCGGCCGTCAGGCGCCGGCTGAAGTCAGCGGCGCAGGTCAGCTCCCGATCCAACGCTGGCTAACGCCTCCGAGACGAGGACCGCGGACCGCCAGCCGCGCAGCGAGCTCAGCACGGCCAACCCCTCCGCGTTCTCGAGGTCGCCGCAGGACAGCGTGCGTTCTTGCAGCCGGGCAAGCTCGAGCAACCTTTCTCGCTCGACGCCGGGCAGGCAGCCGGCGGCCAGCGGCGGCGTCCACCAGATGCCGTCGAGCTGGACCGCGAGGTTGGCGATGGTGGTTTCGGTGACCTCGTTGCGCTCGTTGACCAGGACGACGTCGTCGGCACCGGGGTGGCGGGCGGCCCGGTATGTGTAGACGTCGCGACGGGTGGTCTTGTGGAACAGCCAGCGCTGCGAGGAGTCGACCGGCTCAGGGTCCAGCGCCAGCCGCACCGGACGGTCCGAGCGGACTGGAGCCGGACCGACGGCGACGTCGAGCCGACCCGTCCGGCCCAGGCTGAGCCGCACCCTGGCCCCGGCATTGCTGGGCACCTCACGGGCCAGCCGTGAACGGGCCATCGGCTCGTTGAAGGGAAAGCCGAAGCAGGCTGCAGAGTCGGCAAGTCGCCGCAGGTGGCGGTCGAGGTTGCGTAGCCCCGACTCCGGCACCTGGGCCATCGTCTCGAACAGCGCGAAGTCCTCGTACGGCTCCCGCAGGATCTTGCTCTTGACGAGCAGCTCGGCGTGCTCCGCCTCGGGATCCGAGCCCCAGGTGATGCCCCCACCTGTGCCGAAAATGGCCTGGCCGGTTGCCCGCTCGATGGTCACCGTGCGGATCGCGACGTTGAACAAGGCCCGGAAGGGCTGTCCCGGCGGTGCCACCACACCGACCGCGCCGCAATAGACGCCGCGTGGCTCGTCCTCGAGCTCCGCGATTAGCTCCATCGTTCGCCGCTTGGGTGCTCCGGTGACCGATCCGGAGGGGAACAGGGCACGGAAGACGTCCACTAGCCCGGTTTCCGATGGGACCTCTGCGCTGACGTCAGAGGTGAGCTGCCAGACGGTTTCGTAACGCTCCGGGGTGAACAGCACCGGGACCTGCACGGTGCCTACGTCGGCGATCTGGCTCAGGTCGTTGCGAAGCAGGTCGACGATCATGACGTTCTCGGCGCGCTCCTTCTCGCTGCGCTGCAACCGGCGCAGCTGCTGCGCGTCCTCAGCCGCCCAGCGGCCGCGGGCTGCCGTCCCCTTCATGGGCCGGGTGAGCAGGTGGTCGCCGGTCCACTGGAAGAACAACTCGGGGCTTGCGCTGGCGATGACGTGCTTCCCGATGTCAAGGTAGGCGGCGTGGGATCCGCCCTGGGACCAGGCCAGGTCGGCATATAACTGTTCTAGATCACCGGTGACTCGGCCGTGCAGTCGGACGGTGAGGTTGCACTGGTAGGTGTCTCCAGCGGCGATAGCGTCGCGGACCCGTTCCACCTGGGCGCGGTATGCCGGCTCCGTCCAGCCCCGTCGCCAGTCATCCATCCAGTAGTCGCGGCGCCGACCGACGGGGACGGCGACTGGGGGCACTCGGGCCACCTCGCGGCACAGTCCGAACCACGCCAGCGGCAGCCCTTCCGGTGCCGGCTGCGGCCCGACCGTCCACTGTGAGTCCAGCCCGCCGGCCGCTTCGTAGGCCACGAAGCCGAAAGCCCAGCAACCGTTCCGGGTCGCGCGATCGACCTCCGCGAGCACCGGGACGACCTCATCCGAGGTGCGGGCGATCAAGACCCGGAACGGCTGGTCGAAGCACAGGGCTGTACCGACCACAACATTGTCGAAGCGGCCCCATGCGCTCCCGCCCCGGTCCATACGCAACTGTAGAGGTGGAGCTGTGCCCGGCCTCCGTCATTGCCAGCGTCGCGTCCCGGTCCCAGTTCAGTTGCGTCGATTAGCAGCAACAGGCTATGGCCCAGTCGTGGGGAGGGAACGACGTCGGCGTCTAGAAGCGCCAGCAGCCCACGTCCCCACGTCAACCGCCCTGCTAGCGTCGGCTGCGATGAGCGAGCCGGGGCAGGTCGACCTCGAGGCGGCGGCCTCCGCTGTCCGGGACCTGCTCGTGGCGCTTGGGCAGGATCCGACCAGTGAGCACCTATTGTGCACCCCATTACGGGTGTCCCGGGCCTTCCAGGAGTTGCTGACCCCGCACCCGGTCGACCCGACGACGTTCCCCAACGACGAGGCGTACGACGAGCTGGTCGTCGTCCGTGACATCGCCTTCCACAGCCTGTGCCAGCACCACCTGCTGCCGTTCGTCGGCCGGGCCCACTTGGCCTACCTGCCCCGGGATCGCATCTTGGGGCTGTCCAAGCTGGCGCGATTGGTCGAGCACTTCAGCCGGGAGCTCCAGGTGCAGGAGCGGATGACGCAGCAGATCGCCGACTGGCTCGAGGGCCAGCTTGCACCACGCGGCGTCGGCGTCGTCCTGGAGGCCGAGCACATGTGCATGCGGCTGCGCGGTGCGAAGGCCGCGGGGACGACGACGATAACCAGCGCCTTAAGGGGGGCGCTGCGCGACGACGCCCGCACCCGCGGGGAGTTCCTGGACCTGGTTCGCTGAACGACGCGGGCAATGGGGCGCCGGAGTTGCGCAGCAACTCAGGGAGCCGTTCGACCGGACCCGACAGCATCGTTCCGGCTGGTCCGGCAGCAGGAGGGAGAGAACCTGAGGTAGGCGCTTGCGCCGGCGGTCAGGCTCGGCAGGACGGCCGAGGGTGTGGTTTTGAGCGTGGACAGCGGAACGGTGGTGATGACCGTGGTCGGTGACGTGCAGGCACCGGCGGTGGTGCAGGCGGCCGGGCAGGTGCTGACTGAGACGTTGAGTCCGTTGGTCGTGGCGGTGGTGGGCTTGCTTTGACGGTGCCGCCGACCTTAAGGGTCACGGCGCTGGCGTCGAGGGTCCCTCGAGTTGACCCGCTTGCGTGGACATCGTGCAGCAACTGATGGTGCAGATTGCGTTCGGCGTGCGGCGCCAGCCACCCGTGGACCACATCCCCTTACCGAGGTAGGCCTTCTGCCCCCGGTGCAGGAAGTTGGGATCGGTCAGGATCGTGATGCCGCCGTAGGACAGCAGGGTGGTGGCCGTACCGATCACGCTCAAGGAACCTGTCATCCCGCGCCCCTACCCAGCACAGAGCGGCGAGCACGGCCAGCCACCTCCGGAACGTGCAGGAACCGGGCCTGTCCGGTCGCGCAGCAGTGTTGCGAGGACTGCAACGTCTTCTGCACCCGGATCGCCACCGGCGGCACCTGCCCACACTGTGAGGAGGCCGTCACCCTCGACGAACTGCTATCCGCCTGACATCCTCTAACTCTCCGCAACAACGTGGTGTCCACGCAAGCGGGTCAACTCCATCACGTTGAAGTACGACGTAGCTACTTCGACCTGAAAAACTCGCTGGGCTGAGATCGGGGGTCGGCGGCGGCCGAACCGGCGGGTCCCGGTCTTCCGCCGTGGCCCGATCAGCTGGCCAGGGCCCCGATCTTGACCAGGTTGTGGGCGAAGACCCCCTGTCCGTCCAGATCCGGGCTCCTTCAGTGCCGTCCAGGCGGGTGCGATCCCAGCCGTATCCGCGTTTGAGGCTGCTGATCCGGCCCTCGCTGCCGGTTCGCCACTTCACTGTTTTGCGGAACGCCGGTCGGT
>JAABVA010001780.1_pt1 | contig 22397 bp, 11 predicted proteins | sample 5560331 | NCBI WGS metagenome assembly JAABVA01 (sample SAMN12812661, study PRJNA571458) | rock metagenome | isolation source: Antarctica rocks | place: Antarctica: Victoria Land, Mt New Zealand sud | collected 2016-01-07
GCCACCATCGATACTGAAGAGATGGCGCCTGCAATCTGTTAGTCTCAGCGCTGGAACGTAGCCATGGCACTGACCAGAGAGGAAGAGCGACACTGCCGTGGCAGCGACCTCGACAATCCGATCCGCCGTTACCATGTTTGCTGTACGATGGTGAGATTGGAGTCAGGCAGATCAATGTGAGAAAGTCAGTGCGCTCAAGTCGCGACGTAGATACGGATGTGTATAGACACTGCAGGTGGTTAGTGCGGAGTAGGGTCGCTACTTAGGGGCCTTACTTATGGGCCTTATAGGGCCTTACTTAGGGGCCTTACTGAGGGACTTTCGCTCCATACCAGGTAGAGGCCCTGCGCGGTGTATTACAGGCATGGCACTCTTGATGAGTCATGTAAAAACACGAAAACGCGTACTAAATCCTGTTAATTACTGCCCGATTAGGGGTGGTCTACGACTAGTAAAATTGTGGTCTATGACTATAGTAATGTGGTCTATTTGTATCAGACACCTTATTATCTGAACCCTGACCAGATATCGCAAACATTCATGTGGCTATGGGCTGCCGAACCCACAAACCTCTTTGCTGTCTATCTGGTCCGACTCTCTATCAGCCTATTCTTCCTGCGCCTTGTCCCTCCGAAAAAGTCCTATATCTGGGTAATTTGGAGCACAATTGTCACCTTGACAATCTCAGATGTCTACATCTCCATCAACTATTTCTTCCAATGCAGGCCAATCCGAAAAGTCTGGGAGCCTGAAACTCCAGGAAGTTGCTTTGGTCATTTGGTCACGGACATCGCCACCTGGTTTTATCAAGGTGAGTTTGACTGGTTATTGTGAGCCCAGGCAAGAAGAAATGCAATTGGCCATCAGCTAACACAAATAAAGCTGTCTCTATAATTGCTGACATTGTTTTAATGACTATACTCATTTGTCTCTTCTGAAGACTTCAAGTGAAGCTGAGCACCAAACTGACCATAATCATTATTTGTTGTCTAGGTCTCTTGTAAGTTCAAGAACATCATTTCTGAGTTGTTGGTGGCTGATGATCAGAATGTAGTACTTGATAAATAGTCATGACTAAAGTGAGTATCTAAGCATATAGTAGTGAATGCATGCAACACAAGTATGTACAATGCAAACTCTGCAAGCTATAGAGAATACACTAATTCATATGAAAGAGATTTAATGCATCTTATTTAAGCAGTCTTACTAAGTCACTCTTTATGTTCTAAATACTTAAGTCTAAACACTATATTTAACACTTTCTCTGCAATTATATTTCATGTACTTTCTCTGTTAATATTCTTCTTCTTCATTCTTCAAGTCATACAATTCTAAATGTTCTGAAACTGTAAAGCTGACATGTCTGTTTCAGCAATGAAATTTGCAAACATATAATCTTAAGATTGTTGTCATTGTACTATCTTCTCTTATTAAGTAGTCAAAATCTAAAGATGTTAAATCTTATTTAATTTATCAAGTTATACAATTTCAAGATGCTGTCTATAACTTCTAAAAATTAGGCTGAGTGCGTGGGTTTTAGATTTCATATATGACATTAGTGCCTGCAAAAGAAACGCGAAAAATAGATTACAAAGTTCAGTTTTGTGATGTATTATTTGTAAGGGTTAGAGCTAATATTATGATTTTTTGTAATTTATAATCACATGACTTAGCCCTAAAAAATGATGCCTTAATGTCTCAATTTAATCTAGTGCACATAGAGTTAGTAATAACCTGACTTACAGATTGAGTCAAGTTTTTACAGAGTTATAGATAGTCTTTTTAAACTCAACCTAACTTTACACTCAGTCTACTAAAAATGTCTTTTATTAAAGTCTTTATTAATCTGTTTATCAGCATGTTGCTTGTTGCAACTCATTTAATAATCAGTTTATTGTCATTAATTATGTTCTGTATGTAGTAATGCTGTACATTGATATGTTTTATATAACTGTGTTGCTTTACATTATGCATCAGCTCAATACTTAACTCATTATTTTTTAGAAGTGTAATACTCAATGTTGTATTGTTTAACTTTAATTCATTAATGAATCTTTATATTTATATTTTCTGTCTGATATCATGTCTCAGCACTATATATTCAGCTTTTATTGTAGATATCAATACTGTATATTATTTCTTTAACATTTATGCTGTAACATCTTCATTCAACATGAATACATAACTCATAGTGAATCTTCAATTCACAATATCTTCAATATAGTTGCTGTTCACATAGTTATATACATATCTTACATTTTAATTCATATAAACATTCATTAAAATCATTACTGATTTGTACTTCAAACTAAAGCTTATAATTTCTTTTAAATATCATAACATTTACTTTACAACTTTAATATACTCTATCTATGTATTGATGAGGTTCTGACTTAAACATTTTATTATAAAGATTATATTTAATTAAGTTTTACATACAATGTACATTAACTTTTCTACAACTCATTGCAGTTCTGTGCTGCTTGCTTTCATAATGTTATTTAATTCATTTAATGTAATATATAACTTCAACTTCATTAATACTTTAATGACTGAACAGTTCTGCATTTCTTCTTCTAATAAAACTTTCATTATATATAAAGCTTAATTTAATGTTAATATTCACTTATTTCAGTCTTTAATTACTTTAAGATCAATGATGATTTGTATCTCATTAAGATTTAACATTTAAAAGATTTCATTGAGTACAGTCTTCATACAGTTAACTTTATGTATTGTTTTGTTTGCAATCAAAAGATCATTCACATATATACTGATAATGATGACTATATTGTGATTCTTTTTAATTAAAGAACTTAAATTAATATTTATACTTTAAAACTCTTCATTCTTCATGATGTCAGTCAACTTCTTATATCACAGTCATGTTAATTACTTCAATTTATACAATTCTTTCACAATTCAACATGTCATCTTATTCAGCTGATTCACAGTCACACTCTTTAAAATATACATATATATACTTTTTCTTTTACTTTTCAAATTTCTCAACAAATAAGCAGCTTTAACATTCATTTAATGTAACTTCAAGTCATATAAAATTACTAAAGTCAAAAATATTTTCAGCAATTCTCTATGAATCATAGAAGCAAACATCTTATTATAATTAACTTTATATATTTATAAGAAACTCTGAGTCACTAATCTTGCTTTAAACTTCATGATTTGTTCTTTTTCATTATATTTTATCTTGAAAATTCACTTACATTCAACAACTTTTCATCTGTTCAGTAATGATTCAATTAATTATACTGCATACAATCTTAAGTTTAATAACTCATCTTTTATGATCTTACATTATTGTCTTTCATAAATCAAGTTCTTAATCATCAATTTATATAAATAAGATTTTTCTATTTATAATAACTTCTCATTCTTATCTTAATCTCTTATATTTTAATTCTTAATGATTCACAGATTTCTTACACTCTAAGTAATCTCTTATCTTTATAAATTTCTCTTATTTTAAATAACACACAAGTTTCTCTCACTCTGAGCAGCATTTCATATAAATATTAATTTAATTAATAAGATTACTGCAATTTTTTCTTTCAATCTCACTTAAACTGAGTGTAAAGTTAAGTTAAGTTAAAAAAAAGTGCATCTAATCTGAATCTGTGCTAAAGTTCAGGTTAGATCAGATCAGATTTATGTATAAATTAACTTTATTTACAATCTGTGCAGATATTCACACACAGATAAGACTAATCATAATGAGTTATATTGATCTCAATTCTATACTCTATTAAGTTAATATATAGTATAAGTTTACTGTATAAATTTAGACAACATTACAATCATGTTACAGTCATATTTTTAATGTGTATTTGTAATAGATCAAGAATAAGTGTAATTTTATCATAATGAGTTAAGCTATATACATTGTAGTTTACAGATTACAATTATAATACTATCTTTGAAGATTTAAGAACTTAAACAACATCAATTTATAATAGAAGTAATGAATTAACTCTATGTTCTTTGTTTAAATAGTTATGCATTTTATGTAAATTGCACACAAATTAATGTTTAAATATCTATTAATAATTAATCTCAACATCAATATGTAAAGTATTACTCTTAAAATATTTTATTAAGAATGTCTTCATAATCTTTTGTACAGTCTGAATAGCAGAGCTTTGTCAGTGAATAAATATATTTAATTTATAAAGATAAGATTTAAATAAAATATTCTGTGCAATCTTTTTAATCAATTACTGAAATGATAATTTAAGAATTAAAAGCTTTACACTTTTTTAATAATGTCTGATCTTTCTGAGTACAATCACTATAGATATGTTAAAAAGTACTGTTAAAAAATAAACAGAATATATATATATTGTTAGTCTTGAATCTTTACTTCTTTAATAATTGTAATGTAATCTCAGCTGTTGTTTTCTTCTTTAACTTCACAGTTACTCAGTCTTCTTCTTTAACTATATTTCTTACTTTATTGTAATTTGTCATTCTGCTTAACTTTATCATTTTTAAGATTCACTTTGTTCTGATCATATTATCTAGAACTGTTAAAATTGTCTATTAGAAATAAGATAGATGATCTTGACTTAATAGATGATTTGATGATGATTATAATTTTATAAAAATAAATTTTATTATAAAAATATAATGAAGATGCTTCTGTTTTAATTAGACTGTTAGAATGATGCATTAAAGATAAAGAACTAAACATATTTAATATTGCTGATGATTCTATGAATGTAATGTCTGAGATAAAGATTTTTAATAAATGTAAGTGTTTTATTTTAATGTAAAATGTATTATTTCAATTTAAGATTATTAATGTAGTGTTATTGAAGCTATGTTGTTGCTGTAATGTTATTAAGAAATTTACTGAGTAAACAAAATAAACTTAAAAGCTTAATTTATCTTTCTTTACATAGTTATTTAACTCTGAACATCTCATCTTCATTAGCATCATTAAGAATATGAATTTCAACATTTATATCTTTTTTCTAATTGATATGCACATTGAAATTATCTAATAGAAATAATATGTATTATGATGTTTTCTGAAACTTTAAAACATTATATCATGTCTTTATTAATGTCATTGTCTTCAAAGAAGCATCACAACAATGATGATGAGATATATTTTAATGTTTATTTTTAATATATTAATAACATTTAATGTGTAAAGAGACTCTGTCATGAATGTTATTGTTAATATGTTCACAAAATATTATAAAAACTCTGAAATAAGTTAGAACATCTATGTCTATCACATTAATAATACTTAAAATATAAAAAGACATCATCTTACATATTATGCTGTCTATAACTATCATTAAAAATATCTCTTTATCTACTGAACTTAATGATACTGATATTAATGTAAGTTTTAATGCTTATTTTTAATACATTAATAACATTAAGTATATAAAAGTCTGAAATTGAAGTCTGTATTTTACAATGATGACTGATAGAAATGCATAAAATTAAATCATTAAGAAAAGCTAAATGACATATTAAAGATGAAAGTAACAATCTATATAAAAAGAAAAATAAATATTCTCAACATCTCTGTATTGTTGCAGAGCAAAAATATCAGAGTAAGTTGTTTCTTAATGTTTATCTTTTTAATTAAATAAATAATTATAACAAATTAACACATCACTATGTCTTAAGTAAGCTTAGACTGATGTCAGTGTGAATTAAAGTTAATGTAAAGATAAAAAAGCAGATAAAGAAGAATTTAATAGAAAATATCATAAAGAATTATTATTGTACTCAGTAAAGTAATATATTTATAAGCTTTATGAATCTAATACTACTAATAGACATTAATGAAGTGACTGAAGTTAAAGATTGATTGAGAGAGACAGAAGATTGTGAGAAGACAGAAGAAGTAAAAGATATAAATGAAAATTGAAGATTTTGCAATTATAAAGAAAAATAAGAAAAAAGTGAAGTCTCTGATAAAGAAGAAGATTACTGAAGAGATAAATATTATATATATATGTTAAAAAAATCTGTTAAAACTTATTTATTATATAATAGATTTATCTGATAATTAAAGAGATGACAGAGCAGAATATTAATCTTGTAATTTGACATTAAAAATAAATAAGTTATTTAAGAGAAAAACATAGTCTTTAAATAGCTGATGACTTTAAGTCAGAAATGCATATAAGATACTTTTAACAGTAAATAATGAACTTTAATAATATTATAAACATAACAGTGAAGTAAATGTTCTAATAGTTCATTTTAATGTGTATTTATTTATCATTAATAACTACACAATTTCAAACTCAAAAGAACATATCTTAAAACTTAAATTCTTCAGTATAGTTAAAGATCTTAAGATCTTAAAGAGAGTATATATTTTTCTTTTTGATGATAAGAATTTTGTCATGACACTGAGCACAGAGAGTGATGATGACTTTTAAATTATAAAGTTAAATTTAAATGAATATAAATATTTTAATGAATTCATAATTAAAGTAAGAGAATTTTAACAGTTATTTTTAATATATTAATGACTATTATAGATGATTGAGCTTAAGAAATTTGTTATTGTTATTTTATTAAAAGAGAATTTATGTGTGAAGAAAGATATTGATGAAGAAGAGAAATATGTGATTAAAGATGTTGATAAAAAAGAAGTTATGAAGAAGAATCTTAATAAAAAGAAAGTTATGATTAAAGAGAATGTTATAGTTAAAGAGATGATTAAGAAAGAAGTTATGAAAAATGATGTTATTAAAGAGAAAGTTATGATTAAAGATGTTGTTGAGAGCAAAATTAAAAAGAAAAATATTAATAAAAAGAATGCTGCAGTTAATGAGATAGTAATGAAGATAAAAGAATTTTAATAGATAATTTTAATATATTTATGTTAATTGTAAACTTTTAAAAATATAAAGAATAATTTAAGAAGAATCTCTGAAGAACTAAATTTTATAATATGATTTTTATCAGCATTATATACATCATGATTTAAGAAACAGATTCTTGACAAAGCAAAATTTATAAAAATGATCATATTGTTTTAAGTAAAAGCTGAAAGACTCTGAAATAGTTGAAAGAAGAAAGTAATTAATGATGCTTTAATTTATTATATAAGCTATAAATAAATAAATAATTTTACTTTCTCTTTCTGTATAAAGATTAGCTCTTATTATCTAATTCTTTTAATGTACTTTGAAAATGATCACATTCAATAATATCTAGACTGAAGAAGATAAGAAGATTGTATATTAGAAAAATTTATTAAAAACATTAATTTTTAACTTTATTTCTTTAATTACAATGATGAGTGTTATGTGTTAAATGTATTTAGATGTATTACAATATTATAGAAGTAAAGATAATCTATAATATTTATAAATTATATAATATAGCTTTTAAATATATCTATAATAAAGTCATCAACATAGTTTCTGTCTTATCTTCTGATTTCTTCTTGAAGACAAGCAGCAAATATATAAAATAAATAAAATAATTACATTGTTTTTCTTAACTCAACTGAGAGTAGCTCACTCAGTAATTAAATTAAGAGTTCTTCTTAATTAATAAATATTTAAAATAAAGATAGAGCTCTTTGCAGTCATTGTATGTTAAAAAAATACATTAAAAATATTAAATAATAATTGTATTTAATTTTTAACTTCTAACTATAAAGTATATTTATGTCTTTAAATGTATTGCAATTCTGTAAATACATTACATACACTTTACAGAGTAATTCTTAAAGCTTTGTGTATTTATAATTTAATTATTTATATGGATTTTTAGTCAGTCAATATTATTTATACTTTATAATGATGTCATCAATTCTCAAACAGAATCTTTAAATACTTCAATTGAATCATTTTTGAAATCTTTTTTAAGCTTAAATTTCATTAATTTTTAAAAATATTTAATTCAATACTTAAAACATGATGACTCAGTTAGAAAGAATGAGCTGCAGAGTAAATTTAAAGAGTGATGAATTTTAATTAATTATGAATAAAAAAATACTGATGACAGTCAATTTAGTATTAATAAATTTAATTAAAAACACTGTATTGTGTAATGAAATAATCATCTTTATGTCAGCAATGAGTAACAAGAATATTTAGAGACAGTATATGTCATGATATCACTATGCACTTATATCAAATCATAGCTGAATTTCTTATGCAACAATTGATAAGCAAAGTACTATATAGACAGTCTTTGCATACAAATCTTTTAAGTTTCTTAGTTGTTAATCTTTATCAATACAAGACTTTAACATCAAAACTTCATCAAATAGCTGTTGTAACATAGTGTCTTACATTGTCACATATCTTACTCATCAGTCTCTTATAGATAAGAGACTCATAAATTTACAATTTTAACAACTTTATCTTTTTAAAGAGTGACAATTCATTACATTGTAATATGCAGACTAGAAGTCAGCAAAATGAAACAGAGTTATTCTCTGACTGTATTGAGACTTAAGTGATTTTTAAAGAACAGAAATCTGTAGAGATTCAGATTGTTATTTAGACTGTAAAGAAAAAGAATTAATATTTAGATGAACAGATCTGTTTGACTGAAATTAGACAGATTAATGATGAGAAAAGATGATGATTCACAGAAATTAATTGTGAATTGTAAGCATTTAACATGCATAATGAGATTGACAAACTTCTGAGAGATAAAGATTCTTAAATTTCATCTAAAAAAAAACTGCATACAGAATCTTTTTATATTCTTATCAGCTCTTTAAGTTTAATGAAGCAACATGCATTCAAAGTTGTGTATGCACTTTCAGCAAAACAGATGCAATGACTAAAGAACTTATTTATATATAATGAAAAGTTTATTTGTAAATATACTGAGTTTATATACAGTGCTGTGATAGCATTTCACTTAATTTCTAAAAACTTCTTCAGTAATTATGATAAAATTCTCTTTGTTATGCAGTTCTTAGCAGAAAAATCTTGAGATGCATGATTTTGTCACATCAATAAGAACAAATTTCTGAATAACAAATCATAAATATTCTTTTCAGAGTTTCTGCTTAATCTTATTGAGAACTCAGTGAACTGCAGACTTAATACAGTACAGAAATACTCAGAAGTTATATAGAAATTTATTTAATTAGTTTAAGCTTTTATAACATATTTTAACATGCTGAAGAATCAGTTCTTAAGTTATATAAAGAAACAGAGAATAAGTTATCTTTTTATGAAACTTTAACTGAAGATTTAAATGACTTTAATTAACTATTAAGATTCTTTAAAGACAAGAAAAAGCTTAATAGCTCTGATCATTAAACTAGAGATTAATCAGTGATCTGCAGACAATCATACAGTTTGAAGTCACATTATTAAGAAAATCTATAAGCACTATTTACATTCTTTCATTCAGGCAGCAAAGCTGCAGCAGAACAATCATCTTAATTCTGAGATTACAAAATTAAGTCATTATGACAATGTAGATAAACTTCATTTTGAGACTGATGTCAAGAAGAATAACTGTTATAACTATGAAAGATCAGATCATTTTGTAAAGAACTGCAGAAGTTCTTTAAAAAATCTTAATTACATTAAGATTAATGCAGTTAAGACAAAAAAAGACAGAGTCTTGTTGACTGTGCTTCAGCAACAAAAATTAGATTAGAAGTTATAAAGAAATCTAGTATTATAAAAAAAGATTAAGTCTAAATTAAATTCAGTTAAGTCTTTATCAGTGTACTGTTGAACACTGTAACAGAGATTAATGTGATGTCTTAGCAATATACTGTCACTCATTAATTAATATAAGTTGATGTAAAACTTCTGAGATCAAAGCTTCTGAAAAGACAATATGTTTACTGCTATAATACATATTTAATGAAGCATAAACTCATCAACAGTTAAAGACAAGAGCAAACTGAAGAACAGTTATTCTATATTTTAAATAAAAATGAATTTGAACTCATCTTTGATCTCTCAGATCTGAAATGGCAACACATTCATATTGATTGTGACTTGTGCACATAATGCTATAAGATAAAAAAAATATCTTTAATTATTGATGAGTCTGAAGTGTTTATTAACAACATTTAAAATCAATCTGCTGTTTACACATTGTTAATAATGCCTAAATCAGACTCATTGACAACTGCTGTACATGTTGTCAGCAAAATGTTAATATTATCTCAGTAATACAACAAATACATAGATGTGTTCTCTGAAGAGAATGTCAGCAAGTTATCATCTCATTAAGATCATGATCATGTTATAGAGACAGAGAGACATAAATTACTTTATAATTTACTTTATAATTTGTTAAAAACAGAGCTATAAGTGCTTAAAGAATATCTAGATAACATTTTAGCAAAAAGATAAATATAACATTCTGTTAGCTCTGCAGAAGTATCAGTTCTGTTTATTTTAAAAAATGAAGAGAGCTTATGTCTATATGTTGATTACAGAGATCTTAACAAGATTATTATCAAGAATTGTCATTCTTTGTTGCTGATTAGCAAGACACTTAATCATTTAAGTAAAGCTAAGATGTTTATCAAACTAAATCTTAAGAATGCTTATCACTGCATTAAAATTAAGAAAGATAATGAGTGAAAGACTATGTTTTGCATATGCTATAGTCATTTTAAGTACATAATTATATCATTTAAACTGATTAATGTCTCAGTAACTTTTCAAGTTTATATCAATCAGACACTGACTGAGCTAATTGATGTCTTTTATATAATATATTTAAATGATATTCTGATCTATTTCAGTTCTTTAGAAGAACATCAGAGTCATGTAAAACAAATTCTGAAGTGACTTCAATGATTTAAATTGTATGCAAATCTAAAGAAGTGCACTTTTTATATTATATAGATGAAATTTCTTAAGTTTATTATCTTTACTACTGATGTTTTGATGAATCAATGATGAGTTGAAATCATAAAGAAATGATCATTATCTAGAAGCTATCATGAAATATAAATATTTCTAGAGTTTGCAAACTTTTATCATTGCTTTATACAGAGATATTTTAAGATTACTGCTTCTTTAACTGATCTATTAAAAGGCAGCAAGAATGACAAGAAGATAGATGTCTTTAAGTAATTATAAATGACAATGTAAGTGTTTTGCAAGCTTCACAATGTCTTTATACAGATATTTATTCTGACACACTTTAACTCAGAGCTAAGAGCTTAGATTGAAACTGATGTCTTAATAGTTAAGCTGATAAATATTTATTTACAGTTTCAGATGAATGCTTGATGACATTTTGTTATCTTTTGATTAAGAAAGTTAAATTTAACTAAAACATGCTATGAAATTTATAATCAAGAATTGTTGACAATTATAAAGATATTTAAACACTGATGACACTATCTTAAGAATAGTCATTATCTCATTGAGATACTTATGAATCACAATGATCTATAAGAATTTATAAATGTAAAATCATTAAATAGAAGACAAGCACACTGAGTTATGAGACTAGCTGCTTATGATTTTATAATTACACATTAATCAAAAAAGACAAATCTCATTAATGTGCTGTCAAGATGTTCTGACTACAAAGTCAAGAAGAACATAAACAGATTGCTGTCAACATTGCAATGAAAGCTGATCACATTATTTTAAGAATTAAAATCAAGCATTACTGCTCTAATTAATCAAATCAATGCTTGAAGCTTAGATCTGCAAATTATGCTGATTATTTTATTAAAAGAATATCAATTAAGTACTCAGACTGAAGATCATAACTATTAAGAACAAGTCAACAAGAGATTTAGAGAGTCTTCATTCAGAAATGAATTGAAGAATAATAATTATACATTTAATTTATCTATATACAATGTAGCAGAAAAGCTGCTTAACTCTGTTGCTGAAATTACTGATTGTAAACAGTTTATTTTATATGCATTAATTCAGAAAGTGACTGACAGCAAAACAATACATAATAAGAAATAATCATTCTTTCTTAAATTTATTCATCTCTTGCAGAACACTGATGTTCTAACAGTAAAGATGTAATAAGACTTGAAATTATAGAGTAACTGCAGTCATTAAGACATCAGTGACAGTCTGTGAATGTTTAATTTTACTGAATTACTTCATCATAAAAATAAAATATATATATTATCTGACAAAGCTGTCAAGAATGAGCTTATGAAGCTGCATTATGATGATGTTTTAGCAGAACATTATGAAGTAGACAGAATAATTAATTTGTTATTTAGAAAGTATTATTGAGTTAATATGATGAATAACATTTAAGAATATGTTGCTTCATGTACTGTATGCCTAAAAGTTCAAGTATTAAGACATTACTTATATGACAAATTACAGTTATTGTCACTATTTACTCAATTATGAAAGAAGATAACAATGAACATAATCACTGACTTGCTGTCTAGCAGATAAGAAACTAATGTTTATGACTTTATACTGATAATTGTGAATTATCTTACAAAGATGATCTAATATATCTCTGTCATTAAAAAACTCACTGCAATCAAGTTAGCTGATATATATATTGAACAGATCATATGCTGCTATAAAGAACTCAGAAATATTATTTTAGATTAAAAATCAATTTTTATCAGCACATATTGATTTAAATTCTGTTATCAACTTTAAATAAAGCAAAGATTAAGCACTGCCTTTTATCTGCAAACTAATAATTAAATTAAAAGACAGAATCAAACTTTAGAACATTATCTACATTGTTATTGTTGTGAAAAATAAGATGACTGAATGTTTTTTCTGTCAATGACAGAGTTTATATATGCAAACAAAAAACATATAATGATTAGTTAAACATCATTTAAGATATTAATGAGCTATTACTTAAGAATTACTTAACATGTTGAGAACAACATCTATGAAGAAAAGATGTCAGCAGTGAAAGACTAAGTACAGTAAATAAAGAAAATCTGTGTCACAATAATAAAGTGATGATAAGCTGCTGTAAAAGTGCAAGTCAAGTACTTTGACAAAAATCATGTTTAAAAAAGCTACAACATCAGTGATCTGATGCTATTGTTCATTAAGAACTTAAAGCAACACAGATTAAGCAAGAAATTGTTGTATAAATTTATTAAGTCTTTTTAAATTGTTAATTTTATTGATAAATAAGTATATCAACTGGCTCTGCCTGCTCACTACAGAATTCATAATGTATTTTATGTTTTATATTTAGAGTTTTATAAATGTCATTTAAACAATAATTCTTCATCAGAACTGTTCTCTCTGAATCTCATAAATGATGAGAAAGAATACAAAATTAAAGATATTTTAAGCAAGAAATGAAGAAGAGAACAGTTACAATATGAAGTTAAGTGAATAGAATATTTAACAGAATATAATGAGTGATTTTAAGTAGAGAATATAAGAAATGCAGAAGTGTTGTAATAAGAATATGATGTAAGGGTAGAGAGAAAGCAGAAGTGTAAATGAGATTTAAAAGATTAAAAACTTCTATTAAAAATATTTTATATAGTATTATTTAAAAGAAGTGAAGTCAAATATAATCAATATATCAGCAAAATGTTATTAAATCACTCTGTTATCTCTGTATCTGCATCACTATCAGAAATAAAAGATAAGAACAGTGACTACTCATTAATGTTATAATTGCTGTTAAAGTAATTAAGTCACAGCATTGAGTTGTAAAAGCTTTTTGAGATGTTGTTACTTAACTGAAGAGAGAAAAGCTTATACTTGAAGTGAAGTAAGCAACATGATGATGACAGTAAAGTGTAAGAAAATTAAGAAAATAAATTATAAAGTAAAAGATATTCAACATAAATGTCTACACTGCAGTGACTGCTCACTATTCTTAAATTATAAGCAACAACAGATTACAGATCTCTGCAGACTTACAATGACTGTTATGATGCTCTGCAACATAAATGATATAGATGATGACATACTTAATAAATGATATCTGCATATGATCAAGACAATGTTGAAGTCAAGATTGACAGACATCATTGACTGTCATAATGATGATATGATTAATAAGTATGTACAAGTTGTTAACTTAACAGTCAAAGAATGTGAAGATCTATTATTGTTAATGTATCACAAGATGACAAGAAACTTTCTGTTGAATTAAGTTGCACAGCTTTCAGAGCATCTTATAATAATTGTAATTTTGATTCTCAATAATGTTGCAGTGATTGATGTTGTTGCTGATATGCTTTGAACAGTGAAGACAACAGAGAGAATTCAACTTGTTGCTGATGTAATGATTATGATGTGACATTGAGATGATGTCAGTGTAAATAAATAAGAAGATAAAGAAATTGTTGAAAATATAATATTATGAAGTGATGACATCTTTAAGAGCTGAGGTGAAAACAGAATTAAGATGCAATGTATGTGATGATATTACTGTAGAAGAAAAATGTGATGTGCAATGTAAAATAGAGAGATGTTCATCAGTTACAGTCTTAGATTTAGTACTTTTCTGAATGATAAGTTTTTAATGAGTCAATTATGCTGTGAAAATGATGTTCTATGATATTAGTGACACAGCAATGATCATTAAGCAAGCATTTTCAATCAAATCTGTCAACAATGACTTATCTATGACTTAGAAAAGTGAGAGCAGAATGTAAAAAGACAGCATTTCATCATTAAAAAGATTGAATAAATATAATTATATCTACATATAACAGTGAGATCTCTGTTGCTGTCTCTTCTGCACAACAATGCTATTCAGAGTGTGCATCTCATCATCATTGTATAGACATTTTGTTAACAGATTTATCTTAAGACACTTACATTTCTTATGTACAGTATTCATCTTTATCTTATTCTGTTTCTGCATTCTGTTTCAGCAAAGCAAGTATGTCAACAGTGTTATTTACAGTACTCATTACATTCTTTACTGACTTATTTCTTACAGACTTAATCTTCAGAATCAGCTCTGATGAGTTTGTTAACTCATTAATGTTTAAGACTGTGTTGATGAACAGTATTTAATGATGAAAGTAACAGAAACTTAAAGATTTATCATTATATTTCTTTATATTTATATAAATGCATTCTTTAGACTGCAACATTGTTAAAATGTGTTGATGTCTTAAATGCTATATGTACAGAAATCACTAACAATCTTACTGAATTCTTAATGAAAGACACAGCAGAGAGAATATCTTTCTTATTTTTCTTGATAATTATGATGTTGCTGATGTTATGCTGTTGCTATTGTGCCATTTACAAGGTGTTATGAAAGAAAAGCATCAATCAGAGATACAGAGTTGCTATAACTTCAATATATTAAGATGTTGAAGAAAAAATGAGTGCAAGTTATACATAAGAAAGAGTTTCTTATATATTGTAATCAAACAAAGAGATCACTGATCTAACTGATTCAGAAATAAAGAAAAGTTGATTTTACTTATGTTTTGCATGTTATTTATCATTAAACAAAGCTGAATCATCATCTATCTAAATGTGACAAACTTAAAGTATTGTGCAAGATCATCAGTTTAGTTAAGATAGACAACAAATGAAATATATAAGAAGTTAAGCAAATCATTACTTACATCTTGCTGATCTGATTTCATGTAATTACAGCATATCTATAATGCTGATGATACATCAATGTGCTGAAGAATCAGCACATAGAAGAGAAGACAATTGTCATGATATTACTATGTATTTATACTGAATCATAGCTGAATTTCTTACACAATGATTAGTAAGCAAAGTACTATATAGACAGTCTTTACATATAAATCTTTTAAGTTTCTTAGTTGTTAGTCTTTATCAATACAAGACTTTAACATCAGAACTTCATCAAATAGCTGTCATAATGTAGTGTCTCACATTGTTACATATCTTACTCATCAGCCTCTTATAAATAAGAGACTTGTGAGTTCACAGTATATTAATATATTGATGTATTTTATTTAATTTGTTGTTGTTGTGATGAAAATATAGCTCATTTAATACTAATTAACAATAATATAAATTCTCTTTAAAATCATAAATCAATCAAGAACTGTTCAGTTATCATTATGAACATCTACTTAAATATAAATATTTGATTTACTTTTAAAAAGATTGATTTCTGCTTTTTTAATATATATTTTTAATGTGTATCTCTGACATAGTGCAGCAGACAAAACTTGACAAGAAATCAATAAATAAGTATTTTAATATTAAAAACTTCATTAAATAACTTTTAAATGACTTTTTCTTTTTAAATCTTTTTTTTAAGCACTTAAGAACTCTGAATTTTAAAAACTCATTTAAATGCTGTAGTCAGATATGTTGATGTCTGATAGACACTGATTTAACAATTTAGTAAAGATGCAACATCAAAACATTTAAGAAATACTTTTCATTAAATTTAAGCAAATTATTAAAATCTTAATTATATTTAATAACTAAATCAATCTCAGTTATTTAATTTTTATGAATGTTACTGCTTACTTTATTGACAAGAATTAAAACTATTAAGAAATTCTTCTTATCTTTAAATCTCTTTACAGTCAACATACTGATCAATTAATAACTACAGAGATCTTTACAATTCTTTAAGAATATAAATTAAAGAAGTATCTTCTTACAGTGACTATAAATAACTGCAGTAACAATGAATTTATATAGAGAGCTTTGAGTAAGCTTTTAAAGAAAAGAGATATTATATAATAAATTATAGTTAATGTTATTTTTTGCTTTATACATATCATTTAGCTAGCTGTCAAGAATCTACTTGACTCATTAAAGACATTAGTAGTTAATGAGTCAATTACTTTATTATTTAATGAGAATAATTTGATATAAATTATTAAGAAAATCACTTTATTTAACACTTTATTCAAAATATATTATTATCTTATTTTTAACAGATAGTTCTAACAAATATGATTAATACATTCTTAAATATCTAGATTTAACAATTTACTATTACTATAAATTTCTCTTTACAGCAATACAAAATATTTAAAAGAATTTAATATCTTATTTATTTACATTTTGCTCTGACACTTATATAGAATGTTAAAACACAATGAAACTTTATTTATAATATAATATAAAGAATTTATTAATTTCATAATGATATATGTGTCTGAATCAATTAAGAGTGTAACAAAATCACAAAATTAAGTAAGAAGCTTGAGACTTTATGTATATTTAAGCAGAAGTAACAGCAAATTACATATATAATGATACTTTTTTAATTTTTTAAGAAGTATATAAAGTCAATGAGTTAAATACATAATTTAATTATGCACAAAACATTTCTTATGTACATCAATCTTTTTAATCATCTGAAGAATCAAAATAACATAAAGAAATTAAATTTAATCTTGAAGTAAACAGTAAAGCTAAAGACAGTTATTGAGAAAGCATTAATTAAGATGAAGAAGTATTATGTATAAATAGAAGATAAAAATAATTTATTATATAATATTGTCATCATTTTTAACTCTACACAAAAACTTTCACTGTATTAAATACACTTTTTACTGATCTTTTTAATGTATATTTTTAACATATATCACTAATTACTGAGATGTGCAGTCAGCTGAATAAGATTAAACATATTATGTATAATATTAAATTAAGTTTTAGACTTATTATAAAGATCATTATTGTTTATATAAGAATGTTTTGTTGCATAATCATATCTAAAATTCAACATTATTTGTCATTAAATTATTTATAAATCTTATCACAAAAATACAGCAATTCAAGACTCAACTTAATGACATTATAATTATTAATTTGAAAGTCAATTAATACTTAAATTCTTCACTGTATTCAGTCAATAAGAATGATCTTGACATTTTAAAATATTAAAAATTGCAGATTATGATCTTTTCAGCATTAATTATAATGATTAAAAATGTTTTTACTAAATTTCTTGCTGATGTTAAAATTAAATGACTGTTCAATCTTGCTTAAGATGTCATTACTTATTGAAGAGATTAACTAAATAAAGTTATCATTAAAATTATTATGATGATTAAGTTCAATTTACTTTAACATTAAAAACTAAATTATCTCATAACTGAAAGAAAGAACACTGCAGAAGACTTATTTTTAAATAAAGTTAATATAAATATGAAGTATCTATTTTATATATTTATCTTAAATTGCAATTCTTTTAACATTTTAAATAACAGCCTGACTGATACTCTGAATTAAATCATTTATAATATTTTAAAATATAATTCTCACAATACTTTAAATGATGACTCTGATGATTTAAACAAAGATATGAGACTTAATATCTATGAAGACAGTTAACTGATGCATATACATTAGAATTCTTCATTAAAAGATTAAAACATTATAATCTGAATGAATTAATCAATATTACAGCATCTTTATAATTAATTACATTATCAATCTTCTCAGCTCATCTTAAAAAGAGAGTTAGAAGAGATTTGCTTAATAGTTATGTTAATAAATGTAAAAAATTTATAAAATTACAATATGTTCAGACTACAATGTCAACTTCTCTGCTTTTAAGAGAAATACATTGTGTGTTAGAAAGAATATTTGCATTTGAAGAACAGAGAGAAAGAAGAGAATGAAGAGAGATAAGTAATGAGTAAATTTATATAAGAGTAATTTGACAGTAAATAATGTTAATTCTTAATAATAAATATTAAATTAACTTTAATTACATCATCTTCATTTACATTACTTTTTCTTCATGCTTCACTATTTCATCATTTATCACATCACTCAATCACACAGTCAGAGACCTTTAATCTTTGATGAAATTACATAATTAAGAATCTTTAATCTTCAGTAAAATTATATAATCAGTCTTTAATCTTCAGTAAAATCACATGATTGATCTTTGATCTTCAGTAAAATCACATAATTGAGAATCTTCAATCTTTAGTGAAATTACACAGTTAAGAGTCTTCAATCTTCAGTGAAATTACATGATTGATCTTTAATCTTTGATGAAATCACATAATTGAGAGCTGTTAATCTTCAGTAAAATCACAAGATTGAGAATTCTCAATCTTAGATAAAATTACACAGTTAGAAGCTCTCAATCTTCAGTGAAATTACACAGTTAAGAATTCTCAATCTTTATTGACAAAATAATGTTTAATATTACTTTATTGACAAAATGATGTCTGACATCACTCTGTTAACAAAGTAATGTTAAATAATGATTGTTTATATCTTAAGTCTTTTAATGTTGAAAGATATAGATCTTTAAACAGTGAATGAAGATAAATTCTTATTAATGAATAATAATGATTGTTTTAAGTGCTGATTAGACTTTGTAATATAGAGTCATAACATAGTTAATGATAATATTATTATATACTTTTAAAGAATAGTACATGCTATAATTTAAGATAAAATCTTCATTTCTAATGCATAATTTTAATGTGCACACTATTAAACTAACTAACAAAAACTTTTACATATTTATATTAACTTATACTTGCTTAATCAGACTAATTGTTACTTATTTAGTTTGTAAATAATTAGCAATTTATGCAGAGTTAAGTCAGATTAATCTGCATCTAATTTAAATTAAAAAAAGTTCACTCTATCTGATTTAACACTCAGACTCAACTCAGACTTATGTGATCTATAGATAATCTGTATATAATATTATTGCTTACTCATCTCTTACTAAGCGTCTCTATTTATATCTTAGTCATCATTTTCTATATATACTCTACATAGTGTAAACAAATAAAAACAACTTTCTACAGACTGATTTACATGTGTACTTAATTTACTTTAATCTTCTTAGTTAAGTTGTTTATCTTATTAAAATGTATATTAATTAACTTCTTATGATCTAGAACTTTGATCATAAATAGATATAGTAATAATGAATATAATTTTATATAAATGATATCTTATTCAATCTGTATGCAAGTCATATAAAGTCATTCTTATATCATTAAAAGTTTATCAGTGTTCTTTACATTCTTAAATAAATCATTAATGATTTCATTTTTAATGATTTTAATTGCTTTAACTGTGTCTTGCTTATAATTAGCTATCTAAGCAACAATATTTTCATTTATACAATTGTCTATAATAATGTCTCAAAAGTCTTTCTTCTTAAGTGTAAGCATTATTATATTAAATTATTTTATTCAGTTCTTCATTCTCTTCAGTTTCTTCTCTCTTTAAACAACATTAAGTTCATTATTAGACATCTTGACTAGACTGAGTGTGCAGGTTGCCTATAGGTTGTGTGGGTTCAGGTTGAGTTCAGGTGTCAGATCAAGTAGAGTGAACTTTTTTTGGCTTGAGTCAGGTGCAGATTAATCTGACTCAACTCTGTGTAGATTGCAGATTATTTGCAGATTAAGTAAGCAAGAATTAGTCTGATTAAGCAAGTATAAGTTGATATAAATATGTGAAAGTTTTTGTCAGTTAGTTTGATAGTGTGCATGTTAGAATTATGCATTAGAAATGAAGATTTCATCTTAAATCATAGCATGTACTATTCTTTGAAAGTGCATAATGATGTTGTCACTAACTATGTTATGACTCTATGCTACAAAGCCTAATCAGCACTTAAAACAATCATCATCATTTACTAATGAGAATTCATCTTCATTCACTGTTTAAAGATCTATATCTTTCAACATCAAGAGACTCAAGACACAAATAATCATCATTTAACATCACTTTATTGATGAAGTGATGTTGAACATCACTCTGTCAACAAAGTGATGTTAAACATTGCTCTGTCAACAGAGATTGAGAGCTTCTGACTGTGTAATTTTATCTGAGGTTGAGAACTTCTGACTGTGTGATTTCATCTAAGGTTGAGAATTCTCAATTATGTGATTTTACCTGAGGTTGAGAGCTCTCAACCATGTGATTTCATCTGAGATTGAGAGTCCTCAATCATGTGGTTTTACCTGAGATTGAGGACTCTCAACCATGTGATTTCATCAGAGATTGAGAGCTTTCAACTGTGTGATTTCATTAAAGATTAAAGATTCTCAATTATGTGATTTCATCAGAGATTAAGAACTCTCAACTATGTGATTTCATCAAAGGTCAAGAACCTTCAATCATGTAATTTCATCAAAGATCAAGAGCTCTCAACTATGTGATTTCACTGAAGGTCAAAGATTCCTGACTGTGTGATTTCATCAGAGATTGAAGATCCTCAACTATATAATTTCATCAGAGATCAAAGGTCCCTGACTGTGTGATTGAGTGATGTGGTGAATGATGAAATAGTGAAGCATGAAGAAGAAGTGATGTGAGTGAAGACAATGTGATTAGAATTAATTTGATATTCACTGTTAAGAATTAGCATTATTCACTGTCAGATTACTCTCATGTAGATTTACTCATTACTTATCTTTCTTTATTCTCTTCTTTCTCTTCATTCTTCAAATGCAAGTGTTTTTTCTGATACACAATGTATTTCTCTTGAAAGCAGAGAAGTTGACATTGTATTCTGAACAGATTGTAGTTTCATGAATTTTTTGTGTTTATTGACATAGCTACTAAGCAAATCTCTTCTGACTCTCTTTTTGAGATGAGCTGAGAAAATTGATAGTGTAGTTGATTGTAAAGATGCTGTAATATTGACTGATTCATCTGAATTGCAGCATTTTAGTCTTTTAACAAGAAATTCTAATGTACATGCATTAGTTAGCTGTCTTCATAGATATTAAGTTTCATATCTTTGTTCAGATCATCAGAGTCATCATCTGAAGTATTGTGAGAATTGCACTTCAGAATGTCATAAGTGATTTAATTCAGAGTATTAGCTAAGCTGTTATCTGCAATGTCAGAAGAATTGCAATTCAGAATAAATACATAAGATAGATACTTCATGTCTATATCAGCTTTATCTGAAAACAAGTCTTCTGCAGTGTTCTTTCTTTTAGTTGTGAGATAATTCAGTTTTTAATGTTGAAGTAAATTGAACTTGATCATCATAATGATTTTAATGATGACTTTATTTAGTTAATCTCTTCAATAAATAATGACATCTTGAGCAAGATTGAACAGTTATTCAATTTCAACATCAGCAATAAATATAGTAAGAACATTCTTAATCATTGCAGCTAATACTGAAAAGATCATGATCTGTGACTTTCAGTATTTCAGAATGTCAAGATCATTCTTATTAACTGAATACAGTGAAGAATCTAAATATTAATTGACTTCTAAATCAATAGTTATGATGTCATTAAGTTGAGTCTTGAATTGCTGTGCTTTTGTAATGAGATTTATGAATGATTTGATGACAGATGATGTTGAATTTCAAGTATAATCATGCAACAAAGCATTCTCATATAAACAATAATGATCTTTGTTAGATATATAACCCACGATAGCTGTGCTATTAGTGTGGTGCCACCTTTTAACAGGTTATGAGCCCGGGTTGGCGTAATGGTGTTGAACATGCGTTGGCTGCCTTACCCGCATAAGCCCAAGGTT
>JAABVA010001781.1_pt1 | contig 22394 bp, 7 predicted proteins | sample 5560331 | NCBI WGS metagenome assembly JAABVA01 (sample SAMN12812661, study PRJNA571458) | rock metagenome | isolation source: Antarctica rocks | place: Antarctica: Victoria Land, Mt New Zealand sud | collected 2016-01-07
TGTACGTAGTCAGGCCATAACTAGCGAGGAGCATAAACATAGGTAAGTAGCCACTGAGTGGCCAAAATTAATTAAAAGTCTTCTAACACCTATAAATAAAAGACATCTCAAGCTCTTTATACTAATTATATTCTATTTTAAACTTAATATATTATTATTTGTTCTATGTTACATTCCAATCAGAGATTCCTCTGATATAGAGTCTAGAGATTAGAGCTTGTGATATAAAAGAAGTTTCAGATACATTAAAGTTAATCAGTAGATAGCAGTATGCTAAGTAAGAATTATCATTGAAAATATTCATTTTTTTAAAGAAAATAATCTATCTATATACTGCTGTCTTGCTGTGCTCATCAGAATCATTACAAACATAATAAATTAATCAATTTTTTTAAGCTTTATTGTCTCACTAAGATTGCTGTAAGCATAGTAAGCTCAGTAATCTTATATTTAATGATATACTGTCTACATATATAATTAATTACTACATAATCACTATTAAATATAATTATAATACAATCTTCTCTCTTCTAAGCACTAGTTCTCTAAACTTCATAAATAAAAATATATTTATAATTTAACTTCTTCACTAAAATGTCTTTCACAAAACAGAAGAATTGTTTATATCTTATTAAATTTATTATAACATATAATTATACTTCTTTTTCAATCTATAAGCATTGTTCTGCACCTTTAACAGTCTATATTGTTATAACTAATTCTTTAAAGTATTTTAAATATATTTATTACAGTCATTCTTGCATTTCAGTGTCATTAGAATCTCTGAATTGTATTTATTTTTGATTGAAATTTAAACTCAAAATAATGTTAAATAAATGCACTGTTCAAGAAAAGATGCTAAAGAAGTAAACTGCTTATTTCTTTATATTAAATATAAAAAGTCTTTGTTTTTTAAAGATTCTTAATTAAAATAAAAATTATATTATCATTAAAGTTTACTGTGTTGCTGAAGAGCTTAATGATAACATAAATTAAATAATAAATGATAAGAAAATTTCTATAAAGATTAAGTAAATGTAAAAGTGAATTCTGATTACTAAGTTGACAGATAATTATCTAGAAACAGAAAGACTAAGATTGAAGAAAGAAAATTATTTTTGAGAAATAAAGATCTTGATCTTATATCTGAGCAGGATCAGATAAGTAAAGATGAAATGATATATATTATTTTATGAAATAACTTATTAAACATAAGCACATTGCTAAGATAAAAACTCTGTTGATTATTAATGCAAGTATGTCACTAAATAAATACTAAAATAATAAAGAAATTCAGTCAGAAATCTGTCTAAATTCTTGTTGACTAAGTTTTATTCTGCTATAATTCTAATAATATTTTCTTCTTTAATGCAGTACATCTCAGACTGCTTTTGATTTTGATTAAGTTTTTATGATTAGATAAAAGTAAGTGATAAGTTAAAATTTCTTATATAAATATGCATTTCATGAAAGTTTTTTCTGCATAGTAAGTATTGTATGCAGCAATTTGTCTTGACTGATGTTGATAAATTAGTAAAATAAGAAATTATGCATAATCTGTTTAAACTGAATCTTTGTCAGAAATAATTTCTTAAATAATGTTGATATTAAATTAAGATTTATTTAAATACATAAAATAAAAGCTTTTAAGTATCTTTGATACATAATAAAGATGTTGTAAAAGTTTTTAGATGTTATAATTTAACTTATAGTTTTCTTATTATATTCAGTAAATTACATTTCTATCTCAATATTAAGAGTTCACAATTATCTATACTACATACTCTTTTTCTTCATTTACAATCACTGACTTCAGAGCTTTGACAACTTATTTGAATAAGAGTTTCTTTAAGAATTTTAAAAGTGAGATGTGAAATATATTGTAAATTATTATGATGTTAAGAAATTTCAAATGATAAGCTTAAGTATCTATGACTTTAAGTATCTAAAATGACTTTGTTTTCTTTTAATTAAATTTCTTACAGATATATCTGATTCAAATGTAAGTAATACAGAGTTAGACTCAGTCTTTTTTCTGAAAGATTATAGATTTATAATTTTAATTGTAGTAGTGAGCTTGACTTAACTAAACATAAATAATATAATTACTAACAAAATTATAAAGATCTATCATCTTTTTGACATAAAATGCAGTCATTAAAGCAATGAGAGACATTCTCTTCTTTTTAGACTTAATGATAAGATTTGAGTGTCATTCATAATTAATATAAAAGATAAAGATATATTAACTCATTCTGTTTATTTGTCAGTGAACAGTCAATAAACTGAACTTAAAACTTGTTGAATGCTTAATTATTTATAGATATTAAAAGGTGGCACCACTCTAGTAGCACAGCTATTGTAAATTATATATTTAACACTTTCTCTAATCTGTAATCAGCTCATGACCAGATCACAGATATAAAGAGTGCACATAGACAGCAATTTGAACTTGTAATCTTTGAGTGTCTATCATGTTTACTCTCTCATTATGAACTTAAATCATCAGCAAGATAATCTAGACATTGTTTTACACAAGTTATTACTGCACTAACCTGAGCTCATAACCTGTTAAAAGGTGGCATCACACTAGTAGCACAGCTATTGTGAGTTATATATTTAACAATAGAAATGTTTTTAAAGATTATTCAATCATTATTTTTCCCTGTCTGAGATGATGACTTTGAGAATGCTGTAATGTTTTATTATATGTTGATAAAGTAAATTCACAATATTTAGTGTCTTAATGATCATGATTAGGCTGACCATCAGGTTAAGTCAGACTTAGATTTTAGAATTTAACTTAACTTATCAAGCTTTACTTTGCAATCTGACTTGACTCTGTGCAGAATCAGATTTTAAATAAAGTTAAGTCAGACTATTCTTGACAGCTCAGACTAAATCAGAATTAATTAGCTTCTGTTATTAAGTAGCTTTATATTGATAGTAGCTATTATTGCAACATTTTTTAGAGTCATGAATCATAACTGTAATTAAGAAGTCTTACATTTCTGATGTAAACTGTGATGCAAGAAGAAAGCTAGCTCTTCAGAAATGATTTTATGTAAGTTCATTTCTTATAATCTTAACAGTCATGCATAACTGAAACATTGTGCCTAAAGATGCAGATTAAAGCAATCATTACTAGACTATTTTGAGAATATCTGACTCTCAATGTAATAAATAAATAGATTAAATTGAAAGCTGTTTAACTGTGCATATATAATGCTCACTTATAATGCTCATATATCAATAATCTTTAAGCTCATAATCTTTATTCTTAAGTCAAGTCTCAAGAGCTCACTTACTAATCAGTCTCAAAATTCTTAAAACTTAAACAGAACTTTTAAGTTAAGTTAAGCTTCAATGTTAAAGTTTGATCTGAATTCTTAAGTTAACAATTAAAACTCAATTTAACTCAACTTAAAAGCTCTGTTCAAGTCAGATCAGATTAACTTGACTTGATGATTACTTTAATTATGATTGTAAGTATGAAGTGTGTTATCTTAATATATGCATTAATGATCATCAGAATGTAGTCAGAGTGAATGTGTTAAGTTATAAAGAGATTAGTAATGAGATTTATCTCAATATAAGATTACAGTTTCTTCAGTATGAATAGAAAAGTAAAAGTACTATAAATAATATATATAATAAGTTTATTCTGACTGCACTCTTAACATCAGTTAATGTAGTCTTAAATGTACTTACATATATTAAATCAATAATGCTTACAAATAATAAGATTTAGAATTTGAGTAATGCTGTAGTGCTTAATTATAAATGTGTTATGATGTGTAACTGTAATAGTCAGTTACATAACTTCAGAAATATAGACTCAATCTTAATGATAAAGAATGCTGTGTTTTAATTCTTAAGAATGACTTATTAACTCTGTAAAAATGCTTTGTGCAAACTTATTCTTTAGTAATGTCAGTCAGAGCTGCTCTTCTAGATGTAAGCTAAATTATATAATAATAAAGATAAGAAAGTCTGATTGTACAGTGTCTTTAACTTTCTTGTAGATGACTTGAACATAGTTAACTTATTATAAGAATGTATTAATGAGATTAATTTTATCAAAATAATGAATTACAATGAAGTTATACTTCTATAAATTCAGAAATCATTAAATCTATTAATGATTAAGCTATTTAATTATGTTAAAGTACTGAAGACTGTTTTAATCTAAGTGTACAGTTATAAGCTTACTCTCAGTTTGCAAGGGTAAAAACTCTTTTATATAATCTTGTGTAGTTAATATACTTAGTAAGCTAGTCTTTGTGAAGAAATAAAAGCATATACTTTTATCTTTTGCAAAAATTAATAATAATTTTACATACATATCAGACTCTATCTGATTCACTGTTACACAACTGTTAAGATCAGTCTCACAATATTATTGCTTTAATTTATTATACAACAGTTACTTAACTATAACTTTAAGATCAAAATGTTTCTTATGAAGATTAGATAGAGCTGTATAAAAGAAAGATGCAAAGTTTAAGAAAAATTTTATAATATAAAAGAAATTAAAACTTCTAAAGAAGCTTAAAGTCTCTGTAAATGATTTTCTTATAAATGTTTATGAATTGACTGCAAGTAAACTCAGAAGTAATGAAGATACTTTATTGCAGACATTAATTAAAAATGAAGTAAAAGAAATTTAAAAGATTTAAATACTTCTCTGTGAGATTGAGAATCTGATTTGTGAAATTAAGAAGATAATTTGTGAAAATAAATGATTCTTATAAAAAAAAAGAAATCTTTTTACAAATCTAAGAATATTCTTTCAGAGTCTTTAGAGTCAACAGTTATTTATAAGCTAAAACTTAAACTTCAGCTTACAAAGCAGAAGAATAAGAATCTGATACTTTATATATAAATGAAATATAACTGTTCTGTGTTCATAAATTTAAAGATTAATAACAAATCAAAGTGAACTCAATCTATTAAGATATTTTTAAATGCTGATCTCTATAAGAACACAAATTACAGTCATTACTGTGACTTTTGTTATTAGATAAATATAGATACAGAAGACATATCTAAAAGAGCTCAGTATTTAAAGATGATTTATTATTTGCATTATTTAATTATAAATTAATGAAGAGCTTACTGCAACAAGAAAATGCTTATAGAAGTATGAAGATCTTTAAAGAAATTTTTAGATAACTTATTAAAAGATAAAGTAAATTGAACTTACAATATCTGAATGAAATGATTGTAAATAAATAAAAGAAATGAAAAGTCTAATGAGAAATATTTTTGTCATTATAATGAACTTCAGTTTCAGATAGAAGATAAAGTAAATAAGATAGATAAGATTTAAGTTATGTTCTTTTACTGTAAGTTAAATAAGTCAATACACAGAAAGATTTGCAAACAGTTTTAGCTGTTAATTATTATTGAAGATATAATGACTTTTACAAAGAAGCTATACTTCAATCTATTTAATTATAAATATAAAATGATATCATTCTATCAAAAGAAGTCTAAACTCTACAATAAGAGTAATGATAAGTCTGCAGTTAAATTGAATGAAAAGTCTGCACAGAGTGAATAAAATCAATTTATTAAGTATTTTAAATGTGATAAGACTGATCACATAGTGAAGAACTGTTATTTAACTAAGCAAAAAAAATTCTTCATTGACACTGTAAACAAAAGAGACTCATAAAGCTTTTATAAAATATATGACTTCACTTAGAAGAATGACTTTATCAATAAGAAGACAAAGAAGAAGTTTGTAAAAAGAAATTCATTTTAGAAGAGAATTTTATAACTTACAGTGCATTTTATGAATCAAGAGCTATAAATCTTAATAAACAGTAAAAGTAACATTAACTTTCTGTAATCAGAATTAATTAAAAGTCTTAATCTTACATCATTGTTCTTAATACAAAATGCAATTGATATCAATTAACAATCAATGATTACATATAATGTATATTATAAATTAATCTTCATCTGCAATGTTAAAGAAATGATTTATCAACTATGCAAATCTTTTATAACTGCAAAGATAAAATTAAACATGATACTTAAGATTGTCTGACTGATTTAAAGAGATTTAATAATTAGTTTCTTAAAGTACAGTTATTTAAAAAAAATGAACTGAAAGACTTTAAAAATTATAAGATCAGTAAGAAACTGAATCTTAAGACTTTCAAGACAGAGCTTGATGTGAGCTGTGAGCATTTTTAACTGAATATATTAGATTTACATAGAGAATGTAAAGAATGATAAAAGTTCATAAGAAATTATAGAGATATATAATGATTTTGCAGAGATATTCTTAAAAAATTATGTAAATAGCTTATCTTCATACTGCAAATAGAATTACTCAATTAATTTAATAAAAGAAAAAATCTTACTGTTTAGCTTTATTTATAATTTCTTAAAGAAGAAGCTTGCAGAGCTTTGTAGATATTTAAATAAAAATTTTAAAAATAATTTTATTTAATTCTTACAGTTATTTGTAAGAGCATCAGTGCTGTTTATATTAAAGTTAAATGATAAATTGCAACTATATATTAACTATTATGAACTTAATGTCATCACAATGAAGAACTATTACTCTTTACTTTTAATTAATAAGATTATAAATCATCTTAATGAAGTCACAGTCTTTATGAAGATTAATATAAAGAATGTTTACTATCAGATTTGCATTTATAAGAATGACAAATAAAAGACAGTCTTTCAAACTCAGTATAAATTATATAATATTTAATAATGCTCTTTAAATTAATCAATGTATTGACAATCTTTCAGTCATATATACACAAAGTGCTTCACAAACACTTAAATATATTTATAATAATATTTCTAAATGACATTCTAATATATTTAAAGAATAAAATCAATCATCAATAGCACATTTACATGATTCTAAAGACTTTATTAAAGACTGAGCTATATGTAAAGCTTATTAAGTGTTAATTTTCAGTGAGAAAAGTACTCTTTATGAAGTTTATAATTATTGATAAGAGCATTGAAATGAAAGAAAAATATATTATTACAGTGATTAACTGATCAGAGTCAGAGAGCATCTTTTATAAAAGATTTATAAAGAGTTTCTTTTACATTATAATGAAATTTACAATTATGTTGTAAAGCAGTGAAGATGTTTTTAAAAAAAAGTAAATCTTATAAATATCAGAATTTCTGACTTTAAAGACTCAGCTCTCTTTTTGTAAACTGATTTAAATCTTTATAACAGTATTCTTTTTACATCACTTTAATTCAGAAAAGAAAAATTTATAATATTTGACATTTTCACTTAAAAAAAAGAGTCTGACTGAAGATCTGTTGCATTTTACTTGTGAAAGATGATATTCATAAAAAGAAACTATAAAATTAAAGATGAAAAGCTGTTCATCATAATTAAAAGTGTATATCATTGACAACATTATCTTAAAGAAGCACAACATACAGTTAAGATTCTTATAAATTATGATAATTTACATTCAATAATGAAATTATCTTATAAGCTGTCATAAAAACATGTTCAATAAGCTCTGACACTATTAGCATATAAGTTTAATATAATATACTGCAAGAAAACATTGAACTTCATAGATGACTTATTTAGAAGAACAGACTATTAATAAGAAGTTAAAAGAGAAAATGCTACTATAAAGTATCACTTTACATTAAAAGAGATTCTGTTCTTAACAGCAATGACTATTATAGAGAAAGAATAGATCTTAAATATAAGTTATAAAGTATACATTTAAGCATATATACAAGTTAAACAGCTGTTAAATGTAAACTGTACAGATTAAAAGAATAAAGATTATAATGAATATGTTTATAAAGCTGTCTTAAAGAAGACTATATATAAAAATGACAATTAAATTTTTTTAAAGATTCTATCAAAATATCTTTAGATAAATTCTTTCACAAATTAAATAATTCAGAGCTTGAAAGCTGCTGAGACATTAAGAAAAAAGAGTAAATTCTTAAACTGAATATAGATAAGAGATCTATTCTATGTCAACAGCATAATATATATCTTATATGTAAAAGTCTTACACATTAAGATCTTACATAAGCATCATAACAATCTGCTTGCAGAGCATTTAATTATAAATTAAACTTATATACAGATTTATAAAAAGTATTAATGATTAAAGATGAAAAAACAAATTAATGAGTACTGTCTTATCTACATTAAATGTTAAGAAACATAAATAATTTATAAAAAGTTTATAAAACTATTACAGTTCTTAAAATACTCTACATAATTTTGAGACATAATTACAATAAACTTCATCATTAATCTGTTAAAGAACAGAGTCTATAAGGGCATCTATGATGCAGTATTGAATGTAATTGACAAATTTTTAAAGATGTATCACTACATTTTATGTTGAAAAGACATGACTGCAAAAGATCTTATGAAAGTCTTTATATAAAAAATAATTCATTTATATAAAGTCTTAACAGTCATAATGACAAATTAAGAATCATTGTTTATCTTGCAGTTCTGAATTAATGTGATGTTTACTCTAAAGATTAAGCAACAATTAAGCACTGTCTTTCATTCTTAAACAGATAAGTAGATAAAGCATTAAAATAATATTTTTAAATAATATTTATAAAGTTATATTAATTATAAGCAAATCAACTAAACAGCACTGCTGCTCTTAATGAAGTTTATATATAATATAAGCAAATACTCTGTGACTTAAAAGACATCTTTTAAGATAATTTATAAATACAACTTAAAGTTTAATCTATTAACAGTGAATAAGATTTTTAAGTATATCATGAAGTAAGAAACCTTTACAGAAACTGAAATTCTTATAAATTGACTGTAAATAAATTGCAAAAAGACTTAAAGATTTGTTTTTAAGATGCAGCAGTATTAAAAGAGATATTATGATAAGAAATGAATGAATATTACATTTAAAGTTGAGCAGAAAGTTTAATTATATATTAAGAATATAATCATAAAAAGACTTTTATGAAAGCTGAATTAACTTCATTATAAGTTATATTAAATTATAAAGTCAATTAAGAAACAAGTCTATAGACTTGAGCTGGTTAAGAAACTGAGCATTTATAATGTCTTTTATGTTAGTCTGCTTTGAGCTTATAAATCTTATAAAAAGAAAAAATTCTCAAAATTAAAACTTTTACATTTAGTAGTAAATTTTAACTTCTATGAGTCTGAGATTGCTGCTATAATGAACTTATGAGTTTAAATTAACTTTGAGAAATAATCAATACTGCAATACTTAATTATATAAAAGAAATACACAGATCTAATTTAAAAACTGAAAGTTAATGTCAGAAATGCTTAAAGATTAATTAATAAGTTTTATAAAAAAATCTCAAAAAGTTAAAGCTGACATTTGCAAAGCTCACAAAGTTAAAGAAAATTAAAGTTTATATTGAAAGAAAGAAGATACTTATGCTATACTATGCTGTCTAGTAAAACTCTATAATTATGTATTTATAAATTGCAGTGATCATGACTGAAAGAATTAAGAATGTTGACTGTAGTTAATATCATTAAAGACTTCACTTAGCTTTTAATGTTAATTTTAATTGACTTAATAGAAGTAGCTAAAATACTGCTTCTTAACATTTTTATTTGATGAGACTGTATCTATTGACTCTCACTAACAGTAAACATTAAATGACTTAACACATTGTCATAAGTTCAACAAATTATTTAAGTGTTTAATTAATAATTAACAGTGAATCTCATAAATTCAATAAATCACTTAAAGATTTGTCTGAGCAGAGACTTTATAAGCTCATCAGCAATTATTTCTTAACTGAGTATAAAGTTTATCTGAATCTGATTTTGCTTATGCAGATCATAAATGTTATAATAGAAGACATTAATGTGCTTTAATTACTTATGTATATATACATTCTTAATCAGAGTCAAAAAGACTTGATTGTTTTCTTTAAGCTGAATAAATAAAGTTATTTAATGAGTTTTATTCTTTTAAATATTTATACAGTGTAAGTTAACTTTAAAATATTTACTTATACTTATGTCTTTCAACATCTGCTCAAGTCAGATCTCAGTCTTTATGCACATTAACATAATTATATATTCAGTCTCAATAATTAAAATAACAATAAACTTTTATTTTTAACTTATTCACAACACTGATTTGTCTTCAAGCATATAGATAGACTTTAGAATTAATTTTTGATTTTGTTTATCTAATATGTAGTTGAAGTCAGAGTATTTAAGCATTGCTTGACTTTCATTAAGACTGTATATAATGTTAAGATTAATGATTAATTTTATATACTGTAGTAGTTTCTTGAGTATGTGTTCATAATGCTTTACAAAATCACTGAGATATTGATTTAGTTAATTTAATGTGAAGATGATGTTTAACTAAATATAAATTGCTGTATACATTAAATTTTCAATTGTCTGTTAATACTATCTTTAATTTATTCTTTAATCAATTAAGTTGACAGAGCAAAAAGCATTATATTTGTTAAGTAAAATATTGATGACTTTATGTTTATTAAATTGCATGTAAAGATTCTTTAATATCTTATTTACATAATGAGTCTGATTTAAATGCAGAGTTCTCATTTTATAATTATGTATAATTTAAATATTAAGAATTTTCTGTGTCTCTTTTAAGTTCTTGACTTTGAACATATTCATAAGAGCTTGCTTGAATCAGTGAATATGTAATAAATTTGTTGAGATCACAACAATATCATTTATATAAAGAAGTAACATAATCTCTTTAATGCTGTGAAGAAAAAGACAGAGATCAATATTGCTTTGATGAAAACTTAATTTAATTAATTTAATAACACATTGTTTATATTAGTTCTGTGTGACTTACTTAAGATCATAGAGACTGTGCAGTATGTGTAGAATACAATTAGATGTGATATTAACTTCAGAAAAAGATGTTATATAGATTGTTTTTTTCAGAAAGAATTCTGTAAAAATATTATTGACATTTACTTGATGACATTCTAGATTCTTGAGTGCAACAATGACTAGAAAGACTCACAGAGTGTTAAACTTGACAATAAGAACAAAGATATTTTTATAATTAACATTATATATTTATAAAGAGTCTCTTGTCACAAGTCTTGTCTTAAGCTTATTTAAGAATTCATTAATGTTCAGTTTAAGTTTAAAGATTTATTTATTAATTACAATGTTGACTTTTCTTAATGACACAGTCTCTTTTTACATTTCATTTACTGTCAAGACTGTCAGCTCTATATGAATAATATTTTTTCATATTTTTCTTTAAATTAAGTAAAGTGACCATCAAGTCAGATCAGGCTCAGATTTTAGAATCTGACTTAATTCATCAGACTTTACTTTGCAATCTGACTCAACTCTGTGCAGAACTGAGTTTTAAACAGAATCAGATTAAATTATTCTTGACAGCTTAAACTAAATTAAAATTAATTAACTTTTGTTATTAAGCAGCTTTATATTAACAGCAGTTATTATTGCAACATTTTTAATTAACATTGCACACAGTTCTTTTTGTTTAACTATATGTCTGCTTTATGAGTGTTATAAGTAAGCATTATTAACTTAATTATCAGATCACTTATTCTCTACAGAGCAAAAATACATTAATTAGTATACTTTATTTTTTTAATAAATCTGCAACATATAAAAGATTGCTTTCATCTTTTGCAATTTCTCTAATATTATCAGATTTTCTTTCTTATGTAGCTTGACAACTATATCATAAATAAGTCATGAAAGAGATTCTTAATATATAAGAACTTATACTTTCAAAAAATATACAAAAATATGTCTTACTTGTCTTCTACAAATCTATAATGACTAATTAATTTCACTTTAAGCTGTCATTATACTGATTAAAAATCTCTTTAATCAGCAATGAAAAGAATTTTAAATTTAAAATAAAAGAATGCAGCTTCTGTCAATATTGCTGTTGCTACATTGTATAAATTGATCAGAGAATATTAAAATTAAGCATTTTAATTTAATTTAATGATGCAATTATCTGACTTACTTAACTCTTTTTGTGCAAAAACTGATTTGAAAAAAAAAGAATTATTAATGATTTAATTTTCTTCTTTAAAGATATTATGCTTAACAATTTATTCTTTATTTTCATTTTATAAACTTAATTCTGTCTTATACATCTTCATCTATAATTTATATTCTATTTTCTTCAATAAATCTTATGTTGTTAAATTCATAAGCTTTAGAATCTGCTTGATATTTCTTTATAACTTTAACTTTTATTATATTCTTATCATATTATACAACATAATTTTAATGTCAGTTTCTTTACTGTGAGAAGATCTATACTTAATAAAGAAATTGCAACTAACATAATTGAGATATTACACTTTACAAATTGTATATATTGCTTTGAATTTCTCAGATAGTAAATTTAAAAAGAAATAATCATGAATTAATAAATCTAAATAATTGTGCAGCTTAATTTAAATTGATCTTAGTTATCTACAAATTCACTGATAACAAAAACACAACATTTATGTAAATAAATAATAATATAGAGACTTAAGAAATTTATTTATCTTTAACATAACATTTTTTACATTTTCTTTTTACAAAACATCTTACTTTTTGTATTAAGCTTTTTACATTTTCTTTCTGCATCATGTAAGTAAAGTAAGTAATGAAGAGATATGATGCTGACTTTTATTTTAGAAATACATTATTAAAACAGAGAAAATTAAGTGTAAAGATTATCTTCATTAATGTAGCAAAAGCATTAAACTTTATATCTCTCATTACTGAACTGAATCAATTCATTAATATAGCAAAAGCATCAGACTTCACATCTCTCATTATTGAATTAAATTAATTCATTAATAAAAGAACATATTCTACTGATATATCAGACTTTTCATCTCAATTTAAGAAGAAGAAAAAGAAAAAAATCAATAAAATCAATTTATTTGTCTTAGACATTGCTGCACATTTAAAGAAAGAAGACTTTGCTGATTAATGAAAAAGAATAAAAGCATTTATTAATTACTTTAAATTTACATTCAATGCTGCACTATCTCAAAGTACTTTAGCTGCTTCTTTCACTTCTTTTAACTTAAAATTTAGTATGTAACTTCACTTATTATAATGCTCAATTATAATGCACAAAATGTATACTAAATTAAAAACTAAATTATATTTAAGAATTTAAAAGCTCTTTATTTATTTTTTTATTGAGTTCTTTACATTTTAATATCACTCAGAAATTGACTTTATCACATTCTTCAGTGATTAATGCATTCACAGATGCTGATATTGAAGAGACTTAAGAGCAGAATAATATGACAATAAATAAATTAAATATAGATTTTAAACATAATTCAGAATATAAGAAGCTTAAGATGAAGATTTAAAGAACAAAATATATAGTTAAGATAAGAAAGAAGATTGTTGTTAAGAGATATATAAAGAATAAATATGATGAATATTAATAAATGATTATAATGTTCTGTATTAGACTTTAACTTCATTTATAGTGATCTTTTTCATAGATTAAAATGTAATGACTGAATAAAAAAGAATGAAGATACTGCTCAACAAAACAACTTAATTATAGCTATTAAAGAAATACAAACTCTATATAAGCTTCTTAAAGCAAAGAGTGCTTTCTTAATAATTAAAGAAGAGATATATTAACTTTATTTGATATATAATTTGTGTTAATATGATTAAATTGAAAAAACAGATAAATATATTTAAAGTTGTTGAGATAACTATTTAAATAAAGTAATTAAGTATTAAGAATAAATTATTTAATTTAATAGCTATAAACAACTTATTACAGCTAAAGATAAGAATTTAAATCTTATTATATAGATTTTTAATAGCAGCATACTTAATTCAGAGTACATAGCAGACAAGAAAAATCATTAATGTATATTATATTTTTAACACTTCTTTATAATGACTCTAAAGACAAAAATTAATATTGTTTCATTTTATAATTATTAATTCTCAACAGTGTTCAATGTTTCTACAGATAAGAATAAAGAAGCAGAGATAATGTTAAATAATAATGAAAATAAAATTACAGTAATTTTTTCTGTTTAAGTGATGTTAAATAAGAATATTAATGATAAGTGTATTTTTCTTAAATTTGATGAACTTGTGCACACAGATATCAGAAAAACAATATTAAAAAAAATAAAATATATTAATTTTACATTATTTATTTATCAGAGATTTAACTAAATTTTAAACTTTATAGACTGTTACTTTAATGTTAAAGAGTGATGAAGTTAAGATACAAATTAATTAAATATAATTATATTACTTTATTATAATGCTCTTTACAATTGTCTATTAGCTTCTTGCTGATTAACTATATTTATAAATTAAAATTAATAATAAAGATTAACTGTCAACATCATAAGCTTTAATCTTCACTGATGATGCAGATTAAGAGACAAAAGACTTAGTGAAGATATAAAATAATGATGAGAAGAATGAAGATCATTATAATGATGATAATAATAATGTTAACAAAAATATAAAGAATCAAAATAAACTTTAATGTTTTAAGCAAAGCTAAATGTTCTTAAAGACTTTTAAACATTGTTTTTTACATTTAAGTACATTTAATTTTAATATTTTACTTAATATTATTAGCTTGCATGTAACTTGTACTTATTATAAGCAATTTAAGAAAATTAAAGTGTTCATAAACTGCATAGAAAGAGTAAAGAGATTTAATGTTTAAATTAAAAATTATGTTAAGTATATATTTATTGAGATTGTTGATGCTTAAATCAATAAATATTAACATTATCTTTAAATAAGAAAGAATGAATTTTTTTTGACTTTAAATAATTATTAATGATATTAATAAATAGAAGATTCTGTCTCTTATAAAATCATAATACTGAAGTAGTTAAAAACTTAATGTGCTTTATCTATGCTTTTAAGTATGAGTGCAGTGCTTTTAATAATTTTTTACTTTATTAATAAAGAAGACTTTTCTCTCTTAATTAATATTGTATTATATTTAAGATTGTGTGTATATTGACAGTCAATATACTCTGAGTAGAGTCATTTAAGTAAATAATTTAAAGATTGAGATCAATGATTATTAAGTCATCATTAATGATCTTAATAGTTAATGCATTAATTGCTGTAGTGAGTCTTTTAAATAATGAACTTATATGATCTTTAATCTTTCTTAATTCATAACTATAATCATCATTAATGATTACATATCCTGAATGTGTACTGTTCAAGATATTTATAACACTTAATTGTATCACTTCTATATTTAAAATTTAATTATAATTATCATTATTAAGTCTTAAATCAATATTCTTATCTTAATCATAATTACAAAGTCTGAAGTTAATGTTGTTCTTATAATTACTATCATTATAAAGATTATTATTATTAAAATAGTGATTTAATAAAAGCTCTGTATATAATTTAGTTACTGTTGAATCTTTCTCATTACTATTAACAATCATTGTCAATGCAGATCTCTCTTTAATTCTTTTTATTACTTTTGCTGCAAGAATAAACATATCATGATATTTAATCAGTATAATGTTCTCAATGATGTTTAAATTTAATCAATTTCAACAATATATAATTACATCTTAAGTCATGTTGAACAAGCATTTAACTTCAATATTTATTGTAGAAATTGCAAGTATATTTTTTACAAATTATATTATTGCTGATTTTAACTTTTTTATCAGCTTTCAGTAATTAAGTATTAAAATGTTTACATCTAACACTGAAGACTTTTACAGATAATTTAAGACTTCTTTTGTTATAGATATGTTTTAATGCTTTTTTACATTTTTTATATAATTCATTATTGTTATCATCTTCTTTTTCTTTGAGTCAAGAATTCTTAAATCATCATTTAATGATTCTTTCTTCAAGTACTGATAATTAACTCTGTAATATTGTTGAAACTTAAGTTTATACTTTAAATATAAATCTTCTCAGTCTTCTCTTTATTAAAATAATATGTCAGTCATGCTATATAATATTTATTGAGAACTGAGAATATTCTACATTATACATGTTAAGCTTATTACATAAATTCAATATGACATTAAGATTATAAAATAACTCTTAATTGATTTCTATCTTTTTATAATATTGAGTTAATTTCTTTTTTAATGCATTAATGACATTTTACAGCTCAGCATTAAAGAACAATTCAAATTCTTTAATTGCTTTATTCTGTTTTTTAAGATGATTAAATAAATCATTGTATGCATATTACAACTTATAAATTATTAATTTATTAATAGCACTCATTGTCTCTGTTTAGTTCTTAAAGTGCTTCAGAAGATGCAGTATATATTTAATATGTTGTCATTCTTTTATATTGTATCTAAAAAGTTTCATTTTACTTATTGTCAAAGTTAAATGTTCTATTCATTGAGAAAGTTCAGTTTATAATTTATATGTTTGACTCAGCATATCATATAAAAAGTTTCATTAAATTCTTATATTTTTAATTATATTTTATAAATTTGTCTTCTACAAATCTTTGAACAACTCTAAACACTGTGATGATGTCATAATGACAATAGTTAATAATTGAATCTATATGAGACTTTTGTTAAAATATTAATTTAACAGATATGAGTATTATAATAAAGCATTATAAAAGATATACTGATCTTTTTCAGTATAATGTCAAAGAAGTAATCTTTGTTAATTGTGAAATTTTGTAGCTCATTATCATTAAATGTAATGATGAGTTAATCATTCTTTACATTCACTTTCAAATATATAAATAGCTAACTGACTGCAAGCTAAATTATATGTACTATACAGTTCATGATTTCAGTTTCATTACTTTAAATAATATTTTTTTAACTTAAAAGTTAACTCAAATAACATTATAATGTATAATTGTTGAATGCATTGTCTGCTGTGACTATCAGCAATTAATGTGTCAAATTTCACTTCTTTAACATTTTAAAAATATACTTAACAAGATTTTCATCATTATATTAACTCTTTAATTCTTTAAAGACTAAAAATATCTCTGTATACTTTTACTCAGCATCAATAAAGTATGCAGTAATGTCTAGAAATGTAAGATGATTTAAATTGATTTATTTATTAAATACAATAAAGACTTTAATCTATATCTTAAGCTCTATAAACATATCTTTTTAAATATTTACAACACAATGCTTAAGAAGTTATGCAATCTTACTTCAATCTAAAATCTTAATATCAGCATAATACATTTAGATGAGCTTTTAAAACTTTATATACTCAACAGTATAAAAGAATAAATTAAGTACTATAATGAATTGAAGAATCTGCTGATTAAAAAAATAAAATTAAATAATTTAACAATGATCTTTTGAGCTGTCTGTTAAACAGTGAGCATTATATTAAAGCATTATAATTGAAAATTATAATATATCTTTAAATTTATTACTTCAAAGATTGAAATCTGTCTTTCTGATGCTGATTTTATCTTTCAGTAACTGCTGCTTTTCAAATAACATTTTTAAATGATTGTTTCATCATTTCTTGATGCTGAATAATTTATAATATTGTAACAGTTAATACACATTACATTTAATCTTTCATTACATTTATTAATTACTTTGTTAAAAGATGGCACCACACTAATAGCACAGCTATTATAAGTTATATATTTAACACTTTCTCTAACTCACAATTGACTTGTGACCAGCTCTTAGATGTAAAGAGTGTGCATAGACAGCAGTTTAAATTTGTGCTCTTTGAGCTTACTCTTTCATCATGAACTTAAATCATCAGTAAAGATGATTTAGACATTGTTTTATGCAAGTTATCACTGCATTAACTCAGGCTCATAATCTGTTAAAAGGTGACATCACACTAATAGCACAGCTATCATGAGTTATATATTTAACATACTTCAACAAAGAACTGTCAGATCTTTGCTGAGTGAGCTGAACTGTTTTATATTATTTAAATATAATTCTTAATTTTTGTATCTGTGTTTTAATTTTATACAGTTATTTCTCATGAATCTTGAAACTCTCACTTTATTGCAGATCTTTAAAGAATATATTTTGAGTTTAAAGTGTCTGCAAAAGTTAAAGAACAAAATTGATTTAATTAAAATGATTTAATTCTGTCATTAAAAGCACTCAGAAATGATCTTTCTAAGTTATTTAAGATTTGACTAAATGATGAGCTGTATAAAGACATAATGTTGAGTTATTGTAGTAAGTTAAGCAAATAAATAATATTTTGTTGTATTTTAAGTGATGTGTTGATGATAATGTGTTGCAAGAGTTTTAAAATTAGTATATACAAGATTGTAGTTATGTGACAGAACATGTATCTAAATGTAAAATGAATTTTTTATAATATCAATTATGATAGACATTATTCAAAAATTATTATGTATAGTAAATATTAAGTATCAATGAAGAGATTTCTCATTAAAAAATCTTTAATTAATAATTAAAGATCTATTTAATTATTTTTTATCTTACATCTTTAATCTCTGAAGATCAGCTTTCTATTTAATTAATAATGATTACTTATTATTCTTCTTACTACTCTCTTCATTATTAATAGATTCAACATTCTTCTCATCATCTTCATTATCATTAATTAAATCATTAAAAACAAATTTATTAATAAAATCATCATCTGAAAATTTCTTATCTTCAAACATCATTACACAAGCTTCATCAACATCTTCAATTATACTCTTTTTATCTTTTTTCTTCTGATTAAATACAGACTCTTAAATGTAACTAGTTAATGTTAAAGTTGAGAAGTGTTATAATTAAGTAATATAATATTTATGTATAATTAAAGTCATTGATGTGTTCAGAATCAAGAACTTCACTATAAAAGCAATATATAATCTTAATAAAATCAGAATCTTCAGTATTCTGTAGTTCTTATTTTTCTGTATCATTAAAAACTTTTTCTCAATGCTTAATTACAACTGTTAGGCACTTCTCAATTTGATAATTAATGTTGATGCACTTTTACTTAATAACTTCATCTTTATTAATATTCTAAAGAATGTCAGAGAGTCTATAAAAGATATAAATGTAATATATTTTTTACTTTACTTTCTTAAACTTTCACTCTTCTTTTAATGCAAAAGCTTCAGCAAATAACATCTTTTTCTTAGTTTTCTTTTTAAGTTAAGTTTAATTCTTATTCTTCATTAACTTATTTCTCAACTGATCTTTATAGTAGACATCTGCAGATAATTAAAAGCAATATAATTGAGTATAATAATTTTAAAAAAGTCTTACAAAAAAATTTATAATTATATTGCTTCTTTAAGATCTCATTTTTAATCTTTTCTTTCATGATCTTCTTCAATGCTAAATTCACAATCTAATATAAATTAATCTTCTTCAATACATTTCTTTCTCATTTCACAGCTCTGCAGTTCATCATCTTTGTATTTTCAATTTATTTAAAGTTTTCATTTTTCATACATTTCTGTTATTTCTTTCTTGCACATGCAGTCTTTAAGTTGTTTAAGTATTCATTAAATGTCTTTTTTAAATTATATATAAACTTCTATGAACAGTCACAGTGATCAGATCTCTCTTTAGAGACTGAGAATGAATTGAAAGCTAAATGTTTTGCAATTTATAGTGAAAATTTAATATCTAAATTCATCATAATGAGAGTTTAGAATATGTAGTTAGCTGCTAAGTTCTATATTGAGTGATATAATTAAGCATTATATGTGTGCATTACAGCTATGCATCAGAGTAAAGTACAAGAGCAATGTATAAGATTAAATCTTAAGAAATGAGCAGTAAAACAAATGATAATACTAAGCAATATATTTATTAAGTGTAGAGACTGAGTATAGAGATTGAGTAGAGACAGAGTGAGTGTAGTAGATTGAGTAACAGAGATGAAGATAAGAAAGTATTAAATTGAATGTTAAAAGTGAGTGTGTTGATATATTTATTCATAACATTAATGTATATATCATAAATAAATATGTTATTTATTAATGATCTAACATCTAAGTATCATTAACATCTAAAAGCTCTCAACACATCTTTTAACTACACATTTTTAAATTACAACATACTTTCAAACTACAACACATCTTCAAACTATAAGATCACTCTAGAACTCATTGTCATTTAAAAATGCATTTAAATTATTTTTTAATAATGCTTCTGTTAACTTAATTTTAGAGCATCATTGTATCATTATATTATATTATAATATATAATAAGAAAACTTCAAAATACAGTGCTATGAAGACTGTATTAGATGAAGAGAAGACAGTAGCAGCAGAAAGAATATTTAGAAAGATATTTAAAAAAGAAAAAATTGATGTTGATGAGGAAAAAAAAAATAATGCTATAAATATAAAAGAAAATACTGAAGCATTTAAGTTAGCTCATCACTGAAAGTCAGGCAGTAAGCTTAATTTTAATATATAATATAATATTTAATAATAATGCTTCATTCTACAGCTGTCATTCTTCATAAAATATGTTGCTATCAGAAATCAACAGATTTTCTAATAGCTAAATTATTTTTTCAAAGGCTTTGCTGCAAGATAATTTAAAATTATTTAAAGAAAGTTTTTTCTCAGCATAAAATGTTTTGCTTTCAAAGCTCAGTCATTAATAGTCTGCAGAAGACAATAAAAGCATATATTGTTGTTTTCTTTAAAAGTATATTTAATTAACTGTACAGTAATTATTATTTATTAGTTAACAGAAAGCAGATGTCAATCTGACTGCAATTTATGCAAAATGAATTATTATTTAGCATAAGAACATATCTCTCATTAAGAGATACATACATAACTGAAACATTACATTTAAAGATGCAGATTAAAGCAATTATTATTAAGCTATTTTAAGAATATTTAACTCTCAATATAGTAAATAAATAAACTAAATTGAAAGCTGTTTAATTATACATATATAATGCTCATTTATAATACTTATGTATCAGTAATCTTTAAGCTCATAATCTTTACTTTTAAGTTAAGTCTCAAGAGCTCACTTACTAATCAGTCTCAGAATTCTTAAAATTTATACAGAGCTTCTAAATTAAATTAAGCTTCAATGTTAAAGTTTAACTTAAATTCTTAAGCTGATAATTAAAGCCTGATCTGATCTGACCTGAAAGCTCTGTTTAGGTTAGATTAGATTAATTTAACTTGATAATTACTTTAAAATTGAGTCTCTCACTGCTTCAGTATAGATAACAGATGTAAAGATATCAGATTTCATTATTGTTAGATTTTCTTCATCTACAGTGAACACTGTAAGTGTCAACATAACTTTAAATATTTTAATTAAGAACTTATTTACATTTTAATCATCATTATCATTTCTCTTTTATTTTAAGATCTTAACACATAAGAAAGTTTTGACTTCTCTGAGTGCTGCTGTCTTAACTTTGTTGATATTCAATTTTAACAATTTATTTAATTTAACTGCAGTCAACTTAATCACATCTTGTTCATCTTAAGACTTGTTGATCTTAACTGTAATTAAGTCAGACTATATCTCACTGTTTTAAGTTATAGATGTCTGATCTGAGACTGTAATCTTCATAAAAATTGATTTTTTCTGTAAACATTTAATAAGTTTTCTATTTAAAAGAATGTTCAATGTCTGCTGTTACAATTTAAGATTAACAGTATTTTTCTTTTCACTTTTAATGAACTTCACAACATAACTTTTAATGATGTGCTTAAGATCTGAAGCTTAAAGCAGATACTGCTTTGTAATTTTCTCTATGTAGTTTATAAAGATTCTTATTTATTCTTAATTTATAAATTTGTCATATTTATCATCAGATAGTAACTTTAAATCAATGTGACTGTAGCATTTGCATTCTCATATATAAATGTAATTGATGAACAACTTTACATTAGTGAAAGCTTTCTTAGAGATTATTTATTTATCATTAATTATAAAATTAATTATTATTTAATTATAAAGATAAACATCTATCTATGCTGTCTATACTCAGAACTTTATTAACAGCTATATCTCTTTATTTATAATGCACACTAAGTTCTCAATAATTTGAATGACTCTTTCAGCAATGTTATTCTGAATTAATATGTAAAACACTGTATGCTGCAGTGTAATGTTAAAGAACTTGCATCAGTCATTTAAAATGAATCTTAATTTCATTTTATTGTCACTTTATATAGCAAAAATCTTTACATCAATCTGAAGTTCAATCTTTAATCATCACTTCTGTAATATTTATGAGATCTTATCACATCACTTCAGCAATATTGTTTATATCTTTCAGAACCTTCATGATCATGGCACACAGGTCCGACAGTGCTTCAATTGTGGGCAGTGGGGCCACACCCAGTCCGCCTGTGGAAAGACGGCGAAGTGCAGCATATGCGCGGACACACACCAAACCATGGACT
>JAABVA010001782.1_pt1 | contig 22386 bp, 22 predicted proteins | sample 5560331 | NCBI WGS metagenome assembly JAABVA01 (sample SAMN12812661, study PRJNA571458) | rock metagenome | isolation source: Antarctica rocks | place: Antarctica: Victoria Land, Mt New Zealand sud | collected 2016-01-07
GAGCATCGAGGTGGCGACCGGGTCGGCGCCGAGCGTGAGGCCGCCGACGGCGTCGTAGTCGAGGTCGCTGGTCAGGTCGCGCATGACGACGCCGACGAGCGGAGCTGCCTCGCCGTCGAGGGAGATCTGGCGCAGGTCGACGTAGTAGTCGGCCGTCTTGCCGGACGACAGGGTCACCCTGCCGTGCACGATGGCCTTGGCCCGGATGATTTCCAGGAGCCGGGCGCGGGCCGCGTCGACGTCAGGAGCCGCAGTCTCGGTCACGCCGATCACCCTAACCACCGTCACTACCCTCGATGCATCAACTCCGGAGCGCAGCCCCCGTCCAGAGGAATCGCTCGAGGACCTCGGGGCTAATACGGCCCGAGCCACACCGACAACCTCTACTGACGCTCACCCTTCCGGACGCCGGCTCAGAACACGAACGCCGTCGACGAGCCGTCAGGCTCCGCGGACGACGAGCACCTCCACGCCGGCGTCGATGTCCGCCCAAGCGGTGTCGGCGGTCACCGCGATCGCGCGGGGCAGCGCCTGGGCGACTGCCAGCCAGGCACGATCACCCAGCGACAGTCCTCGTGCTCGCACTGCTGGCCACAGTCGCGCAGCGGCTTCGGCATCTGCGCGGGAAAAGGACAGCACCGTCACGCCGAGCGCGAGCAGGCTGGTGATGATCGCGGCCGGTTCGGCCACCCCGCGCTGCGCCAGCTTCTGCACCACCTCAGACCAGTTCACCGCGCTGATCACCGACCCCTCGACCAGGCCGGCCACGGTCTCGTGGCCCGGCTCCCGATACAGCAATGTGAGCACTGCGGACGCATCCAGCACGACGGTCATGCGCGCGAATCCTCGGCGGCCGCCTCCGCGCGGCGCTCGGCCAGGAGCTCCTCGACGACACTGCTGGTCTGTCCCGATGCGGCTGATGCCTCGGCCACCCGTGCCTGCAGCCGCGCCAACAGGTGTGCGCGCCGCTCCAGCACGAGGCGGCCCTCCTCGACGTAGGCCACGACGGTCGTGCCGGGGTCGATGCCCAGTTCCCGTCGCAGGGCTGCGGGTATCGTCACGCGGCCTTGTGGATTGACGAGAACATGACGCACTACGCCTTGGATGACTCAGTTCCGCCGGCTGGGGACACGAACGCGCCGCCGACGAGCCGGGGGACCGACCTGCTCGAGTCGAGCTCGGCCGCGATGGTGACGTCCCCGGCATACCCGGCGTCGATGAGCTCCTGACCGCTGGAGCAGGCCGCGAGCGCCGCGCCGACCCGCTCCTCGATGAGCCGGTATGCCGTCGCGGCGGCTCTCGCCTCCTCACTTCCCGAGGTGTGCCCCCGGTCCTCCAGGGCGGCGATGACTCCGCCGGCTCCCCAGAGGTCCTCGACGGCCGGGCGGAGCGAGCCGTCGGGCCAACGTTCACCGGCCGGGATGAGTGCCACCGAGGCGGACTCGTCGCGGGACAGGACGTCGTGGAGGTGAACGGCCACGGCGAGGCGGTTGCGCAGGGATGCCCCGAGCACCGCGCACCCCACCGCGGCCAGGGTGGCGCTGATCGACGAGCCGTTGGGTGAGGGAAGGACCAGCCGGTCGAGGTCTGCGGCGGCCCGGACCGTGCCGGGCGAGAGGCTCACCCGGCCGGGTCCTGCCGCCCGTCGGGCCACCGCGAGGGTGGCGCCGACCGAAGCCGCCAGCCGCTCGGCGCCGTCGTCGGCCCAGGCGTAGGGGTGGACCGTGACCCCGCGGTCGGCGGCCACGCTCAGCGTCGTCGTGAAGCTCAGGACGTCGACGACGACGCTCGCGGTGGCGGCCGGCCCGAGGAGCGCTGCACCGACCGGTCCCCACTCGAGACGGATCCGGGATCCGGACTGGGCGTGCGGATGCGTCACCCGGCCATGGTGCCAGCCGTGCTTCGGGCCTCCCAGACGAACGGCTCGAACGGCGGGTCCAGCGGCGCCGCGGTCATCCGGTTGGCGAACGTCGAGATCGTGTAAGCCCCGATGCCGAGCACGACCTCGAGCGCGTTGCGCGGGGTGAAGCCCGCCGCGCGGAAGTCCTCGAGGACTCGTTCGTCGACGGCGCCGGCAGCCTCGGTCACCGCGATGGTGAACTGTCGAAGGGCTTCGAGCCGCGGGTCGGGAAGGGCCTCCTGCTCGCGGAGCTGGGCCGGCGCGGCCACCCGGGCGCGCGGCGATCTCCGTGACGCCCGGCGCAAGCAGGTGCGCCTCACGGCGGCCGGGCTGGAAGTGCTCAGGCTCTCGGCCGATATTCTGGGCGACCTGCGAGCGGAGTGGTCGAGAACCCTTGGTGCGCAACGGGTGCGCACGCTGGAAGGTGACCTCCGGAAGGTGACCAGTACGACCGGCATACCCCTGGACGTCGCGGGTTGGCTCGGCGGCTGACCGTTTCGAGCACTCGGCCATGGTCGGGCCGTGCGCTCAGCCCGTGGCCTTGTGACGACGCCTGCGCAGGCCGCCCGAACCGCTGCGTAGCAAGCCACTGGGCACGAGCTTGAGCGCGCCGACGAGGGCCTTGTACTGCGTGCCTGGGACCGAGATGACCTTGCCCCGAGCGACGTCGGCGAGGCCCTCGCGCACCAGCTTGTCGGCATCGAGCCACATGACCCCCGGCAGCTTCGACATGTTGAGCTGGGCACGCTCGTGGAACTCGGTGTGGGTGTAGCCGGGGCACAGCGCGGTGACCGTGACGCCGGTGCCGGCGAGCTCGCTCGCCAGGCCCTCGGAGAAGACCCGGACCCAGGACTTCGCCGCCGAGTAGGTGCCCATGGCCACGAACGACGCGACCGAGGAGACGTTGACGATGGCTCCGTGGCCTCGTCGCCGCATCGAGCGCGCGGCCGCATGGGAGAGGACCATGACGGAGCGGCACAGCACGTCAAAGAGCTGCTCCTCGGCCTCGACGTCGTTCTCGAGGAACGGGCGGCCGAGGCTGTAGCCGGCGTTGTTGACGAGCAGGTCGACGGGGCGCGCCTCGTCGGCGAGCCGCTCAGCCACCTTGCCGGCCTGCGCCCGGTCGCCGAGGTCCGCGACGAGGATCTCGGTGCGCACCTTGTAGGTGCGCTGGATCTCGTCGGACACGTTCTCCAGGCGGGCCCGGTCGCGGGCGACGAGGACGATGTCGTGGCCCCGCTCGGCGAGCTGTCGGACGAACTCGTGGCCGATCCCCGCCGTGGCTCCGGTCACGAGTGCTGTGGTCATCGCCTCAGCCTAGGCGCGGACGCCCGCACAGGGTGCGGAGGTGCGCATCGCGACCTGGCACGTCAACTCCGTCCGATCCCGGATCGACCGCCTCGAGGCGTGGCTGGAGCGTGCTGAGGTCGATGTCCTGGCCATCCAGGAGACCAAGACATCGGACGAGCACTTCCCCTACGACCGGCTCCGGGCCCTGGGCTACGAGGTTCGCCCACGTCGGGTTCAACCAGTGGAACGGTGTGGCCATCGCCTCGCGGGTCGGCCTCGAGGACGTCCAGGGTGGGCTTCGGACGAGATGCCGACGTGGGGTAGGGCCAGCTTCTTGGGCAACAGCGTCTCGCCCATCCTCATGCTGCTCAACGGACGCCCGACCACCAGGCGCTTGGGACCCGGTGGCGGCGTGCATGAAGCCCAGGCCGACATGGCACAAGACGACGACGACGAACCCGTAGGTCGGGATCGGCGTCCTTGACCCGAGGGCTCGGGTCGCGCAGATCGTCGGACTGGTCGGTCTGGGCTCCCTTCCGGCTGCCCGTTCGGCATAGTGGCGGAGTGCTGCACCTGCGAATCTCGACCGTGTCCGACCTGACCACCGATGTCGTCGAGGCCCTGAGCGGCGACCCTGCCGTCAACGGCCTGGCCGTCCTGGAGGGGGCCTCGGTCCGCCCTGCGGGCGACCTGGTGCTGGCCGACGTGGCCCGCGAGGGCGTCAATGAGGTTCTCGACCGGCTACGGACCATCGGCGTCCACCGCGAGGGAAGCATCCAGGTCGAGCCGGTCCAGACCTGGCTCTCCCAGGCCGGATTCGATGCCGAGCGACGCACTGCGGGAAGCAGCGCCGACGCAGTCGTCTGGACGGACGTCGTCCAGCGCTCCTACGAAGACTCCGAGCTGAACTGGACGTACCTCAGCTTCATGACGCTCGCCACCGCCCTGGCCAGCATCGCGATCGTCCTCGACTCCCAGATCCTCGTCATCGGAGCGATGGTCCTCGGGCCGGAGTTCGGCGCCATCGCCGCACTCGGTGTCGCGCTGGTCCGACGCCGCACCTCGTTGCTGAGGCTGGCCGCCCGCACCCTCGTCCTCGGTTTCACCTCGGCCATCCTGACCGTCACGGTCCTTGCGCTGGCAGGACGGGCCCTGGGCTGGATCACCGCCGACGATGTCGTCGGCCCCCGACCCGGGACGGCGTTCGTGTACACGCCGGACAAGTGGTCATTCATCGTTGCGGTCATCGCGGCTGCCGCAGGCGTCCTGTCGCTGACATCGGCGAAGGTCGGCGGTCTGTCCGGCGTGTTCATCTCCGTCACCACCGTCCCCGCCGCTGGCAACATTGCCCTCGGTCTGGCCTTCGGTGCAGGGCACGAGATCGGGGGCAGTCTGCTCCAGCTCCTGGTGAACATCACCGGCATGGCCGGTGCCGGATGGGTCACCCTGACCATCCAGCAGCTGCTCTGGTCGCGGCTGCCGCTTCGTCGGGGACGGGTCAAGAGCCGTGGCGATGGCCGCCAGAAGGAGTCACCCGACTCCTGAACGACGATGACCCACCCTCCGTGTCGAGCTTCCCGGCGCCGGGCGCCTGAACAGCTCCGGGACCGCCGCGGCGCCGCAGGCCCATGGCCAGTGACGCGGCGGCGCCCAGCAGGGCGGCGACCGCGGCGCCCAGGAAGACCGTCTGGACCTGGACGAGCGCGGCGTCGAGCAGCGCCCGGGCATCGCCCTGGTCGGGCAGCCGGGCGACGGCCTGGTAGTAGCGGTGCAGGCCCACAGCGGTGAGCAGCGCCAGACCGGTGACCATGCCGACCATCCTGGCGACGACGACGAGGGCGCCGGCCACGCCGTGGGCGTCGTCGGGAGAGTCCGCCAGGGCCGCGGCGTTGACCGGGGCCAGCGACAGCCCGAGGCCGAGGCCGACAGCGGCGAGGACGAGCGTGGCGCTGAGCGACGAGGCCAGGGAGCCGTGGTCCCACCCGGCCATGACCAGCAGGCCGCCGCCGGCGATGGCCAACCCGACGGCGGCGACGACCCCGTCGCCCAGGGCCCGGAGGGCCCAGCCGCCGAGCAGGGCTCCGACGGGCACCGCGACGAGAAACCGCACGAGGACGAGCGCGGCGGTCGTCTGGGAGTCGGTCAGCGTCAGCCGCGCCAGGATCGGGACGTCGACGATGACCGAGACCAGCGCGGCACCGACGAGGAGGCTGACCACGACTGCCACACCACCTCGACCACGCAGGACCCCCCGCCGGACGAGGGGGTTCGCCGCCGTCCGGTGGCGCCAGGCCGCGAGGAGCAGCGCGAGGGCGCCGACCGGCAGGAGAACGTGACCGAGCGGACCGACGACCTCCTTCTCCGGGTCGGCCGAGGAGAAGGCCAGGACGAGCGAGCCGAGCGCCACGGCGACGAGGACCGCGCCGAGCAGGTCGGCCCGCAGCAGCGTGGGCGCCCAGCGGCGGGCCGTGACCCCGGCGAGGGCGACGAGCAGCAACAGCGTGGCCACCCCGATCGGTGTGAGCACCCGCGACTGCCCGACGAAGGGAACGAACGGGATCCCCAGGGTGACGTCTGTGACGAGCCGTTCGGGCGCCCAGAGGGTGAGCACGCCCAGGGCCGCGGCCACGAGCGCCAGCGCCACCCGGGCGGTCCGGGCGGCGGCGCCGGCGACCCGGGCATCGCGCCCCCCCCGCGCCGTCCGTGAACCGGCGGCAGGTGAGCGGCGCGACAGAGCCCGCACCACGGCATACAGGACCACCCCGACGGCCGCGTTGAACCAGAAGATCGCCCGCCACCCGGAGACCGCCAGGATGACCGCGCCGAGGACCGGCCCGAGGACCGCCCCCAGCTCCTGCACCGCGCCGACGACGCCCAACGGGGTGCCGCGGCGCTCGGCCGGCCAGAGGGCGGCGACGATCGCGAGGGTCGCCGGCACGAGCCCTCCACCGCCCACCCCTTGGATGAACCGGCCGGCCACCAGCACCGGCAGCTCGACGGCGAGCGCCGTCACGACCGATCCGGTCACGAAGACGACCAGGCAGCCCAGGAGAACCCGTGAGTGCTCGAGCAGGTCGGCTAGGCGGCCGATGAGCGGGAGCACGGCGATGTAGCCGAGCAGGAAGCCCGAGATGATCGGGGTCGCGCGCTGGAGCGACTCGATGCCGAGGCCGACCCCGGCCATCATGTCGGTCAGGGCCAGCACGACGACGTAGGTGTCCGCCGCCGCCAGCAGCACGGCCGAGGAGGCGGCCACGAGCAGCGCCTGAGGGCTTGGCGCCCTAGGGCTTGCTGATCTCAACCGGATCGCCGTACTTGTCGAGCGTCAGGCTGTAGGTGCTGTCGACGCCGGCGTAGAACGGGCCGGTCAGCCCGACGGTCCGCAGCTCCCCCCCGGGCTCCGTCACCCCGTAGGTCGCCTTGAAGGGCTTGGACCGGTCGCCGACAGTGAGCAGGTCGGCGACCTTCGCGCCCGGGAGGCTGCCGGTGTAGCTGGTCAGGACCTCGTTGCCCCGGCGCGTCTGACCGCCTTTGACCGGGCTCTCCGTCGCGGTGAGCAGCGAGGTAAGGCCGGTGTCGGGCTTGAAGAGCGCGGCCGGGTCAGGAACGCCCAGCGTCTTGGGGTCGACCTCGGTGGAGATCGAGGTGAACGGCAGCTTGACGTAGACCTTGCCCGCCACGGAGACGACGTCGGTCGAGGCCTGGGTGCCGTTGACGCGGACCTGGAAGGTGCCCTTGAACGCCGGCGCATGGGTGCCGACGCCGTCAGCGCTGACCACACCGGTCATCTTCTCGGGCAGGTCCTTGCCGGCCAGCGTGAGGTGGACCGACGCCGCCGTGTCGACCTTCGCCTTGGCGGCGCCGAGCGCCTCGGCGGCAGGACGTTCGGTCGGTCCCGGCGTCGGCTGGTCGCTCGTGCAGCCGCCGAGGGCCGTGGCCGCGACGAGCACTGCGCCCACTGCCCCGACGGCCCTGTTCAGCATGCGTCCGAGGCTAACGCAGGTGGCCGTCGGGCCGGCCTCGTGGGCACGTCGAGGCGCCCTCGTGCCGATCCCGGAGATGCCCAGGTTGTCGTGCAGGGTAGCCGCGAGGAGACGGGTGGATGCGCCTTCGGAGCGGCGACGAGCGGCTGCGAGCAGTTCAGTCACGCCGCGCTTACCGTGCGCTGTGCCCGCGGTGTTGTCCCGGTGCCCGCGGCGTTCGGCGAAGCACCCGGCATACCGGGGCTCAGAGCTTGTGGTTCTTCTTCAGGTAGTCGCGCAGGGGAGGCCGACGTCCTGCGGGTTGCCGGCGAGCGCCGGGCCGACGACGGCCAGCGCGTGGTCGTGGCGGCCGAGTGTGTTCCGGCTGTCGGCCCGGTGCTCCGCGGCGGCGTCGGCCGACGCGTCGCTCACATCCGCTCCGGCGCCGAGACACCGAGCAGGCCGAGGCCGTTGGCGATGACATGGCGCGTCGCGTCGTTGAGCCACAGCCTGGTTCGGTGCAGGTCGGTGACCTCGTCGTCGCGACCCAGGGGGCGGACCGGGCACGTGTCGTACCACGTGTGGACGTGGCCGGCGAGGTCCTCGAGGTAGCGCGCCACCCGGTGCGGCTGGCGCAGCCGGGCGGCCTGGGCGACGACCCGCGGGAAGTCTCCGAGCGCCGCGAGGAGGGCGGCCTCGGTCGGGTCGGTGAGCAGCGCGGGGTCGAAGCCGTCAGCGCGGTGCACGCCGTCCGCGGTGGCGAGCGCAGTGACACTGCAGGTCCGGGCGTGGGCGTACTGGACGTAGAACACGGGGTTCTCGTTCCTGCGCTGCACGAGCAGGTCGAGGTCGACGTCGATCTGGGAGTCCGTAGAGGACCGCGTCAGCGCGTAGCGGGCTGAGTCCACCCCGACGGCGTCGACGAGGTCCTCGAGGACGACGACGGTGCCCGCGCGCTTGGACATCCGAGCCGGCTGGCCGTCCCGGACGAGGTGGACCGAGATGTCAGCGCATTCGCCGTCCAACTTGACGACGACGCGGTCCTTGTGCAGGTCGTGCTCATGGACGTAGACGTCGAAGTCCACTCCGAAGTCGTGGAGCCAGGCCTTGGTCTGGGTGAACATCAGGTCCACACCCAGCGCCCGAAACCGTTCCTGCGCCTGCAGATCGGGAAGGTCGAGGATTCCCGGCTCGGCGGCAACGACCGTCGCCGCGATCTGCGGGACGTGGCTGCCGACGTAGCCGTCCTCCGCCGTGGCCTCTCCCCGCGCCGCGGCGAGCAGCGACCTTGCGAACCGGTCGACCTGGGCCCCGTGGTCGTTGAGGTAGTACTCCCGCGTCACCTCGGCCCCGGCCGCTGTGAGGATGCGCGCCAAGGAGTCGCCCACCGCCGCGCACCGCGTGCCGCCGAGGTGGATCGGGCCAGTGAGGTTGGCAGAGACGAACTCGAGGCTGATCCGCTTGCCGTCCTCGTCGCTCCCCTGCCCGAAGGTCGCGCCCGCCTCGACGATCTTGCGGGCCAGCTCCCCTGCTGCGCCCGCGCCGAGGGTGATGTTGAGGAACCCCGGCCCGGCGATGTCGACGGCGCAGACCCCGGCGACCCGGCCGAGGCGGTCGGCGACGCGGGCCGCGACGTGCCGGGGCGGCATACCGGCCTGTTGGGCGAGCTGGAGGGCGACGTTGGTCGACCAGTCGCCGCGGTCGCGGCCTCTGGGCCGCTCGACCCGCACCTGCGCCGGGACGTCGACCGCCAGGTCGCCGGCGTCCACGGCCTCGGCGACGGACCTCCGAACTGCGGTGGCGAGCTCTTCGGGCGTCACTCCGGCGAGTTCAGGACGAGGGTGCCCGCCTCAATGTCGTGGTTGATGACGGCGGTCCCGCCGTCGCGGACCTCGCCGGATAGCAGTGCCCGGGCGAGCCGGTCACCGATCTCGCGCTGCACCAGGCGGCGCAGCGGACGAGCCCCGTAGGCCGGGTCGTAGCCGGTGAGGGCCAGCCACTCCCGTGCCGCGGGCGTCACGTGGAGGGTGATCCGCCGGTCGCGGAGCCGGGCGGCCAGCTGCTCGACCTGGAGGTCGACGATCTGCGTCAGTTCCCCGGTCGAGAGCGGGTCGAAGATGACGATCTCGTCGAGCCGGTTGAGGAACTCGGGCTTGAAGGCGGCGCGGACCATGCCCATCACCGCGTCCTTCCGGGCCGCGGGCTCGAGTGTTGGGTCGACGAGGAACTGCGAGCCGAGGTTCGAGGTCATGACGAGGATGACGTTGCGGAAGTCCACGGTCCGGCCCTGGCCGTCGGTCAGCCGACCGTCGTCGAGGACCTGGAGCAGGATGTCGAAGGTCTCGGGGTGGGCCTTCTCCACCTCGTCGAGGAGGATGACGGAGTAGGGCCGGCGGCGGACCGCCTCGGTCAGCTGACCGCCCTCCTCGTAGCCGACATATCCCGGAGGCGCGCCGATGAGCCGCGCCACGGCGTGCCGCTCGGAGTACTCAGACATGTCGATCCGCACCATGGCTCGCTCGTCGTCGAAGAGGAAGTCGGCGAGCGACTTCGCGAGCTCGGTCTTGCCGACACCCGTGGGGCCCAGGAAGAGGAAGGAGCCGGTCGGACGGTCGGGGTCGGCGACGCCGGAACGACTGCGACGCACGGCGTCCGAGACCGCGCGGACCGCCTCGTGCTGCCCGACCAGGCGGGCGCCGAGGTGCTGTTCCATCTGCAGCAGCTTCTCGGTCTCGCCCTCCAGGAGGCGCCCGGCCGGGATGCCGGTCCAGGCCGAGATGACGTCCGCGATGTCGTCCGCCCCGACCTCTTCCTTGACCATGAGCTGGGACTTGTCCTCCGGCATACGAGACGCCTCTGCTTCTTGCGCGGCCCGCAGCTCCCTTTCCAGAGAAGGAATCTCGCCGTAGAGCAGGGCCGACGCCCCGGCGAGGTCGCCCTCACGCTGGAGGCGTTCAGCCTGCCCACGGAGGTCGTCGAGCTGCGCCTTGAGGTCGCCGACCCGGTTGAGGCCCGCCTTCTCGGACTCCCAGCGTGCGGTGAGGGCGTCGAGCTGCTCGGTGCGGTCGGCGAGGTCCTGACGCAGCTTCTCGAGCCGCTCGCGCGACGCGTCGTCGCTCTCGTGAACCAGGGCCAGCTCCTCCATCTTCAGCCGGTCGACGGACCGGCGCAGCTGGTCGATCTCGACGGGGCTGGAGTCGATCTCCATCCGCAGCCGGGACGCAGCCTCGTCGATGAGGTCGATGGCCTTGTCGGGCAGCTGGCGGCCGCTGATGTAGCGGTCCGAGAGCGAGGCGGCGGCAACGAGGGCGGCGTCGGCGATGGCAACCTTGTGGTGCGCCTCATAGCGCTCCTTGAGCCCGCGCAGGATGCCGATGGTGTCCTCGACCGAGGGCTCGCCGACGAAGACCTGCTGGAAGCGCCTTTCGAGGGCGGCGTCCTTCTCGATGTGCTTGCGGTACTCATCGAGGGTCGTCGCTCCGACGAGGCGCAGCTCGCCGCGGGCCAGGAGCGGCTTGAGCATGTTGCCCGCGTCCATGGCGCCCTCACCGGTCGCGCCGGCGCCGACGACGGTGTGCAGCTCGTCGAGAAATGTGACGACCTGCCCCTCGGAACCGGTGATCTCCTCGAGGACGGACTTGAGCCGCTCCTCGAACTCACCGCGGTACTTCGCGCCGGCGACCATCGCGCCGAGGTCCAGGCTGATGAGCCGCTTGCCGCGCAGGCTCTCCGGGACGTCGCCGGCGACGATGCGCTGGGCCAGGCCCTCGACGACGGCGGTCTTGCCGACGCCGGGGTCACCGATCAGGACGGGGTTGTTCTTCGTCCGGCGGCTGAGGACCTGGACGACGCGGCGGATCTCGGCGTCACGCCCGATGACCGGGTCGAGCTTGCCGTCGCGGGCGAGGTCGGTGAGGTCGGTGCCGTACTTCGCGAGGGCGTCGAAGGTGGCCTCGGGGTGCTCCGAGTCGACCTTTCGGCCACCGCGCAGCTGCGGGATGGCGGCCTCGATGGCGCCTGCGTCGAGACTGAAGACGCCGGTTCGCGCGAGGGCCAGGAGGAGGTGGTCGGTGGAGACGAACGTGTCGCCCATGGCCGCCATGAGGGAACGGGCGCTCTCCAGCGCCGCCGTCGTCGTGCGCGACAGCCCCGGCGCGGAGACCGACGAGCCGCTCACCGAGGGAAGGCCGGCCAGCGCCCGTTCGGCAGCCTGGGCCGCCGCGGTCGTCGACGAGCCGGCCGCCTCGAGCAGCGCCGGGGTGGTGGACTCGCCCTGCCGGGTCAGTGCCCTGAGCAGGTGGGCGGGCTCGGTGTGCGGGTGACCGCTCGCCGCCGCGTCGCGGACGGCGGCGGAGAGAGCCTCCTGGGCCCTGGTCGTCAGCTGCAGATCCATGTATGCCGTGTGCTCCTGTTTCTTGGGGTGGGATAGCTTCACCTCGGTCAACCCGACCGAAGTTGAGTCTATTCCACTCAGGTTTGACGGACGTCACGGCGGCCGACAAGCACCCGGGCAACGGGCGTACAGTGAAGTCCACGGGGACTCCTTGAGCCTCGACACCAGCGTCGCCGCCGGCCCCCGCGCACGTTCTCCCTTGGGCAGGTCCGCATGATTGCCACCGTTCTCGTCACAGCCGTCATCCTCGTCGTCCTGCTGCTCTTCCTGGCCGGGAGCGCGGTGCGCGTGGTCCAGCAGTACGAGGAGGGAGTCGTCTTCCGCCTCGGAAAGGTCCAGGACCCGCCACGCGGGCCAGGGCTGAGCCTGCTGATCCCCTTCGTCGACCGGATGCTCAAGGTCAACCGGCAGGTGATGACCCTCAGTGTCCCGGCACAGGACTGCATCACCCAGGACAACGTCTCGGTCAGGGTCGACGCGGTCGTCTACTTCCGCGTGGTCGACGCGATCAAGGCCGCGGTCAACGTCCAGAACTACCAGTTCGCGATCTCCCAGCTCGCCCAGACGTCGTTGCGCTCGGTCATCGGCAAGGCCGAGCTCGACGACCTGCTGTCCAACCGCGAGAAGCTCGGTGCCGAGCTGACGGAGATCATCGATGCGCCGTCGGAGCTACCGTGGGGCGTCAAGGTGGAGCGGGTCGAGGTCAAGGACGTCACCCTTCCCGAGTCGATGAAGCGCTCCATGTCGCGTCAGGCGGAGGCCGAGAGGGAGCGTCGCGCCCGGGTCATCTCGGCCGATGGCGAGTTCCAGGCCTCCAAGAAGCTCGCCCAGGCCGCGGCGACCATGTCGGCCGACCCGGCCGCCCTGCAGCTGCGCCTGCTCCAGACGGTGGCCGAGGTGGCCGCCGAGAAGAACAGCACTCTCGTCATGCCCTTCCCGGTGGAGCTGCTGCGGTTCCTCGAGCGGGCCACGGACCACGGTGTGCACGACCTCAAGCCGGGACTGCCGACGCCGGAGGAGCCCAGGGAGCACCACCCGGCCGCGCACCGGGTCGGCGCCGACCTCACCGACGAAGCGGTGACCGCCGAGCCGACGAACGGTCACGTCCGCGCCGGATGAGACCGGCGGGCTGACGAGGGCTATCCGGTGCGGCCGGCGATCTCCAGGACGTGCCCGGGCCGGTTGCTGATGATGGCGTCGACACCGAGCTCGAGGCACAGCCGGATGTCGTCGTCCGCGTCCACGGTCCAGACGTAGACGTCGTGTCCGGCCCCGTGCTGGTTGGCGACCACCTCTGGATGCTGGCGCAGGACCGCCACGTCCAGAGCCAGCGTGCCCACCCCCTCGGGCAGCGCCCCGCCGAGATGGGACGACCCGATCGGGGCCGCGACCAGCAGCACCGTCGGCAGCTGCGGGCACAGGGCTGACATCCGGAAGACGGCGGGCGCCGAGAAGGACATCATCCGGGCCCATGTCCGTCCCCGTCGGCGGGCGCCGGCCAGGTCGTACTCGACCAACACGGCAGCGAGCTTCTTCTCGACCTCGGCCCCGAAGGGTGCGGGATGCTTGGTCTCGATGGCCAGCCCGATCGGACGGCCTGCCGCCAGGGCCAGCTCGATCAGCTCACGGAGGGTCATCAGCCGGCCGGTCTCCGGGTCACGGTCGGAGGCTGTCCCGTGCTTCCACGACCCCCAGTCGACGGCCCGCAGCTGCTCGAGCGTCATCGACGACACCTCGCCGTTCGAGCCGCCGGTGCGCTCGATCGTGGTGTCGTGCAGGCAGACCAGCTCCCCGTCGGCCGACAGGTGCACGTCGCACTCGAAGCCGTCCGCGCCCTCGGCGAGCGCCAACCGGTAGGCGGCCAGAGTGTGCTCGGCGACCGTGTGCGAAGAGCCGCGATGGGCGATGACGGCTGGCTGACCGGCGGGGACTGTGCTCAAGGACGTCAACGCTCTCCTCGGGAAGTGGTCGGGACCGTTTCGACGGGTCCCGTCATGGTGCCATCCCGAAGCACGATCGGTGAACTTCCTGACATCATGGAATGACATGAGTGCTCAATCCTTCGACCCGGAGCAGCTGCGCTCCTTCCTGGCGGTGGCGCAGTCGCTCTCCTTCACCCAGGCTGCCGAGCGGTTGGGGATCGGCCAGCCGACCGTGAGCCAGCACGTGCGCAAGCTCGAGGCCACCGCCGGACGACCCCTGCTGCTGCGCGACACGCGCAGCGTCAGCCTCACCTCGGACGGCGAGGCCATGGCCGGCTTCGCCCGGGAGATCCTCGCGGCGCAGGAGCTGGCACTCGGCTACTTCACCGGGTCCGGGCTCCGAGGGCGCCTGCGGTTCGGCACCACCGACGACCTGGCGCTCACCCCCCTGCCGCGGATCCTGCGGCAGTTCCGTCAGCTCTACCCCCGCATCGACCTCGAGCTGACCGTCGCCCAGAACGAGGTGCTGCGTCGGCGCATCGACTCCGGGCACCTCGACGTGGCCTTCGTCAAGCAGGGTGCCGACGAGCCGGAGCGGCCGGACAGCACCCTGGTGCGCCGTGACCGTCTGGTCTGGGGCGCCGCCGAAGGCCAGCGACTCGACCCGGCACAGCCAGTGCCCCTCGTCGTCTACCAGAACCCCAGCCTGAGCCGGTCGATCGGCGTCCGGGCCCTCGAGCAGGCCGGCCGGACGAGCCGGATCACCTGCACGGTCCGCGGCGTCAACGGGATCATTGCCGCCGTTCGGGCTGGTCTCGGGCTTGCGGTCTTCGCCCGGACGCTCATGCCCGGTGACCTCGTCGAGCCCGGCGCGTCCGCGCGGCTGCCGGTCCTGCCGCACATCGACCTGGTCCTGCTCACCGGTCCCCGTGCGGTGGTCGAGTCGGCAGCGGCTCTGCGGACGGCCATCCTCAGCAGCGGTGCCCCCCTGAAGGCGACGACCGGCTGACTGCGGCACAATCAAGCACATGGATGAGCGCGACACCGCTGCCCGACCCAGCCTCGAGCAGGTGGTGCGGGACCTTGCCGGGCTCCTCACCGGTGTCGAGCGGCTCGGTGTCGCGTTCTCCGGTGGCGTGGACTCCTCGTTGCTGCTCGCCCTCGCCGTCCGCGTGCTCGGCGCCGAGCGCGTCGTGGCGGTCCTCGGGGTCTCTCCCAGCCTGGCCGCGGACGAGCGGACCGGCGCCCACGACGTCGCCGCATTCATCGGGGTCTCCGTCGTGGAGGTGGCGACCCACGAGGGTGACAACCCGGCATACCGAGCCAATGGTCCGGACCGGTGCTTCCACTGCAAGGACGAGCTGTTCACCCGGATCTCCGATGAGGTCATCACGGGGCACCGGCTCACCGCCGTGGCCTACGGCGAGAATGCCGACGACGCCCGCCGCCCGGACCGGCCGGGCTCTCGAGCCGCGACCAGCCATGCGGTGCTGCGGCCGCTAGCCGACCTCGGGTTGACCAAGGCCGACGTCCGCGACCTCGCCCATGCGCTGGAGCTGCCGTGCGCCGACAAGCCGGCCGCACCCTGCCTCGCCTCCCGCATCCCGCACTTCTCGATGGTCGACCCGGCCAAGCTTGCCCAGGTGGAGGTGGCCGAGCACGGGCTGCGCCGGCTCGGGTTCCCGGCCAGCCGGGTCCGTCACCACGGCGAGGTGGCGCGCGTCGAGCTGCCGGAGCAGGATCTCGCCCGGGCGGTCACGCCGGGGGTCCGCGAGGCAGTCCTCACGGCGGTCCGGGCCGCCGGGTTCACCTTCGTCGCCCTCGACCTCGCCGGGATCCAGTCGGGCGCGTTCACCCTGCCGCTCCTCCAGACCGCCCGTGACTGAGCGCCGCGCGGCACTGCCAAGCCCGGCTGCGCAGCCGAGCTCGCTCAAGGGCATTGCGGAGCTGGACCTCGACCGCGCCCTGCGCCGGGGCTTTCCCGAGGCCGTGTACTGCGAGGGCAAGTCCCCCGAGCAGGTCCGCGTTATTGCTGTCGCGATCCGTGACACGTTGCCGGACAATGGTTCTCGCCCTACGACGCTCTTCACCCGGTGTTCCGGCGAGCACCTCGCCGTCCTGCGTGAGGAGCTGCCGGACTCGGCCGCCGACGAGGTCGCCCGGCTCGTGGCGTGGCCGGCCGAGCCCCCGGTGCCCACCGGCGGCCTGGTCCTCGTCGTCTGCGCCGGCACCTCCGACCTGCCCGTGGCGCGCGAGGCGGTGCTCACCGCCACCCACCTGGGCCGGCGGACCGAGCTGCTCGTCGACGTCGGCGTCGCCGGCCTGCACCGGGTGCTCCACCGCCTCGAGCTGCTCCGGTCGGCGCGGGTCGTCGTCGTCGTCGCCGGCATGGACGGCGCCCTGGCCAGCGTCGTGGCCGGCCTCGTCGCCGCGCCGGTCGTGGCCGTGCCGACATCGGTGGGATACGGCGCCGCCTTCGAAGGGCTGGCCCCCCTGCTGTCGATGCTCAACGCCTGCGCACCGGGAGTGGGCGTCGTCAACATCGACAACGGCTACGGCGCCGGGCACCTGGCGGCCCAGATCGCCGCGCCCGATGCATCGCCTGCGCCGCCGCCGACCTGAGCGAACCCGGTCCGATCGCGGGGCCCGGCAGCTCCTCAGCGCGCGGTGCGCAGTCCGTCGGGGGCCGGCGCAGACGGCACCAGTCCGGCGCGGGCACCGGCCGCAGCCGCTGCCTCGAGGACGTCCCGGACCGGCCGGCCCAGCTGCTGTGCGGCTGCCACCACATCCTCGAACTCCGTTGTCGCCTGGGCGATCACGCCGTCTCGATGGGCCACCTTGACGCTGACCAGCACCCCGTCCACCAGCACGTCCACCCACCCCCGCGCCAGCGCCCAGCGCCGGACCGGAAGCTCCCGGAGACCCAGGGTGCTCGTCAGGTCGAGGACCAGGTCGCGCAGCGCCGCCGCTGCGGCGGGCCCGACCAGGACGCAGAGGGTGTGGGCGGGTCGTCCCTTCTTCATGAGGATCGGCACCAGCCACGCGTCGGCCGCGCCAGCCTCGAGGAGCGCATCGAGCACCGTGGGCCACACCCGCGGGTCGAGATCGTCGATGTTGGCCTCGAGCAGGACCAGCTCGCCCAGCAGGAGCGGGTCTTCCGTCGGGGCCTCCACAGGTGCTGGCACGGTTGGGCGAGCAGCGGTTCCAAGGACAAGCCGCACGACGTTGGGACGGCCCGACGGGTCGCGGGTCCCGGCACCGACGCCGTGGCTCGTGACCCTCATGGCCGGCATCGCCCCCTGACCGGAGGCGAGGACCACGACGAGAGCCACACCGGTGGGGGTGGCCAGCTCTCCCTCGCCGCCCTCGTGGACCGTCCATCCCGGGACCAGACCGAGGACGGCGGGAGCGGGCACCGGCAGTCGTCCGTGGGCCGTGCGCACGCTTCCGGACCCGAGCGCGAGCGAGCTGACGACGAGGTCGGTGATCCCGAGCTCCACCGTGGCGGCGCAGCATCCGACGACGTCAGCGACGGAGTCCCAGGCGCCCACCTCGTGGAAGCGCAGATCGTCCACCGGCACGCCATGGACGTGCCCTTCGACCTCGGCCAGCCGGCCGAAGACCCGCAGGGCAAGGTCTCCTACGGCTGGGTCGACGGCGTCACCGGCGAGGCGGTCGCGGATCTCGGCCCAGGAGCGGTGCGGCTGGTCCTCGACGAGCAGGCGGACGTCGACATTCGTTGCCCGCATCCCCGCCCGCAACACCTCTGACCGCACGAGGCCGACGGTGTCGGGAAGGACTGCGTCGACGTGACGCTGGATCCGCGCCAGGTCGGCGCCGGCGTCCACGAAGGCGCCGAGGAGCATGTCGCCCGAGACCCCGGCGGTGACGTCGAGCCAGCCGACGACGTCCGGCTCCGGAGGCGGTGGTTTCACCACCCCACGCTAGTTGCTACTGGGGGAGACGGTGCGGGCGGTCGACCGCCTCGAGGGGGCCGACGATGCTGACCATCTCCGCCGGCCGGGCGGGGAACTCCAGGCGGACCCTGAGGTGCCCGGTGCGGGCGAGGTGCGACGCGAGCACGGCGGCTGCCACGGCGGAGCAGGTGCCCGCAAGTGTGAGACCTGCTCGTGCGCCGAAGGAGTCGATCACCCATCCGACGAGGGGACCGCCGACGGCTCCGCTTCCGAAGAACACCAGCAGATAGACCCCGAGCACACGACCCCGAAGCCCCGGGGGCGTGGACAGCTGCACCATGGACTGGGCCGTTGTGATGAAAGACAGCGCCGACGCACCGAGCACGACGAGGAGCGGGACGAAGGTCTCGATCGTCGGGGCAAGGGCACACACCAGCTCGGCCGTCGCGAGGGCGGCCGCGAAGCCCACGAGTGCGCGCAGCCGAGGCGCTCTCGGCTGTCGCGCGGCCAGCACCGCGCCCATCATCGAGCCGAGGGCCAGCGACGAGCTGAGCAGTCCGTAACCGGCCGACCCTGACTGGAAGACCGACTTCGCAAACGAGGCAAGCGTCACCGGCAGGCTGAGGGTGAACATCCCGATCACGCCGACGAGAGCCACCGGCCAGCGCACCGTCACGGTGTCGCGCACATAGCGGATGGCCGGCCGCAGCTCGCGCGCCCTGCCATCCCGGTGGGCCGACGTGCCGCGCCGGATCCGGGAGAGGGCGATCAGGGCACCGATGTAGCTGACCCCGTTCAGCGCGAAGGCATAGCCGCTCCCGACCCCGCTGATGAGCAGACCACTGACCGCCGGGCCCACCATGGCGCCCAGCTGGAACGTCGACGACACCATGCTGACGGCGCTGCGCAGCTGGTGGGCCGGTGCGAGCTCGGTGACGAATGACTGCCGGGTGGGGTTGTCGACCGCGATCGTCATGCCGAGGAGGACGGCGACCACGTCGACGTGCCAGACCTGCACGTTGCCGCTGAGGGTCAGGACCGCGAGCACGCCAGCCAGCAGGCCCATGGTTGTCATGGTCACGGAGAGAACGGCCCGCTTGGGGAACCGGTCGGCGATCACTCCCCCGCCCAGCCCGAGGACGAGGGTGGGCAGGAACTGGCACATCGTCGTGATGCCCACTGCGGTCGGCGAGTTCGTCAGCGTGAGGACGAGCCAGTCCTGGGCGATGCGCTGGACCCAGCTGCCGGTCGAGGTGATGAGGACACCGATGACGTAGTAACGGAACTGCGCCTGGCCCAGCGCGGCGAACGCGGTCCGGAAGCCGGAGGACGGGGCTGTGGCGGGACCGGCCGGCGCCAGCGAAGCCGAGATCGTGGTGGTCGTCGGGGCCGCGGTGGTCGTTGCGGTCGTTGCGGTCGTGGCAATGCGGACAGAGGCGGCAGTCGCGGAGGTCAACGTCGTCCTAGCAAGGGAGTTTCATGTGGATTACGGGGTCAACCATTCCAGTTGCCCCTTCATGCCGAAAGTGAATCGGTTATCTTAGTGTCATCACGAACCATGATGAGCCGCGCACTGGCCGTACCCTGACGGGGTGGCCAGCCGCCGTGAACCGCGTCGTCTCGAGGACATCGAGCGGGAGCTGACCCGGTTCGTCCGTCGCTCCCGGGCCACCTCGACGGCGATGGCGGCCGAGGTCCATCCCGAGCTCGACGTCGCCTCCTACGTCGTGCTGATCACCATCCGCGACCTCAGCGAGAGCCGCCCTGGTGGGGTCCGGGCCGCCGACGTCGGTGAGGCCCTGCGGCTCCACAAGTCGACGATGAGCCGGAACATCACCGTGCTGGAGAATCTGGGACTCCTCGAGCGCATCCCATCGCCGGACGACGCCCGGGCCCGAATTCTTCGCACCACCCCAACGGGGGACTCCTCACTGACCGCGGCGATCCAGGCCCGGCGGAAGCGGATGGCCGAGACCTTGTCGCGCTGGTCCGCCGCGGACGTCAGGGAGCTCGCCCGGTTGCTCGGCCAGCTCAACGACGACCTCGCCTGACGTCAGCACCGGCCGGCGAGCGACACCTTCGCCGATATCGAGTTGGTTGCGCGCCGCAACTATATCGGATATAGTTGCTTGATGCAACCACTCAGGGAGCATCATGGCAGTCACCGAGCTCGGTCCTCGCCCGAGCGACGCCCCACCAGCCGGACACGCTCCGCGCGACCGGGCGCCACGCGCGCTCTCCATCCCCGGAGAGATGTGCCACCGGGAGATCTTGCAGGCCATGACCGGCCTGATGGCCGCCCTGTTCACCGCGATGCTGTCGTCGACGATCGTCGCGACCGCCCTTCCGACGATCATCGGTGACCTGAACGGCACCCAGCGCCAGTACACCTGGGTCATCACCGCGTCCCTGCTCGCCACCACCGTGAGCACCCCGATCTGGGGCAAGCTCTCGGACCTGTTCAGCAAGAAGGTGCTCGTCCAGTCAGCGATCATCGTCTTCGTCCTCGGGTCGATCGCCGCCGGCATGTCGGCGTCCGTGCCGTTCCTCATCGGCTGCCGCGTCGTGCAGGGACTCGGCATGGGCGGACTCACGGCGCTGGCCCAGTCGATCATGGGCACGATCGTCTCCCCACGTGAGCGAGGTCGGTACTCCGGCTACATGGGTGCCGTCATGGCCGTCTCCACGGTCAGCGGCCCGCTCCTCGGCGGCGTGCTCGTCGACTCCCTCGGCTGGCGCGCTGGACCTTCTACGTCTGTGTGCCCCTCGCCGTCATCTCGCTCTTCGTGCTGCAGACCCAGCTGCACATCCACACCGTGAAGCGCCAGCCGAAGATCGACTACCTCGGCGCCCTGCTGATCTCCATCACCGCCAGCCTCCCGCTGCTCTGGGTGACCTTCGCCGGCAAGGACTTCGACTGGGTGTCCTGGCCGTCGGCCGCCTATGTCGCCGGCACTCTCGTCGCCGGCGCCCTGACCATCTTCGTCGAGAGCCGGGCGGCAGAGCCGCTCGTGCCGCTCAAGGTCCTGCGGAACCGGACGGCGGCGCTCGTCATCGTCGCGAGCGCGGCCGTCGGCATCGCGATGTTCGGCGGCACGACCTTCCTCGGTCAGTACTTCCAGGTGGCGCAGGGTGACTCACCGACCACGGCCGGCCTGCTGACCATCCCCCTCATGGTCGCCGCGATGCTCTCCTCGACCATCGCGGGCCAGATCATCGGCCGCACCGGCCGGTGGAAAGGATTCCTCGTCGGCGGAGGGCTGCTCCTCGTCGTCGGCCTCCTCGGCCTGTCCACGCTGCGCCACGACACGCCCCAGTGGCAGGCCGGTGTCTCCATGGGGGTCATGGGCCTCGGCATGGGCGCGCTGACGCAGAACCTCGTGCTCGCCGTGCAGAACACCGTCGACGTCCGGGACATCGGGGCATCCTCGGCCTCGGTCGCGTTCTTCCGCACTCTGGGTGGAGCGGTCGGCGTGTCGGCCCTCGGCGCCGTCCTGGCGAGCCAGGTGCAGAGCGCGGTGGCCAGCGGCGTCATGGCCCTCGGTCCCAAGGACGCGGCTGCGGCGGCCCAGTCCGGCAGAGCGGGGTCGCTCGACGTCAAGCACATGCCGGATGCGCTCGCGGCGATCGTCCGTGCGGCCTACGGCGACGCGACGGGTCACATCTTCCTCATCGCCGCCCTCGCGGCCGTCGTCGCCTTCGTCGCCGTCATCTTCGTCAAGGAGGTCCCGCTGAGGACCACCGTCTCCATGACCACGTCCGCGGAGGAGGCCGTGAGCGCATCCGCCGGTGCTGCTGACCTGGGCGAACGCGCCCGCGCCGGAGTCGTGCAGGACGATGTCCGCGACGTGCAGGACCACATCCAGGGCGGGTCGCCCCGGCAGGTCCCGGGCGACCTGTCGGGAACGGCCCGTCGACCGGCAGTCGAGCCAGCCGCTTGCGCGGCCGGCACCGCTACCCCCGGGGTTGAGCTCCTGCCACTGATCCCACGGCGGGCAGGAGGGAGCCGAGGGCGAACGTCACGGCATACAGGCCCCCGGTGATGACGACGACGAGCCTGACCAGCGCGCGAGAACCCATCGACGCTGCCCGGTCACCGGCCCGGCTTCCAGAGGACGAGCGCCGAAGAGGAGGGGAACAGCCGCCGTGGGCGCTCCCCGGGGCGGACCGCGACGATGTCACCGCGAGCGCCGGCAGCGAATACCCTCGGCCCGGAGGCCGCTCGGGACCGTGCCCGGGCCACCTCGGCAGCCAGCTCCGCCACCCGCGCCCGCAGCGCGGCGACCTGGTGCTCCAGCTCGAGGATGCGCTGGATCCCCGCGAGGGACACGCCCTCCTCCTGGGAGAGGCGCTGGACCTCGCGTAGCAGGACGACGTCCCGCCCGGAGTAGCGGCGACCGCCGCCCCGGGTGCGGTACGGCGAGACCAGCCCGAGCCGGTCGTACTGGCGCAGGGTCTGGGCGTGCATCCCGGCGAGCTGCGCGGCGACCGAGATGACATACACCGCGGCGTCGTCGTCCGGCGCGCTCGCGGGAGTGGGCCGCGCTGTCATCGGTGCTCCCTCCATCAGGGCCGGTCAGGATCGGTCAGGTCCGGGCGCGCTCGAAGAGCTCGGCACGCGGGTCGACGTCGGCCTCGTCGCCCTGGAGCTGCTCCAGGGCCGCCCGAGCGGCATCGGTCAGCCGTTGTGGCACAACGACCTGCACCTTGGCGAGCAGGTCACCGCTTTTCCCGTCACGGGTCACGCCTCGTCCCTTGAGCCGAAGCACCCGTCCGCTCGGCGTGCCGGGTGCAACCTTGACCCTGACGGGCGTCCCGTCGAGGGTCGGCACGGAGACCGTGGCCCCCAGGGCCGCCTCCGCGAAGGTGACCGGAAGGTCGATGGTGAGGTTGTCGCCGTCGCGCCCGAAGACCGGGTGCTTCTCGACCGAGACCGTGAGCATGAGGTCTCCCGCCGGGGCCCCGGCGTCGCCCGCGGACCCCTTGCCGCGCAGGCGGATCT
>JAABVA010001783.1_pt1 | contig 22383 bp, 15 predicted proteins | sample 5560331 | NCBI WGS metagenome assembly JAABVA01 (sample SAMN12812661, study PRJNA571458) | rock metagenome | isolation source: Antarctica rocks | place: Antarctica: Victoria Land, Mt New Zealand sud | collected 2016-01-07
TATATATTTATTGAAAAAAAAAAAAAAAAAAAGTTACAAGCTAAGCATAAATCATATCTGAAGCAAAACTATTATTCACTGCAATGACACAACAGTGAGTGAGAATACAACTGATGCAGACAGAGCAGTGATGTAAGTAAAGCAATAAATACATTAATGTTAAGTTTTTCAGCTCAACAACAAAAAATCTTAGCAGCTGTCTTTAATTTATTTACAATGCTTAAAACATTCTCTGCTGACAAGTAATTGTAGCTAACAGAAAGTGTAATGTTACTGATGATGACAGTGAGAGTAGTGAACAGAGCAGCAACACAATAATAATAAGAAGTTGCTGAGTTGACAGACAAAGAGAATTTGAACTTTGTATGATCTAGAACAATAAGTAGTCATCATATTAGTATAAATTTATATTTATAAAAGCTGCATCAAATACTCTGCACATCTCAATGACAGTTTGTACACAAATCACAGAGAAGATAATGATCATTAAACTTGATCTGAATATACACTGTAAATGACTCATCTTCATGTATATAGTTATTGTAGACAGTCAGCTCACATTCTTTATAAATGTAAATGACAACAGCTTCACAATATGTTCAATGAGTATGAAAATGATCTAAATTCATGTTGATGTGCAGAATTAACTGTTAAATTATTAACAACATCTCAAGCTCAGCTCTGAGTCAACTCTTCAACAGCAGATCAGTCAGAACATTAAGTAATGAGAAGTTAAGCTGATTAGTAATTAATTCATTAGAGAGAAAAAAGAAAGCAATATTAGAAACAGAATACTCAATTAGCTCTATGTATTGTTAGCTTTTAAATCAAAACAGAGATGACAACATATTGTAGAAGAGAGTTTTTGTGTTTTTTTTATAATAAGACTGTTTAGTGATCTCATAAAAGTGATTAGAAGCAGACTTGCAATGATTTGAATCATCATTATCTGCATTTGATGATGAAGTGACAACAATGAAATCACACAGAACATAGACTTGAAAGGTAGATCTACAGATTATTAGTGATGCACTATGAATTAATTATGAAAAGCTCACATAATAGTAGAGCAAATAAAAATTGATAAGTATGACAAGAAAAGTGAATAGAAGTTGAAGTGTGATTGAAAACTTAGAAGAGAAGAAAAGAACTTTTTTTTTTTAAAGATGTTGTAATTAATGATATAGATAGACAAGGTAAACAGTGAATAATTTACCTTACTGTTATAATGACAATGACTTACACTTCTAGTCACTTTTGAATGACAATAGCAACATGAAGTGAAGTAAAACAATGTGAATGTGAACTGCAGACAGAAATTTTACAGAATGTTAAGCAAATCTCTGCATTCACATTAGTGAACTGTTGTGACTATGCAGTAAAGAAGAATGTAATATCATTGCTTACTCATCTCTTACTAAGTGTCTCTATTTATGTCTTAGTCATCATTTTCTATATATACTCTACATAGTGTAAATGAAAAGAAACAACTTTCTACAGATCAATTTACATCACTCTGCTTGCAAAAGTGCTTGCTTATTTAAGGTAAGATATCACTCATCATTATCTTTGCTTACAGTGTATAATGTTATCTAGCTAGATTACAACATTGAATGTATCAAGATTCTAAATCAGTCAAGAATGTATTAAACTTTCAGTCTCATTTTGTTACCTTAGTGGTTTCAGAGCTCTACAGAGATTTTAAGAATATGTGAAGTTTGCTAAAACAAGAAGTTTGCTATAGATAAAAGTTTTTTCTTTTGTTAATTGAAGATCTTCTTATAGAGTTACATTTTTATAAAGTAGCTAGACACTTATGATTATACATTCATTTCATTAGTTACTTCTTCTATATTTAACAGATTATGAGCTCAAATATGTATTGATATTCTTTAAAATTCATTCATTAAGTCATTTGTTTCTATTTAAAATTAAAGTGACCATCAGGTTTTTTCAAAGCTGGTTTTTTGCTTATTTTGCATGTCTTGTTAGCCATGAGCAACCATAGTGACAGAAACTTCAAGAATTTGAACAAAACTTTAGTTGTATGCATTGAGCTTGAAAGTGATCTGTTTTTTGTGATTTTAGGCTCATTTTGTAGAGAATTGTGAGAGCTTTTCAATGATGTAAATATTATTAAAATTACATGAGAAACAATGAAAATTACCTAATATTATGAGTCAAGTCAAGTTTTAAAGTTAAGCTCAGTGAGTCAGGTCAGGTTCTAAAATCTGAGCCTGACCTGACTTGACAGCCACTCTATTTAAAATGATAAAAGAAAAACATCTTATTGTTATCATTATTTTATAGACATTAGAAAGAGCTCTTTAAGAGATAAAGTGAATTCAATGTATAATGAGAAGTTATTCACATTAAACTGTTATAAATTCACAGATAAAACAGTCAAAAACAATTCTCACAATCATTTTAAAGTTGAATCTTTACATCAGAAACAACTTTATTGTCAATTTAGATGTTTTCATTATATAAAATGACTACAATGTCATATAATCTTACATTTTTAAAAGTTATGAAACTTAAGAGATCAGTGAACTACTTATTATGAAGAATGTTGATTAAATACAGTTTGATGAGTGCTGAATTATGAGATTTAATAGTAAAGAGTAATGTTGAATTCTCATTAAAGTTAGATGTTTTAAGTTAGTCAGTAATGACTGAAGAATTTATATCTGAAATAATAACAATTACATTGACAGTCTTAACTGACATTATTTAAGCTGATTAAATTATATAAAACAACAAGATCACAGTCATCATTGTTCTTATTGTTAGCTTGAAGATCACTGTCATTATAGACAATATAAAAATAATAAAAAAGATATAAAATTATCTTGTATATCTCTATCTATCTTACAAATTTAATCTTAAATATATTTTATTCAACAATCTATATGTCTGTCAACTTAATCAATACTTCTCTGTCAATACTTATGCTTTAAAGTATAAGACACTTTTATGAAAAATTGTGATCTTCAATCTCATCATTAATGAAATTCTGAAGATCATTACTTTTCTATTGAATTTAGAATTCTTCTATCCTCAATGAATAATGATGAAATACTTTAAGACTTATAATGTAATCTTATTTCTTAATGATTTGATTGTCAAACTAATTGATGAAGAGTATCTTAAAAAGAGAAATGAGAAGCTTGCTTTAATGAATAAAAAGAAAAATTATAAAGATAAGAAGAAAAAGAATAAGAAAAGAAATGTTGATAAGAGCAAAAATAAGAATGAGATGTATTATTATTTGTTCTATTAACTCTCTATTCAGTCTCTATCTAGGTCTATGAGGGCGAAGCGTCTTTGCAAAGAAAAAACCCAAATGGAAAATCTTAGTTCTGCCTTGCAGGCGCTCCACCAGCGTGGCACTGGTGTGTTGCTGTTGCCTGAATGAGATGTATATTTATTATAAGAAAGCAGTTTACTCTAAGAACAATTATTGAAAGTTATATCTGAAAAAGATGTTTAAAGAGATAAAGAAGAAGCAAGAGACTAAAAAGAAGAAAAAGAAAGAAAAAAAGAAATTTTTAAGTTTTAAAGACAAATAATATAATGAGAATTCAGTGATCTTGACTGTGATAAAGAGTTATAGTTTTATAATTAATAAGATGTCATAAATAACTAACTTTAATACAATATAACATATGTGCTGTAATCTCTCTGCATTTAGCTTAATTAAATGTTTAATAATGAATCTTCTATAAGAAGAGTGTCTGAAGTGATGTATACTTAAGAAATAAAAATGATTAACTTATAATTAAAGAATAGTGATGAAAAGACTTAAAATATCACTTTAATAAATATTTATCTTATATTTAATATAGAACTCAATCTCTTCTCAATTGAAATGATTGAAACAAAAGAGATATTAATTAAAATTAAGAACAGATTATTATGTTTAAAGAATAAAGTAAAGAATATATTTAATTATACAGTATATAAAGACAAGCTATATTATCTTTAAACTTTAATGATGAGAAAATTTGTAAATAAGAATAAGATTATGTCAATTATTAAAGATAACAAGATCTTAAAAGCTACTTAACATTGACATTTTAATTATATAGAGAATTTAAGTCTTGATAATGTATCAAAGAATCTCAGAATAGTGAGACTTAACTTATAAGAATTTATAAAAACATTATTATATTTATATGATGTCTGCATGAGAGCAAATCAAAAGAAGAAGATCTTAAGAAAATTACAAAACTGAGTTATAAAGATAATTAAATTAATTTACATCAACATTGTTGACTCTGTCATACTGAAAGCATATGATGAGTTCTTATAATATATAATCTTCACAGATGATCTTACTTGCTGATGATATGTTTGTAATATAAAAATAAAAGATTAGGTAAAAAACAAAATTGAATGATTTCTTAATATGCTTTTTATTTAGATGAATCTATGAATTGCATAGATATGATTTGATAATGAAAAGAAATTTAAGAATAAGCTCATCATTAAATGATTATAAAGTCTCAGAATTATCTATGAAACAACAGTCTTTTATGAATTGAAGCAGAATGAGATGACAGAAAGAAGTAATGAATTTTTGATAGCAAAAGTTAAAATTATAATTTTAAATAATGAAGTCTCTGAAACTTTATGATCAGAGACTGTTAAAACAGCATATTATCTTTTTAATTAACTTTTAATGTCAGCTTTTAAGAACAACAAGATCTCAATTTAACTACTGTTTAAATTTTTTAATAAGAATAGATTAATGAATCTTATTGATTTTAAACATCTTCAGTGTTTTAAATGCACAGCATATGTGTATATTTCAAAGAAGATTTAAATAATAAGAATTAAATTTGAATTTTAGAGCAATAAGAGAATTTTTGTTAAATATAAAGAAAGAAATTAATATAAAGTATGACTTTCTAAAAAGAAAAAGACAGACTGAGTAATCAGAATAAGAAATGTGCAGTTTAATGAAAATTTATTAATCTATAATGTTGAAGTTACAGTCTCAATTTTTAAAGTCATTCAATCTCACACTGTTAATGCAGAACAAGAAAGTATGCAGTTATTTTTTTTATTTTCTTTTTAATTTTTATCATTGTCATCATTTTTAAAGTACATATTATCATATTCTTTCATACTGATATTGTCAAATCAGTTAAAAGAAATGAAGAAAGAGAAAAAAGATATTATGAATATTTTTTTTATAATTGATAGATCATTATCAGCTAAGTTTTAATACTTTAAAAGAGAAAGATAACTTTCTATAAAGTTAAAGCTTAAAGCAATTATGATCTATCTGACTGTGTTTAATGTAATTATTGATGTTATAAAAAAGAAAAAAGACTTTAAGAGTGAATTTTAAATGTTTAAACAGACAATTACAAGTTACAAATTAAAAGACTGAAAGAAAGCAATGAATAGTGAGTATAATTTGTTAATGACTAACTTTATATAAACTTTAAAGATGTTATTATTTAATTGATGAGCTTTAAAGAGTAAATGAATTTATTGTTATAAAAGAAAATCTGATGACTTAATTTTATGATATAAAATTCAATGAATAGTTAAAGAATTTAAACAACAATTCAGAATTAATTACAAAGAGATCTTTGCAATAATTGTTAAATTAATGATTTATAAAGTTATCTTTATCATAGCTGTATTTTACAACTATAAATTAAAATAAATAAACATCAAAACAACTTTCTTACACAATGATTTGAAAGAAGAAGTCTATGTGATTTAACTTACTGAATATGAAAAAGAGAAAGATAAGATATATAAATTAAAGAAAGCTTTATATGAGTTAAAATAGTTATCTTATCTATAATATAAGATGATATATTGCTTTCTTGTTGATCTTAAATACACACAGATTCATACAAACAATAATGTGTTTAAAAAGAAAACTTTAATTGTTGTTGTTTATGTTGACAATATTCTTTTATGTGAACTCAATAAGAATGAAATTCTAGATCTTGTTAAAAGGTGGCACCACACTAATAGCATAGCTATCATGAGTTATATATCTAACACTTCTCCTAACCCGCAATCGGCCCGCAACCAACCTGCAGGTGTAAAGAGTACACACAGACAGTGGTTCAAACTTGTGACCTTTTGGACTTACTCTCTCACCATGGACTTGAACCACCAGCAGAGGTGGCCTAGGCGCCACTTTACACAAGTTATCACACACTAACCCGAGCTCATAACCTGTTAAAAGGTGGCACCACACTAATAGCATAGCTATCATGGGTTATATATCTAACAGATCTTAAAATTAAATTAAGTAATTATTTTAAAATGACTAACTATGAGATCTGTAAGCATTACTTAGAAATGCTAATTACACAAAACAGAACTTTATAAATTCTTATTTTATTATAGAGAATCTATCTCATAAAAGTGCTCAAAGATTTCAGTCTACAGAATGTTAAGATAGATACAATTTCAATGAAACTTAAGATCTATCTTATAAAGACTATTAGAACAGCTGAATTAGAGTTAATAACTTAATATTAAAAGATTATAGAATCTTTTATGTATGCTATGACACAAACTTAACTCAACATTATATATATGATGTCAACTCTTAATCAGTTTGCACATAATTTTAACAATATACATTGAAAAACTCTAAAGCAGATATTTTAATATGTATAAAGAACTTTAAATGTCATTTTTAAGTATAAATCGAGTAATTAACTTAAATTGCTAAAGTATTTGAATTCAGACTGAGAAGAAGATCTTGAATTGAGAAAATTTACATTAGAATACATATTTAAAATAATTAATAAATCAGTATTCTGAAGTTCAAAAAGACAAAGAACAGTTATTTTATTCTTTTATAAAGTGAAATATATAATCTTAATGAAGACTACAAAGAAAGCAGTGTAAATGCAGAGATTACTTAAAGAGCTAAAGTTAAAGAGATTTAGAACAGTTATAATTTAAATGAACAATCAGAAAGCTATAATCTTGATTAAAAATTCTGAATTTTATGCTTATACAAAGTACATTAACATATATCATCACTTCATAAAAGAAGTTAAATTCTACAGACTTATTTATCTTGATTACATCTCAACAAACAATATAGCTGTCAATGAACTTACAAAGTTACTTTTAACACTGAAATTTACTCATTTTACAAATCTTATGAATCTTATCAGTCAGTGAAAGATCTTGTGATCTAATAATATAACACTTAAGTTCAAAACTTAAGAAATATCTGTTCAAATTGAGTCAGAGACATAACACATCTTTTTCAACTTTATAAATAAAGAAAGTGTGTCTTCATTTTCTATCTCATCATCACTGAAATGAGCTAAGAAAATGTATCAAACTTTTAGTCTCATTTTGTTATCTTAGTGATTTTGAAGCTCTATGAAGATTTCAGGAACATGTGGAGTTTGCTAGAACAAACAGTTTGCTATGAATAAAAGTTTTTTCTTTTGTTGATTGAAGGCCTTCTTATAGGGTCACATTTCCATAGAGTAGCTAGACACTTATGATTACATGTTCATTTCACTAGTCACTCCTCCTATGTTTGACAGAATGCATCGGTGGTGGCGCAATGAGCCGATTGGATATCCTAAGCTATCCTGTCCTTATCTACAGAGTACCTTACCTGAATGGGCAAACGACTCGGACGGTCGAGGCAGCTCCATAAACACTTCCATGCCCTGGTCAACACCACTCAGAAAGGACTTCTTTGATCCTGAACACCGCACACATGTCTTGGGACTTTACGAGCACTTTACACTGAGCCAATGGTATCTGAACACAGATTCCGTTCGTGCTGATCTGATAAGCAGCTTCTAACTTCATGTATGTACTGCCGTTGGATACACTTCATATGCTTGACTCCTGGCCGTTTGGGAATCAAAGCTCACCCGGAGATTTGCGGGAGCAAATCATTGCCTCGCAGACCAGCACCAGGCTCCCAAAGGCGCTCAAGTGGTCGGATACATTTGGATGAATGGGTGCCGCGCAGGCACATTGCAGGCGAGATCGTTTGGACCCTCGTCCCTTTCCTATCAATACCCAAATGCCAGTATCTATCTACCGCCCATCCTTTGTTACTAACGCAAGCCCGTAGAAGAGCTAGGCTGGTCGGGAGGTAGGAGTCGCCCGTGAATCATCTTCCGCAATGGAAAAGTCAAAATCCCTAAATGCCTTCTTGAATGCCTTGGCATCTTCCACCTCCTCAGCCTGCGACTGCATGCAATCCTTCCAGTCGAGGCGGGTTTCCAGCTGCAGTAGCTTCGCCAGCACTCGCCGGCCGAACTGTACGTCAAAGCGCTGATCGGAAGGGAGTCGGAGGACGAGCGATTTCTCGATGTCGGCATTGATTTCCGCGTCTCCATCTCCGGCCCTCCAGATCCAGACCCGGAAGTGGTCACTCTGCTCGCTTACGCCATCATTATTAATGTCTTCCGCTCGGAAATGAGGGTATCTTTCGTTCTCGGCTTCAACTCTGAAGGCGGCTTCCACCAGGCCCCTTTTTACCAAGTCTGTGGAGACGGGCAGAAACTGCCAGTGGACGTGAACGCCGCCTGCTCTGCTAACCTCCCACGTCACCGCACCGAGTTCACCTTTGCTTTGGTGCCTGACCATGGCTTGCAAAGCTTGCCGGTATCTCTGCATTTCTTGGACTGTAGAGGTCCGTGTAGCTAGATTGGCAATCAGGTCAAGCGTTGGTGCATGTGGAAGAGGGATGATGAGAATGTGAGCTGGAAATCCAAGGATAGGAAAGGTAGTCGGAGTACTGAGAGGGCCTTTGGCTGTCGTTAGGTAAGCATCTGTACCTATTGACGTGATAAGATGCGTGGCCAGGTTGGGGTTGGACAGACAGAAGAAGCATTCCGAAGGTGTCGGCTGTGGTCGAGACCGTTTTGAAGAACGATGCTGGTGGTCAGGTTTGGCAAAACGGGAGTATGACTGCTCTTGATCTGGAAGTCGGGTTCGCTTTTGAAACTTTCCAAGAAGCGGGGAAACAGTCGTCCCCGGTGGTATGCTCATAGGAAGGGCAGCGCTAGGGTCCATAGAGAAGGCGTATAGCCACCTCTGGTTGGCGATGTTGTTGTAAGAGGCGAGACTGATGAAGCGTGTGATAGGTTTGTGATCCTCCGTACCCTCATTAGGCATATGGAAGAAAGGTTCACGCTCCCAGAATGTATTCGTCGAGGTCGAGAAATGGTATCGGGGCTTGAGCGTGGCGCAAAGGTCCGCGATACACTGATGAGCTGGTGGTTCATCTAAGTCTGAATTGAACGCCACTTTTGAACCGGCACGGATTGACGATGGCCATTGACTAGTGATCAGAATGTCGGCGCTGTTTGCGCCGAACAATGATTTCGCATCACTTTCTGTATAGAACGGGAGGTATTTATCCTTTGACAGGCCACCAATTATGTTGCTATTAAGTGTGCCTCCCAGAGCAACGATCTTAATGCCCTCAGATGTCTTGATGGTTGTCCGCTTGCCCAAGAAGTAAAGGTTTGGTGTCAACTCTCCGTTCGAAGACTCCAGCTTCTCGACTACACGCTGAGGAAGTGCGTAAGAATTGAGGGTAAAGTAAGTAGGTAATGGAACTTTTATCTCGCCCTTCAGCAGGGCCTCCATGTCTTCATCGTCGGCGGCTGTCGGTGAGGTCGGATCGACAAAGAGATCACCAACAATAATGGCAAATGAGAAAGCATTCTTGGCAAGCAAAGTTGATAACTTTTTAAAAAGCGATGACACCGCCCCTCCAACACCACCAATTACCAGTCTATCACGAACTTTGAGTCAGTAGGTTGAAATTTTCGGTGAACGACTGTTGTGTAGCAGATGCGCTGTAATCGATTGTAGAGAGACGTTTCCGGTGGTCTTGAGTAAACAGTATCGTACGTACATTTTAGATGCCATTCCTAGATATCGAAACACTTAGTACACCTCATCTCCATCTCCGTCTCCATTGTTCGTTTCTAGATTTAAGTTATCAAAGGTAAATACGGAACGGGACGGTCTTTCGCACCGCGAGTACCGGCTTCTGATAGGTCGAGAGGTATGGCAGCGACGGGAGCTAGGCAACAAAGTTCTTCCATAGCCGTCAGCACCTACTGTTAACTTTTTGAACGTATCAGACCGATTGGGACTTCACCTTTGGAAAGCAAGACACTGAGCTATCCTCCGGTGCAGCCACGCACCATGTCCTCTTCTTTTAAAGTGAGGCCTTCTAAGGTCGTCAAGGGCGGTACTGTGTCAACAAGGAACTACCGCTTCGAGTCTTTCACGCAACGCATTGCAAAGATCAACATCGATCCCGTTCGAAGAGTTCGCCGCCAAAACTTAGAAGAGCAGGATGCATCTGCTACCGCCTCCTACTTCAAAACATCTCTCGAAGAATGGATTGATCTGAATCTTTCGGAGGGTTTCGCCGAGTTTGCGCGCTCGGTGAAGCCGCTATGCGAAAGCTTACCGCAGCTGCTACATTACCACCACCAAGTGATGGACCTGACGATGGAATATATCGGCAAGATGGACGCGCATTCGCTGGAACCGTTGCTGAGTCTCCTGGGACACTTCGCCCACGATTTAGGGCTGCGGTTCGAACCACACTTTCAAAGAGCGGTAACACTGGTGGCTTCTGTAGCTGCCAAACATGCAGACGTTGAAGTTATTGAATGGAGTTTCTCATGCCTGACATGGTTGTTCAAATATCTATCAAGGTTACTCGTTCCCGATCTGCGCCCATTATACGACATTCTGGTACCTCTACTTGGGAAGGAACGTCAGAAGTTGTACGTTGTTAGGTTCGCGGCCGAGGCACTCAGCTTCTTGGTGAGAAAAGCAGGGGCGTTGTATCATAAGAATCAGAAACCCTTGGAGACTTTGATCCGGCATTCCTTGGAAGATTTGAGACACGTCACTGAGGGCCGAAATGTGCACTTTTACCAGCAGGGACTGATGACCATGTTCGCAGGTGCTGTCAAGGGAGTCAAAAGAGGCTTACATTCCAGCGGGGGCGCTGTGATTCAAACTTTGCTCGACAACGTACTCCAGGAAATCCAAGTTCAGAATTCATGGGCAGGAGAAGTCGTCTGTGGGGTTCTGATAAGCTTGATCCACCACGTTGATATGGACGGTTTCCAGCCACTATGGGAGGCTGTTCTACAAGGCATGCAAGGCATTTTCCTGCGCCCCAACCCTAGTAATCTCGCCTTTGGCGGACGTTTACTGTTCATCATGTCTGGCGTCCGGAAAGGGTCACGGGTGCAGTGTTGGCAGCCCATGCTAGAGACATTAGAGCGACTGCTGGATGCAACAAGCGTTCTGCCGTCAAAGTCTCTCGATGAAGCAGCAGTAGAAATCATTCCAGCTGCAGCGGTCATCTTACAGTTGGCACCAATGGACGTGGTCATCTCACATCTCCGGAAAATCACGACAGTAATATCAGATGAGAGATTCACGAAGCACTTCCTCATCCTTTGCCGTTGTTTCGCCCAGATGGGAACGGAGCGGTTTCCGAGCATACTATTACCCCACTTACAGAAGTTAGTATCTTAGAACCTTCATAAGCATATCAATAGCCTAACATTACTTCCTGCAGAGTCATCAACTCGCATTGGGCGGACAACGAGGACCAGCTCTGTGTACTGCTGCCTAAACTGTCTTCTCTTGGTTGTCTCACGAGGACGTCCTCCAGCGGCGGTCGGTTGCTTTGTCCGCCAGCTTGGCAGCACAAGATAGGGAGCATCTTTGCCGCTCAAATGGACAACGACGAACTGGTCCCCAGGTGCTGTGCCTACCTTGGCTGGATTGATTCCCTATCTTTTGATCAGTCGTTGCGCGAGAGCATTACAGGTTACCTTGGCCAACACGCAGAAATCTGCTTAAGCTCATCTTCACAAGATGTTCGCAAAAACAGTATCCTGTTTGGCGTTGGGCAAGCTCTACTCTCATATTCTACGACTCTTCGTAATGGCAGAGATCTAGATACCTCTCTGTGGCCAAGACTTTGCTCATCCGCACCGATATACAAAGCTCTGCCGCCATATTTGGAATCTCTCCTCGGATACCTCACCACATTGTCTGGGCGCCTTGATCATTCTAACGATTTTGTTCAGGCCTTGGAGGATGCATTAATCGGTAATCTGACGACACCGTCCCATAGGCTTAGGGCACTATCACTTCGCATACTCGGTGAAATTTACCAACAACGACACCAGCAGGAGTCTGAGGCAATCGCCATTGCCATACGAATTGAGGATTTGCCGTTGACTCTCGAAACAGCGCGCTCCGCTTCAATGTACATTAGAAAGCTTGGGACACTTTATAACTCAACTGTCTCCGATACCCACCTTCGGAAGGTCATCCCGTACTATTGTTTTGGCATACTTACAATGCCATTATCGCAGATATGGGCAGACGCAAAGAGTGCTCTGAAGCTCGTCTGCGAGAACAAAATAGGTGATGAAGTCTTTACGGAACTCGCCTTCTCCCTCCTAGCGCTTCAAACGACCAGCGAGTCCTCGGTGACTTCTTCACCTCCCGAAGCAACAGAGAAAGTGGCGAGGACCGAGTTCCAATGCTCTAATCTCTCTTCGCTGGAGGGCATCCTCCAACAGATTCGAAAAGAGCTGAATTGTGCAGACGACGTGATCCGCGAAAATTTTAACGAAGCGCATCGATCACCTCCACTGACAACTTCTATGATGCGGGCACAAGTGCTAGATGTCCTCAGCGTTGTTCCCAACATTGCAGAGAAACGCTCACGTCATCTTGTGCCTTTACTTATATCTTGGACAGGGAATAACGACCATGATGCCATTTCTCCACCTGAGGACAGGTCGTATGAGCCAGGAACACCCTTGGATAGGATTACCCACGACAAGTGGACTATGCGAGAGAAGAAGGCTATGCTTGGTCTTTTCCAGCAGTTCATCAACCCGCGTGTCCTGTACAAATCCGGCGACGTCTACCAGACTCTGCTCGACCTTCTTACGAATGGAGATGTCGAAATCCAAAGATATGCGCTGAAAGTTATTTTCACGTGGAAGAATGTAGGACTGTGTCCGTATGAGGAAAATCTTCTAAACCTACTTGATGAGGCCAGATTTAGAGAGGAGTTATCGATTCTGACGCACACGGACGAAAACCTTGGCATAGTCCGTAACGAGCACCGGCCGACTTTGATGCCTGTACTGCTTCGGCTTCTTTACGGAAGATCGGTCGCTAAAGCAGGCTCAGTTGGTGGCAACAAAGGCCAAGATTCAAAGAGAAAAGCGGTAGTGGCAGCACTGGCTTCATTCGAAGATCAAGAAGTGGGGCTTTTCTTGCAAATAGTGCTAGGTCCGCTCGGCTCGATATCTCTCGTTCATGGCGATGAGGGTATTGCAAGAGCCCTTGAGCAAGAACTTATGAGCGTCAGAAAGCAAGTTGGACTAATGAAGATGGTTATCAATATGTTGGAGATCCTTAGGAATCAACTAGAATCGTTCGTTAAGTCGCTGTTGAACGCTTTGTTGTATTGCCTCATAAAAGCGTCTCGTGCTCTGTCGAAAGCTACTGAACGTCAGGATGAGGATGCTGAAGATGATACGCCACTATCCATGCTAAGGGTGGTCAGGCAGACCGGCTTGAAATGCCTAAATCTCCTGTTTAGGAACTTTCCAGGCTTTGAGTGGCACGAATACATCTCTCCAATCATGACAGAGTTGATTGTGCCGAGGATTGATAAACTCCCAATTGATACCGCTCAAGCTGTGTCAGTAACGCTCCAAATATTCTCGACCTGGTCATCGATGCAAGAGACGGTCTTATTCCTTGCAACGCGCGAGGGAAAGGTTTTACAGAGGATAGCGGACTGCCTAGACATCCCGTCGGCGAAAGATGAGGTCAAGATATTTGTCTTAGAGAATATCGTTTCAAAGATTATCACACTGGCCAACGGACATATGGATTTGGATCAAGTAAGGCCCCCAAACAGCCCCCAAGAACGAATTCAGTCCGAGATTCTTCAACCCAACATCGACTACTTTTTAATCCATATTGGCAATCTGATACGAAAGAGCCCTAGCAGAGAGCTTCTGGCGTCTGGCGTCCAGGTTATATCTCAGCTTGCAGGGTCCGTGACAGGCTCAAGTCAAGCTCGGAATTTGGTTGAGATAGCAGCTTTTCTCCTCGAACAGCCGTCGCACCGCGTTACTCCAAGGACGAAGAGTAATCTCCTTCGGATCCTGCAACATTTTATACCCCAGTACAATATCTGTGAGGATATAGACCTACAGTCTAAACTTTTCTACACGGTCTCTTCGTTGTTCGGCTATTTTAGGGATCGTGCGAGCCGTGAAACCCTGTGCCATGTTATGGAAGTCCTCGCTCAAGATGACCACGAGATCTCTGGATTGGGGAAAATTTGTGCTGATCTGAATTCATTCTCCACCCATAGTCTCGACGGCCCTGACTTCGAACGTCGGCTAAAAGCCTTCGCTCTCATCAACGAGGAACAATATTCTATATTCAACGTTAAGCAGTGGCGCCCAATCATGTTCAATATGCTTTATTATGTTAAGGACGAGGAAGAACTGGCGATACGAACAAATGCTTCACTCACGCTCCGCCGGTTCATCAGCAGCGTTTTTACTACTCCAGGTTCGATCTCGCCCGAGGCGTCAGAGTTAGTCAAAATCCATTTGTTACCATCGCTTCGCAAAGGGGCACTCGAATCATCAGAGCTGGTCCGGGCCGAGTATCTTGCTGTGATGGCCTCTTTGATCAAGCAATGCAACGACTGGCCCGAGGTGTCTGATATGCGGGGTTTGCTTGCCAATGACGACGAAGAAGCCTCTTTCTTTAATAATATCCTTCATATCCAGCAGCATCGTCGTCTTCGTGCTCTCCGCCGACTGGCTGGCGAGGCACGCCAATCTCGCCTGAGCAGTACGAACATCAGCCACTTCTTCGTCCCATTGATTGAGCACTTCGTATTCGACAAGGCCGAGGACGACAACGCGCACAACCTTGCGGCAGAAACAATCATGACCATCGGCGCTCTTGCGGAATGCCTTGAATGGCCACAATTCAGAGCCATGTTTCGAAGGTATAGCGGCTATATACAGAGCAAACCTGAAATGGAAAAGTCTATCATCAAGCTCTTAGGGACGATGATTGATGCTCTGAGTCGTGCAGGACAAGCCAAGCTGAACTGTTCATCAACCCCGGCCATACCTGAGATTTCCGCACTTCCTGCTGGTAGTGCAATCTCGGGTGTTGAGACAAGAAAGGAGCCTTTACAAGCTAGGCTTGCATTGACAATGCCGCAGCAACAAAAGCTGTCGGATGACTTAACGAAAAATCTTGTTCCTCCACTGACAAGCTACCTTCACAACAAGGACGAGTCAACTGTCAGTCTTCGCGTTCCTGTCGCCGTGGCAATCGTGAAGCTTCTAAAGTTACTTCCGGATGAACAACTTTCGCACAGCTTGCCTCCTGTACTTACAGACTTGTGCCACATTCTTCGGAGTAGATCACAAGATTCACGTGATCTAACGAGAAAGACCTTGGCCGAGATTGCGACACTGACAGGGCCCTCGTGTTTTGGATTCATGCTCAAGGAGCTTCGTGGTGCCCTTGCTCGAGGTTACCAGCTGCACGTTTTGTCTTACACTGTACATTCGATTCTTGTGGCGACTGCATCTAGCTTTCGGCCTGGCGATCTGGACTACTGCTTGCCCCAAATCGTGGCCATAATTATGGACGATATCTTCGGCCTCACAGGTCAAGAAAAGGATGCCGAGGAGTATATAAGCAAAATGAGGGAAGTGAAAAGTAGCAAGAGCTACGATTCGATGGAGTTGATTGCTAAAACAACAACCATTCGGCGGCTCTCGGATCTACTCAGGCCTTTACAGGGTCTACTCCAAGAGAGGCTAACTTTGAAGCTGGTCAAGAAATTAGAGGAGCTGCTCCGAAGGATCGGGGTTGGTCTGCTGCGAAACGAGGCAATACAAAGTAGGGATCTACTGGTCTTTTGCTATGAGATCTTCCAGGAAGCCTACAAGTCTGGAGCAGCCTTAGGTTCTCACAGTGGCAAGGAAGATTACCGCACTAAACGCTATCTTATCAACCTCAAAGGTGCGAACAATAACGAACAGCGCGGAAGTACGTCTTCATATACGTATAAACTGGCCCGGTTCTCCCTTGATGTACTCCGATCCGCGCTTCACAAGTACGATACCCTTCAGACTCCATCAAACATCGTTGGCTTCCTACCTATTATTGGTAACGCTATAGCCCAGACTCAAGAAGAACTTCAAACGTCCGCGATCCGTTTGCTCACAACAATCATCAAGATGCCTTTACCAGAGCTAGACCAGACTGCTACTGTGGCCGCCTCTGAAGGCGTCAAGATCATCAAAGATTCCACATCTACAAACACCGAAGGCGCACAAGCCGCATTAAAGCTCATTTCTGCCATTCTGCGCGAGAGACGCCACGTCACTATCCGCGAGTCTGACCTGGCCTACCTTCTCAAGAAATTGAAGCCTGATCTCGAAGAGCCTAACCGGCAAGGGGTGACTTTTAATTTCCTCAAGGCATTGCTAACGCGGAAAATCGTTATATCGGAGGTCTACGAAGTACTGGATTCCGTTGCTGCCATTATGGTCACCAATCAGACACGAGGTGTCCGTGACCTTGCTAGAGGGGTATATTCCCAGTTTTTGCTCGAATATCCTCAGACTAGGGAGCGCTATTCAAAGCAGCTTGCCTTTCTGGTCAAGAACTTGGAGTATCAACACCAAGAAGGAAGGCAGTCTGTTATGGAGACGTTCCACCTTCTCCTATCGAAAGTCGGTCACGAACACACACAAGACATCATAGTGACAGCTTTTATACCTCTGGTTATGGTTCTCATCAACGACGACTCTGCTGAATGTCGTGAAATGGCCGGTGCACTGCTGAAGAAGCTCTTTGAGCGTGCCGACGAGGAGCGAACACAAACCTTCTTATCCCTATTGCGGACCTGGCTGAGTCAAGATGAACAACCATTACTGACCCGAGCGGCTCTCCAGATATACCAGATGTACTTCGATGTGAGCGGAGCAAAGTCAGTCAAGCAGAAATCATTTGTTCAGACAAGGCTTGTGCATATCCTAACGTCCAATGCCACGGCTGTTGAGGGTGGGGACTGGGAGCTCGTATACTTCGCTTTGCAGACCGCCACTGGACTCTGCAAGCTCTTCCCGGAGACCCTGTTTAGTGCCGAGTCAGCATCACTCTGGACGCAAGTCAAGCTATGTCTGTCTTTCCCACACGCCTGGGTCAAACTTTCTGCTGCCAAGCTTTTAGGTCTGTACATCGCAGACTTTGGAAGGGCCAACGCCGAGACCGGACTCCGGACCTTTCCGTTGACTGGCACTTCCGGTCTGAAGCTCACTCCAGGAGACATCATTCAACTTACTAGAGCTAGTGTGCGCATCCTCGGTGTTCCTGGTGTCAGTGAGGACCTGGCTGCGCAGACTGTGCGTAATCTCGTATTCCTTGGGAGGTGTATGAGTGCTGGTGAGCTGCTGTGGAGTACCTCCAGTATACAGGAAGAGCTTAGTGAGGCTGAAGAAGATTCGGGAGAAGAAAACCAGGACTCTAGTGACGCTCGTGTCGGACCTAAGGACTCGAAACCAGCAATTCAATACCTGTTTGAGCGACTATCGGCTATTGTCCGTCGAGAGACCGCCACGACCCGCGCCCCTTCCTTAGAATCCAAAACGGCCTCATTACAGCTCACCGCGGCCCTCTGCAGCCATCTTCCCCCTTCAGCGTTATTACCTAGCTTACAGACCATCTTGCTGCCATTACATCACCTGACAGACCCCTCTATTCCCACACCTTACTCCTCGGACGAAGCGTTCGTAACTGCTTATAAGGCGCTGGTCTCGACTAGTCAGGAGATCATGGCACTCCTCCAGAAGAAACTCGGTACCACCGAGTTCGTAGGAGAGCTAGCTAAAGTTCGCGAAGGAGTCAAGACGAGAAGAGAGCAAAGGAGAGTAAAGCGGAGGATCGAAGCCGTGGCGGAGCCGGAGAAGGTAGGGCGCGAGAAGAAGAGAAAAGGGGAGAAGAAGCGGGAGAAGAGGAAAGAGAGGTCTGGAGAGGAACGAGGACGAAGACGTGGATGGTGATGCATGTCACGCACGAATATGTTGTCGAAAGTCATTGCTTTGATTTGAGCCAAGTTAGTCAGAAAACTGAAAGCCATGTTAAACGTTATGGGCATCTAGTTGGTGCTTCTGAATAACTCTCGCAAAAGCTAAGCCTGCGATCGTCTCCTCTCATATGAACGCAACCAACACCCTCCATTATCCCAAGACCCTCAATCCACCCTTCGTCTTACTCTGCTTCTTCTGCACCCCAGCCCCCGTCTTGCCTGCACCGCCCGCACTCCCACCATGCGCCCCTCCCCCACTCCCTTTCCCCCCCTTCCCTCCCTTCCCGCCTCCCTTCTTCCCATTCGCCCCATGCACGACCGGCCTAATCTCCGTCGTGCTCTTCCGCAACAGCACCGGATGACTACCAATATACTTCCCCTGCATATCGCGCGCCGCCTGAAAGTACTCCTCGCCGTCACTGAAGCTCACAAAGCCAAAGCCCTTACTCTTCGTCGTGCGCTTGTCCCTCACGACACGCGCCTTCTGCACCGACGCGAACTTGGCAAACGCCTTGAGCAGCGACTCGTCCGTGACTTCGCCGGCCAGGTTGCCGACGAAGAGCCGGAAGTGCGCCGGGTCCCATTCCAGCAGCGTCGGGTCCTGCCACGTCTGTCCGCCGCCGCTGCGCACCACCGTCTTCTGCTTGCCGTCGGCGCCGTTGACGACCGCGGCGACGCCCGTGTCGGCGCTGGCCGCGGACGATATGTCCGAGCTACTCATCGCCGACGCTTGGATGTCGGGTCGGCCGCCGAGTGGGCCGGCGTTGGCGCCGCTGGCGGAGAGAGCGCCTTCGCCACCGCCGCCGCCGCCGAGACCGCTGAACGATCGCGTCGTGCCTGTTGTGCGGCCTAGCCCTCGGCCGCCGGGCGTGTCGGCGTCTTTGCCCGCGTACGCGCTTTGCCATTGCGCGATTTGCGCTTCCATCTCCGGGTCCAGGCCGCCATCTTGGTAGCCGCCGCCTCGGCCGATGCCGCGGCCGCGTCCGAAGCCGCCGAGTGGCTCTTGCCCGGGCAGCGGGAATGGATTGCGGATTTGCGGGGCGGATGCTTGGTTGTATGTGTCTTCGACTTGCGGTGGGTAGAAGGCCGCTTGAGGGGGTTGCTGGTATTGTGGTGGTTGAGGCTGATAGGCGGCGGTGGAGTAGCCCGTCTGCGGGGCGGAGAAACCGGTAGGAGGCGCCGGAGGAGCTGAGACGATGGGGCTGTGCGTTTGGAACGCCGCGTTGGCTGCCGTCACCGATCGTGGTTGGAAGCCGGTAAAGCCAGTGTAGCTATTGTTTGGCTTGATATTGCCATCGTCCGGCACGCCATTATAGCCTCTTGTGCCTGGCGCGCCTGATGCGAATGATGGTGTATTGGTGAAAGCGGCCTTGAAAGAAGGGGATGGGCCGGCAGGCGGTGGCGGGCGGGGTGGTAGTGATGAGTGAGCTTGCTGAGTTGAAGATGAGGAGGGCGCTTGGGAGGCTTTCAGACCTGGAGGTGGCGGATAGGACATGATGAACGACTGGGCCACAGAGCTTTGAGTGCAGTTAGGAGACGTACCTGTCGTGCCGACAACGACGCAGCAGTTGTTCGGCGTCGCAGGTGCTCGCTGTGTGGGGCGGTTCGCAGGTCAAATGCTGGATGTGCTCCCTTGCTTGGTTCAAAATCCTCCTTTAGGTCCTTGATCGAGACGGGGAGTAATGTTCCAGTAGGTACCTTATATTGCCGGTAGCTACGTTAGACCAGACAATTTCGAGATGCGAGGCTCTGTGATTACTCAGCAATATATACTTGAGGTGGGCGCAGGCGGATAGTGACTAAGCTGGTAAAGTAAGTAAGCCCCCCCACCTTAGAAAAGAAAACGAGAGCCCCCTCCAACGCTCCGCAGCCTGACCTGAGATAGCCCAAACCGTAAGACGACACTACTCTTACGCTTGTTCCCAAGACGCTCTGGGTTTTAGCATCTCACATTGAACTTCATCGCTTCATCATCGGACAGACAACAAGATGGCGGACAAAGCAGTGTGAGTTATCCCACCATTTGTGCCCCACCGTCGTTATCGTAATCGTCGATTTGATCTCCCACATTGAAATCTCGGCGGATGTACTCTATCATTACTGCAATTGCGCTTTGGTGTTTGTCAAGGTTCATTCGTCTGGAGACTGAGCTGCTTTTGCTGACTACAGCGCGCGAATTGTTGCTAGTGGTGATTTTGGCCTCATCGGTTTGGCTGTCATGGGCCAGAACCTGATCCTGAACATCGCCGATAATGGATACACCGTTGTCGCCTTCAACCGTACCGTCTCAAAAGTGGATCACTTCCTAGAAAATGAGGCTAAAGGTCAGTACGAGCAGGCCCCTCATCATCGTCAGCACCTGGCTGAACTGTTCGCAGGTAAATCGATTGTGGGGGCTCACTCCGTGGAGGAGTTCGTCTCAAAGCTCAAGAAACCTCGACGAATGATGCTCCTTGTCATGGCTGGTAGACCGGTCGATGATTTCATCGAGAGTCTTCTCCCACATGTGGAGAAAGGTGATATCATAATCGACGGTGGTAACTCGCACTACCCGGACACAAACCGTCGAACAAAATATCTGGCCGAGAAAGGGATCCGGTTCGTCGGTACTGGTGTTTCTGGCGGTGAGGAGGGTGCTCGCTATGGACCCAGTCTCATGCCTGGTGGGAACGAAGAGGCTTGGCCGTATATTAAGGATATCTTTCAAAGCATCGCCGCAAAGAGTGACGGTGAACCATGCTGTGATTGGGTTGGAGATGATGGTGCTGGTCATTATGTCAAGATGGTCCACAACGGGATCGAATACGGAGATATGCAGCTGATTTGCGAGGTGAGCCTTTTTCCACGAACCAGAGCTCTCAAACGAGAATACTGCTAGCTTGAGTGCTAAAGCCACAACTAGGCATACGACATCATGAAGCGTGGCTTAGGCATGCATGACAATGAGATTGGCGACATCTTTGCGAAGTGGAATCGTGGTGTTCTTGACTCTTTCCTCATTGAAATCACCCGCGATGTTCTTCGTTTCAATGACGAGGATGGTACGCCGTTGGTGGAGAAGATTCTCGACTCTGCCGGCCAGAAAGGCACAGGGAAATGGACGGCTATCAACGCTCTGGACCTTGGCATGCCCGTTACTCTCATCGGAGAAGCTGTTTTCGCCAGATGTCTAAGTTCACTCAAAGAGGAACGGACTCGGGCCTCCAAACTGCTCGATGGCCCTAAGCGGAGCAAATTCACTGGTAACAAGGAAGAATTCCTTGCCAATCTAGAGCAAGCCCTATACGCATCGAAGATCATCTCATATGCCCAAGGTTTCATGCTCATGCAGGATGTAAGTAGACTCGAGTGCATCGTATTATATCATGACTCAGCTAATTTGTTACACTGCAGGCCGCCAAGATGTATAAGTGGAAGCTCAACAAGCCATCAATCGCGCTCATGTGGCGTGGTGGTTGCATCATCCGATCCGTCTTCCTCAAGGACATTACTTCCGCCTACCGCAAAGACCCCGAGCTGGAGAACTTGTTGTTCAACGACTTCTTCAAGAAAGCAATCCACGACGCGCAACCGGGCTGGAGAGATATTGTCAGCAAAGGTGCCTTGTGGGGAATCCCCACACCAGCCTTCAGCACCGCTCTAAGCTTCTTCGACGGCTACCGCACCCGCGACCTTCCTGCCAATCTACTCCAGGCACAGAGAGATTACTTTGGCGCCCATACCTTCCGCATCAAGCCAGAGCACGCTAGCAAGAAGTACCCAGAAGGGCAGAACCATCACGTCAACTGGACCGGGAGAGGAGGTAATGTGTCCGCTTCCACGTACCAGGCGTAAGTCTTGTTTTAACGTGAACTTCTGACACATGTCTTGAGATGCTGGTAAATGAAGAATGTCGTAAAGTTGGTAGATCAATGGAATAGCTACTGTAGTTAAAAGTGACTGAATGATTCATGACATCGGACGAACATAACGTATTCTTTACTCTGTGACTGTGCTGCTTGAATAGGAAAGAGTGATGAGGCTGCAAGGTCCCGGATAAAATCCTCGTTTGTTGTCGCTTCGGCCCGTCAACTTTCCCAGGATCAGCACCGTGAAAGGAGAGAGCGAGAGGCGTTGAGGTGGACCGTCTACACTTTTCTCCACACGCCCCACCTCTCTTACTTGTTTCCACTTTCCCTTCCCGTCATTCCTTT
>JAABVA010001784.1_pt1 | contig 22382 bp, 12 predicted proteins | sample 5560331 | NCBI WGS metagenome assembly JAABVA01 (sample SAMN12812661, study PRJNA571458) | rock metagenome | isolation source: Antarctica rocks | place: Antarctica: Victoria Land, Mt New Zealand sud | collected 2016-01-07
TCTCCCCCCTCACACACCCCCTCCATCCTCCCCCCACCTCAGCCCCTCAATCCCGCCTCCGCACACCCAAAATCCCACCTCCTCTTCTCCACTACCCACCTCCTCGCCTTCCTGGATCACGACCCCGTCTCCCGCGGGCACGTCCTCGTAGCAACGCGGCAGCACAGAGAAAACTTTAGCGACATCACCATCGCCGAAGGCCGCGCGCTGGGCGCCTGGCTGCCCGTGCTCAGCCGCGCCGTCGTCGGCACCATCACCTCTCCGTCTCCCTCCTCCCCCAAAACGTTCCAAGACGGCGACTGGAATATTGTGCAGAACAACGGCGTAAAAGCAGCTCAAGTGGAGCCGCACGTGCATTTTCATATTAATCCGTGCAGTGGGGATGTGCCGAAGGTGAAGGCGCGGAGTTGGACGGCCTTTGGGAGGGGGCAGCGGGAGAAATTGGATGAGGAGGAGGCGGAGGTGCTGATAAGGGAGACGAGGAGGGCTTTGGTGGGGGAGGTGGAGGAAGTAAGGGCGAGGGAGGGAGAGGCCGCTATCGAAGCTTCATTTGAGGTTGGAGGAATAAGGGCGGATCGAAGGGAAAGGGACAGTAAGTTGTGAGTAAAAACCGGGGGCCAATAAGACATTGTATAAGAAAGGTTGGTAAAACAGGCAATTGCATCAAAAGTAGCAGTAACAGCATGCATATTTGATAGATACATAAGTAAATCTATCTAAATAAGTGTAGATGAGAATATTTTCACTAATACAAGTAGATTCAGCCCTAAATGTAATCTGTGCATAAACGAAAATTTTACAATCATCAACTAGAAATAAAATATATGTATATATAATAATAATAAATTCATACACCCTTGTAACATCGGTTGAGTTAACTCATGAGGGATAACTTTAAAAGACGATAATTATATTGGACTAGATGAATTGTGAAGAACGCGGATCAGTACATCTCTTTGTTCTGATCTATTCGAATCATCTGAGTTGATAGAGATATTGAAGCAATAGAAGCTGTAGTAGAAGCAATAGTAGAAGCAGGAGGAGTAGTCGTTCAATTAGGAACACTGCCCGCTAGCCTAGTTAGGGCTAGCGTCAATTATGGCACAAAATGTAGATAGCTTTTTGCTGTAGAAAATATATCTTTTAGCAATTAATCAGATTTACACTTCATCAAGAGACACACTGAATGAATGTAATCGTTCTTAGCTGACAGTCACAAACGTCAAGAGTGAGTACATCCGCTGAGGTGTAGCCCTGGTTGCGAAGAGTTTACATGACTGAACGGAGTTGAACAAGAAAGATCAAGCCCGCCAAGTTCAAATTCTCGAGAGACGGCAACTTCCGTCCCTAGGCCTGCAATTTATCTAGGAATCCCGCTTAATACTAAAGCTGAAACAACACCAAACACCACCAGCCGTTGATAATCTTATCTGCAGATCAATCGCTTGCGCGAAGTTCTCCAGCCAAGAAGGTTGGGACTAACTCCGCAATGCGCACATGGCAGCAACATGTCTAGCTAAACATGAGGCAGGCCATACCTGCGGGACCTGTGGCCTCTGCTTCTTGTTATCCCGAACAGCCCCCATCATAAGTGTCATGGCCCCCAACAGCCAAGCACTTGGCTGGAGCTAAGGTCATCCTTTCATGGACTCTCTCATCTCTACTTGTCATTGCGAAGAACACATAAGAAGTGCTTATGGCCGAATCAAACAGCATCAACAACCAAGGCTCTGACTTCAATTGAAGCACTCTTTCTACTTCACAACAGACTACATTCTCCAAACAAGACACCATGCCTCGTCTACAGTCTCTCCTCTTTGCGCTTGTGGTCGTCTCAAGCACCGTCTTGGCAGCTGTCAACGATCCTTGCACCGTGAATGGCACTCCGGGCATCTGTATCGCGAGCACTTCTTGCAGTAGCAGCGGTGGTACCTCTTCTTCGCAGCCTGACTGCCCCAACGACCCAGAAGACATCAAGTGCTGCACTAAAGGTTGCGGCACGGGTGGTACTTGCATGTTCTCATCATCCTGCACCGGCGGCACTTCAACAGCCAATCTCTGCCCCGGTCCTGCCAACTTCCAATGCTGCACCCCTAGCGCCGGTGGAGGAGGTGGTGCTCCACCACCTCCAAGTGGTGGTGGAGCGACTGACTTGAGCGCTCATGGAGTGGCCTTCATCGCTGGCTTTGAGGGATTCCGGGGCGACTTCTACAACGATGCTGCCGTAAGTGAAATACCATTGTGATGTTACGACGTCTTCAGGATCATGTTTGCTAAGCCATTGGCCAATTGTGTAGGGCGTTAAAACCATTGGATACGGGCATGCCTGTCAACCCTCCTCTGCTTGCGATAGCATCAGCGCGCCCATCACAGAAGCGCAGGGCCAGGCTCTCCTTGCGCAAGACGCCGCCTCTTTCACCGCCTGCGTTCACACCGATGTCACCATCCCAGTAAATTATACCCGCCCGACATTCCGTGCTGATACATAGGGATGGTTTGCTAACACTGTTATTTTCGCAGTTGACCCAAAACCAATTCGATGCCTTGGTTAGCTTCTCCTTCAACCTAGGGTGCGGCAGCCTTGCGGATCTGCTTCCAGACCTCAACAGCAACAACTTTGCGGGCGCAACGGCGCAGATGAAGTCATATGTGCATGCGGGTGGTGCTACTCTTCCAGGACTGGTTACGCGGAGGAATGCTGAGGTTGCTCTGTTCAACACCGCTTGAGATTGTTTCGAGTCTCGATAAATTTTTGTACAAATATGTTCGCAGTATATATGAACGGATACTCAAGTCATCGATGTTTACTTTTCACGTACACAATACCCTTCTTCTCAATAAGTCTTGAACATGATCATGTGTCTTATACGGAAACGAATCAAGTGGATCAGGGCTGCAACAAGATATATATCTTGAGACTCTGTGTCTGCCAGTGGAATCTGAAGGAACTAGTGCAAAACATTAATCGATTACATTAATCCCGCAGTCACACCACGCTCGATACGACACGAGGCCTGGAATCTGCGTGACTGTATATTGAATGCGTCTCTCTCATCAGATCTTCTGCGATGTCTGGATGGCGTTCGAGATGAAAAGGCAAGGGGAAGGGCACCTTCAAAGTAAGGCAAAACCTCGCGACTGACCATCAACTCCTTCTGTCTGTTGCGAGAGTAGATGCGTGTCTCGATATCAGCATTCTTCCTTGGTGCTTGACGCACCAAGCTGTACTGCTGCCTTTCGCTAGGCCGGGGTTGAAGTGGCTTCTTCAAAAAGCTGCATGTATGTGACTGCTTTTGCTTCTCGACCCTCGTGCTATTTGTATCAAGTGCTAACATGACGACCTTGAGTACAGGCAAGGTTTTCAAAATTTCTCTTGGCGCGCAAGAAGCACATCGACTTGACTTTGGGACTTGCTTAAGCCCGGCAAGATAATTGGAGGAGCAAACCTCAAACGCGGCTGGCGAACACTTGAATGCGCTCGAACTCCTCAACTGAGCTTCTTTATAGTAATGGCAAATACAGTATTTTTGACTTCATTGTTGTCTCTAGTATCCAGCCTTGAATGATACTGAGCTCTTTTCTGTTCCTCTGTTTCTTACCTGGTCGTAATGGCAAGCGTTGATTTGTGAGGATATCTGAGGCATCAGACAAGGATTGAGAAGAGCAAGTGATAGAAGCCAGAGACCGCAGAGGTTGTGATACCTTCAAATTTCGCGAGATGTAGATGTAAGAATCTGGACTCTAGGTCTCAAGGACTACGAAAGTGGAGAATGATTCTATCACATCGAGAGTTGCAGACACATACTGACGTTACGAAGGTCTTGACTACGTGATAATGAGCTTAGGTCAACGCGATCATACTGAAAGTATTTACTAACCGCACTCACCCTCAGCATTTGATGCTCGAGCCTTTGCATTGAAGCACAACGACAACATATCCCACCAGCTTCACCACGTCCTCCCTATTTTGGCCTCGCACACTCCACACAGCCCTCTCATACCATGCCACAGTTCCAGTCCCGCCATCGCAAATTGCAATCACAAATTCCCATCAGCACCTCCCCCTTAAGAGCTGGAGTCGCTAGTCGACGAGCTGTCTCCAAAACGCGGGCCTGCCATCTCACTTGGCGGAGCGCCAGTGGCCGGATTAGCGCCTTACTTTCCGCTCCCGGCTGCACCGCTTGCTGCAATGCCGCCACCGAATGGGCCAGCCGCGGCGTTGCCATGTGCCCCGTTCGCCGTGCCCACAGGATCGCCACCAGCACCTTCGTTCTGTTATGCGCCATTAGCTTGCGGTTGACCGTTACCGTTGATGGCTTTGTTGGGCGTGACACCATTTCCGGAGATCCAACCATTTCCGTTGACGTTGACGGGATCTGAATTGGAAGCGCCGTTGGCTGCGTTGGCGATGCCGTTTGTCCATCGGCCCCAGTCGTCGTAGTTAGAGACGTCGTCACGAGGACAAGAGGAAGGTTGTGGGTCAGAGCTGAGAGGAGGAGGGCGATAGAGATAGGGTTGGAGAGGTGAAACATATCGGTTGCTGGGGATGATGGATTTGTTACTGGGGATGGGAGGAATGAAGGTGAGCTTTACTGTCAAAAACTGCTTCTAGGAGATCAGAGCAATTCTGACAATGACTGCTAAATGATCGAAGCTGAAGAGTAATGATGAAGGAAAGAGAAGAATTATCTGTAGGATATTCAGCATTTGCGAAAGAATTCGTCCATGCTCCACCTGTCCACATGGTACCCAGATCATGAAACTTTCCCGCCCGGCCTCAATTTCAAAATTGTTACGAGTCTGCCTTTGCCACCGCAGCTTCTCAGACCTGTCGTCATTAAAGATGGTGTTGAGCCCACCAGGGCGATAAAACCGCAATGAGGGCTGCGTCCCTAGAGAGGCTATCAAAATGCTCGTAGCATGCATCACCTCATTTGAATCGGAAAGGGGCTTAACAAACCGAGCAAGCGCCGAGATATTGAAGCGATAGCTCGAAGTCCCAAACTTTGAGTTCGTTGTATGCCAGGTAAATTTGACGCGCCGAATTTCAGTGATAAGAGTTACTCCTGTGTATAAAAAGACCGAAGTCCACATTATGGCCTTTGTCAGACAACCGCCGAATTCAGAGAAGACCAGACTTCACACGATGCTAGGCCTCTGTTGAACCGATACGAGCTCCCACTGCCTGTTCCTAAGAATTTCCTCCATAGAAGATGTTCCATCTGTTGGTGTAAATTAGAGCGGGTTGTTCACTCAGGCTGGTTTTTTATGAGCGAACATGCTAAGCGCTTTTTGGCACAAGCAGTCAATTGCGTGCCGAGAAGGTTTTCTAAGAGCTATACCGCTTCCTTCATCAATAAGTCTCTTCATTTTCCCTTCGCTGCTTGTCCTCTGCCCTATCCTTCTCTCATCTATGTTCTTCAATTACCGTGCTAAGCACTCTGCACATCGTCAGTGCCTGCAGGTGTCGCGGACTTTATTTGTACGAAATCCAGTGATCTTACCTTACGGGCAAAACGCGGATTCATGAATCGGGGTTACGACGGCTTCTAGCTTGATTTCAATGCAAACCTGGTTTGGTTTCAAACCGGCTGTAACTCATATTTGACTTCAAGTGGTTTTGCCGTAAACAAAGATTCGTAACATGAAAGCAGAGTTGTGTCATGATGCCAAGGCATAGCCTGAGCTACGTCACGCCTTCGACTCAATACATCATGAGGTGTGCCGTGTCCGACTTAACAATGCTTGACAGACTCTCTATAATTGACTGATCTTCTTGAATTATCAAGAGCTTCTTAATAATTAGCTCTACTAGAATATATATCTATACTGTGTCTGCTTAGAATATCACATTGTCATATCAATGTTATAAACTTCGTTCATTCTTCTAGTAAAACAAGTTCTAACAGTTCTAATTATTTCAAATTCTTCTTAAAAGTGAAGATTCAATATTCAAGCATAATAACAGAAACATAATCATAAAAAAGTTAAAGTAATGATGCTTGTTAAGATTGTGTCTAAAATTTAATCAGTAAAACATGTAGTGAGTAAAATGTTTAATCTATAAAGATAATTATAACTAAAATACTAAGAATACAAAAGAAATAAAGCAAAATGTTTTAAGCTGTATTTATGTTGAAATCATGTTTAAATAATTCAATTAATGAAGTTTATGAATGATATACTTAATTCTTTAAAGATAGTTATAACTGAACATTAAGAATACAGAAGAAGAAAAATGCAAAAACTTTTATTTATATAATGTTTAAAAACTGTGTTAAACTTGAAGAAAACATGTTGTGACACAGAAAGAATATTGTAAAGTGAAAAAGATGTTGAAAATAAAAAAACTTGTTAAGTTATATTTGAATCAAATTTGAAGCTTGCTTTAATTAATATGCAATCAACATGCTAGTATTAATTATAAATTGATTAAAATTAAATTTTAATAATTTGTTAAAGTTTTAATAAGTTTTATTCAATCTTGACATGTTCATAATATTACTTTTCTCTTTAAAAATTTATGTTTGCATGAATAAAAAAAAAAATAGAAAAAAAATTCACTGTTTTTAAATTTAGTATGACTTGTTCAAGTAAAACTTATGAAATTTAACTAAAACTTTTTTAAAGTTCTTAAATTCTTCTTTATTAACATAATATCATTCATTGTCTTAATTTAGTTCTGTTTATTTAACTTTGTATTATATTCAATCTTGATAATATTTAAAATATAAAATATCTTTTATCTTTTAATGTTTATCATTTTTAATTGTCAAAGATTTAAAAGATTCTGAATATTATTTTAATAATAAGTTTTAAGAATTGTTGAAATGATGTTTAAATATTCAATCAGTAAAGTTTGAAAATAAAGTGCATTTAATTCTTTAAAAATAACTATAACTGAATATGATTGTGATGAAAATTGTAATTCATATGCTCTTATGACATTGATTTAAATTCAACTCATGAGAGAAACTATGCTATGTATATCGAATGAACAAAACTCACTGAGAAAGAAAATCACTCATCGATTACATGATGACTTCACGTCATCGGAACAGTGAGTTTTGAGACTATGTATCAAATAATGAATCTATAGCTTCTATTCAGCGTGTGACGCTTGAGTAAACTCTTACGAGTGTCTGTGCTGTTTGTTGTAATGCATTGTCTTTGCTCTGCTCTTCATTGATGATATTCTATACAATGATGTTTTAATTCAATTTTTGATTCGAAGATGAAAGATGTTTCTTTGCATTCATGATGCTCATGATTGTAACGCAGAAACTGTGTTCTCTTGCTCAATGATTGTCATTCATTGAGCAGAGAAATATGTGATGAAAGAGAGATGCACATGATGAGAAGATAAAGTGTAATTGTATTGAATAATTCTTTTCTTCTCTTGATTTGATTTGTGTCACATAGACGTTGAATAGATTGTTAATATAAACGTGCGATTGCAATCATTTGATGCTTAGCTGATTGATAGTAGAGATGCGTTCCGATTATTTCTATCGAAAATATGTTGTATACGTTGCATGCAACATACATAGAGCACGATCTCTATGCTGATTTTCCTCTTAGACTCAAGAAATTACTCAAAGAGTTTTCTTGCAACAAATTCACAGTTCAAGAGAAATGAGATCTTTCACTGCTCAGATTTCAACAGTTTACTTCTTAAGCATGAGTTGCAGATGTTTCATCTGCGATATACATGCATATTGCAATCGATTTCTTCTTTAATCACATCAACATACATTACTGTTTTCTTGAACTATACAGATGATGTCTTCAACTAAAGATTGATTTTATCATCAAGACATTCAAGAGTCAGAGTTCAATGAAGAAGTGAGATTCTCAAGATCGACAGTCATCATCATTGTATATCACATTTCACAAATGCTCACTTTGCTTGTAAAGCATGCAACTCATCTGTTTCATGTTATCTGTAGAGATCTTTCTCATGCAGATCAATCATATTTTGCAAAGATGTTTATATGCTACACTTTTAATCAGACAGCGTAGTTCAATCATTCTTTATTAACTTGCTTGTATTTCTTTTCTCTTAATAAAGTCTTTTCATCAACATATTATTTACATATAGAATGTCTGTGTCTGAACATTTATTAAACGATATTAACGAGATTCTTGAGTTTATTCATATTGAACTTAACGAGACTTGTGAGTTGCTTATGTCGTAGTAACAGACATGCAGTTTTAACAAAATTTATACGTAGTTAACATGTAAATTTAAAGAATATTCATGATTTAAGTTCTTTCTGCTAATCATTCTCAACAGATTAAACACAAGAATGTTCTGTTTCAGTTTTTATTATCATGATGATGAAATGCTGAATCGAATGATTTTCATAAATGATTTCTCTCGTAGTTCTATGTTTTATTTGATTTTCTCATCTGCGTGCAGATTGCTTTTGTAGCATGCACATTGAAATTATTGAAGTTTACGCGATCGCGAAAACTCTGCATGCGATTAATGCACAGCGCTTCATCATCATGCAGCATTTCAATGTCATTCAAACTTTTGATAATCTTTAAACTTTACTGTAACTAAACAGTAAATTCATAATCAACATCGTATACAGATGAGTTTCATCACTGACTTTATAACTGAATATTAAAAATATAAAAGAAGAAAGATGTAAAAACTTCTATTTATATAATGCTCAAAGACTGTGTTAAACTTAAAGATAATATGTTGTAACATGAAAAGAATGTTATGAAGTGAAGAAAATGTTAAGAATGAAAAAAGATGTAAAATTATATTTAAGTTAAATCTGAAGCTTATTTTAATTAATATATAATTAACATACTAATATTAATTATGAATTGATTAAAGTTAATTCTTAACAGTTTATTAAAACTTTTTAGAAAGTTTTTTTCAATTTTGACATGTTCATAACATTATTTTTCTCTTTGAAAATTCATGTTTGCATGAATAAAAGAAATAAAAAACAGAAAAAGATTTCACTGTTTTTTAATTTAGTATGACTTGTTTAAATAAAGCTTATAAAATTTAACTAAAACTTCTTTAAAGTTCTTGAATTCTTTCTTATTAACATAATATCATTTGTTATTTTAATTTAGTTTCATTCATTTAACTTTGTATTATATTTGATCTCAATAACATTTAAAGTTTAGAATATCATTTATTTTATTATCTTCAATTATCAGAAATTTAAAAGATTTTAAATATTATTCTGATAATAAGTCTTAAGAATAAAAATGTAATAACTTTGAGTTAAACATTAAATGCAGCTGCTTTATGCTTTTTAATAAATAAAGATGATAAAAGATTTTAACATTAATAGTGATTTAATAAAGTTTTAACTGTTTATCTTTTGAATCTTTGTATAATCTTGTTATTTTAATTAGACTGTTTACATCAAGTTAAGTCATTGAGTTCAAATTAAGTTTTCAGCTCATTAAGACTTAATTTGAGTCAGAATTTTAAAATCAAGTATTTTGTCATGATGAATTGACTCATAAAGATTAAATCAGAGACTAAAGTCAGAGATTAAATCAAAGATCAGATCTAAGTTAGCTCTGAAACTTTATGACTCTGTCAAGACATCATTTAGACTACGTCATATCTTTGACTTAATATATCATGAGTTATATCATGCTCAACTTGACAATGCTTGACAAACTCTCTATAGTCGATTGATTCTTTCAAGTTATCAAGAGCTTCTTAAAAATTAACTTTATCATAATATATATTCATTCTGAGCCTGCTTAGAATATCACATTGTCATATCACTCTTATAGATTTCATCTATTTATTTAGTAAATTCAATCATTACAGTTCTAATTATTTCAAATTCTTCTTAAAGATGATGATTTGATATTCAAGCATGACAACAGCAATGTAATCACAACAGAGTCAAAATGATAACATCTTAATCTTGCAAGACATTATATCAGAAAATGAACATCACATAACAGAATCAGAAAGTGAAGAAGCAGAAGATGAATTCTCTCTTGATATTGATGAACAGCTGACATGAGCAATGCTTCAACATGATGAACTGCAAAAGAAACAGAAGTTAGCAGTTATTCAATCAAAGATTGAGATTCTGCAAGTCATTGAGCTTTCACTCAAGTTCTTACGAAGAATTCAAATGATTTACGCATCGTCTTCATAATGTCGATGATGACAAAATGAAATCATCACGAAATCGTTTTGTAGAAATGAAGACTTTCAATGTCTTTGAAGAAGTATCATGATAAAATCATAAAAAAACATAGAAAGTGAATTCATGATGTTAAAATCTCATTTCAAAATATCTCTTGATATTTTGAAAGTGATGAGAAAAAGATTTTGTATTGCATGATTTATTTGAAGAATGAATCAAAGAAACTTTGATTCAATCACGAAGAAATTATGTTTGCAGCTCAGCAGATGTGATTTGATTTTATCAACTTTCTTCTAAATTTAATTGAAAATTCGATGAATCAAAGCATAGACGTGACTCAGCAATATGCTGACACATTGCAATGTTCAGATCAGATGATACAAATGTTTACAACTCATCTGAACATTCTGAAACATCAACTTTCGTTGTATAGTAATGAGCATAAGTGAACTCATTTATTCATCAAGTTGAAATCTGAGCTGCACATGATCTTTACTAATGTGCAGTCGATTTCTATCACATGAAATGCATTAATCAATCTTGTCGCTCAATTGAAAACAAATCTGCGAAAAGAACACGTCTTGTCATCAAAACAATTTCAAGATGAAAACTTGCATGATTGAGATAAAATTAACAAGAAGACTCATTCAAAGCGAAAGAAATCTCATTAATCAACTAGACTTGATTCTTCATTAAAGACAAGCTCACATGCTTCATCACATTATAGCAAGAATTTGTTCAACATAATGTGTTACATGTGCAATTGAAAGAATTATTACTTTATTGATTGTAAAGATGAAAAGATCAAGAATAGATCAAAAGAATCTGATGCAAATTAAGTATTCATCGATTCAATGTCACATATGAATCATCTCAAGATTTCAAAAAAAGGCAAGCTTTTGATGAATGCTTCAAATCATCAAGGGAAAAACAAGAAGTTCTCTTCGTAAAGACTTTTATATATAGAAAGTATATAATTCAAGAAGATCAGAAGATAGAAATAAAGATTCATATAAATATTAATATCTAGATGAATGTGATTAATCAACGTTTCATCATCAAACAGAGTATGCTCTTGTTAAACGTCGATCTTTCAAGATTTATCTGAATGAATGATCAGAATGTTTATTGTTATGATGTCTATAAGATGTATTATCGACTGAGAGACAGCTGAAACATAAAGAAAAAAGATATAAGTATCTTTTATGCTATCAACAAGAAAAGATCTCTTCTGATTCTAAGTATATCAAGTATGCAATTCAAGCGTATCTGAATAAATATGATCACAAGAACATGATGTTTTGACGTGAATGAACACGCATTTGAGTTGTTCTTTGCACAAGCATTTGTGAAAGTTTTATAAAATGAGTTTACTGTATATGCTTTTGTCATGATCAACATCGTCGAAGAGTTAATCGTTGAACATCAAGTGAAAGCAATGAATAATGTGATGAGTTATATCACAAATGCGTTTAAAACGCAAACTTTATTCATCAAATTGAAAGAATATAAAAATGTATTTTCAACAGAAAGTGTTGACAAATTGCTTTTGCATAAAGATCACGATCATGCAATTGAAATCACTGCAAAGTCGTTGTATGAATCATTGTATAATTTATTGAACACAGAGTTAGCGACTCTGAGACAGTATTTAAATAATGTCTTAGCAAAAGAATGAATTAAGCACTTCGTCAACTTGACTGATACATCTATTCTATTTATTCTCAAAAAGAATGATAGTTTTCATTTATGCATGAACTATCGAGATCTAAATAAGATCATTGTCAAAAATCGTCATTCACTGTCTTTAATTAGTGAAATTCTAGATAGACTCAGTAGAATCAAGCAGTTCACTAAGTTAAATCTGAAGAACGTTTATCATTATTTCAGAATTCAACATGAAGATGAGTGAAAAATGATATTTTGTATTCATTATGATCACTTTAAGTATATAATCATGTCGTTTGATTTAATCAACACGTCTGTCATCTTTCAGACTTATATTAATAAGATCTTGACAGAGCTTTTAAACAACTTTTGTGTTATTTATCTGAATGACATTCTAATCTTCTTCGTAGAGAAGACTGATCACATAAATCACGTAAAGCAGATTCTTGAAAGATTAAGAAAGTTCAAGCTATATATTAGCTTGAAGAAGTGTGAATTTTTCATCACTAAAGTGAACTTTCTAAAATTTATCATGTTCATTGAAAACGTTTCGATGAATTCAAGTAAAGTAAACATCATCAAAACGTAACTCAGATCAAAGATGTATCAAGAAATACAAGTTTTTCTGAGATTCATCAATTTCTATCAATGTTTTATACATCATTACTTTCAGATAGCAGAGTCTTGAACAGAACTGCTGAGAAATAATGTAAAAGATGTAAAAATGAGTTCATTTATATAATCAAATGAAGCGAAACAAGCTTTTAATCAGCTTCGCAACGTCTTATAAAAACGTTTATACTAAGACACTTTGACTCAGAGCAACATATATGCATCGAGATTGATGCATTTAATTATGCAGTCGCGAATATTTTGTCTCAATCAGATGACGAAGATCAGTGACATTTGATTGCATTCTAATTCAGAATAATGATAGACGTTGAAAGAAACTATGAGATACATGATCAGAAACTTTTAATCATAGTAGTGATGTTTAAACACTGATGACACTATGTGAAAGATAATTATCATACTGTTGAAGTTCTGATTGATCATAATAATCTGAAGAGTTTTATAAATGTTTAAAAGCTAAACGAAAGACAAGTCAGATGAGTCATGAGATTGTTGATCTGCAACTTTGAAATAACACATAGATCAGAAAAGACAAACTCGATCAATGCATTATCAAGATGATCTGATTATAAGAGTGAAAACATCTCTGCAAATCATTTGCTGCTCACTCTGCAGCGAAAGCTGACTAGAATAGAAAGCTTAAATAACTCTATATTCATAGCAATCAGAGAACTATACTGTATACAAATGATTAATGATGTCGAGAAGATGTTCGTTCACAGTATAAGTATGAACAGATATTCAGCAGAACATGTTAAAAGCAGACTGCAAGATGAAATTCACTGATGAACATGAATGATTAATGATGTTGAGAAGACATTCATTCACAGTGTCAGTGAACGAAGATATTTAGCGAGACATGTTGAAAGCAAATCGCAAGATGAAATCTACTGTACATGAATGATTAACGAAGTCAAGAAGATGTCTGTTCACAGTGTCAATGAAAACACAAGTACATGTTTAGCAATGCATGTTAAAAGTATGCTGCTGAAGATCATGACTTTAGCAATGCAAGAAATACATTTAAATGAAATACATTTCTTGAAAGATAGAATTTCTTAATTTGAATCAACAACTTCAAAGAGCACAGATATTGAAACGTTGATTCATAGAAATCACAACGTAATCGTGTCACGCTGTCACCTACTAAAGTAGGTGCTAATCACTCAAATGACGTACATCTCTCAAATGACGTTTTTTCCCCCTTATGTATTCAATCTTCTCTCATCTCAACCACACAATCACATCATGTCTGAATACTATATCAATTTGAAGTATCGTATAAAAGAGACTACAGATGCATTTCATGACAATGAATACAAGTTTGCAAGCATTGCAGCTCAGACATTTAAAGTTTCTGTTTGAACGTTTCAAAGACGACTAGTCGAAACTCACATCTCATTATTTGAACGAGAATCACATGAATATGTTCTGAATACTGAGCAAAGAGAGACTATATGTATATATTTGACACGTCTGAACAAGCTGTCGATTTCTGCTCGACTGAGACATTTTCGAGAAGCAGCAAATTTTCTACTGCAGCAGGCAAATCTCGTGAATTCTCTTCGAGTTGAACAGCACTGACCAGTACGATTTCTACAGCAAAATTCTCAGTTTTTCAAGAGAAAACAAACTTCTCTTGCCGCTGATAGAAAGACTTCTCTGACTGTTGAGATGGCAAAGCAACATTTCTACGATTTTCGAGATGTGCTGATCAAATATGCGATTCAATCGAATGACATATGAAACATGAATGAATCAGACTTTCGTATCGAAGTTGAAAGAGATTATTTAGTGATTACATTGATTAAAAAGAGATCTCTTCGTGCAATTGATTCGAGAGTGAGAAATTTAGTGAGCGATGTGAAGACGATTAATGCTGGGGGAGAAAAGATTCTTCTCATGCTCATCGTTTTCGAAATCAACATTTTGAACAAATGAGTGCAGAAAAACGACCTGAATGACAATTTGTTGCTTGCTACTACTGAATTCGAATATTCGAATGATGAAAAGATCTTTGACTGACTGAAGCACTTCGATTTTCATAGTCGAAAGACTCAGATAGAAGCTCATAGACTTCTGATCATGAATAACTACGAGTTTCATCTTATCTACGAGTTTCTACAGTACGTCGATTTTCATAATATCGTGATATTCACTCTTCTTTCGCATTCTACACACATTACGCAGTCATTGAATGTGAGAATATTTCAGCTCATGAAGCATTATCATTCGAAGATGATTGATGAGACAATTTGACTCAAATCAACGAGTTTCAACAAACAGAACTTTCTTGCTTTCTTCATCAGTTTACGAGTCAAGATCTTCACTGAATCGAATATACGATCGACTTTCAAACAGACTGAGCTTGTTTCATATTCATCAAAAGTGATGCTGAAAAAGGTGAGAGCCTGGCAATCTTTCGAGTCAACCTCTTCACGAGACTCTTTTCTATTCTTCTTCTCTATAGAGATCACTTTGCATGAATCTAGAGAGATTCAGAAGCTTGATACAGAGCTTCAAGACGATTTAGATGACTACGATATATCAAAGAAGCTACGCGAAAAATTTGATCGATATATAAAGAAATCATTAGTGAGAGCTAGCTCGCTTGCTTTGATCGAACGTGACATTGAAGCGACTCACAATCACAGTAAAGCGAAGGCTAAAAGAGACAAACTCGATGAATCTGTTGCTCAGAAGAGAGAAGTAATAATCGTTTGACAGACAAGGGGTAAAATCACTGCTGAGATGAAGAAGAAGCGAAAAAAACGGGTTCGAGCATCGAAGCGAGAGAAGAAGCGAGATGCAAATGCTTGAATTAAATGAAACAAAGTTATTGCGAAAGACTTCAAATTAACTGACAAGTCAGCTCAGAAGTGAATCGACAAATGAGTTACTGTTTTAAATGTAGAATACGAGAATGAGACTTCAGTAGAAGAGATTGTAGATTTGTTGAGGTAAAAAACGTCATTTGAGAAATGTACGTCATTTGAGTGATCAGCATCTACTTTAGTAGGTGACAGCGTGACACGATTAGCTGAGAAACAGCTTAATTCTGTTGCTGAAACTGTTGATTGCAAACAACTCGTTTCACATGCAATTGTCAGAGTATTGACAATTCATGAAATGACATATAACTTCAGTAATAAATTCATAGTTGAGCTCATCAAGATCTTACAGTAAGAAAATAAATTTGCTGTGAGATTAAAAGCAGACAAAACGATGAATATATGAAAGAATGATGTTGAAGCTTGAACATTGAATAGTCAAGAAATGATAGAATACAATGAATCATTGTATGTTTCAAAAGATCTTTCTGTCAGAGAAGAGCTGTTGAAACATCATCATGATGACTCGTTAGCAAAGCATTTTAATGTTGACAAGATCAGTGAGCTATTAAATTGCAAATATTACTGAAAAAGTATGATCAAAGATATCAAAGAGTACGTAGATACTTGTGACATTTGTCAAAGAATGAAGATGAAACATTATTTATCATATGATGAGTTGAAATCATTACTTCGATTCACAGATTCATGAAAAGAAATCACTATGAATTTCATAACAGATCTGTCGTCTAGTAAATGAAAAGAAATCATGTATGACTCAATTCTCATGATAGTTGATCATTACATAAAGATAATGCATTATTTGTCTATGAAAAAGATTCTGACTGTTGTAGAGTTAGCAAAGTTGTTCTTTGAGCAGATTACTTTAAGATATGAAATATTGAATGATATAATTATCAATAAAGATAATCTATTTATCAATGCATTCTGATCAAAGATCTGCTATCATGTCAAGATGAAATGATGATTAAGCATCACTTTTCATTCACAAACAGATGATCAAACAGAATAATAGAATCAAATGTTGAAACATTATTTAAGAGTGTATTATTTTGAAAAGCAAGATGACTGAGTTACACTTCTACTCATAGTCGAGTTCGTTTATCATCAGATGAAGCACGCTTTATTGAGCTGTAGTTCTTTTAAAGTCATGTATGATTACAAATTCATTTTTGACATACACATTAAGAACAATGCTATGAAAGAAGAAGTATCAGCAGCAAAAGAATGCATTAAAATGCTGCAAGACGTGCAAAACACGTTAATGAAATGATGACAAAATGCAGTCAATGTTCAGACAAAGTACTATAATTGAAAACTTAAGTTTAAGTTCTTTAATGTTGATGATTTAATCATGTTATCAGCAAAAAATCTGAAGCAGAAGAAGTCAAGCAAGAAGCTATCAAATAAGATGATAGAATTCTTTCATATACAAGAACTCATAGACAAGCAGACGTATTATCTTGATTTTTCAGTCATTTATAGAGTTCATTCTGTCTTTCATGTATTTCTTTTAAAATCATATAATCGTAGATTAAATGATGACTTTATATTCAATTATCTTGTATTTGAGCTTATTGATGATGAGTAAGAATGAAAGATAGAAAAGATTTTACAGAAGCAAAAAAGAAAGAAAATCTTATATTATAAAATACAATAAAAACAATATTTCATTGAATATAATCAATGAATATTAAGCGAAGATATGAAAGATGTCTTGAAGCTTATAAAAGCTTTCAAAACAAGACTGAAACATGAGCGAAAAGCATAATCACTCATTTTTAAGCATAAATTTATTATTAGAAAAGAAGAATCACTGTATTATGATAATTTCGCTCTTTAATGAAGTGATTACATATGTAAATCAACAGACAGAAGAAAAAAACGCAAAGACATTCAAATGCGCTCAACAAGAAAGCGCAATCATCACGACACAACAAATATTATGCAATCATCACTTCATCAAACATTTTTCACATGAAACAAGATTACAGACTTTTTCTTCTTTTTTATTGTCAGATTTACATTAAAACACGAAGATAAAGATTCAAGAAACAACAGATTGTGCTAAAATATATCAGAACAATTAGAAATGCTGATAAAATGATATATAATTGAGATTAAACATATTGCAAAGTGCTTTACATTCAGAATTTCTCTGACAATGTCATTGATAATCATCATCTTTTTGAGAATGAGTTTTTGAATCTTTAAAAACTTAAGTTTGTAAATCTCTTCAAGACGATTCTTTACATGAATCGCTATCATCAATTTCTTATAAAGAATTTTTTGATGAACAGTGAATGTCTTCAGAGCAACATTCTCTTCTTCATTCTCAATCATACTATCATGAATTTTCTGCAGATGAAAAAATTCATTGACAGTTGAAATGCAGATGTCGAGAATTTAAACATTGAATCATGAGTGTTTAGCAAACATATCATATAAGTATACTCATTGCAATACAGAAACTTTCATTACTTGCACAGTGAACACACTTTTTATACATTGTCTTTCTTTGAAAAATGACATCATACAGCGATGCTTTATTCTTGATGTGTAGAACTTAAGCACACTTTATACAAATTATTTTATTTAGAATTTTGAAATCAGTAACACTTCTTTCACTTATTCTCACAATTGACAGCTGAAAAGCATCAGTAATGACATTAAAAAGTGAAATAAGCGAATCTCATCATCATTCTTTGATTTCGCGAAGTCTGTGAGTTTGACAAGATTGTCAACGAAGCGTCAATGATCATTTCTTTCTTCATCATCTTTTGAATTTTCTCTTCAATAACTAAAATATACTCAAAAGTTTGAATAGTAAAAGTGATGAACTTTCAATCAGAATTTGATAACATCTGCATCATCACAAACAATTCAGTATCAGCAGCATGATGATCATCACATCTGATCAATGTTTTTAAGCAGATTTATGATACTGTTAGTTGCAGTAATAGTCATGAAATCTTAAGTTGTAACATTACTTACTTTCATAATGATCTTGACTTGATCATCAATTGATTTCATCATTTTACGACTCTCTTTGAGCATCACTGTGCATTCATGACTCATGATTTAAATCTTTTACTCTTATGATACAGATATACTCAAAGTTTGTCAAAAGTAATTATACAATGATAAAAATACAATTATGATTAATAAAAGATGAAGTTGAAGAAAATAAAAAGTTGAGAAAAACTGAAAGAGTAATAAACAAATCAACAATTGTTATTCACTCTTGTTTACACTTTATCATCTTAACAATATCATTTACTTGAAAAATAAACAATGTCTGTACATTATTTACACATTATCATTGCTGTCATCTACATCAACTACACATCACATATACTATTTACACTGTCATCTATACGCATTATAATCGAAGATGAATCATCATTCAATCAAAAGTTTCTTTTTTTCTTGTTTTCTTACAGAAATTTGAAGATTTTTATCGAGAGCTTCTAGAGTGAATCAATGAGTGTGCATCATCATTTATCAGAATAAACAAAGACATTAATTATTAAAATTGAGAATGAACTTACTTAAAAGAGAAGACAATTGTCATGATGAATTGACTCATAAAGATTGAATCAGAAACTAAAGTCAAAGACTAAATCAAAGATCAGATCTGAGTTAGCTCTGAAACTTTATGATTCTGTCAAGACATCATTTAAACTACGTCATATCTTTGACTTAATATGTCATGAGTTATGTTGTGCTTGACTTGACAATGCTTGATAAATTCTCTATAGTTGATTGATTCTCTCACGTTATTGAAAGCTTCTTAATAATTAGCTTTATCATAATATATACTCATTCTGTGTCTGTTTAAAATATCATATTGTCATATCACTCTTATAGATTTCGTTTATTCATTTAGTAAACTCGATCATCACATATTTAAGTTAAGTTAGAATTTTGAGATTAAGTATTCAAGTTGAATCATGATGTTGATATTAAGTATTGACTTGAATTTTCAATTCAATTCAATAATATTTTAAATAGAAATAATTTTCTCTTGTTTTTCACGCAAAAATAATGCACAAAGATAATGCACAATGCAAGTAAAAATAATTAATGCAAAAAGATAATGCAAGCAAAAAATTTATTCTATGTTTCTATTTTTAAAATCTGAATATCATTTTCAATTACTTAATAAGTTGAGTCAAGAATTTAAATTTTGACTTAACTTAAAATCAATATTAAGTTAAATCATAAAATCAATATCAAGTATTTAAATTAAATTATGACATTAATATTAAATACTTGAATCAAGTTAAAATATAAATATAAAAACTTAACTTAATAGTCAGTTTAATTTTAATGTTTTTGAAGAATAATTAAATTTAATTATTTACTTTATAAATAATATTTTATCTATGTTTATTAATTTGAGCTTTAATGATTTACTTTATCTTTTTCAATTATTAATAATTGAAGATAAGAAATTCTTTCATTTGAATAATAATATCATTAACTTTTCTAGCTTTAAAACATTCATGAAATATTTTATAATTAATTGTATTTGAATTGAAACTCATTTATGAGTGAAATTTCTTATTAAAGTAGAATAAAATCATTGAGATAATAAAGAATATATTGAAACTTTCGCTAAATTTCATCATTGAAAGTTATTTTATTCAGTTATTCTGCATGTAATTACAGTAGATTTTTAATTCATGTTCAACATCTTAATTAATTCATTTTAATTAATTATTAATTTTAAAATAATAAACTATTAATAAATTAATGATGATTCTTAGTCATTTGCAAAGATTTTATCATATTATTGATATGAATTAAAAATCTTTGTTTAAAACAATAGAATTGAGTAAATCATGAAGTCAATAAACATTTTATAGTATGATTTAAATCATTTTTTCAACTAAAATGTCATTGTCTTCTCAATAATAGAAAACATAGTGATGTTTCTTGATAAAATGACATATAATTATGCAAATAATGTTGTAATTTTCTGATAAAGATAATTCAATAATAAAATTCATTATTATATTTTTTTCAGCATTTTTATGAAATTGAAAAAAAATAATAAAGTTTATTAATACTATTTTTAAATGTATTACTTTGCTGATAAACATGATAATCTTGAATATATTATTTAATCATTACTTAATGATCTGATCAATAATAAAAGTGCTAAACTAAATCAACAGTTCTTTTATTATTGAATAAACTGATTACGTTGAATTGAGTACTTGACTTAAAAAGTATTAAGTCAAATTGAAAGATTTTTGAATTCAAGTTATGTTGAGTTAAAAAGTTAAACTTAAGAACTTGAATCAAGTTGAAAAGCTAAACTCAACAATTTAATTCAATAACTCAATTTGACTTAACAAAAAGTAAATAAATAGATGTAAATAACTTGATTAAACAGTTTTCATGATTTTTTGTCATGATTCTCTATCAAATCTTTCTATCAAACAGTCTTTATAATTTCTCATCATGACTTTTTATCATGACTTTCTATCATGATTTTTTATCAAACAATCTTCATGTTTTTTATCATGATTCTCTATCATAACTTTTTATTAAACAGTCTTCATGTTTCTTATCATGACTTTCTATCAAATCTCTCTATCAAACAGTCTTCTTATTTCTCATCATGATTCTTTATCAAATGCAAAAAGATAATGCAAAAAAGCAAAAAAAATTCTATATTTAACTTTCTTAATATTAAGCTTGAATTCTTGATGAATTAAGTCAAATTGACTTGATTTTTAATTGATTCAAATCACATCAAATTGAAAATATTCTTAATTTAACTTAAATTAAATTGAAAATGTAAGCAACTTAACTTCAAATTAAGTTGAATTCAAAATGTTAACTTGAAACTTAACTCAATGATCAGTCTATTATTAAAGTGAAAGATTAAAGATTAATCATGAATTTTCTGTAGCAATTTCATATGTATATTCTCAGAAATTCATAGTAAGTCTTTTTTAAATAAAATGTTGTCAATGATTTTACAGTTCTTCAGCTTAATACTATGCAATTTAAGCTTATTCTTACTTATAACTTGTTTAAATTCATTGCAAAGTTTATTTATTTAATTAATATTACATACATATTAATAAAAATTAACTTCAAATTTAATGATTAAAATATTTACTTTATCAAAGATTAAAATAGTTTGATAATGATTTTCAATGCGTTAAGCTGATTCAAAAATATTGAATATAAACATTCTTATTCAAGCATTGACTTTAATGTTTATTTTATCTGATTGAAATATAATTTAAAAGTTAAACTCAGATAAAATGTTTAAATAATTAACTTAACATCAAGTTAACTGTTTATTTTTCTTCATAAAGATTTTTAAAGTCTGATGATTAATAAATATCTGAATAAATAGTTTAATGCATTAAAGCTTAAGTCTTTAATGTTTGAAACATTAAATAATGATTAGTAATTTCTTGTTATAAATATAATAGTTGCATTCAGCATTCAGCAAGAATTATACTTTTGCTGTAAAAGATTATCAAGTAAAGAATATTCTTATTATCATACTGTAATAGTATTTTATCTTTGATGTAGTTTAATGCATTTTTTAAAACAGTTTGTTATTTGAAATTAAAATGTCGTAGTACAAAGATTAAGCTGATTTGTTTCTTTAAATTATTAAAAGCTTGAATACAAACTTTATTTTAAACAAAAAATGTGTTTTTTCTAATCAGCTGAGTGAAGAATTTAACTGACTTTGAAAAGTTTTTAATGAAACAATGATAAAAGTTAATAAATTTCACGAAGTTTTAAACTTCTTTTAAATTTATTGACATGATTCAAGAAACTATGACTTTCACTTTAATAAAATTTATATGAAGATCTTGTTTTAATATTATGACTTTTAAGAGAATTATTTCTAGACTGATCATTGAATCAAGTTTTCATATCTACTTTCTGACTCGCTTGAGTACTCAATATCAATGTCGTGACTCAACTTGAATACTCAATATTAATTTCATGACTTGACTCAATATTGATCTTAAGTTGAGTCAGAATTCAAGTTTTCAACTTGACTCATTAAGCAATCGAATATGATGTCAAGAAA
>JAABVA010001786.1_pt1 | contig 22341 bp, 17 predicted proteins | sample 5560331 | NCBI WGS metagenome assembly JAABVA01 (sample SAMN12812661, study PRJNA571458) | rock metagenome | isolation source: Antarctica rocks | place: Antarctica: Victoria Land, Mt New Zealand sud | collected 2016-01-07
GCCACGGCGATCTGTCGCGCCGCCGGATCAACGAGGGCCTGACCAGGGGCGCGCTCGTCCACTGCGGCTTCGACAACGACGCCGGCGGCGCCAAGCTGTGGCAGCAGGTGAAGGAGGCGTACCCGCGCGCCGAGACCATCGTGCGCGAACGGCCCCCAGCCGGCGCGAAGGACTGGAACGACGCGCTGCGTGCCGCGCCTGAGAGAATGGAGAGCTTGGGCCAGGAGGACGACCGGGGGCCGGGCCGGGGTCGGGGTCATGGCGGTAGCGGGCGCGACGAGCCGAGCCGCGGCTAGATAGCAAGCCTTGCCGTCTTTGTGCAGCTACCGGCTTTGCCCATAAAGTCGACCTTTGCCGAACGGTCATCGCCTACAAGACGATGGTGAGCATCTCAATTCGGTTCTGTGCTATGTACGGTAGACAAAACCGTATAGGATGCGGGATGGTCAGACTTTATGGGCAAAGCCTGCAGCTACCCTAAAAAAGATGTAAGGTTTCGTGCGCTCCGCGCGATATGTATATGTAAGGGAATGGCGCATGAGATCTGACACGCGGAGGGAGGGAGATGATGGGACGAGTGGAGGCCAACGTTCCTGTCGATGTGGCGGCCATCTTGCCGCTGGAACGGGCGCGCCTCGTCCGCTTGTGCGCCCAGCTCACTGGGACCACGCAGGGCTCCGAGGATTTGGCCCAGGAGACGCTGGTCGAGGCGTGGCGTCACGCCGATAAGCTGCGCGATCAGGAGGGGGTACGCCTTTGGCTCGCGGCCATCGCGCGCAACGTCTGCCGGCGCTGGGCGTACAAGCAGGGGCGTGACGCGGCGCATCTCGCCCCTGCCCTTGCCGCTGATGCCTGTGACAGACCGTCCGCTGGCGTGCGCCTGGTCGATGACCACGACCTGACGCTCGACCTGGAGCACGACGAACTGGCCGACTTGCTCGACCGTGCCCTGGCGATGCTCCCGAAGGAAACGGGGCAGGCGCTGGTGCAGCACTACGTCGAGGGGTTGCCGCAGGCCGAGGTCGCGGCGCGGCTGGGGATACGGGAGGGGGCGGTGGCGGTGCGACTCCACCGGGGCAAGGTCGCCCTGCGACGCATCCTGCAACAGGACCTCTACGCTGAGGCCGCGACCTACGGCCTCGGCGATCAGGACACCGACGCCTCCTGCGAGACGCACATCTGGTGTCCCTTCTGCGGGTACCAACGGTTGCGCATGCACCTCGACCGGACCACCGGGGCCGCCGCCTTTCGCTGTCCCACCTGCTCGTCGGAGCCGGGGACCAACGTCGTCTTCACGCGCCAGCCGGACCTCCTGCACGGCGTCCGCAGTCACAAGGCCATCCTGTCGCGCCAGCTCGGGGCGCTGCATCGCACGTTGAGCCACGCGTTAGAGACGGGCGTCGGTCCCTGCATCGTCTGTGGGCGATCCGTCAACGTCCGGCGGGTTGCACCGGGCGTGGATCGTCTGGTGGGGGGCGTGCGCGCCGGCATCTATGCCTGCTGTGATCACTGTTATGCGGCGTCGCCCTCCATCCCCTGGTTCGACCGTGGGGCGTCGGACCTGCGCCTGCCCGAGACTCAACGCTTCTGGCGCCTGCATGCGCGCATGCGCGCCCTGCCGGATCGTCCGCTCACGTACGCGGGGCAGCCGGCGGTGCTCACCCGCTACCAGGGACTCTCCGGGCCGACCACCCTCGACATCATCTCGGCGCGGGACACGTTCGACATCCTGGCAGTCCATGCAGCGGCGTCGGCAGTCCATGCAACGGCGTCGGCCTAGTACTACAGTGACACTTAGGGTGTTTGAGCCTCACTTGGCTCGAATCGACACCAGATATTGTAGTCAGTACGCGTGATTGAGCGCTATAACTGGTGCCCCTACCACAAGTGTCACTGTAGTACTAGAGCGGCGGCCGTGGCATGGATGGAGCGGTGAAGTAGCGGGCGCCGGTGGTCCTCAGACAACGTCCCTTCCTGCTGCTCTGGCTCGGCGGCGTCATCTCGCAGGGTGGCGATTGGGTCCTCACGATCGCGCTCCCCGTGTACGTGTACGACCTGACCCATTCGACCCTCGCGACCGGGGCCCTCGTCGTGGCCCAGGCGCTCCCTCGCCTCCTCCTCGGCCTCGTCGCGGGCGTCCTCGTCGATCGCTGGGATCGGCGCCGGACCGCGATCGGCGCCACCCTCGGGCAGGGCGCCCTCTTGCTCCTTCTGCTGCCGGTCCGGTCACCCAACGCGCTCCCGCTGGTCTATGCCATCGCCGCGGGCGTGGCGACCCTCGCGCTCCTCGTCGAGCCGGCCGTGGCCGCGCTCGTGCCGCGCCTCGTCGACGAGGGGGAGGTGTTGGCCGCGAACGGGCTGCGCGCGCTCGGCTGGGAATTCGCGCGCCTGGCCGCGCCACCCCTGGGCGGCCTCCTGATGGCGACGGCGGGCCTCAGCGGCGTGGCACTGGTGGACAGCGCGTCGTTCGCCGTGTCCGCGGCGCTGCTCGCCCTCATCGGCCGGCACGCCACCACTGCGGCGATAGACACGGGCGACACTGCGCGCGTCCGGACCCTCCGAGCGACGCTCCGGCACGACCTGTCCATCGGCGTGCGCGCGGTCGCGCACGACCGCCTGCTCGTCGCGTTGCTCGCGGTGGGGGGCCTCACCATGGGCGCCGAGGGGATCATCAACGTGCTGGGCTTCCCCTGGATCGCCATCGTGTTGAGAGGCGGCGCGACCGAGCGCGGGTGGCTCGCGACGGCGCAAGGGGTAGGTGGGATCGCCGGTGGGTTGACCCTGCGCACGCTGCGCCGGACCACGCCGGGTCGCGTCATCGGCGTCGGTGCCGTGCTGTTCGGCGTCCTGTCGCTGACACTGACCAACATCGCGCTGATGCCGATCGACGTGGGGGACCGCTGGCCACTCGCGCTGGTGCTTAAGGCCCTCTCGGGCGCGCCCCTGGTTGTCCTCGCCGTCAGCCTCGACACGCTGCTGGTGCGGAGCGTCGACGACCGGGTGCGCGGGCGCGTCCTGGCCGCCTATGGCGCGGCGGGCGGGTGCGCCCTCCTGGTCGGCCAGGTGCTCGCCAGCGTTCTGGGTGATCGTCTGGGCGTCGTGGCCGTGCTCAGCCTCCAAGGCGTCCTCTATATAATCGCCGGCGGCGCGGCGCTGACCCTGATTCCGTCCTCCCGGAGCGCGCGTCCGACCGCCGATCATGCCGCGATCGCCACCCCGACATGTCGGACTGATGGATAACGTCAAGAAAGGAGCGTGATGACGATGGTGCCACCCGTCACGTCCGCGCAGTGGCGCGCGGACCTGGACTACTTGATGGAGGCGCTGGGGCGCGAGCACCGCAACCTCTTCCACAGCGTGAGCCGCGAGAGCTTTGATGGCGCCGTGCGGTCTCTCCGCGCACGCATCCCCGTGCTGGCCGGGCACGAGGTCGTCGTCGAGCTGGGGCGCCTCGTCGCGCTGGTTGGGGACGGCCATACGAGTCTCCCGCTCGTCGCGGTTCCGGGTTTTTGCCGGTACCCGCTCCGGCTCTACCACTACGCCGATGGACTGTTCGTGCAGGCCATCACGCGGGAGCACGGCGCCGTCGCTGGCGCGCGCCTCCTGGCCATCGGCGATACGCCCGCGACCGACGCCTATGACGCAATGCGCCCGCTCATTAGCCGCGACAACGAAATGGGCGTCAGGGCCGCAGCGCCGGAGTTGTTGACCATCCCGGAGGTGCTGCACGCGCGCGGCGTGCTCGCCGATCCCAAACAGGCGACCTATGTGGTGCAGCGGCCGAGCGGTGAGCGCGTGACCTGCGCCCTGCACCCGGTGGAGGCGCTGCCCACCGACCTGGCCGACGCCCGTGACAGTGCGGCGACGCGGCCGCCGCTGTGGCTTCAGCGGTCACCGGAGCACAACTGGTGCATGCATCTGGCTGATGTTGGGGTGTTGTACGTGCAGTATAATCGTGTGCGCGACGGGCAGGACGACAGTGTGGCGGCATTCTTCGACCGTGTCTTCGCGCTCATCGAGCGGGAAGATGCCCAGCGCCTCATCCTCGACGTTCGGCTGAACGGTGGCGGCAACATGTCCCTGAATCGTCCCCTGATCCACCACCTGATCCGGTGCGATCAGGTGAACCAATGGGGCAAGCTCTTCGTCATCATCGGTCGGCATACCTTCTCGGCGGCGATGAATCTGGCCGTCGATCTGGAACGCCACACGCGGGCGCTGTTCGTTGGGGAGCCAACGGGGGCGCGCCCCAATCACTACGGCGAGAACGCCGACATCACCCTACCGCACAGCGGCCTCCGTTGCACAGCCTCGGCGCTCTGGTGGCAATACTCCTCGCCCCGCGATGATCGCCCCTGGATCGCCCCCGACGTCCCCGTCGCGCTGTGGGCGGCGGACTACGCCGCCAATCGCGACCCCGTTCTGGATGCTATCATGCGCTACGTGCCGGACCCGGCCCGTGCCGTGGAGGACCGGCACGAGCCCGAGTATCTGGACAAGAGACGCAGATGATCGATTGCTCGTCACATCGTTCAGAGGAGGCATAGGGAAGGGGCGTAGAGTCGAGGCCCTCCCAACTCTACGTCCCTTAGACGACCTTTAGCGACCCTGAACGTCTGCGGCTAGCGATCCGGTACGGCGGCCGAGAAAAGAGCATCGGCCACGTCCGCGTCGGGCTCCTCCGTCACGCCAGCGCTCTCGCTGTCCATCGCCTCGTCGTCGTCCTGACCGCCAGCGGGCGCGCGGCCGGACTCGTCGCCCTCGGGGCTGTCCGGCTCGTCGTCGTCGAGCGCGTCGTCGAACTCAGGAGCCTCTAACGGGCCGTCCTCTCGCGCCGGACCGAGCGGGGGTATCCAGCTCTCGCCGCGCGCCGGCGCGCGGCCCTGGACCTCGGGGTCGTCGTAGTAGCGGCGCTGCGTGAGGCGCGCGGCGGGCTTCTGCGGCATCTTCACCAGCAGCTCGTCCTCCCGGATGTTCATCACCTCGTCGGGCGTCAGCAGCGCCCGCTTGGTTTCCGACTGGCTCGCCCCACCGCGGTCGGTCGTGACCTGGAAGCGGCCGCGCTGCACGTTGCTGCTCTGCGCGACCTCCGTTGCTTGCCCCAGCACGCTCTCGCTGAACCACTTGGCGTCGTCGTCGACCATGTTGCTCAACCCTATCTTGGTGCCGCAGGCGGCCTTGATGGCGATGAAGCCCTGCTCGTCGTAGGTCTCGACGGCTTGGCCGGTGGTCTGGAAGACGTAGACGCCGTAGACGCCGGCGCTGCGCAGCAGGTTGAGCGCCGTGGTGAAGCGCGGCACGAAGCCAATGTGGCCCCACTCGTCGCCGTAGATCATCACGTCCTGTTTCAGGGCGCCACCCGGCGACATGCGCGCCGTGGCGCCGAGGGTGCGGTACACGTCGAGGAAGAAGCTGGCGGTGAGGGGCCGCAGTTCCTCGATCATGTCGGGGTCGAGGGCAAGGAAGATCGCGACGGGTTTTCCCTCCCCGCTGCCCAGGCGGGACAGCTTGATCTCGTGGGTCGAGGTCGTGGCCTGGATCGTGGGCTCACTCAGCAACATGAACTTGGGGCTGATCTCGCTCCACACGCTGCCCAGGAGCTTGCTGTTCTTTTCGAGGTTGGCCATGAAGCCACGCGCCAACTTGCGGGCCTGCCGTGACGGGCTCACCCTGAGCTTAGCGATGACCCAATCGGCGCTGTGGCCGTTCAGGAGGTCGTCGAGGTGTGCGAGCGTGACGGTCGCGCCGCTGGGGTCCTCGGCCTGCAAGTGGAAGATGCCGGCCATCATCACGTCGCGCGCCCAGTTGTCCCAGATCGGCTCCTTCTCGTTGGCCCCGGTGTTCCTGATCCAGGCGTTGCACCACAGGGCCGTGAGGAGCGGGCTGACGCAGCACGACAGCGGGTTGTAGCCCAGGGAGGTCGCCGGCGAGCCGAAGTTGACCACCCAAATCTCGTAGTGTTTCGAGAGGTGCGTGTAGGCTTTCTGCAGGAGTTCGAGCTTGAGGTCGGGGATCACGAGGTCACGCGCGCCGGTCTCGCGCAAGAGGTTGGCGAGGATGAAGCCGCTCGTCTTGCCGGAGCCGATGGGGCCGATGAGCAGCACGTTGAGCACTTGCAGGGCGCGATCCAGGGCGACGCTCACGCCGTCGCGCGTACCCAGGAGGAGCGGAGCGCCCTGATAGGCCACCGTCCGCAACTCGGCCCGCGTCATCCAGCGCGCCGAGCCGTGCGCCGTCGAGGGCTTGAGCGGCCGTGGCCGGGTGTAGAGGAACCAGCCGACGCGCCAGCCCACCGCGCCCACCGGAACGAGGGGGAGCAGGACCTCGACGAGGATAGCCCAGCCGAGGCCCCCGTGCGCCGGCGTGTGCAGCCAGGCGTAGCGGCCGTCGATGTCGCGCGTCCACACGTCCCAGGCGGGAGCCCCGGCCCCCTGCACGCCATCGACGGCCCACGCGACCGGGTAGGCGAGCCACACGTAGAGGTGGCGGTAGGCGGCCTGCGGCAGGCCCAGGAGCCAGAGCACGACGAGCGCGCCCAGGGCATAGAGGGCCAGGCGACCGCGCCGGGGCAGGCGAGCGAGTCGCCCGCGAAGACCGGCTACTTGGAAAAGAAGGGCGGGGCGCTGCGCCTTATTCATCGCCGTGCCCCCCGTTGCCTATGCCCAGGCGGGCGGCCGCGGCGTCGGTCAGCCCACGCGCCGCTTCCAGATCATCATGACGGCGTTCGTGTTGCCCGGCTCGTGAAACATGCGCTTGCCGACGGATAGGGGGAGGGCACTGACCAATTCCCAACCCTTCCCCCCCAACTCGTTCATGTCGCGCGCGTAGTCTTCGACGTTGCCGATCTCGATGCGATGGACCGCATACTGCCACGTCCCGTCCGGTTGGGGTGTTAAACCTGGCCTCTGCTGTGCCTGTGCCATTGTCTCCTCCTGCGTCTACGGCCATGAATGCCGTGCTGGGCGCCGTCGCCGCTTCCAGCATCTTCACCTCTAGGATAGGTGCAAGGAGGGTCTGCTGTCGCCCCACGTCGAGGTCGGCCCGGCGCAGCTTGTGGGCAAGCAGCGCGTCCATCAGCTCCTCGTGCGCGAAGCCCACCGCCGCCGCGATCGCGGCCGCGTCGCGCTCCGCCGGCGGCAGGCTCTCTCGCACCTGGCGCCACAGATGGTAGCCGCCGATGGTCCCCTCCCGCGTCCAGCCCTCATCCTCCGGGCCGGTGAGCAGACCGGCCGGGCGTGGCTGCCCGTGCCACAAGGCGGTCAGGTCGTCGGCGGCCATCTCCGCGCTCAGGGCTAGGAACATGCGCGGGGACGGCAGCCCCACCACGCGAACGCCTCGGACGAGGCGGCGGACGTCACCGCTACCCCAGGTGAGCGCCCCCATGATGGAGCCGCCGCCCGTGATGGTGATAAGGAGCGCGAGCTGGGGGACGAGCATCGCGGCCACTAGCGTCACCAGGGCGATCCCGAGCGCGAGCGGGAGCATCCCACCCGCGCGCTCGTCGTGATCCTGGAACTCGCCGGCGATGCGCGAGAACTCGTACCAGGGCATCCAGGTATGCCACTGGATGCGCGCGCGGAACGCAGGTCTTCTCAAAGGCTTCTGCATGGTGTGCCTCCGTTAAACGCCTATGCTCGGACTCAATTCGATAAACCTTTTGTCGCCCACTTCCTGGCAGCATTTACGGCCGTGCCGATGCCCATGTCGGTGACGGACGAGGCGACGGCGCCGACGACGGCCCCGGCCCCCCCGACGAAGCCGCCCACGATGGCGGGCATCTTGTAGAGCATCAGGATCAGCCCGAGCGCGCCGAGCGCGGCCGAGAGCCCGCCGAACTCGGACATGGGGCCGCCGCCGGCGAACATCAGCGCGATGAGCTTGAGCGCCACGGCGTAGCCCACCGGCCAGAGCGCGATGCTGATGAAGATTTTGGCCCACGACTTGGCGATGGTGTCGAAGTAGGGGCTGACGAACAGGGCCAGGCAGAGCGGCCCGACGATGTAGAGGCCGCCCAGGATGCCCTCCCCGAACATGCGCACCACCACGGCCAGGATAGTGATGATGTAGCCGGCGAGCATGATGAGCACGTCGAGCACGCCCTGGAGCGAGAAGACCGTGTGGAGCGTGTACATGGCCCCGCGCACGGCGACCCAGGCGCTCTCGCCGTGGGCCAGGGGGACGTGGTTGATGGTGTCCGTGGCCGTGTTGAGCGCGACGAAGCCGAAGCTCATGAGCTGGGGGTAGCCCAGGATGAGGCCCATCACGACCACGGCGCGGCGCAGCGGGCTGGTGAGCTGCGCGAAGTCGCCTACCCCCAACTGTTCGAGGTAGCGCGCAAAGACGCCGACCGTCAGGAAGCCGAAGAACAGGACGCCGGCCAGCTCCTGGAGGGAGGTCTGGAAGCGGCGCAGGCCGTCCCATTGGAGCACGTTAGGGTCCGCGATGTTGGGGTGGTAGGTCAGGTCGTGCTCGAAGGGCGCGACCAGCGTGGCCCATTCGTTGGAGTAGGCGTGCTCCAACGGCGCGAACAGGCCGACGACGAAGCCGTTGAGCAGGCCCCCGACGATATCGCCCACCTTGGCGAACAGGCCGCCAAAATCCGGGCACCAGTTGAGGAGGCCGGTGCAGTAGTGGGTGTCGTGCCCGGGTTGGGCGCCCTGGGGCTGCTCGACGGTGAGGGGCGCGCGGACGGTGGTGTGGTGGGCGCCCACGGCCCGGATCGTGTGCGGGCCGGGCGACGCGTTGGCCGGGAGCGTCACGGCGATGCTGGCGGTGCCGCCGTCGTCGGTGTCGGCCGCGCCCAGGGCGTGCGTGTCCGTGTCCCAATAGAGGGTGACGGTGGTGTTGGCCGGGAAGTCGGCGCCGGATGCGGTGACGGCCGTGCCCGCGAGCGCGGAGGTCGTGGAGAGGGTGAGCGCCGGCCGATGGGTCGAGGTCGCCGTGGGGACCGGCGTGTACGTCGGGCGCTCCGTCGCCGTCGCGTAGGGCGTGTTGGTCGGATACGGGGTCTGCGTCGGGACTGGGGTATTGGTGGGCGTGGGTGTGTGCGGCGGGCCGGCGGCTGCGGTGGGCAGGGCCGGCCCGAGCGTGGTCAGCGCGAGCAGCACGCCGAGCGCCAGGACGACGCCCAGGGTACGTACAGGGGAAGGGGAAGGGGTCATCGGGATACCTCCGCTACAGGTGCAGATAGTCGGCGAGGAGCCCGAGGCCCCCCGCCAGCGCGGCCAGGCCCACCAGGACGGTGAGCACGAGCAGGGTGAGGGCGCGCGCGATCCTGAGCGCGAGGCCCACGGCGAGGACCCCAACGAGGAGCAGCAGTGGTGTGGGGAGGGCGTGCAGCATCTCTCTCTACGCCTCCGTGCCGGCGAGATCGCGGATCGCGGCCGCCATGCTGCCCAGGCGGGCGACGGCGGCATTGCGCGTGGGCACGTCGGTCCAGGTCTCGGTGGTGAAGGCCCAGTATTCGAGCGGCGGGGCCATGACGCCGACCAGGCCGCGCCGGCGCGAGCCGTCCTTGGCCTGGCGGAACAGCATCATCTGCCCCTCGTGCAGCCCGGTCAGGGTGTGCGCCTCCTCAACGGAGCATTGCAGCGTGCGCGCGGCCCACTGCGCGGTGTCCTCGGTCTCGCGCACGTCGGCCAGGCGGAAGACGCACTTGAGCGAGGCGGCGTCGAAGATCGGCTTGGTGCCGGGCCGGATGGCCTCGCTGAGCTGCTGGGAGGCGAAGGCGAGGATCAGCCCGATGTGGCGGCTGCGCTTGGCCCAGTTGGTCAGCTCGGCGCCGGCCTTCATGAACTCGGAGAGGAACCAGCCCTCGTCGATAGCCAGGAACTCGGCGCTGCCCCCGCGCGTGGCGTCGAAGGTGGACTTGGCGCGGTGGGCCATGGCGTCGGTGACGGTGAACAGGGTGAGCGCGTAGAGGCGCGGGGCCAGGCCGTCGAGGTTCCAGCAGAGCACGTCGTCCTCGACGTCCACCCGCGTCGGGCGGTCCACCAGATGGGCGTAGCGGCCCGCGCCGTACACCGGGTCGCTGACGTACTGCAAGAGCGTGGCATGTAGCTTCTCAAGCACCTCCTGCTTGCGCGCGTTCAAGCCCGGCTCTTTGGACAGACCCTCGACGTGGGCGACCAACTCACGCTCCAGGGGCGCGTCGTCGCCGCGCAGCAGCCGCTCCTCCCCGGCCACGACGCCACGCGCCCGATAGACGGCCTGGATGGCGCGGTCGAGCACGCCGCGGATCTCGTCGTCGAGGTCCTGCCCCGGATTGCAGAGCATAATCTCGTGGGCGGCGATGAGGAAGTCCACCTTCTTGGCCAGGCGCATGCCGGCCGGGAGGTCCCACAAGTTGATGATGGGCGGGTCGGCGTGGCCCTCGGCGCCGGGCTCGATGTAGGTGCCGCCACACAGCTCGACGAAGGGCCGGAAGTGGTCGGCGCGGGCGATCAAGGTCACGCGCTGGCCCCGGTAGCGCGCCCACAGCGCGCAGCGCAAGAGCCAAAAGGTCTTGCCCATGCCCTGCGCCCCGGTGACGATCATGACACTGGTGGAGAGAGTCTGGTGGATCAGGTCGAGCAGCACCAGTTCGTGGCCCGTGGAGGTGAAGCCCACCGGGAAGCCGGTCGGCGTGCCGGGGTTGTGGGCCAGGTAAGGGAGGCCGTTGCCGATGACGGCCGTGTGCCACCGCTTGGCCCGCCGCCGCGCCGTGTTCTGCCCGAACGGGAGGCTGGCCTGCCAGAGGGGTTTCTGGTAGCCGCGGCCCTTGCCGGGCTGGATGCCCAGGCGCGTGCCGATGAGCGAGAGGGCGCGGCGGCGGGCCGTGTCCACCTCCTCGACCGTGCGGGCGTGCAGGGTGAGGACGACGGTGGAGAGGGCCAGGCCCTCCTCGGCGCTGTGCAGCTCCTGCGCCAGCCCCTCGGCCTCGGCCTTGTTATCCTCGTCGTCGAGCGAGGGCAGCTTCTTCTTTTCGTAGGCGCGGCGGACGCTGGTGGCGAAGGCCTTACGTTTGCGCAGGATGCGGCCGCGCTCGCGCAGGTTGTCCAGGCCGCGCAGGTGCCAACTGAGGCGCGCGTTGCACTCGATGGCAATGAGGTCCGCAAAGGTGCCGGGGTTGGTCAGCTCCTTGGAGCCCAGGAAGTAGAGCGAGCAGGAGTACATGACCGGCGTCCCATCGGTGTCCAGGCCGTGCTCGACGTGGCGGCGGCGCTCGCGCCAATACGCCGGCGTGAGGGCCGTGGCGAGGTCCCCGCCTACGGCGTCACAGGCGGCGGCCAGATCGGCGGGCTGGGGCGTGCCGGGGTTGGCGCTACGCCAGAGGAAGGCGAGCGTATCGGCGCGGCGCAGGCGGCGGGCCGGCAGGTCCGACGCCTTGAGCTGGGTGAGCGTGTCGTCCACGGCGGCGTCGAGGCCGCGCCGGTCCACGGTCTCGGGGCCAGCGCCCCGGCGCCGGACGCCCATCTGGTCGCGGAACTCCTCGACGAGGCCGGCAAGCCCGCCCTTGCGCTCGGGGGCCGGGGCGACGACGGCGTAGCCGGAGAGGTCGGGGACGTGCGTGCGCGCGACCTCGCTTTTGACCCAGGCGAGCGTATCGGCGGCGACGCCGGCCAGCTCGGGGTCGGCGGTCGTGACGAGGGCGCGCATGCCGGCGATGGCGTCCTCGGGGGCGGTCGGGGTGCTCTCGATCACGGCCTGCAAGGGTTGGGCGTGGGCCAGGCCGTGGACGAGGACGGCGAACTCGCGGCAGACACGCTCCTGATCGTAGGGGCCGAGGGCCGAGAGGTTGAGGAACGCATCGACGCGCACGACGGCCAGGCAGGTCCCATCCGCGAAGACGATGGCGCCGTCCGGCTCGACCGTGAACCGGCCGGGGCCGGACGGCAGCGGAAGGGGCGTGCGCAGCCGGCCCGATCGCGCGGCTGTGGTCTTCTCGGTAGCCCTGCCACCCCGCGTGGCGGTGTTATACTCCGTGGCCGGCGTGCCGTCCGGGGAAGGCTCGGATGCGGGCGACGACGGCGCGGAGCGCGGTGGCGACGCGGGCGCGGCCGGCGCGCGCACGGCGAATAGGCGGGCCAGCGGCGCGGAGACGCCGGGCTGGGACGGGGATGGGGGAGGCGTGGGCGTGGGCGTGGGCGTGCGTGCCATGGATGGGCTCCTTGCGGTAGGTGTGGCGGCGGAAGCTATAGGTCAGGTGCTGGCGCACGACGGGCTCGCGGGTCGGGTCGGCCGCGGCGTAGCACAGGACGGCGGCGATCCCCCCGGCGAAGCCAGTCAGGATGACGCGGCCGGCGAGGACGCCGAACGACGCGGCGCCGGGCAGGTAGCCGCTCGCCCACCAGAGGGCGACGGCGAAGAGGGCGGCGGCGAGCAGGGCCAGGGTCTGCGGGATGGTGAGGTTGGCCGGGCCGCGCCAGGGCTGGTTGGGCACGCGCGGGCTGCGCCGGTTGCGCTGGGTCTGCATCGACTCCATGGGCGATCTCCATACAAAAAGGCGGCGGACGGCGGCCGCGTCAAACGGCCGGGTCCGCCGCCGCTGAGGGGCTGACGGGCGGGTGCTAGCCGATCTTGGCACCGGTCTTACCGGCGAGGGCGGCGGCGAAGACGCGGATCACGAGCATGAGGATCATGCCGATCCAGGCCCCGCGCGTGATGTCCGCGCCGTGGCGGTAGCCGAGGACGCCGGCGGTGGTGCCCATGCCGGTGCCGATGATCCCGAGGCCCACCGCCCCGAGGACGAACTGCAAGCCATAGTCGTTGATGAGCGTGATGAGCTGGTCCATGTCGCTGTGGTCTCCCTCTGTGTCTGCGTGCTCGGTGTTAGCGCATTGGTTGCTAGTGGGCCGCGGCGCACGCCGCGCGCGCCAGGTGGTCGTCCCAGTGATCTTCCGAGAGAAGCGTCAGGCGCTCGCCGGTGCGCTGATCGGTTGCCTCGACCTGACAGGCCCAGGTCGCCGACCACGCGTGCCGCACGTGGTCGACGCTGTAGCCCTGGGTCGCAGCGATCCGGCCAGCCAGGTCGCGCGCCTGCCCTCGTCCATCGTGCGTGTCACCTCCCTCTCACCCCCTATGGGGCGCGGTACTTGCCTTGCATCCAAGCGCGTGCGCCTGCTACGGTGTCTTGAGAAGACACGGGCCAACACCGAGCGGGCGCCGACTTTATCTTGAGTATTCTCGATAATCGAGCCCGCTCAATATAAAGTTAGTGCTAGAATACCGTGCTTTAAGTGGAAGTGTCAAGGGTGAACGAACCGACACAGCGCAGCGAGGCTAAACGCCTGGCGGCCCTGGTCAATCAGCTCTTCGAGACCCACCGCCATCCAAGCGGGCGGGAATACAAACTGAGCGAGGTGGCCACCGCGACGAATGATGAGCTCACGACCTCATGGTTGAGCCTGTTGCGCAAGGGCGCGACGGCGAGGCCGGGGGCGGACAAGATACAACGCTTGGCCGACTTCTTTGGGGTCGAGGCCTCGTACTTCACCGGAAAACAGCCACAGCCGAGGGGCGACATAGAGACAGCCGAGGAGGCAGAGTTGCGCCGGGTGATGGGCAAACCATTGGTCCGGGAAATGGCGTTGCGCGCCGGCGAACTCGACGAGGAGGATCAGAAACACCTTTTCGACCTCGTGAAGCAGGCCCTAGCCCTCGGGGCGCGGGCCAGGAAGGCGCGCGAGCAACGGGCACAAGACTTGCCCGCACACGGTGGGGATGAGCAAAGCGAGGATTAATAGCGATAATCGGGATTGGTATGCGACCCGCGACTTTGATAAAAGATGCCGCCTATGAGGCGTGCCGCGTCTACAAACTAAGCCCGCCCTTCAAGACCGATCGGTTCCTCGTCAAGATCCAAGAGGAGCGCGAAATCTTTATCGAACTGCACCCGCAGCTCATGCCCGATGGCACGTTCGGGCTCTGCGTGGCCGAGAGCAAAACGCAGTACGTGATCCTCTACCACACCCTATCGAGCTTGCTCCACCGCGAAGCTACGATATGGCACGAGCTGGGGCACATCTTCTTCGATCACGTCACCCCGCGCAGGAACAAGTTCCGCTTCAAGGCGGCGTATGATCCGCAGAGCGTCCCCACCGTGTTCCATGACACCGCCGAGGACTACGAGGCCGAGTTATTCGCGCGGACCATGCTGCGCTATGCGCTCGGGCACAACGCGCGGGACTATGACCGCAGCTTGGCGGCGCGGCTGCGCGACCCTCAGCGGGAGTCCCAATTGAAGCACTTCTTCGACGAGCTGGCGTCCTGATGCCTCACGATGTCCCGGCCCTGGCGCTCCACGTCGCCCAAGCCATGACCTTGCCCCTCGTCGGCCTGGCCTTGGGCATCCTGGCTCGCCGGGCATTAGGCCCGGTGCAGCGCAGCGCCAACGTCTTGTGGGCGCTGAGTCTCGTGTGCGCATGGATCGGCCTGAGCTGCTGGCCGAACCCGGCGAGCGCGATCCTCGACACCGCAGCGGGCACCGCTGGATTGGCGCACCTCGTCACGGACACCTCCATCACCGGCACCTTCATGTTGCAGTTCGCGTTCACCTGCACCGTGAGCGACGGGTGGACCCCGAAGCGCAGGGGCCTGGTCGCGCTGTATGTCGCCCTCGTCGGGCTCTACGTCGCGGAGTGGGCCGTGATCCACAACGGCTACAGCTTTTACCACGGCTACAGCGGATGGCCGTTCCCCGTCCTGGCCACCAACCTCACCCTCGTCGCGCTGATCGGGTATGCGGCCGGCGTGGGCATATACGGCTACGCGCGCTACCTGCGCGACGACGCGCACAGCTCGGAGCGCATGGTGGCGGCGGGAGCTATCACCGTCTTTGGCCTCGCCGGCCTCTATGGGCTCCTCGTGCTGGGTCAGACCATCGCGGCCGCGCTTGGGCTCGGCTCGACCGAAATACTCGGCTTCACCGGCCCGATCATGGGCGTAGCCTGCTCGACCGCGCTGGGGGTCGTGTGGCTGCTCACCGGCAAGTGGTCGCGGCGGCTCAGGGCCTATGCGCAGGCGGTGTTCGCGCTGCGCCGGCGCGAGGTCGAAGTGGAGCAGCGCGCGCGCGAGGTAGCCGCACGCGAGGAGCGCCTGGGCGAACTAAAGGGTGACATCGCGATCCTGGCCGTATGGGTCGAGGATCACCTTATCCAGATACACGCCGAGGTCGACGAGCGCCCGGTCGCTGACATGGCGACGTGGAGCGCCGCAACTGGTCAAAGCGCATATCAACGCATGGCCACGCTCATGACGACGCGCCTGACCCTGTTAGCCCAGGCGCGGGTGCTGCGCCTGCCGCGCTACGACCTCGACCTGCTGCCCGACGAGGACGAGGATCAAGGCCAGCCCGACGAGGACGACGTGAGCATGGCGGAGAATCTCCCCCAGGAGGTAGAGGAGCGCGAAAACTTACTTTCCGATGTGTTGCGCCTGCTCCAACTGGTGGACCCGCAACCGTTGCCCGAGGGCATCGAGCCGCGCGAGGAGCCCCCCGGGTGGCGCCGAGATGCGGCAACGGCCATCACCGAGACCTTGCGCCGCTACGGCCTCGATCGGCGCCGCCGATCCGCATAGGCTAGGAGACCACGACAATGCACAGAACCAAGGGTCGCGCGCGGGTAGCCCGTTCAATCGGCCCCCTGCTCGCCCGCACGCTCCACACTCTTAACCCGCGTGCGGCCGCGCCGGCCGCGGCCGAGGTCATCGACCGAGCGCCCGCTTGGAAAGCCCGGCCCGCCTCGATAGCGCCGGCGACGTGGCGGGCCGCCAAGGCGCTGTCTTTCTGTGGCAACCCCTTCGTCATCTCGATCCCCACCTTCGCGGCCACCAGCTTGCGGTCTACGCGCCACTGGCCCGACCGCCTGCGCTGGTGGGGCATTGCCACGGCGGCCATGACGCTCCCCTCGCTCGTCTACGTGCGCTACGGGGTCCGCACCGGTCGGCTCTCCGACCATGAGGTGTCCGTGCGCCAGGAGCGGTTTTGGCCCTACATCGGGGAGATCGCCGCCGTCGTGGGTGCCTACGGCATCATGCGGGTCTTGCGCGCGCCGCGCGAGATGACCGCGCTCGTCGTGTCGGTGGCGGCGGCCATGATGACCATTACCGGCGTGACGCTCGTGTGGAAGATGAGTATGCACGTCGTCGGCACGGCCGGCGCCGCGACCGTGCTTGTGCTCCTCTACGGGAAGCGCGCGACGCCCACGCTGGCCCTCGTGCCCCTCGTCGGCTGGTCGCGCTACGTGCTCGAACACCATACCGTCGCGCAAATCGTCGCCGGCGGCATCGTCGGGGCCGCGTCCCCTCTGATCGTCTTCCGACAAATGGGTATACCGAGGAACGACCGCCGTTCTTTTTCCAAGTAGCCCGTCATGCCCCTGCGGGGCACCCCCGCGCATGAAAATAGGCACGCGCTGCGATAGAGTCAGGGATAGGAAGGCACCACATGAAACGTGAGCTTGTCGTGGCCGTTGGCCTTGTGCTCATTGCCAGCACTGTGACCGCCGTCGTGGGCCATGCTAACCCTGCCGGGCCGGTGTACACGGTGGCGCAGGTGCAATCCGGCCTCTACCGCAACCCGCAAGCGTGGGCGGGGCGGACAGTCCGCGTCCGCGCACAAATGGAGACGTTGGGTGGGGATGGGACGCCGCAGCCCCTCTCAAGCCGCCCGTCGCTCTATGACAATCTGTTAAGCATGCCGCCCGGCTCGCGCATAGAGATTACCTTGGGGCCACCCCCCTCACCCCACGCTGATGTTACACACCGCGCCAGAGGTTGGGGAGCATATTCCGGTCGGATCGGTGACGGATAGAAACATGCTGGAAGCATGCCATACCGCAGCAGCTAGCGATTAATCGTCTATGGATTGATGGCTGGTAGCATCGCTAGGGTGTGTTTACATCCGTCAAAATCCTGACCGATATATGTACCCCCTCCCTTGACGCGGTGTGTGATGTTAGCGCATCATTCCCTGCCGTTAGTCTTTTCGTCGGCCCACGCGTGTCGGACCCGCTACTGTCGGCGCTCCAGCGTTTACCAGTCATTGCGCGGGTGGTGCCTGCGCCCGATTTCGAGTCCACTCCCCAGAACTTTTTTTCTCCGAAAATATTCGTCCTACGTCTACTGCCGCGGGGCGAGTACTTCGATGCACTCCTTCTCGATGTGTCATGATATTAGGGCGCGAGGGGTAATGAAATGATAGTGGAGTCCCAACATGCCCGCCCGTGAAACGGGCATTTTCACCCCAGGGCCCCCCGCGCCCCGGCGCGACCAGCGGACATGAAAATAGGGCGGGGCAGCAGCGTCAGCGGCAGCTATTTTCAGATGAGGGCCCCCCGCGCCCCGGCGCGACCAGCGGACATGAAAATAGGGCGGGGCAGCAGCGTCAGCGGCAGCTATTTTCAGATGAGGGCCCCCCGCGCCCCGGCGCGACCAGCGGACATGAAAATAGGGCGGGGCAGCAGCGTCAGCGGCAGCTATTTTCAGATGAGCCGGGCGTCGCGGGCGAGCGGCTAGGGTCCAGGGACGCGCGTGGGCGTCAGCCCCTCGGGCTGCGGCAACGGTGCCGGCGTGGCTCGTTCGCTAGCCGCGCTCACGTCGCCACCACGGCGCTGCGCAGGGCAGGGGCAGAGGACCAGCCGCGACCACCGCCACCAGCTCACTCCGCTAGCCGCGCTCCGTGTCGCTCGTGGCTCGCCCCCTCCGTGTGACAACTTGAGAGCGATCCCCGGCTATTTGGAAAAGAAAGAACGGGGCGGCCACGTCGTCGATCGTGTAGGACTCTCCGGCGAAGACGTAGGACTCTCCGGCGAAGACGTAGGACAGTCCCCGATATATATTCGTGCGGTACTATGACCATGAGGGGAATAATATGAGTCACCATGATGCCTACGAAGCCCCACTCCTTTACGATTTGGACCAGCGCACGGCATCCTTAGAGCAGTTCGCGCAGCGATATCCGCAAGCTTGGGAGCTTCTAAATCACTCTATCGGGGAACTGCGTGTCGTTCAGAACATTTGGCCAGCGCACAACGCCGAGGCGACGCCTGTGGAACTCAAATGTTTTGCGCTGTGGTTTACGATGCAGCGATATATAGAGCAGGCGATAGCCCTGATAATCTCTCGTGATCTCAATAGCGGGGCATCATTGCTACGCCTTGCACTCGAAGTCGCGCGGAACATCCAATACATTGGCTCCGATGTAAGCAAATGGCAGCTGTGGGACACGAGGAACAATACCAAGCAGGATCGGTCGAGATACACGAACGCTTTCAAGTTTGATGAAACGACGGATTTAGGAAAAAAAGCAAAGGAGATGTACAAGCAGTTCTCCACATTGGGCGTGCATGGGCATGACACAAACCGCTACTTCCATGAGAAGACGGGGCAGGTACACGACCTGCACGACAAGCTGGCGTACGTCGAGGTATCGGACGCCGGTGTGCTGGAACTTATAAGGTTTTGGGTGACCACTTTCTTTATCAGCCACTCGCTGGTGTTTTCCGCGTTCCAGCACCTGCGCTGGGAGGATGAATTAGATGAGCGGTTCCATCTTGCACTCATTCGTTCATATGATATCGAAAAGCTGATTAAGGCTTTGCCTGCTTCGTAAAACCTGCCTTCGGTCAGCCACGCTGGATCGATTGCTCATTCCGTCCGCTGCTGCGCTGGTGACGGCGCGGGCTGCGGTTGCGTCTGAACCGGCGGTTGTATCTGAACTGGGGGTGGCGTTTGTGGCGAGAGCAAGGGTTCTCCTTGCGGTGGCGGGCCGAGGAATGTGACAGGCACATATCCCTCTGCTTGCCCCGTCCCGATCTCCTCAATCGCAACCACGCTCTGCTCTGTATCGTCGCTCATCATGAGGTATAGTCTTCCCTCGTGTATCAGTCCCTTCGGTCAGTATCAGGTGGCCGGCCCTGAGGCTGCATCGTGGCTGTTGGTTGGGCCTGGGGTTGGGTCGGACTGCTCGCCGCCGCTGCCTGTTGCGCAAGGGACGGCTCTCCTTGCGGCGGTGGGCCAAGGGGCGTCACACCTACATACCCATTCTCCCTGAACTGCGCAGGCTCCAATCCTCGGGATGCCAGTAGCCGCGGCTCGCCTTGTGGTGGTGGGCCAAGAGGCGTGTCGGGTACGTACCCACTCTTTTCACCGTAACCACTCTCTACGCCCGGCTCAGTTTCCGCGCTCATATCGCTTAGTTATCCTGTTGATGGGGTGTTTCAGCGATGGGGTGCTCCTGCACTTGTGATTGGCCCTTCGACGTTGCTGGAACTGCGGACGCCTGATCTTGTGGCGTGAGAAGTGGTTCGCCTTGGGGCGGCGGACCGAGAGTTGTGTCAGGCACGTACCCACCTCCGCCCTTCTTATCTTCGGGGCGACCGCTCTCTACATTTCGCTCGACATTCTCGCCCATGACGATTAGCCGGCCTGCTGGTTGCTGGTCTTAGAGGTAGGCTGTCCCTGTGGCTGTGGGTGATCCGTTGATGTTGTCGGAGATGGGAGCGTACGCCCTTGCGTTGCAAGGAGGGGTTCACCGGGGGGCGGTGGGCCGAGGGGTGTGACGGGCACGTACCCGCCCTTCTCTATCCGCTCTCTACTTTCCTCGATCCGACGTTCTATACGTTCGTTCATAGTCCCACCTTATGCTAGTTATGTCGCGTACATTTCGATGTAGTCACAGTCGTCTAACTTAATGATAGCGCCTTTAGAGTTGGACACCGGTCGGATAAACCGGCGTGTTGCCTCGTCAACGACCCATAGTTGTTCGACGTAGATTTCCTGGATGTCGGGATAGGTCGTCGCGAACGAATCTTTGCTATAAGCGGCCCCAATCATTTCCTTCGATTTCAGATGGAAGATGATGTAGCACGACAAGCCTTCTCGGAAAAAATGATCCCAGGCCGTCGGCGCGGGGTCCGTGATGCGGATGCCCACGGGCCTGAACAAGCGCCTGACCCAGCGCCATGTCTTGATGTAGTAGAACATTAGAGCAAGGAAGCTAGGTGTCCCGAACAAGAACGCTAGCAGCGCAACCTCGGAGCGAAACCCTAACGCCGTTGGATTTGCTGCCTTACGGACAGCAAACAAGCTTGCAAACAACACCCAGTTCATCAGGCTGTAGCTGACAACTTCGATCAGCGCAGTGCTGAAATCGCGCCGCTGTGTGGGTACGAGGAAGTCGTAGAACTTGAGCGCCACAAAGCCCGGCAGGACAAAGTACAGGAACAGGGTGAGGGTATCTGGTTTGAGAATGTTTTCTATGGCGTCACTTCCCTACCGTATGCGGCCTTAGTTAGTCTTAAATGAAGAGCGAACCGCCGGCGTCAAGGACACTGACTAGCTCGGCCAGCGACTGCGGCTTGATCCGCTCGAACTCCTTCTGCGGCACCTTCCTGTAGTGCCACGCGGCACCGGCCAGCGCCGTCACGTCGGCGCACCACTGCGCGGCGCGCGCGTCCTTGCGCGCCACGTCGAGGTCCTCCCGCCCCTTGGTCTCCAAGAGCCAGTGCCGTCCGGCATTGTCGCGGGCCACGAAGTCGGGCTCGTAGAGGCGCAGGTTGGCCTCGCCGTCGAGGTATTCGAGTTGGAGGGGACGCGGCAGGTTGCCGAGGTTGGCGAAGGTTTCGACATCGAAAGCGCCGTCGAGGAAGCGAGCGAACGCCTGCTCAAAGTCGTTGCCGCAGGGCGTGAGGTTGAACAGCGTGTGTTTCACGTCGGCCACCTTGCCCGAGTAGGGGAAGGGCGGCGTCGTCGAGAGCAACTGCGGCGCGTTCTCGACGACCGGCACGGCCTCGTCGGTCAGGTGCGGGCGGATCAGCGCGAGGAACACCTTCTCAGTCAGCGTGAGCGTGACCGGCCGGCTAAGGGCCTGGATCACGGGCTTGCTGTCCAAATCGACGGCCGCGCCGAACGCCTTCTCGCGCAAGAACTGCTCGACCTTGGGAACCAGCACGGAGAACTGGGCCGTCAGCTTGAGCGCCTGGGCGATGATCTGCGTGTAGAAGGCGATGATCTCGCTCGCCGTCTGCGCCTGGGGCATCTGATAGGTGCGCGTCACCACCACCTCGTCGGAGATCACGTCGCGGCCCTCGTAGGTGAAGGTGTCCGTGGGCGTTGTCGCGGTATCGACGCGCAACGGCTGCCGCAGGGCGATCTGCCCCACGTCCACGCCCTCGATCACCTGCCGGACCGACTTCTTGCGCTCCAAGCGCGGCGAGAGGACCGGGATGGCGATGTCGCGGGCGGGGATGCGCTCGGTCTCCACCTGGATCGTCGGGATGAGCAGCGGCGTCTTCTTCTTGCCGTACTCGAAGGTGTCGAGCTTGATGCCCTCCTCCTTCTCCAGGTCCTCGACCACCTGCATGAAGTTCTGGTTGCCGATGATGTCCACGCGCTCCTGGAAGCCGGCCAGGTTGCGGAACATCAGGCGCAGGCCGCGGCCGACCGCCTGCTCGGGCAAGATGTTGGCCTTGGCCGAGAAGGGGCGCAGGCCCACCACGACCGTCACGTTGTTCACATCCCAGCCCTCGCGCAGCATCAGCACCGACACGATGCAGACGGTCTCGCTCGCGTCGCCGTCCACGTTGCGGGCGGCCGTGCGCGCCTTGTCCAGGTCGGCTTTGCTCACCTCGCCGCCCTTGTCGGTGTGGATCACGAGGAGCTTGTCGCCGTCGAAGGCGCCGGGGAACTTGTGGCGCAGCCACTCGGCCACCTGGTCGGCGCTCGCCGTGTCGTAGAGCATGAGGAACAGGATGGGCTTCTTGCCCAGCCGCCCCAACTCCTCGCGGTACTCCTGCCACCGCTCGACGGCTGCGACCAAATACGCCTCGTAACGCACGGCGGCGTTGTCGCTCTGCACCTCGCCGATGCCCTGGGCGATGCCCTTGACGGGGCGCTTCACCACGTTGTCGAGGATGGCCTGCTTGAGCGGGTAGTCGTAGACTGTCCAGGTGAACAGCGTGCCGTCGGGCTGCCGGGGCGTCGCGGAGAAGTCGAGTTGCGCCGCCAGGTCACGGCCCCCCGCGGCCAGCCGCTCGTGCAGGGAGGAGATGACGCCGTTCCAGGCCACGGCCCCGTCGTTGGTGTGATGCGCCTCGTCGTTGAGCACGAGGCAGTCGCCGCGGCGGGCGATGCGGTCGAGGAAGGGAGCTTCCTGCTGCAAGGATGCCGGCGGCACGGGGCCGAGCAGGTCGGCGACGGGGTTGGGCGGCGTCACGTCCTCCGGCTTCTCGTAGAGCTGCTGGATGTTCGTCACGTAGAGCGCGCCGGCGCTCTGCATCCGCTCGCCCTCGCCCCGCACATACACGTCGAGGTCCCACAGGATGCCGTACTCGGGCGGGATCACGGGGTCAGCCCTGAAGA